>Ga0335085_10000672_pt1 | contig 90102 bp, 77 predicted proteins | sample Lox_Sample_45_FD_206712 | JGI IMG/M metagenome (GOLD analysis project Ga0335085, IMG submission 206712) | Soil microbial communities from Loxahatchee National Wildlife Refuge, Florida, United States - Lox_Sample_4.5 | ecosystem: Environmental > Terrestrial > Soil > Wetlands | place: USA... | reverse complement strand
ATCAAACTGGTTAGCCATCGCTCCTTCGGGTTTCGCACCGTCGAGAACTTCACCGCCGCGATCTATCACTGCTGCGCCCATCTTCCGTTACCGGAGGAATGCTGATCACACTTTTGGGAGACGAACCAGTATTCTCGGCTTCACAGTCCATCACGAACCCGCCGGTGAAGATCACCAAAACTTACACCGGTCTGGGTGTGGAGGGCACAGCGGGGGTGCTCTCCACACTCACGACACCCTCTCAAGGAATACTTGCTCCAGCTGGCAGGAGATCAAGACCGCGAACGCCCTTAAATTAAAGCCTCAGATCGACACACGAGATGATCGGCGAGAGCCCACGCACTCGGCCTCCGAGGTGCGTGGGCTCTGCTCTAGGCTGAGTCACCATTCACCTGCGACGCAAAGTCTTTGAACCCTCGTGCGCAGCGCGGTATGATAGCCGCCAACCCCAAGGAGGCCGAATATGATCAACGCTGCGCGCAGCAACCTCACCCGCGGTCGACGAGAATTCATCAAGCTGGCACTGCGCTCGGCAGGTCTCGCGACCTTGGGCTCGACGGGTCCGGCAGCATCGGCGTCGAGACTGTTCGGCGCTGAGCTTGACGATCCCGCCGCCTCGTCTCTCAGCAAGGCCTACATGTTCCTCGATCAGATGATGGACCTGTATGCGAAGGGCCTGACCCTGCGCCTGGCGCAGAGCTACGTAAATACCGACATGCTCAATCTCGGAACCCTCGGCTTCACCTACGACAACGACGTGATGATCATGGCCCTGCTCGAGCGCGGCCTATCGAACGATCTTTCGCGCGCCCGTGTGCTGGGCAACAGCCTGGTGTACGCGCAGTCCCACGACCCGTACGCCGACGGGCGCATCCGCGACGGATACGATACCGACCCGTTTATCCTCTCCGGCGGAACGGTGAATATCGACTACACGTATGGACAGAACGGCACGGCCACCGGCAACATGGCCTGGACGGGCATGGCGCTGTGCCAGCTCTATCACAAGACCGGCGCGAGCAGTTATCTGAACGCCGCCAAATCCATCGCCTCATGGGTACAGACGAATACGTACGACACGCGCGGCAGCGGCGGTTACACCGCGGGCCTCGATTCCGGCTACACGGCTCAACTGTACAAATCAACCGAGCACAACATCGACCTTTATGCGTTCTTTACCATGCTGGCCTCTCTCACCGGCAACTCGCAGTGGGCTACGGACGCTCAATGGGCGTTGGGTTTCGTGGAGTCGATGTGGGATTCAACCGACGGGCACTTCTGGACCGGGACAGGTGCGGACGGCGTGACAACGAACTACTATCCGGTTCCGGAAGACTGCCAATCGTGGAGCTATCTGGCATTGAAGAATTCCACCTATGCCGGTTCGATCGACTGGGCGTATGCGAATCTGGCCGCAACCGATGGCAGCTTCTCCGGCGTCAGCTTCAGCAATGCGGACACGACCGGCGTTTGGTTCGAGGGCACGACGCATATGGCGGCTGCCTTCCGCGCTCGCAACCGTTCCGGCGACCTTACCAAGGCCAAAGCCTTCCTGCAGACGGTCCAGTTGGCGCAAACCACGGCGCTGAACAACGACGGTCTGGGGATCGACGCCGCGTCGAAGGACGGCCTGCAGACCGGTTTTGGTTACGACTACTATGCCGCCTTGCACGTGGGTGCGACGGGGTGGTACTGCATCGCCGATCAAGGCGGGAATCCGCTTCTGCTGAAATAGCAAGCAGCCTCGCCCGCCATGGGGCCCGACGGTCCTCGACGCAGGAGGGGAATCACCGTGAAAGCAATACTCGTGCTACTTGCAATTGCCACTCTCTGGACGGCGGCAGGGTCGCCGGTGCTGGCTCAGGCGCCCTCGGCGCTTCCGGTACGCGGGCTCTATCTTGGCGCGCCCAAGCCCGGCGAAGTTCCGCTGGTGGTCGGTTTCATTCGCGACGCGCTTCCCCGGGAAGGCGTCAACACGCTGGTGATGGAGTTCGACTACCGCTACCAGTACACAAGCCATCCTGAAGTGATGGACGCCGACGCACTCTCGACGAGTGACGTGAAGGCGATTGTGGCGGCGTGCCATGCCGCCGGCGTGCGGCTGATTCCGCTGATCAATCTGCTGGGCCACCAGTCGTGGGCGGCGCAGACATTCGGGCTGCTCCGCGCGCATCCCGAGTTCGACGAGACGCCGGGAAAATATTCTGATAACAAGGGCATCTACTGCCGCAGCTACTGCCCGCTCAATCCGGATCTTCACAAGGTGGTCTTCGATCTCATCGATGAATTGGCGGCGGTCTGTGAAGCCGACGCCGTCCATGTGGGCATGGACGAAGTCTTCATCCTGGCCGATGCGGACTGCCCCCGCTGTGGCACGCGCAATCGGGCCGAACTGTTCGCGCAGGAGGTGCGCACGCTGCACGATCACCTGGCCGCGTCGCATCGCGAGATGTGGATGTGGGGCGATCGCCTGCTCGATGGCACCGTGACCGGCGCGGGGGAGTGGGAAGGCAGCCAGAACGGGACCGCGTGGGCGATCAACATGGTCCCGCGCGACATCGTGATCTGCGACTGGCACTATGAGTCGGCTCCGCCGACCGCAGCCTACTTCGCCGTTCAGGGATTCCGCGTGGTCTACGCGCCCTGGCGCAAGACGGACGTGGCGCTCGCCGAGCTGGACCAGGTCCGGTCGGTGCGCGCACATCCCGACGCCGTCACCGCGCCGCGCATGCTGGGCATGCTCGAGACCACCTGGGGCAGCGCCACCGACTTCATTAGGGCATACAACGGCGACACATCAGTCCCCACGTCGAGCGGCGAAGCAGCGGCGACGTTCAAGGCGCTGTTTGCAGAGATCAGGGGCAAGGCAGTAGGCAGAGTGAGCAGTCGGCTAGCCGTTAGAAGCCGGAAGTCAGGTGCCAGATGTGACGTGCCCGATGCGAGATGCCAAGAGAACTCTCCCTGATGCTTGAGTTTGATTGACTCGATGATCCAATGAGCCGATGAATCAATCTTTCAATCACTCAATCACCCGATCGCCCGATCACCCGATGTTTTTTGGCCCACTCGTTTCCTTGCCGGACCAGGTCATCGAGCGCAGACTGGACTTCCGCGAGTTTGCGGGACTGCTCGGCGTCGTCCGCATCTTTGGATACTGAAATGGGCGGAGCGATGAAGGTCGCGACGCGGCAGAAGGGTCGCGGAATCTCTGTCTGATCCCAGCTCTTGCTGAACACCCAGGCGCGCGCGGGCCGGATGTGAAAGCAGAGGATCGGCGCGCCGCTGGCCTTCGCGAGCATCACGGCGCCGGGCTTCGCCACGTGACGCGGTCCGCGGGGACCGTCAATGGTAAAAGCCGTGTCGTGGCCACGCTGCATGGCCCGCGCCATTCCGACCAGCGCCCGCGCCGCGCCGCGGCTGGCCGATCCGCGGGCGATCTCGTAGCCGTGCTTCCCGATCACCCGAGCTGTCAGGCGCGCGTCAAAGTTGTATCCGCTCATCACCACGATTCCGCGCCGCCGCCAGAACCAGGTGGCAGCGAAAATTTCGCTGTGCCAAAAGGTGTAGACGATGCCCTTGCCTATCGCCTGCGCTCGTTCCCAGTGTTCCCAGCCATGGACCTCCCAGCGCCCGCTCCCACCGATCAGGCGCACCACCCAGGCCGCGAGCGCGCCCAGCAGCCAGATTTGCAATCGTTGCCAGCGAGTGAGCTCTTTGATCGGATGACCGAGAGATCGGAAATCAGGGGATTGAGTCATTGAGCGATTGACTCATTGGCTACTTACCGCTTACTGCCTACTGCGTACTGCCCTACTGGCGACTTGACTCCTTCTCACATTCCCTCATAATGCGGGCCGCCGCCGCCCTCCGGACATACCCAGGTGATGATCTGGTATGGGTCGGCGATGTCGCAGGTCTTGCAGTGCACGCAGTTCGACGGATTCAGCTTCAGATGCTTGCCTGAGCCGTCGGCGTTCTCTTCCATCTCGTACACCTGCGCGGGACAGAAGTACTGGCACGGATTGCCGTACTCCTTCACGCAGCGGTTGTTGCAGATGTTGAAATCAGCGATGCGAAGATGCGAGGGCTGGTCCTCCTCGTGATGGGTCGCGGAGTGATACACATCCTTCAGCTTGTCGAAAGTCAGCTTGCCGTCCGGCCTGACGCGCTCGACGGGGCGTCCGTCGATCTGGGAGAGCTGCTTCATGTGCTCGAAATCGGCGTGGCTCCCATATCGCGCGCGCAAGCCGCGTCCGCCGGTCACAAACTGCAGCGCGCCGTGAATCATTCCGGGGAAGAATCCGTGTTCAAAGCCCTGGTGATAATTGCGGACCTTCCACATCTCCTCGTGAACCCAGCTCGAGCGCCACTTCCGGTCGAAGCGCGCCAATCCCTTGGCGGACGTGTCGCCGCCGGCGAGCGCTTCGAAGATCGCCTCTGCCGCGAGCATGCCGGTCTTCATTGCCAGATGGATGCCCTTCAGGCGCTGCGAGTTTAGAAACCCAGCGGAGTCGCCCACGATCAGCCCGCCATCCATTACGGTGTTCGGAATCGCAAAGTAGCCGCCTTCGGGCACCGTCTTGGCGCCGTAGCGCACCATCTGTCCGCCTTCGAGCAGGGCGCGCACCCAAGGGTGAGTCTTCCACAGCTGGAACGCGTTGTGACCGTCGAAGCGCGGATCTTCGGCATCCAGGCCCGACACCAGGCCCAGCGACAGGCGCGTGTCAGACATCGCATAGATGAACGCGCCGCCGAATTGCCGCGGCGTCAAGGGCCAGCCGGCGGTGTGCACCACGCGGCCCTTGGGTAACCGGCCGGCCGGCACGTCCCAGAGCTCTTTGACGCCGATCCCGTAGGCCTGGGGATTGCATCCCGTGTCCAGATTCAACTTTCGCACGAGCTGCTTCGTCAGCGATCCGCGCGGACCCTCGGCGAATACGGTGACCTTGGCGCGCAGATCGTAGCCGGGCTGATAATTCGACTTGCGATTTCCGTTCTTGTCGACGCCCTTGTCGTCCGTGCGCACGCCCGCCACACGGTTTCCATCATAAAGAACTTCCATTCCGGAGAAGCCGGGGAACAGGTTTATGCCCGTCCCTTCGACCTGGCTTCCCAGCCACTTTACGAACCGGTTGAGCGAGATGATGTTGTTACCGTGATTGTGAAAGAACGGCGGATTGATGGGCGCTTTGAACTGGCCGCTGCGCGTGAAGTAGTAGACGGAATCACCCGTGACCGAAGTCTCGACGGGCGCGCCCTTCGACTCATAATCCGGAACCAGCTCGCGCAAGGCGCGCGGATCGAGCACCGCGCCGGAGAGCGAATGGGCGCCGAGTTCTTCCGCCTTCTCGAGGACGTAGACGTTGTCGGCTGAGAGGGGTGAATCGCCTTGCCGCGATTGAATGAGCTGGCTGAGGCGCAGGGCGCAACTGAGCCCGGCCGGGCCAGCGCCTACAATCAGGACGTCCGTGTCGAGGGTTTCACGTTCGGACATTTTGGGAAGAGTCGGAGAGTCGAAAGTCAACAGTCAAAGGTCGAAAATCAAAGGCGACTTCCCGCATCACTTCTTTTCGACCTTCGACTTTCGACCTTTAACTCTCAACCCCGATTCCTCATTCCCGCGAAGGCGGGAATCCATCAAGACAAGCCCCAGAGTCGGGGGAGAAATCCTACTTCGGCAGACCTGCCATCTGCTGCTGGACCTGCGAAGACAGGTAAGGGTCGGAGCCGAATTCCTTCTGCACCTGCTCGTAAAGGGCGCGCGCCTGGGCCGGCTTGGTGTCGCGGTAGAGGCTCGCTTCCGCCAGCAGCGCCTCGGCGCGGGGGACCGTGGACGTGGGATGGTTGGCCAGGTTTTGGTATACTTTAATAGCCTCGTCCGTTTTGCCCTGCTTGTTCAGCTCGCCGGCCAGCGCCTCGCTGGCGAGCGCCGCCGTGTTCTTGTCGCGCGATTTCGCAGCCGCCTGCAGCGTGCCGATCGCGGCCTGGTCGCTGCCCAGAGCCGACTGGCACAGCCCGATGTGGTAGCGCGCGAAATCGGCGGCCGGTTGCCGCGGGTACTTGTCCACCACTTCTGTGAATTGTTTGAGTGCGGCCTGATACTTCTGCTGGTCGGTGGTGAACTCCGGCGCCGTGGGTGCCGGGGTGCTCGAGTTCTGGTCGAACAGGTTGGCGGTGGGAGCCGGTCCCACCTCCGCCTTGAAGGTCTTCAGCGCCTGGCCCAGAGCCGCATTGGCCGAGTCCTCCTGCCGGGCGGAGTACGTCCTATAGCCCACAATGGCTCCGGCGACGATGACTGCGCCGAGCACGCCGGCGATAATCTGGGTTGCGTGTTGCTTGGCGAAATCCTCCGCCGCCTCAACGGTGGAGACAAATTCGTCTTCTTTCAATTCGTGACGGGTCGGGCGTGCCACAATTCTTCTCCTGCCAGATAATTCCGAATGTCAAATCCGGGGCGATGATTCATTCTAGCCGAATGCCCGCCAAAAGTCGAAACAGCTGAATGACGCGTAGGTCCTTTCGATGTGGGCCAGAGCGGCAGAATTGCGAGCAGCGCGGCCGATTCTTCCGCTTCGGCCGCCCGACGGAGCGCGCTACGTTGTAAACTTTCCGAACTTTGTTCGAGCCTGCGGTGCATCGTCCCTTCCAGCGCCAGTTTCGGCACGTTTGGAACCTACCACGCCTGAATGGGACGGTGGGTAAAAGTGAGAATGTGAGAAACTTTATTTGCGCAATGAATTCAGTAGCTTAAGCCGCGGAAGGGAAGGTCCGGCTCGCCTGAGACGGCCGCGGCGGGCTTAGCTGCCCGATGGCGGCGTAAAGCCGCCTCTACGACGGGTCAAAGGACGCGCAGCAGTCCTCGCAAATCGGCCGCAAAGCGAGCGCGTTCCGCCCGGCGGGTCTCGTCGTCGGGGGCGCGCAGAATCGACGAGGGGTGCACCGTCGCCATTATGTAGGGCGCGAGCTGCGATTCCATCAGTTCGCCGCGCCGCTGCGTGACGCGGAAGTCGCGGCCCAGAAGCGCCTGGGCGGCCGTGGCGCCCAGGCAGACGACGACCTTGGGCTTCAGGGCCGCAATTTCGGCGTCGAGCCAGGGCCGGCAGGCCGCGATTTCGGCGCTGTTGGGTTTCTTATGAATGCGCCTTTTCCCTTCCCGCACCCAGTTGAAATGTTTGACGGCGTTGGTGACGTAGGCGTCCTGGCGCGAGATTCCCAATTCCTCGAGCACCTGATCGAGCAGCCGGCCCGCAGGTCCGACGAAGGGCTTGCCCTTCCGATCTTCGTAATCGCCGGGCTGTTCTCCCACAAACATCAGCTTTGCACGCGCGCCGCCCTCCCCAAACACAGTTTGGGTGGCATTCTTCCAGAGGTCGCAAGCTCGACAGTCTGCGGCCGCGTCGCGGAGCGCTTTGAGACCTGGCTTTTCCGGGATCAGACCTGCGGCGCCGGAATGCTTCATTTCAGCCATCGCTCCCGTCGCTAGGCAAGCTCTTCCCCTTCCACGCCCGCCGCGCCTTCGCAGCCGGCATGCCCGCACTCGCACTCAATACTGGACGTCGACAACTCGCAGGAATTGCTGCAGTACCGGCTGCCGGCCTCGGCTTCGCAAGTACAGGCGGGATGAGCGCATTTCTTCTCTGCCATGACGTTCTCCTTCGCTGACCTGCCTCAGGAATTCGAGAGAGGGCGGGGTGTCAGCTTTCTTTAGAGTCTCCTTCTGTCGGCCAAGGGTTCGATGAGGTATTGCGGAAACGAGGTGGCATTCATGAACTGGACCGCGAACACACGATGGACGAGTACACAACAGACTGACAATCGTCTCGGGCGCTTCCCCCTCACCCGCCCTCGTACCTCGGGCACCCTCTCCGCTCCATAAGAGCGTTCATGCCTGCCTGAGCATCCTCGCCGGACCGGCCGCAAATCACGTGCATCAGGTCATGTGGAGCGCTTCATCCAAATTTCGGAGAAGAAAAGGCTTTGCTGTTGTTGGGGACAAGGAGGCCAAAATGCCAGAGCAGGAAACCATCAAGCGGGCGCATGAGGACGCTCGCGAGGGCAAGTCGCTAAGCACCCAGGCAGGAGAATTTGTCCACGAAGAAATGGAGCACATCCGCAAAGGCAAGCACGGGGCTCGATCGCCTCAGCAGGCGATCGCCATCGGTCTTTCGAAGGCGCGCCGCGCTGGCGTGAAGTTGGGTCCTCCGAAGAAGGGCAAGACCTCGGAGCGAACACGCAAGCAGGCGGAGCGCGATTTGAAGAAAGGCGCGAGCGCCGGATCGCAGACCACGTCGCGCCGGCGGTCGCGAGCGACCTCGGGGGCGCTGAAGCGCGAAGGGCGCGCGGCGGCGTCGCACGAAGCGCTCAGCCGGCACGCCGCGTCCAGCGCCCGGCGCCGCGGCAGCGCCGACCGGCATCGCGCCGCCGAGAAGGCTGTGCGTACCAAGGGCAGCGAAGGGCGAAAACGAGCGGCGCGCAAAGCGGCCCGCACTCGTCGCGCGCGTCAAGGATAGCAGGACCATGGCAGTGTCTCGGTTTGTCGTGCAGGCATCCTGCCTGCGTCGTGCCCAAAAGCACGCTGGGAAGCGCGCACCACAAACTGAGGCACTATCAGAATGCTGATAATGTTGCGGCGCCTCGGGGAAGGAAGCGACCAATGGCAGCTCGAAAGTCGAGCACAAAGAGAACAGGGGAAACTCAAAAGCGTAAGCGATACTGGTCCGGCGAGGTCACACGGCGCAGCGATGCCCTGGACCTCGAGCGCAGTGTCTTCACCTGGAGCGATCCCCAGAGAATCGCACGGTCTTTGAGGCGCTCCGCCGAGGAGAGCACGCGGCGCAAGACCAGTCCGTTCCAGTCCGCCATGTCGATGTTGAACTTCTACATCAATCGCGCCGGAACAAACCTGGGGGCCCGCCAGAAGAAGGTGCTCGAACGCGCAAAAGAGGAGCTCAGGACGATCTACGGCAAGGGAAAGTAGCACACAAGCGTGTGACTCGTAGCAGTTCATTCCAGGTAGGGCCGGGCCCCCGTGCCCGCCCAGTTCAGAGCGGTTCGGTCAGTCGGGCGGCCACAGGGCCCGCCACCACGTGAAATGAACAACTGTTAAGTGCCTCAAGTGACTTGAGCTTGACACTCACTCACTGCAAACGTTAGCATTTTGCTTGTCGCGAAGATGAGCGTCGCTCACCATCACCGTGCCCCTGTTCTCGCGCTCTTTCTGATCGCAGCCTGCAATACAGTTGACCACGGAAGTCCATGGCCGAAGTCATGTCGACCGGCAGCACTGATCGTCCACCCCGGGTGCTGAGCAAGAGGAACGGTAACGGAGTCGTTGAGTTGACGGCCGTAGTCCGATTTGCCGAGTTCGAGGCGGATCTGCGCACCGGCGAGCTCTTCCGCGGTAAGAAGAAGATCCGTCTTCAGGAGAAGCCGTTTCAGATCCTCAGGGCCCTGGTGGAATCGCCCGGCCAGCTGGTGAGCAACGATGAACTGCGTCGCCGGCTATGGTCCACCAATGTCTTCGTGGATTTCGACCGCGGCCTCAAGACCGCGATCAGCAAACTCCGCCGGGCGCTCGGGGATTCAGGGGCCCACCCACGATTGGTGGAGACCCTGCCGCGGCGCGGGTACCGGCTGGTGGCGCCGCTGACCACCCCGCGCAACCACCAGTCTTCGGCCGTCGAGCATCACGACCGGATCAAGTTGGCCGTCCTTCCGTTTGACAATCTCAGCGCCGATGCGGGCCTGGAGTACTTCAGCGATGGCATGACACAGGAGATCATTTTCCATCTGGCGCGCCTGCACCCGCGCCGTCTGGGCGTGATCGCCAGGACCTCGGCGATGCGCTACAAGCACGCGGGGAAGACCGTGGAACAGATCGGCAGCGAACTCGGCGTCGACCACGTGCTCGAGGGCAGCGTGCGCCGCGCCGGAAAGCGCGTGCGAATCACCACCCAGCTCATCCAGGTTGGCGACCAGACGCCGCTCTGGCTGGAGATCTACGACCACGAGTTTCGCGACGTCCTGGCGCTGCAGAGCCGCGTCGCCGAGGCGATCGCCCGCGAGCTCAAAGCCAACCTCACCCTGCAGGACTGATCCCCTCAGAGTCAGTGCGTCAGTCTGTCAGTTCGTCATTCGCTGGTAAGCGCATGGGATGGACAAGAGGATTCGCAGGCTCGCGAGCAGAGCGGGTTGAGAGGCAGCACTCTCCTGGTTCTAAGTTCTTGAAATCTTTCTGCAAATAAAAATTCTCACTTTTCTCCTTTTACCCACCGTCCCAAATTTCGAGAGGACAATATTGTGTCGGCTTTTGGGGCCGACCGTTGTCCGGAGGAAGCTAGAGCGCGCGTGGAATTTACCGAACGAAGCCGTCAGGTCATTGAAAACAAAGACGCGGCTTTTTCAAACAGCTCCAAAGCCGTCGGGTTGCTGAGGACACATGTACTTGCGGCCTGAAAGGCCGTTAGTTCGCTGATGGGCAGCGATTTAGCTCGGTTTTGGAGACGAGAGGCGGGAAACGACGAAGCCCGGATCGCGACTCCCGAGCCCCAGCCTTAAACCCGAATCCCGACGCTTGACATACCTACCGGTCGGTAGGTTACAATCGCGCAATGATCGCGAAGTACGGATCACGGCCGGGACGGCCGTACCACGTTCTGTCGCGAGAGTAATGGCCGGAGGTGACCGATCCATGGGCGAGCGCATTCACATCTTCGACACCACGCTGCGCGACGGCGAGCAGTCGCCAGGATGCAGTCTGAATCTCCCCGAAAAGCTCGAAATGGCCCGCCAGCTCGACCGCCTGGGCGTGGACATCATCGAGGCCGGATTCCCGATCGCTTCGGAAGGCGATCACGAGGCGGTGCGCGCCGTCGCGCAGGAGATTCGCCGCCCGGTGATCGCGGCCCTGGCTCGCGCCAACGAAAGGGACATCGAACGCGCCTGGGACGCGGTACGCCACGCGGCGCGCCCGCGGCTGCACACCTTCTACGCCACGTCGGACATTCACCTCCAGTACAAGCTGCACAAGACGCGCGCCGAAGCACTCCGCCAGATCGAGGGCATGGTGGCGCTGGCCGCGTCGCTGACGCCCGACGTCGAGTTCTCGCCCGAGGACGCCGGCCGCACCGACCGCGAGTACCTGATCGAGGTCTGCCACGCCGCCGTCGAGGCGGGCGCGACGGTGTTGAATCTGCCGGACACAGTCGGCTACTGCCTCGGACCTGAGTACGAGCAGATGTTTCGCGACGTGCGCGAGCGCGTGCCGGGCATGGACCAGGTGGTGCTGAGCACGCACAGCCACAACGACCTGGGATTGGCGATGGCCAACACGCTGGCGGGCATCCGCGGTGGCGCGCGCCAAGTGGAATGTACGATCAACGGCATCGGCGAGAGGGCCGGGAACGCGGCGCTCGAAGAGGTCGTGATGGCGCTGCGCCTGCGCCATGCCGACTTGGGATTCGACACCGGCGTCCGGACCGAAGAGCTTTATCCCGCGAGCTGCCTGCTGACGCGGCTCACCGGTGTCGCGGTGCAGCCGAATAAGGCGATTGTCGGCAAGAACGCCTTCGCGCACGAGGCGGGGATCCATCAGGACGGCGTCCTGAAGTGCCCGCTGACCTACGAGATCATGACGCCGGAGTCGGTCGGCGTGCCCTCGACGGCGATCGTTCTCGGGAAACACTCGGGCCGGCATGCGCTCGTCAACCGCTTTGAGGAACTCGGCTTCTCATTGACCAAGCCCGAGCTCGATCACGCTTACGAGCTCTTCTGCCGGCTAGCCGATCGCAAGAAGCGCATCTACGACGAGGACTTGATCGACATCGCCAGCCGCGGTTTCGAAGCCATGCCGCGATCGTTCAATCTGCGTCGCGTCGAGACGCGCACCGCCAGCGACGGCGCCACGGCCTCGGTCGAGGTCGAACGCGATGGCGAAACGCTGCGGGCCGCGTCCGGCGGCGCCGATATCGAGGACGCGCTGTTCCGCGCCATTGACCAGGTCACAGGGGTCGTCGGCAAGCTGGCCGACTTTTCGGCGCACACGACGGGAGCCAATGGCGATCGGCGGACCGACGTGACGGTCCAGGTATACTTTGCGGGACGGGAATTCACCGGGCGCGCCGCCGCACCGCTGTCTGTGGAAGCCGTCGGCCGGGCGTATCTGCAGGCAGCCAATAAAGCCGTGGTTCATCGAGAACACGGCGATCTGGACTCGGCAGGCGTCTCCTGCGGGACGTTGACGGCTTCCGCGGCTGCCGGTGCCGATTAGTCGGCAGATTGTCAGAAGCAGGCCGTAAGCATTTGGTAATGCTAGTGTTAATTATCGAGGTCGGCATCGATTGACGTTGGACGCGCGGGACTTGACGGCCGAACGAGGGGCCGCTAACTTCAAGTAAGGCTTGACTTTCGCTCCTGATTCGCCTATAATTCCTACAAGATGCAGCAGCCTTATCGAGTGGCCCTGCTCCCGGGTGATGGCGTCGGCCTGGAGGTCATCGCCGAGGCGGTGAAAGTTCTTGAGGCCCTCGGCGAATTTGGGGGGCCGACATTTCGTTTCCAGACCGGGCTAGTCGGTGGCGCCGCCATCGACGCCACTGCCGAACCGCTTCCTGCCGAGAGCATCGCCATCTGTAACAATTCACAGGCCATTCTATTGGGAGCTGTCGGCGGTCCGCAGTGGGACTCCAAGCGGCCCGAATTGCGACCCGAACAGGGATTACTGCAACTCCGCCAGCGGCTGGGCCTGTTCGTCAATCTCCGGCCGGTGCGGGTCCTCGACAGCATGTTGCCGTTTTCCGCCCTCAAGCCGGACCGCGTCCGCGGCACCGATCTGATGGTCGTCCGCGAGCTCTCAGGCGGGATTTATTTCGGCAATCCGCGCGGCATCTTCGCCAAGAACGGCGAACGGATGGGGATCAACACCGAGGTCTATCGCGAGCATGAAATCGAGCGCGTGGCGCATCGCGCCTTCCAACTGGCACGCGACCGGCGCAAGAAGGTGACATCGGTCGACAAGGCGAACGTCCTTGAAAGCTCGCGGCTCTGGCGCGAAGTGGCGGAACGTGTGGCGCGGGCCTATCCCGAGGTGGAACTCAGCCATCAGTATGTCGACAGCTGCGCCATGGCGCTGATCGATCGGCCCGCGTCATTTGATGTCATTCTGACCACCAACATGTTCGGCGACATCCTCAGCGACGAATGCGCCGTATTGCCGGGTTCGATCGGATTTCTGCCGTCGGCCAGCATGGGCGAGCACCAGTACCTCTACGAGCCGGTCCACGGGTCAGCGCCGGATATCGCCGGCCGCGGGCGCGCCAATCCCATCGCGGCGATTGCCAGCGCGGCGCTGATGCTGCGTTACTCGTTTCGGCTCGAACGGGAAGCCCGGGCGATCGAGAGCGCCATCGAGAGAGTGCTGAAGCGGGGCGTACGGACGGCCGAGATTCCGGGCAAGCAGCGTCCGGTCGGAACGTCGAAGATGGGCGATGTGATTGCGGCCGAGGCTCAGAAGATCCTGAAATCGGCACGGGTTCGCAGCCGGTGAACGGGACGGGGTGCAGACGCGTCGGCAGCTTTGAACTTTGTCCTGAGACAGGAGCGCGCCTAGCAGCCGGATCGAATCCGACCGCGAGGCGCGCGAGCCCCCCTCAAATCGTCAGACTACTTGGCCGGCGTCTGCTCGACAACCGTGGGGTGGTCCGGATCGAATTCGCCGGGCTGTGACTTCGCTGGCACCTGCCCGCTGAGCGAGCGCAGATAGTTGATCGCGTCCCACTTGTGATAATCCTTCATCCGTTCGCCCTGCGCCGGCATCAATCCGCTTCCTGCGCCGATGATCGCAAACAACTCGCCGTCACTGTGATCCTTCAGCGTGGCCGGATTGGTGAAATCCGGGGGCTTGGCGTTGATGTCCTTGGCCACATCGCCGTCGCCCAGGCCCGTGTCGCCATGGCACATCGCGCACTGCGTATTGTAGACCCGCTTGCCGCGAGCGACTGAGTTCGTCGTGAACTTCATGGGATTCGGCCGCGCAGCGTCTTCGGCCGTGGGCTTGTAGGCGTGCACAGTCTGGACCGGAGCATTCGGGGCAGCCTGACCAGGCGCGGGCTGCTGCTGGGCGCTGGCCCGAGTGCCCCAAGTGAACAGAAGGCCCGCGAGCAGCAGGAGCAGCATTCCTAGGCCATACTTTCTCAACATAAAGCACCTCCGTCGAGGTTCGGCAGATGACTGCCGGGGGCGCCGAACCGCCCATTCAGATCGAACGCGCAACCGAGGGCCTGGTGGCGGTGCGCAACACGGATTCAGCCTCGCGCCCTCCAGTCCGACACCTTGCCGGCAATTGCAACTTATGCCCGCGAACGGGCCAGTGCCGTGGCAACGATCACAGGTCACAGTGACGAAGGGCACACCCGGACTCTGGCCTCGCAAAGCCGTGTCCGGACGATACTATTGGGTATTAAACGGCAGCAGCCGGGTGTACGTGAAATCGCCGCTGATCGTTTGGAATATCCTCCCCAGATCGGTGATATTCGGGTGCGACGAAGAGGCGCAGCCGTTGGCGTCGTCGGAGTAAAACTTCGCGACGTCGGACGCTATGTTTGTCATGGTAGCGCAGCTGGTGATCGCCGGCGAATCTGTCGAGCAACCGCCGTTGGTGGCGCCGAAGGCTACTGAATAGACCCACGTCCCGAGGCCCGCCGCATTCTGCGTTCCCGCAGCGGCCTGAGCGGCCGCGATCGCCTGGTGGCACTCGTTGTTCCCATAGCTTGCCGGAGTGCTTGCGGTGAACTGGCTGTTCGATGAGCAAGTCGCACCGTGACCGGCATTGCAAGTGGCGTTCGCGTCGCCGTCGCTGAGGAGGATGATGGCGTTCTGCATGTTGGACCGCCCGCCTGTTATCGCCGAAAGGTCCGCCTGCGCCTCGGTGATGACTCCGGCGTAGTAGGTTCCCACGCCGCCGGGATCTTGAATGCCGTACTGACTGCTGGTGCAGTTGTTGCCGTCCTGCCAATCCACGGCCTTCACGAGATTCGATGAACTCCCGTTCAGACCGCTCGTATCGGACGTTCGATAGTCACTTGACGGAGGAACGATGGTGAAATACGGCGGGAATGATGTGGGCGTGGAGTACTTTGAGATGTAGCTGGAAATGCTCGATCCGCAGCCTGCGTAGTCATTGGAGGCGTACGACGAGTCCGTCAGTCCCGGAAAAGTCAACAAGCCGACTTCGTCGACGGCGTTGTTTACGTTGCCGTTGGTCGCCGAGCCGCAGGAATTGAGATTCGCTGCGCAGGGCGAAAAGGCTTGCAGCAGCATCCTGACGCCCCACTTGGCGCAGTCCAGCTTCGTAGGATTTCTCAAGCCTGTCGCCGATTTGCAGGCGGGATCGGAGTCGGACTGTTGCATCGAGGCGGTCGAGTCGAGAATGACCACCAGGTTGGCGGGAGTCGGGTTGCCGCCCTTCATAGCGGCGAGCGCATAAGCTTTCAGCGTCATGGAGCTGATACCGATGACCCGGGCGAAGAACGTGGGCACGGTCACTTGCTCAACCACGGCCATGGCATTCGCGCCGGCCCCGTTGTCACACGTGATTGTTTCAGACAGGTAAGCCAGGCACTGTGTCTGCGGGTATCCCGACATCATTGTGACGCCCGGCAGATCGCCCTGGGCGTTCTTTCCTCCCGTGATCCCGCTGTACGTATTGGCGACGCTGACGGCGTCAGTGTTCGGCAGTTCCAGTGCACCCGCGGTCGCCGCGGCGTTGGTCGAAGCTTGAAGCTCGCTGTAAGCGTGGTAAACGAATCCAAAGTCGATGGCAAGCGCCGCCATTGCCAGAAGGGCCACCATCGACACCGCCAGCATCACGAGTACCTGTCCTTCCTCCCCGCGGGAGGACCGGGTTGAGCCGGATTTCATCTCTCACCTCATTCGATACGCACGGCCGTCTGCGCGCTCAACTGACAACTCGGCCAGACGTTGAGAAAAAGGATCTGCAGGTCGCACGGATACGTCGCCTGGATCGTGGCGCTCTCGCCCGAAACGAGACTGGTACAGGTTGAGGTATCCGGGGAAGGGAAGCTGATACTGATGTTGATCTGCGATGACGACAGCGTCGTGGCGGCATTCTGCAAGCCGGTTTCTGCCAGGTCGCACGCTGTCGGAGGACCGGCTTGGGCGCCGCGGCTCACGGCCAGGATCCTCGCGCCGTAGGAGGTCGCGTTGGTGAGCGTGGTGTACTGGCCTAAGAGGATCCCGAACTTGATGATTCCGAAAATCACCATCAGAAGCGGCAACAACACCAATGCGAACTCCACCATTGACTGGCCTCCTTCGCCGGCCGAGGGCGCGGGCCTCGCCCGGAACAAGGCTTCTCGAATCCTGAAGAGCTTTGCCGTGCGATGATGAGAAATCCGGAGATAGATCATGGCAATCACCATTGGCGATCGGGGCGTCGCCAGAACTGGGGCTTGCTTGCTGCGGCTACGGGCATCGCCGGAGCCGCTGAAAAATGCCTTCTTTCCATATTATCGGACAGGGCACGACTTCTGTCTCGTGTCAATCGAGGTAATAAGCCGATTGCTCAAACTGATTCTATTAGTTCCGCGTGTGGGTCTAATCACCGCCGGGCTGCTTTCATCAGCCGCAGCGGGCCGGTTGAGCGACAAAGCAAATGTGGAACCGCTCAGATCTTCCCCATGCTCCGCGAAAGCTTGACGATCAGAAAGGCGAAAAGAACCGTCGAAGCAGTCGGGCGATCGGCAGGACGTCTTCGGCGCGCCCTCGACGCGCATCAGGCAGATGATTCCAGGTGCGATCAATGGCCGAAATTGTTAGAAGATGTCCGTTTCTGGCGTTCGTCCTATTGCGGATTGCGGAAAAAGCCAGCTCAGCACTCAGCTTTCAGCCTTCAGCTTCCAGCCTTCAGCCTTCAGGGGACGGGAACCCGCGATGCCCGCGTTCCGTAGACGCTGTTGGGCCGGAGAACTCACAAAGCGAGGCAGACATGGCAACTTTGCTTGAGGACCTGCGATATAGCCTGAGACTGATCAAACGCAGCCCTGGATTTACGATTGTGGCCGGGATCGCGCTGGCGCTCGGCATCGGCGCCAATACCGCCATCTTCAGCGTGGTGAACGGAGTGCTCTTGCAGCCGCTGCCTTATCCCGAGCCTTCACGACTGATGATGATCTATGAGAGCGGGCGCGACTACAGTCACAGCTCCATCGCTTACCCCAATTTCCTCGACTGGCGCCGCGAACAGCACTCGTTCACCGGCATGGCCGCCTATCGCGGCGACGATTTCAATTTCACCGGCTCCGGCCACCCGGAGCACCTCCAAGGCGAATACGTATCGGCAAGTTTCCTCCCGGTGCTGGGAGTCAATCCGCTGCTCGGCCGGGATTTTCTGCCCCAGGAGGATCAGCAGAGCGGCCCCGCCGTGACCATCCTCACTTATGGATTCTGGAAGCAGCGCTTAGCGGGCGACCCGCACGTGCTCGGCCGCGCCATGACCCTCAATGCCAGGACCTACACCGTGATCGGCGTACTTGGCCCCGGCTTTCGTTTCCGCCAGCAGATGGACCTGCTCGTTCTTCTCGGCCAGTGGAACGCCATTGAGTTGAACGATCGCTCCGTTCATCCCGGGCTGCACGCGATTGCGCGCCTAAAGCCGGGCGTCACCAGGGTGGCGGCCCAGGCGGACATGAACTCGATCGCGCTCCAACTTGGTCGGGACTACCCGAAATCGAACGAGGGCCACGGCGTTGCCATCCTGCCGCTGAAGGACGATATGGTCGGGTATATCCGGCCCACGTTGCTGCTCCTGCTGGGCGCGGTCGGATTCGTCCTGGTGATCGCTTGCGCCAATGTCGCCAATCTGCTGCTGGCGCGATCCACGGCGCGGCGGCGCGAGTTCGCTATTCGCGCGGCTTTGGGGGCGGGGCGCGGCCGCGTGATCCGGCAACTTCTCACGGAGAGCGTACTGCTTTCGGTGGCGGCGGGCTCGCTTGGCTTCTTGCTCGCCTTCTGGGGGACTCATCTGGTACTGGCCGCCGTGCCCGGCACGCTGCCGCGAAGCCAGGACGTGGGGCTCGATCCCTACGTGCTGGCCTTCACGCTGGCGATCTCGATCCTCACTGGCGTCCTTTTCGGACTGGCCCCGGCGCTCCACAGCTCCAGTGTGAGTCCCCACTCGTCGCTGAAGGAAGGCTCGCGCGGTGCCGGGGGCGGACGTCATCGCGCGGAAGGCGTTTTTGTGGCGCTGGAAGTAGGACTGGCGGTGATCCTGCTCGTGGGCGCCGGCCTGATGATCCAGAGCATCTGGCGGCTGTGGAAGGTAAACCCCGGTTTCGATATTCACCACGTTCTTACTGCGCAGGTAGCGCTCTCGCCACAGGTAATGAACAGCCCTACGGGTATCCGCGACGCTTACCGGCAGATGCTCGAGCGCCTGAACGCCGCTCCCGGCGTGAGCGCGGCTGCCGTCAGCAACCTGCTGCCGCTGGGCGACGACGACAACGAAATTCCCTTCTGGCTCGGCCGTGGGGCGCAGCCTCCTCAGGATCAGATGAGGGACGCCCTCCTCTACATCACGACGCCCGATTACCTGCGTGCCCTGGGTATTCCTCTGCGCGAGGGCCGATTCATCAACCAGCAGGACACCACCGCCTCCACCCCGGTGATCGTGATCGACGAGGTGATGGCGCAGCACGTGTTTCCCGGGCAGGATCCGGTCGGCAAGCAGATCAACCTGATGATCATCGGGCCGGTCGAGATCGTGGGCGTGGCCGGCCACGTGAAGCACTGGGGGCTCGATTCGGACGACCGCGCCAAAATCCGGGACGAGTTGTACTTCCCCTTCATGCAAGTCCCGGACAAGTTCATGACCGAAATCGTAGCCGGAGCTGACCTGGCGGTGCGCACCCGGCCCGAGCCTTTCAGCATGCTTTCCGTCCTCCGAGCCCGGGTAGCTGGGCCTACAGAAGATCAGCCGGTCTACGGCGTCCGAACCATGGAACAGATGATTTCCGCCGGGCTCGCCGAGCGTCGCTTCACCATGCTGCTGCTCATCATCTTCGCCTCCACCGCGCTGGTGCTGGCAGCGATCGGGATCTATGGCGTGATGTCGTATGCGGTGACGCGACGAACGCACGAACTGGGCGTGCGCATGGCGCTGGGTGCGACGCGGGGCGACGTGCTTCGTCTCGTGGTGCGCGAGGGCATGTCGCTGGCGCTCGTCGGCATGGCGGCGGGTCTCGTGGCGGCTGTCGGCCTCACGCGCCTGATGTCCAGCCTGCTGTACGGCGTGCGGCCCGCCGATCCGCTGACGTTGCTCTCGGTGTCACTGGCGCTGGGCGGCGTGGCGCTCCTGGCGAGCTTCGTACCGGCGCGGCGCGCGACCAAGGTCGATCCCATGGGGGCGCTGCGGTGCGAGTGAGGGAATCGGGTCATCGGGTCAGGAATTCAGGTTGGCAGGGACCGAATTGAATCATCGGAGAAAACCAGGTGATCCGATGATCCGATGTCAGTGAATTCGCTGCAGGATCTTCCCGATATCGACATGAAACTCGGGATCGGAGCGGGTTCCCGTGATTTGGATCGGCACCACCGCTCCCTTCCCGTCTTGTGCAAGCAGCGGGTCAATGGCTTTCAGAAGCACCGACTTGATGCCCGTGGTCATCTGCGACACTCTGGCTTGCATGCTGGCGGTGCCTTCAAAATCCAAAGACTCGTCGTCCAGGCCGTAAGTGCCCTGCAATTGGATGGCGGCGCCGGGCACACTGAAATCGAGATGCGAGAACTTCGCTTTGCCGTTCGCGAGCACAATGTGACCGCTCATGTTTAGCGGCGCACTGGTTACCTCGTCGTCGCGCTGCTTGCCAAGGGCGATCCGGCTGATGTTGCGGAGTTTGGATTCGGTGTCAGGATCGGTGAATTGGCCCGAGTCAATGTTGAAGTTGCCATCGAGTTTGAGGCGCTGGTCGACATCTTCGTGACCGGGCGGCACGTCGAGCTTGGCCTGAATGCGGACATTGCCGGTCATGGAGGGCTTCGACGATTTTTGAACCAACCGCAGCACGTCCTGGAGCCGGGCAGGTTGGACGGTGACGTCCAGGAAGACATTCCGCCCGTGAACGTCGCCGTTCTGTTTGACCACGCTGCCCCGGGCCACAATCGTCGAAGAAAGCAATTGCGCCGTGACGGGCTGCAGCGCTGTGTCGCCGTTCACGCCGTCGACCACGGCTTCGAATTTGGTGTGCAAGTGAACGGGCGTAGCGCTCCTCGTCAATCCGAAGTCGGGCGTGTCGGTCTCGCCATGCACGTTGATGCTGCTCAGGACGCCGTCGTAGCTCCCATCGGAGCTGAGAATGCCCCTGAGGCCCTTGATGGTGGAAAGATCGGCGTGCCGGAAGGTGTATTTTCCATTGACAGGCGTCAGCGACGGATCATCCACGTTCCAGGGCCCGAACTCGCCGCTCGATTCGATCAAGCCGACCGGGTGAGGATTGACCACCGTGGCCTTGAAGCGCATCGGGGGGCCCACGCCGGCCGACTGCATCCGCAGCTTTTTGATCTCGAGCACGGTGGGAAGCTTGCCGGGCTTGGAAGAGATGATGTTGACGGTCGATCCGTCGGCGACCAAACGGTCGAGGACGAACGCCGGAGGCGGGGCTTTCGTCTTTTGGCCGGCAGCGGAGTCCGCACCGGCGGAGGAGGTCGATTTCTCGCGCCGCGGCGGGACGTTGAGCGTTAACCCTTCCAGTCGGACATTACGGAAATGGCGCGGACTCCTCAGCAGTTCGACCCAGTACGCGGTTACAGAGAACTTATCGATCGAGGCGAGCGGTGGCTGGTCCGGCATGTCGCGTCGACGGAGCACCAGGCCCTCGCCGGACAATCTCACGATCGGAAAGAGCGACGAGTGGAAGCTTTTCAACTGCACGTCGCATTGGTAATGACCCGAGAGCGCCTTGACCACCACCGCCTGGTCGAGGGGCGAAAACCAGCGCAGGTAAGCGGCGCCCGCCGCCGCGAGCAGCAACAGCACACCAGCACCGATGCCCGTCCATTTCAGTATGCGGAAGAGTACTCTCGGTCTTCGGGCTTGGATTCGGGCCTCCTGCATCACAGCGCGGAAACGCTCCTCTGCATGCAGTTTGATTTCGCCGCAGGCTTGACGGATTCAATTGTGCCACGAAGCCCTCACTCCATCATGCTGTTATTTGCCTATAAGAACGGTGACCGCGGAGGAGTCGTGATTCGAAACGATGAGGGCGTCCCTGCCGCCGGCATCGAGCCGGCCGACGGCGAGGCCGCCCCATCCGGTGGGCACACTATAGGTGGAGCCGGTCCATGACGCGGTCAATGCGCCAGGTGTTAACGTCAATCACCCGGCCGGGCTTGGCGCGCATAGAATGTCTTGGCCTGAAAAGAATGCGCCACCGGCGCCGCGAGCCGTGGCGGAACGCCGGTGGACTTGCGCAACGCATAGGGCAGGGGACAATCGCGGCTCAGGAGGCGGCGGTGCCCTTGTCGAAGCTGGCCACAGCCTTTGCCTCGTCCTCGTGGACGTCAAAGACGGTCAGCAGCTTGGTGATCTGCAGCAGGTCGTGCACCTTCTTGGTCAGGTTTAGCAGCTTCAATTGGCCGCCCTGGTTCGAAACAGCGGTGAAGCCGCTGACGAGTTCGCCGATTCCCGAGCTGTCGATATACGTGACGTCTGCCAGGTTCAGCAGCAGGCTTTTGTGTCCCTTGCTCAGCAAGTCGCGGATAAGCTCGCGCAATTGGGTGCAGCCCTCGCCCAGCGTAATCCTGCCGCTCAGGTCCACCACGGTGACGGTGTTAACCTGGCGTATTGTGGCCTTCATGCTCACGGTGCAATCCTCCTTGATTTATGTCCGTATTGGAATTTCTGCGCTTGACCAGAGTAACTTCGGTTCCTTCACCGGGGACATTCTTCACCTGGAAATCATCCATGAACGAGCGGATCAGAAAAATGCCGCGGCCCGATATCTTCAGCAGGTTATCCGGCTCGAGGGGATGAGGAACGCTGCTGATGTCGAACCCCGCGCCCTGATCGCGGATTTTGATCTCGAGCCGGTCGTCGTAGATGAAGAACTGCAACCAGACTCGCTTGGCCGGATCGCTACGGTTGCCGTGCCAGATGGCATTGATCATCGACTCGTGGACGGCCATGCCGATCCTGTGCTGCTCCTCCTCGTCGAAATTGAGACTGGTGAGAACGCGGTGCACCACTTCTTCGGCCGCTTCCACATTCTTCAGGTCGCTCTCGTAAACCACTTCAACGACGCTGGCGTCAGCACTCATAAGTTTCATTTCGATCGCGGCGTTCGGTCTTCTACGATTTCGCCCCCATCGTCGCGCAAAAAGTCACGGCGGTGTCGGGATTCACAGCGTCTCGCCCCTCGTCAATGTGCTGGATCACGCCCTGCTTATTGATGACAAAAGTGGTGCGGCGCGCCCATTGCGGTTTCACGCCCTGGCTTGCGAACTTGTCCATCGTGTCGAGGATGCCATACCTGGCCAGCACGTCGCGGTTCATATCGCTGAGCAGCGGGAAGGTGACCCCGATCTGCTTGGCGAATGCAGCGTTGGCCGCAGGGCTGTCGATGCTGATGCCGAAAACTTCCGTATCACTCGCTTGCAGCTTGGCCAAATCAGACTGATAGGCCTGCAGCTCCTGCGTTCACCCAGGTGTGAAAGCTAGCACGTAGAAAGCCAGGATGACATTTTTCTTGCCGCGGTAGTCGCTCAGCTTGACGGGTTGCCACTGATCGCTCAGCAGCGTGAAGTCCGGAGCCTGCTCACCGACCTTCAGATTTGTCTTGGTGATCTCCGGCTTCTGCGCCGCGGCCAGGACCGCCGCAAGGCTCGAAGCCGCCAGAAAAATCATCCCTCGCTTCATAGGCCACCTCAAATTGTAAGCTACAGGACTATAAAGAGACAGTCCGGCTGTGTCAACCAAACTCCGTCGCTTCTAGACTCCGTCCGCTTTGCGCCGTCGCAAATAGGCGGGGATCTCCAGATCGTCCGCAGGCTGCTCCGGCACCACCTCCACCGGTGGCGGGGCCGGAGCCGGGGGAGGCGCGGCCGGTTTCTCCCGCTTCTGCACCGCGTTTCGCAGGCTCTGCTGAACATTTTTGGCGGCCATCGAAATCGCCGGCGCCTTCGAGAGACCGATCTTTTCGCTCTTGATGCCGGTGGCGATCACCGTCACCTTGACCGCATCTCCCATCGACTCGTCGAGCACGGCGCCGAAGATAATATTGGCATTTTCAGCGGCGGCTTGCTGGACTATCGTGGAGGCTTCATGGACTTCGTGCAGCGTGAGGTGGCTGGAACCGGTGAGGTTCAATAGAATTCCCTGCGCCCCGTTGATGGACGCGTCTTCGAGCAGCGGACTCTCGATCGCCTGCCGGGTGGCCGAAACGGCGCGGCCTTCCCCGCTGGCCGTGGCCGTGCCCATCACGGCGTATCCCATGCCCTCCATGATGGTCTTGATATCGGCAAAGTCCCGGTTGATGATGCCGGTGATCGTGATGATGTCGGAAATCCCCTGCACGCCCTGGCGAAGGATATCGTCGGCGATGCGAAACGCCTCGAAGAAGCTCGTTCCCTTGTCGACAAACTGCATCAGCCGCTCGTTCGGAATGCAGATGACCGTGTCGACGTGCTCGCTCAACTCGCCGAGACCCTGCTCGGCCTGCATCATGCGGCGCTTGCCCTCGAACGCAAAAGGCTTGGTGACCACCGCGACGGTCAACGCGCCCAGTTCGCGGGCGAGTCCGGCCACGATCGGAGCGCCTCCCGTGCCGGTGCCGCCGCCAAGACCGGCGGTGATGAAGACCATGTCCGCGCCTTCCAGGGCCTCGATGATTTTCTCGGTATCCTCCAAGGCAGCGCGCCGGCCGACGTCCGGATTGGCTCCCGCCCCCAGCCCCTTGGTCAACTTCGCGCCGAGTTGAATCTTCAGAGGCGCCTGCGACACGCCGAGAGCCTGGAGATCGGTGTTGGCCACCATGAACTCCACGCCTTCCACCTGCGCGGCGATCATGCGATTGACGGCGTTGCCGCCGCCGCCGCCGACACCGATTACCTTAAGCTTCGCGCCGTGTATGTTTTCGTCGGAGAAGTCCAATCGCAGTCCACCCTCGCCTTCCATGTCGCCCATTTATCCTCCTCAGGGGCCCTGATCCAAGCCAGCAGCGCCGGTCCCCTTGCCCGACGCGCCGCTCTTGACTGTGCCACGGTGACCGAATCTTCCGATTCGGGTTCAACTCGCCTTCTCTCCGCCAAAAAAGCCTTTCCAGCGGTCGCGCCAGCCCGGTTGCCGCGATCCCTCCAGCGCGCGTTGGCGATTGCCATACAAGACCAGACCCACGACGGCGGCGTACGCCGGATCGAGCAACATTTCGCCGAGGTCCTCGATTCCCGAGGGCTGGCCGAGACGTACGGGCATTTCGAGCGCACGTTCCGCCATGGCGGCGAGGCCCGCCAGCTTCGCGCCGCCGCCCACCAGTACCAATCCTGCGCCGAGCGCGCGATCAAAGCGCGACCGGGCCAGCTCCGCCTGCATTAACTCGACGAGTTCTTCCTCCCGCGGCTCGAGGATTTCGCCCAGCATCGCCGTGTTCACTACACGCGGCGGACGGCCGCCGACGCTGGGCACTTCAAAACTGTCTTCCGATTCAGCGGCTTTGCTGTCCGTCCAGGAGAGCTTCAAACGCTCCGCCTCGGGCACGGGAGTCCGCAGACCGACGGCCACGTCGTTGGTGAAGAATTCCCCGCCCACCGGAATCGCCGCCGTATGACGCAAGCTGCCGTCATGATAAATCACGAATTCCGAGGAGCCGCGCCCGATATCGAGCAGGCCGACTCCCAGCTCGCGCTCGTCGGGAGCGACGCAGGCCTCCGCCGACGCCAGCGGCTCGAGCACCGTGTCCTTCACTTCGATACCCGCACGATTCACGGCCGTGATCAGGTTCTCGTGCGCGAGCGTCGATGCGGTCACCAGATGGACGTTCACCTCGAGCCGCGTTCCCACCATGCCAATCGGATTGCGGATGCCATTCTGCGAATCCAGCAGATATTCCTGCCGCTCGGCGTGGAGCAGCCGCCGGTCAGCGGGCATCGGGATGCCCTGCGCCACCTCGAACACTTTGCGGATGTCGTCAGGCGCCACCTGCCGCCCGTGCGTGCCCAGGCTGATGGCGCCCGTGGAATTCATGCCTTTGAGATCGAGGCCCCCAACGCCGACATAGGCGGTGTCGATGGAAAAGCCGGCTGCATCCTCAGCGGCTTCCACAGCTTTCTTGATGGCGAGCACGGCGGAATCGAAATCGTTGATCGCGCCGCGGCGCCAGCCCCTCGACTCTGCAACACCGACGCCCACCAGGCGCAGCTTGTTGCGATCGTCGGGCCGGCAGACGATCAGGCACGTCTTGCTGTCGCCAAGATCGAGACCCGCAACGTAGGGGAGTTTACGCGCCATGAACTTGAGAGGGTACGATTCTGCCGCCGGCAGCGCCTGAGATCCGACATGAGATCCGTCTCAACGCCGGGCGGCCTGCGCGGCCGGCTGATTCGTCGCGGGCTCCTTGGGATTGACCACCAACTGGCCGTGGTAGCGCACGTCAACGGAGTCGATGGCGGGAGTTGTTTTCTGAACCTCGGGCAGCAGCGCCACCAGCGTCCGAAACCGCTCACCAAAATCCTGTTTGCCGAAGTGGACTTTGATCGTCTCCCGGCCTTGAGCGAGGACAGCAACCAGGTCCTCGTCATCGGTAAGATCGACCTCGGAAACCAACCAGCCCGCTCCCAGAGCCTGCGCATTCAATTCTTGCGCGAATTGGTTGAAAAGGGCAAGACGCGCCTTGCGATCGGCCGCGGACATGGCCGGATCGATGCCTGTGATGACCGGAAAATCGAACGAGCCCTGGCTGGGTTTCTCCAGAATCACGCCCTCGGAGTCCACCAGCTTTAGCACACCCTGCAGATTGACGTAAGCTACCGGCGTGCGCTCGGTGATCTCGACCAGCAGATGATTGGGAAGCGCCCGCCGTAAACTTGCGGACCGCACCCAGGGGATGGCTTCTATTTCGGAACGTGCGTCCGCCAGGTTGATCCGGAAGATGTTCGGCTGCGCGCCGGCGCCCAGCGCATTGGCAACATCCCCCGGTTGAACGTAGTGGTTGCCGCGCAGCATCACCGCGTCAGCGCCGGCCAGCGAGAATTCCGGAGCGCGCATCGCGTACCAGGCGGCGAAGCCCAGGAGCACCGCAGCCGGCACCGCGGTGATCGATAACCATCCGAGCACCCGCGCAATGCGCCGCACGCGCCAGCCGGAAGTCCGCCGCGAAACCGGCAGTGTCTTCGAGCGGCGGCGATATAAGGAGTCGCTCTCGATCAGCACGTCGTCACGTCGAGTGGAGTCGGCCATAACGTCCCGGCGGCTCTGCGCTACGCCTCCGTGCGCGCGGCCGCCCGTGCCTCCCGGGCTTTGTCCTCCGTCAACTTCAGCGCCAACGCCTCTCCGACTTTCCACACGTTGCCGGCGCCGATGGTCAGAACCATGTCGCCGGCTTTCAGGGAACCCAGCAACTCGGCGTGGAGTTCTTCCTCGGACGGCGCGTACCGGGCCGAGCTCAAGCCCAACTCATGCATCCTGGCGACCAGGCGCTCAGAAGTTACACCCGGAATTGGGGGCTCGCTGGCAGGATAGATATCGAGCACGTAGAGCCGCTCCACGCCTTCAAACGCGCGCGCAAAGTCGTCCATCAGGAACTTGGTGCGCGTGTAGCGATGGGGCTGAAAGACGACCCAAATCCGCGTTGCGCCGCGATCGCGGGCGGCGGCGAGCGTCGCGCGTATTTCTGCTGGATGATGGCCATAGTCGTCAACGACAGTGATTCCGCCAGCCTCCGCCTTGATCTGGAAGCGACGGTCGGCGCCACGGAATTGTTCGAGACCAACCCGGATTTCCTCCGCCGTGAGATCAAGCTCCAGGCCGACCGCGACGGCCGCCAGAGCGTTTTGCACGTTGTGCCGCCCGGGCACCGCCAGGCGGATGCCCGTCAGCAGCCGTTCCTTCACCACGACTTCGAACTCCGAACCCGATGGCGAAACCGCCACAGACGACGCGCGGACGTCGGCGCCCGAATCGATTCCATACGTGCAGACACGGCGTTGGATTTCGGGCCGGACCATCTCAAAACGGGCGCGCCACGGTTCGTCCGTGCAGGCGATCACGGCGCCATAGAACGGCACACGATTCATGAAAGCGACAAAAGCCGCGGCAATTTCGTCCAGGTCGCGGTAGTGCTCCAGGTGTTCACGATCGATGTTTGTTACCACCGCAATCGAAGGCAGGAGGTGAAGAAACGAGCGGTCGCTCTCATCGGCTTCGACCACCATCAAATCGCTCTTGCCGAGACGGGCGCTGGAACCGAAGGCGTCGAGACGTCCTCCGATCACGGCAGTCGGATCGAGACCGGTTTGCGAGAGCATCAGCGCGATCATCGAAGTTGTGGTCGTCTTGCCGTGCGCGCCCGCCACGGCCACGCTGAACTTCATCCGCATCAGCTCGGCGAGCATCTCAGCGCGTGGAATCACAGGAATCTCCAGCCGCCCGGCTTCGAGGACCTCGGGATTGTCAGGCCGCACCGCCGAGGACGTCACCACCACCTGCGCGTTCCAGGTGTTGGCGGCAGCGTGCCCTTCGTGAATGCGCGCGCCGAGCAACGCCAGCCGCTCGGTGACGGGGCTCAGCTTGACGTCCGATCCAGAGACGGTGAAGCCGAGATTCAGCAGTACCTCGGCGATACCGCTCATGCCGATCCCGCCGATTCCGACGAAATGAACTTTACGAATCTTCCCCAGCATGGTGCCCCACTCCTGCGTAGTCGCGTCATTCTGGAGCGCGGGCATCCTGCCCGCCACTTGGCCGCACGCCATCCGGTCGCAAATCGGAGCGGGCAGGATGCCCGCGCTCCAGAATGACACGACCATCAACTCCTGCCGCACCCTTCTATTTCCCGGTGACTTCCTCCACCAGATCTGCGATTTCGGCCGCCGCGTTTGGATTGGCCAGCCTTCGCGCCGCTCTCTCCATCGCCGACAGGCGTTCCGGTGATGCCAGCAACTCGCCGATCTCAGCCATCAGCCGCGCCGGACTGAGTTCGGCCTGCCCGATCACCCGCGCGGCTCCGGCGCGTTCCAGAGCCCGGGCGTTTTCCAGTTGATGCTGATCGGTCGCGCCCGGAAACGGGACCAGCACAGCGGCTCTGCCCGCCGCCATCAGCTCGCCGATCGTACTCGCGCCAGCCCTGCAGACGATGAGATCAGCGCTCGCAAACATGGAAGGCATGTCGTCGATGAAAGCGCGGACCTCGCCCGCAATACCCGCTCCCCGATATGCGTCGCTCACAAAACTCAACTCGCGCTCTCCCGTCTGATGAATGATGCGCCATGCTCGCCCCGCCATCAATGGCAGACTCTCGATCAGACATCGGTTGAGCGCCGCCGACCCTTGGCTGCCCCCGAAAACCAGAATCGTGAACGGGGCGCGGTGTTCCCGCGGCGGAATCTCAAAGAAGGCGCGGCGCACCGGCAGTCCCGTTAGTCTGGCCTTCGCGCCAAAGTACTTCGCGGTCTCTTCAAACCCGAGGGCCGCCCGCGTGACGATCCCCGAGAGAATTCGATTGGTGAAACCCGGCGACGCGTTGGGCTCGATGAGCACGGTTGGAACGTGCAACAAAGCGGCCTCGAGCAGCACAGGACCGGCAACATATCCGCCCATACCGACGACAGCGTCTGGCCGGAAGACGCGCAGAACCCCAAAGGACTCCAGGAAGGTCCGGGGCAGAACCGCAGCGTTCGTGAGGCGGCGCCAGCCCCGAATCCCCTTGAGGCCAGCGGCCCGGATCGCCCGATAGGGAAAACCCGCTCTCTCGATCAATCGCGATTCCAAGCCGCGCGCCGTCCCCAGGAACTGGAACTGCGCGCTCGACGTCTTCCGGCGGGCAATCTCTTCGGCCACGGCCAGCGCCGGAAAGATGTGACCTCCCGTCCCACCGGCTGCCATCAGCACCCGCAGTACGCCTTCCGGAACGTGCGGAAATGCGCCTGGCTGCTTCTCGTTGGAGTCCATCAAAGCCGGCTCCGCGAGGTTCATTGATCCGTCCTCTTCCGGGACATGTTTCAGGACGAATTGCCGGGAGATTTTGAGAAATGGGTCTTTCATACCCCCGGTCTGAACGTGAAAACCGATAGCGCATCTCTCCCTGGAGCGCCGCCGGGAAATTCGCAGACTGCGCGTCCGTCAATGATCACGGATGCAGTCGTTCCAGGGGTTCTGTCAAAGGATAAGGCTGCTGCCGGACCTCCGCGTAACTTGCGCGACGCACCAGGCTGAGAACCAGAATCACCGCACACGCCAGCATGGACCCGTGAAACCCGTATTCAATATAGACGAGCCGGCGCATATCGAGGGCGACGTGCATGTGCAGATTATCGTGGAACCACCAATTGCCCATAAACCAGATGAGGGTGACAAACAGCAATTTGTTGAGCCATCCCGCCCCAAGGTGCAAGTCTCGGATCGCCGGCCATCCCAACATGGCGAACGCCGCGGCGAAACCGAAGGCGAGCGCCTCAACAGCCGCAAATGCGATGTAGGCGGGCAACAGATTCGCCGGCGGCGTGGGAACGTCGTGCCCCATCGGCCAGATCTTTGGCCCAGTGATGAAAGCCGCCGCGCCGATCACGACGGTCAAGACGAGCATTTGCCGCAATTTACTGATCATGTTGTCCCCGCTTGGTCTTTACCTTCAGCCGAACTGTAATAATTGCAAACCACATCAGGTGGCATGCTGCGAGACGTTGAGCAGAATGCCGACGGCAAGCAAGTCGATCACCAGTGCTGTTCCTCCGCAACTCATCAGCGGCAAAGGAAGCCCCTTGGCAGGAAGCAGGCTCAGTACGACGCTCATGTTCACCAGCGCCTGGCCTACGATCAGCGCCGTGAATCCGATGGCCAGCAAGCGTCCGAAGTTGTCGGGACAGCGTGAGGTCGCGCGCAGCCCGCGCCAGAGGATGACGGCGAACAAAACCAAAACCAGCACCGCGCCCACAAATCCCAGTTCTTCCGAGATCACTCCAAAGATGTAATCGCTGTGCCCATCCGGCAGCCAGAACAGCTTTTCCCGGCCCTCCATCAGTCCGACACCGGCGATTCCTCCCGTCGCCACCGCGATCTTGGCCTGCAGCGGCTGATATCCTTTGCCCAGGGGATCGAGCGTGGGGTCAAGGAACACCTGGATGCGGCTCCAGCGCCAGGACACATGGTAGACAAAGAAGTAGAACAGCGGGAGTGCGGCCAGCACGGGTAGGCCAAAATAAGAAAGGCGCGTTCCGGCGGTAAAGAGCATGGCCAGTACGACAAACAGAATCGCGAGCGCGGTGCCGAAATCTGGCTGCTTGAGAATCAGTGCGACGGTAACTCCGACCAGCAAGCCGAGCGGCGCTACGGTGTGGGCCAGATCGTTGACGTCGTTCTTACGCAGATCCAGAAAGTAGGCCAGGAACAATACCAGAACCAACTTCGAAATCTCCGAGGGTTCAAGGCTGAACGACTGCAGGTGCACCCAGCGATGCGCGTTGTGGAGCGCCGGCGAGAGCAGGGCTCCAATCAGCAGAAGCAATTGCAAGCCCACCGCCGGGAAAATCAGCAAGGGATTCTTCAGGCGGCGGTAATCCAGATTCATCAGCAGGGCCATTCCCGCCAGGCCGATCACCGCCGACGCCAGCTGGCGGATGATGAAGTAGTAGGCGTCGTGATGTTTCCCTTCGGCCCCGAGTTCCGCGCTGGCGCTATAAACCATCAGGAGTCCGAAGAGGACCAGGCCGACAACCACGCCGAAGAGAATCTTGTCGGATTGCAACTTTCTCGACATTCGATCGCTCCACTTACCAAGACGCGACGGCCTCCAATGGCCGCGCAAAATTCGAACAGCGACCTGCTATCTAAATCCCGGGAAAACGGTCCTGGCTCTTGTCCTCTCCTTGAGAAATGCTTTCTTCGGGCTCTGATCGCTTCTTGCGACGCGCTCGGCGGCCACCCTCTGCAGTCGGCACGCTCTTTGTCAAGTCCAAGAGCGGTTTCGAAGTTACCTCAAAGATCAGAGGCTCATCCGAAGGCCTGCGCAACTCGGTCGAATCGAGAACCCGCTTTCCACCCGCCTCCTCGTCACGAACCAGATCCAATTCGTCCAATGGGACCTCAGGCAAATCGAGCGGCGGCCGGTCCTCAGCCTCCGTTTCATAAACGTAAATTCGCTCGGCAGGACCAGGCTGGGCCGGGCGAGCGGACTCTGGCAAAGACCCCCGCCGCTCGATTGCGGGACGAATTTCCGGGCTGACCGACGCGACCGGTGGCTCGGGAATCAGCCCGGCAGCCTGCCGTGATCCCTGTTCGCCGGCCGGCGACGCCATCGTCGGCTCCGCCTCAACCGGCTGTGACAGTTCTTCCGGCAAAGCTTCTTCGGCCGGTGCCGATAGTTGCGGCACCTCCGGGGTATCGGCGGCCACCGTACCTGCGGGCGCCGCCGGCTCGGCGGATTCGGCCACGATTTCCGCTTCATTTGCGACGCCGGACCCGGACTGTTCGACAGCTACCGGCCCTCGCGCCATCGCTTTCGAACCTTCCCCTGCTTTTTTTTCTTCCGGAGAAGATATAGGACCAGGCGAGGAAGCAGCAGGGATCGGCGTCTCGGCACGCGTGAATACTTCAGGGGGCGTTACGACAGGCGGACCGGCTGGCGCGATCGCCTGAGTCCGAGCTTCGATCGTCGGCGCTGGCGGGGCCTTCGTCTTGGGCTGCGGTTTCGGCGTCAGATTCTGCAAGGCGGCGCGCGACCGGCTGACCCGGACTCCCTCACCCTCGCGCGCCAGCGTCTCAACCAGCGCCTTGAACACGCGACCACGATGCTCGAAATCCTGAAACTGATCGTAGCTGGAGCAGGCGGGTGAAAGCAGAATCACGTCACCCCTTCGCGCGTGCTGAAACGCCTGGCGGGTGGCGCTTTCGAGGTCCCCGGCCTGCACCAGTTCCACGGTCCCGGCGAGTTCGGCCGCAAGGCGTCCGGCGGCAGCGCCGATCAGCAACACCTCGCGCACACGTCCCTTGAGCAGCGGAACAATCGGAGCGTAAGGAGCGCCCTTGTCCTTGCCGCCCAGGATCAGATGGACGCCGCCCTCGAACGCCGCCAGAGCTTTGGCGGTCGCGTCCACGCTGGTCGCCTTCGAATCGTTATAAAACTCGACGCCCAGCACCTCGCCTACCGGTTCGAGCCGATGCTCCACGCCGCGGAACTCGCGCACGGCCTTGCCGACCACGTCAAAGTCCGCGCCGAGCACGCACGCCGCGGCGCTGGCCGCAAGCACATTCTCCAGGTTGAAAAGACCGCGCAGCCGCACATCTCGCGGCGAGAACAGCTCGCGCTGCAGATGCGCAACCCGGTAGACGACCTTGCCTTCCGAAATCAACACCCCTTCGGGAAGGTTTTGGGTGCGGCTGAAGAAGACCTTTTGCGCGCGCACGCGGTTCGCCAGGCTCATGACCACGGGATCGTCGGCGTTGAGGACCGCGTAGTCGTCGGCCGTCTGGTTGCACAGGATGCGCGCCTTGGCCTCCACGTAGGCCTCGAGCGACGGGTGACGGTCGAGATGGTTGGGCGTTATGTTCAAGATCACCGCCACGCGCGGATGCAGCGACTCCGTTCCCTCGAGTTGAAAACTGCTGAGCTCCACCACCACCGCAGTCTCGTCCGTCGACTCATCCACCATCGACGTCAGCGGCACGCCGATATTGCCGCCCACCAGCGTGCGAATCCCCGAGGCTTCGAGCATGCGGCCGATCAACGACGTCGTGGTGGTCTTGCCATTGGAGCCCGTCACCCCCACCAGATCGCCGCGCAGAAACCAACTTCCCGCCTCAACCTCGGCCACCACGGGAACCCCGCGCTCGCGAGCCGCAACCAGCGCCGGCAAGTCCCAGGGGACGCCCGGGCTCACCACGATCAGGTCCTGAGCGAGCGACGTTTCCACGCCATGCTGCCCGAACTCGAGCCCGATCTTGTCCGCCAGCAGCCCCGGAATCTCCTGCGCAAAAGACCATGGCGGCCGGGAATCCGAGACCATCACCACCGCGCCGCGGCGGTGAAGCAGGCCGGCGGCGGCGCGGCCGCTGCGGGCCAAGCCCACCACCAACACGCGCTTCCCCTCGATAGATTGCGTCCGGGCTTGAAGCGATTGGTCTTTGCTCACCGTTTTGCGCTTGCGACTACGCTCGCCGGGACGGCCCGCGTCGAGGAACGCCCGAACCCGGCACACTGCATTCTACCGCGCCCGCGCGCAGTAGAACAGCACGACCTGGCAGTGTCTCAGTTTTTGGTGCAGGCATCTTGCCTGCGTTGCAGCCTGGAAGCAAGCTGGAAGCCTGTACCATAAACTGAGACACGACCCACGGCCTCAGCGTATTTTCAAGGTCGCCAGAGCAAACAGCGAGAAGACCAGCGCCAGGATCCAGAAACGCGCGATGATCTTTGACTCCTTCCATCCCTCCAGTTCGAAATGATGGTGAAGCGGCGCCATGCGGAAAATCCGCTTGCCGCCGGTGCTCTTAAACCAGGCCACCTGCAGCATGACGGAGAGCGCCTCCAGCACGAAGATGCCTCCGATGAACGGCAGCAACAGCTCTTGTTTGACCATCACGGCTACACAGGCTATCGATCCGCCCAGCGAGAGCGATCCGACATCGCCCATGAAGATTTCCGCCGGATAAGCGTTGTACCAGAGGAAACCGAGGCTCGAGCCCACCATGGCGCCGCAGAATGGCGTCAGCTCGGCGACGCCCGGCAGATGTTCGACGTCGAGATAGTTGGCCCAGGCTGCGTTTCCCACGACGTAGGTAAGCGCAGTCAACGCCGAGGCTGAGATGATGACGCAACCAATTGCCAGCCCGTCGAGACCATCCGTCAAATTGACGGCATTCGAAGATCCCACCAACAGAAAAACGATAAAGACCAGGAAGGGCAGAAAAGCCAGCGGATAGGTCCAGGGGTTCCGCAGCAGGGATCGAATAAGGAAGCTCGGATGAACGGTCTTGACGAAGGGAAACGTAAGGTCGGTGGAGTAGCGTCCTGTTGCTGAGAGCAGCATCAGAGCCACGCCGAAACAGAAGCTGACCAGAATCTGTAGCAGCATCTTGGTTCGCCCGGTCATGCCGAGATTCCGGCTCTTCAGCACCTTCTGGTAATCGTCCCAGAACCCGATGGCTCCGAAGGCCAGCGTCACCAGCAAGGCCAGCCACACAAAAACATTGCTCAGGTCCGCCCAGAGCAGTGTGGGAATGAAAATGCAGATGTTGATCAGCACGCCGCCCATCGTAGGCGTGCCGGCCTTGGCCTGATGGGATTGCGGGCCTTCCTCGCGAATGAACTGCCCGATCTGAAGCCGTCGCAACCAGCCGATGGTTCGCGGACCGAGCAACAGCGCGAGCGCCAGCGCGGTGAGACTGGCAAAAGCTGTCCGTACGGTGAGATAACGAAAGAGATTTAGTCGATGGAAGTGTGCATGGAGCTGGAGATAGAGAAAATAAAACATGAACTCTGCTTTCGGTCTTGAAGGCTCCAGACCCAGGAGTGCTAAGTCCCGGTCAGCGTTTCAATCGCCTTCTCCAAATGAACTCCGCGCGAGCCCTTCACGAGCAGCAGATCGCCCGGCTGAAGAATCGAGCGGCAGAACCCACCTGCCTCCGACGCGTCGGGGAAGAAACGGCAACGCTCGCTTGGGAATCCCGCCTCGATGGCACCTTCGAGGATAAAGCGCGCGTCCCCTTGGACGGCCAGCAGCCAGTTCAGCGCCGCTCCGGCCGCAACCTGCCCCGAGGTGCGGTGCAGTTCGGGCGCCGTCGGACCGAGTTCGAGCATCTCGCCGGCCATCACGATCCTCCGGGTCACTCCCGGCCACTCGCGGACCAATTCCAGCATTTGATCGAGCGCGCGCGGGTTTGAGTTGTAGCAGTCGTTGATCAGCATGACGCCCGGGGCGATTCGCGCGACTTCGGTTCGCTGGTGCAGCGGCTGGAAACCGGCCAGCGCCGCGGCGATCGAGCCTGGAGAGACTCCCAGCAGGCGGCCGACGGTCACGGCAGCGAGCGCGTTGGCCACGTTGTGGCGTCCGGGCAGCGAAAGATAAAGATCGGCCTCGCAGTCAGGGCCGCGCACGCAGAATGCGCTTCCGACGTTCCCCCCGGCACCCGGACAGAGGCGAAAGCCCGTGGCGCGATAGTCGGCGCCCGGTTCAAATCCATAGGTGACGACTCGTCCTGGAAAACCCTCGCGGAAGCTGCGAACCTGTTCGTCATCGTAATTCAGAACGGCGGTGGAAGGCGAGGCCAGATTCTCGATCAACTCGCGCTTCGCGGCTGCGATTCCCGCGAGTGAATTGAAAAACTCAAGATGCACGGGCGCCACGTTCGTCACCACGCCGAGGGCAGGCGAAGCGATACGCGCAAGCTGCGCGATTTCCCCTGCGTGGGACATCCCGAATTCCAACACAGCCACCTCGTGAGCCGCGGTCAGTCCGAGGAGCGTCAGCGGAACGCCCAGATGGTTGTTGAGATTCTCAACTGATCTGTGGACGCCGTAGCGGGCGCCGAGCACCGCCGCCAGCAGTTCCTTGGTGGTGGTCTTTCCCGTGCTGCCTGTGACCGCAATCACCGGGCGGCTCCACTTGCGGCGGACCTCATGGCCCAGATCCTGCAGCGCAGCCACCGTGTCGGCCACCGGGATCAGGAAAGGCGCGACATCTGCAGGTGCAGTCTGCGCCCACGCGCTTTCCACCACTGCACCCGCCGCGCCCCGCCGCAGCGTTTCCGCCACGAAGGAGTGTCCGTCGAAGTGTGGACCACGCAGCGCGAAGAACAGCGCTTCCGGCCGCATCGTTCGGGAATCGATGGAATAGCTGCGGGCAACGCGCTCGGGCGCGCTTGTCGTCGATGCCAGAATGGCAGCAACTTCTCCAAGGCTGAGATCCATCGATGAAAATACTCCGTCAGTCGTGAGCGCCGCGCGCGGCCTCGTATCCGAGTTCTTCAAGCGCCTGGCGCGCGAGCCGCCGGTCGTCAAACGGGATCGTTCGATCCTTCAGAACCTGGTACGTCTCGTGTCCCTTGCCGGCGATGACCACTAAATCTCCTGCGTGGGCTCGTTCCAGAGCGCGATGAATCGCCGCTGCGCGGTCCACTTCGAGAAGGTAAGACCGGCCGGTGCGCTGCAGCCCGACCAGCGCGTCGTTCATGATCATCAAAGGGTCTTCGCTGCGGGGGTTGTCCGATGTCAACACCACCAGGTCGGCCAGTGATCCCGCCGCCTCGCCCATCAGGGCACGCTTGGAACGATCGCGGTCACCGCCGCAGCCGAACACCACGATCACCCGTCCGCGGGCGAACTCGCGCACTGTCGTCAGCACGTTGCGCAGGGCATCGTCGGTGTGGGCGTAATCGACCACGACGAGAAAGGGCTGGCCGGCCTCGACGCGCTCGAATCGCCCGGGCACCGATCCGAGCGCAGCCACACCCCGTTGAATGCTCTCCGCGCTCATGCCCAGACCCTGGGCCGCTGCGACCGCGCCCAGAATATTCATCAAGTTCGGCCGGCCGACCAACGGCGAGACAATGTCCAGCGGACCTTGCGGCGTGATCACGACCGCCTTCAACCCATTGCCATCCCCGCTGACGCGCTTGGGATGCACTGCGGCTTCGGAACTCGATCCAAAGGTGACGATCCGGCTCGAGCTGGATTCGATCAGCCTTCGGCCCCAAGAATCGTCAGTGTTGACGACCGCCAACTCCGGCGGCGGCGTACCCAGTCCCTCGAAGAGCCGCAGCTTTGCGCGGAAGTACTCCTCCATCGTGTGATGGTAATCGAGGTGGTCGCGCGTCAGATTCGTGAAGATTGCGGCAGTGAACGGGAACCCCCAGACGCGTTCCTGGGCCAGAGCATGCGATGAGACTTCCATGACCGCGATCGAATCTCCGGCATCCCGGAGATCGGCCAGGTAGGATGTCAGATCAAGCGACTCGGGCGTGGTGTTGGGCGCGGGCAACGTCTTACCGGCCACATGATACTCGATCGTCCCAAAGAGGCCGACGCCGATACCGGCGGCGCGGAGAATGCTCTCGAGGAGGTAGCTGGTCGTGGTCTTGCCGTTTGTGCCCGTGATCCCCACCAGGCGCAGCGCCCGCTCCGGATGTCCGTAGAAGGCTCGCGCCGCATCCGAGAGCACTCGCCGGATCTTCGAGACCTGGACCCAGGGAACCTCCATGCCGTCCGGCGCTGACCGCTCGCTCACCACCGCAACTGCCCCCCGTTCAAGGGCTTGCGGGACGAAGTGATGACCGTCACTGTTCTCGCCCTGGATGGCGAAGAACACAGCGCCGGATTCCACGCGTTGCGAGTTGTAGGCTAGAGACCGGACTTCGGGCCCGAGGGCGGCGTCCGGAGTGAGGCTTGGCAGCAGGTCGCGCAGAGTCATCTTACAACCCCACTATAGCTTACGGGAGGAGACGGTTTCTGACCTGTAGCCTCAACGCGCGAAGCGCACTTCGACTTTCGTCCCCGGCGGCACCTTGGACCCGGCGGACGGATCTTGCCCGACGGCCAGACCGGTGCCGGTCACCACGAGATCCAGGCCGATGGCCGCACATTGGTCCGCCGCTGGCCGCAGCGCCAAGCCCGTAAGATCGGGTACCGTGACGGGTGGCCCTTTGGTGAGGAGCATAATTCCTTGTTCTTGAGTCTCTTGGACCGAGCCAGCGGTCGACTCCGACCCGGTGAGCGCTACCGGCTTCACCGTGCCCGGCCCGGCGCTGGGTGGTTCATTTTCCGCAACGATCTCCGCCGGTGCATCGTCTTCCGCATCGGCGGATTTCAGCGCTGCCGCCGTCCGCTTGGGCGTTCGATTGCCCGCGATCATCAAGTCCGGACGGTCCTTGGGTATTTTGAGATACGGCAGGCTCTGCTCCATGACGCTCTTGAAGACAGGACCGGCCACCGTGCCCGCCATGGCACTCCCCGAGGGGGCGTCGACGGACACCAACACCACCAGGGCAGGATGCTCGACCGGTGCAAACCCTACGAAAGAATCGACATAAAGGTGATGCGAGTAAACCTTATTGACGATCTTCTGCGCCGTGCCGGTCTTGCCGGCAGCGGAATAGCCATCCAGTTGCGCCGCTTTCCCGGTACCGCGCTCGACCACCGCCTCGAGCATCTGCTTCATGATCTCGGCGGTGCGCTCGCTCACCACTCTCCGGCCGGGAATCTCTGGCCGAGGCACCCAGGTAGACCCGACGCTGACGTCGCGCACGAGACGCGGGGGAAGCCGTACTCCTCGATTGGCGATGGTGGCGTAGGCGGAAACCAACTGCGCCCCCGTGACGCTGACCTCCTGGCCCATGGAGATCGCCGCTACCGAAATACCCGACCACTTGGACGTCGGCTCCAGAAGGCCCGGTTCTTCCCGCGGCAGTTCGATGCCGGTTTGTACGCCAAATCCGAAGCGCCGGATGTAATCATAGAACCGGTCCTCGCCCAGCAGCAGCCCGATTTTGATGACGCCCACATCGCTCGAGTGGACCAGCACGTCCTCGACGGAGAGAGCGCCGAAGCGCTCATGGTCGTGGATCACATGACCGTAAAGAGTGATGTGGCCCATCTGGCAGTCGACGATTTTGTTGGGGTCGGTCAGGCCGAGATCCAGCGCGGCGGAGAGGGTCACCATCTTGAACACCGACCCGGGCTCGTACACCCACTGGATAGCCCGGTTCAAGCGCGCTTCCGGCGTGGAGTGCTCGTAATCGTTGGGATCGAAGGTGGGTACGCTGACGAGCGCCAGAATGTCGCCGGTGGCAGGGTCCTCGACGATCACGGTGCCGCCCAGCGCGTGCCAGCGGTCCACGGCATCGCGGAGGGCATCTTCGGCGAACCGGGTGATGTTCTCGTCGACAGTCAGGATGATGTCCGCTCCCGGCTGCCCCTGCCAGCCTGACGATTGAAACGTGCGCTGATGGGCGTCACTGCTGACCAGCATATGGCCGGGACGACCAGCCATCGTCTGGTCGAGGGTCTTCTCGACACCCGAGAGTCCCTGGTCATCCACGCCCGCGTAGCCCGTTACGGCAGAGGCCAGCGGCCCTGCCGGATAGACACGTTCCAGTTCCTTAACCGTCTGGATGCCGGATAGACCGAGAGCGCGTACGCGCGCCGCCACCTCCTTGGAGAGCCCCCATGTGACCCGGTAATCCCGATGCGTGGAGCGCAGGCGGTTCTGCAACTCGGCAGCATTCAGACCTAGAACGGAGGCTAATTCCCGGGCCGTGCCATCGTAGTCGGATACCTTACCCCTCTTCGCGTACACCGAATCCATTAGTTGCGAGATTGCCAAAGGATGCTGGTTGCGGTCGTAGATGGCTCCGCGGATCGGCCTCACCAGCCTGGTGCGGTCCTGCTGCTTGTGCTCTTCGGAAACCCATCGGGCGTACTGAATAATCTGCAGGCTGTAGAGGCGGGCCACGATGACCAGCATCCAAAAGCCCAGGACGCCGGCCAGCCACTTGACTCGTTGACCGCAATTGGGGGATTTTCGCTTTCGATTCGAGGAGGAGAGGGATGAGCGGGACATCGCAGAACCTCAGCCACTGGCGGTCATGGTTCAGTCCGGAGCTTGTGGCCTGCCACCCCAGTCCTCGGCCAGGTCATGCCCTGAAGTGCCGGGCTCCACTAAAAGCGTCTTGAAACCCGTTTGGCCGTGCTTGACCGGGCGCGCGAAATGGTTTCCGCCAAGGGCTGCTCTACCGGTGCGAGCGTGGCAGCGGTGGTTTGGGAGCCGGCCGCGCTTCAGCCAGCTGCGGTTCGCCGGAATCGAGCGGGTCATCGGCAAACTGCGCCACATGAATCACCTGCGCCGGGTCGACGGGGCCCATTCCCAGTTCCGACTGCGCCGTCGGAACCACCTGTTGCAGTGCCGACTCCTCCTGCGCCCGCAGTTCACGATTCTGCTCCGACCAGGCCGCCTGCTTCTGTTGCAAATCGCCGATCTGGTACCCATAGTTCACGCACTGAAAATGCAGCCAAGCGATGGCAAAGAGCAGGGCGAACGTCAGGCCCAGCGGAATCGCCAGCGTGAAGCACGCCCGCAACTGGGAAATATCGACCTCGCGCACCACCCGCGAGTTGTCAATGCGCTTGGTGAAATAGACCTCACGAACCGCAGCGCGCCCTCCCACCAGGGCTGGGGACGAACGGCGGCGCGGCGCCGGCAGCACTCGAGCGGCAGTTGCCATGATTCTTGACCTCCAACCAGCGCGTAGGGGCGGCCCTGGTGGCTGCCCGAAGAGTCGAGCCGTTATCACTTAGGCGGCCACGAGGGCCGCCCCTACGCCGTTTTCTGAATCGCGCGCAACTTGGCGCTGCGCGCCCGCGGATTTTCCCTCAACTCGTCTTCGCCCGGGCGGACCGGCTTCGGCGTCAGTAAGCGGACGCGGCCCTCCTGCTTCCACCTACCGAAGGCCTGTTTCGTAACACGATCCTCGGCCGAGTGGAACCCGATCACCACCAGCCGCCCTCCGGGTGCCATCGCCTCGAGAACGCGCGACAGGAACTGCCCCAGGTTGTCGAGCTCGCGGTTTACGGCCATCCTCAGCGCCATAAAGGTGCGCGTGGCGGGATGAATCTGGAGAAGGCCCGGCCGTGAGGGGATTGCTCGCGTCACCACCTGCGCCAGTGAGGTGGATGTTCGAATCGGACGGGCCTTCATAATGGCTCGCGCTATGCGGCGCGAGTGGCGCTCTTCACCAAACTTGAAAATCAGGTCGGCGAGCTCTCGCTCGCTGGCGTAATTCACCAGATCGGCGGCCGAGGTCTCGCTCGAAGGATCGGCGCGCATGTCCAAAGGACCCTCGACGGTGAAGCTGAATCCGCGCGTTGCGTCCGCCAATTGCATCGAACTCAGCCCGAGATCGGCCAGCACGCCGTCGGCCGGCGGAAAGGCGGCCTCAGCCTGCAGCCGGTCGATGTCCGCGAAGTTGCCGTGCACCAGCGTCACCTTTTCCCCGAATCGCGCCAGGTTTTCGCGCGCCGCAATGAGCGCCAGCGGATCGCGATCGATGCCGAGCAGCCGTCCGGTGCTGAGCCCTTCGGCAATCGCCTCGGAATGCCCTCCGGCGCCCACTGTCGCATCGATGTAGAATCCTTCCGGCCGCACATTCAAAAACTCGATGGCTTCCCCGAGCAGCACCGGCTGATGAACCGCCCGGACCGCGGGCATCCCTGCCCGCTCATTGGGGGATCGTTCGGCCGGCTTGCTACGCTCATCTTCACTGGTCTTGCCACTTGTCACTTGCCACTTGCCTTCAGATCCCGATGTCGCTCCAGGCCTGCTTGTCGGCCTCGGTCACCGGCTCGTTGGCCATGTGCTCCTCAAAGCGGTCCCGCTTCCAGACGTCTAGCCGATCTGGGTAGCCCATGACCACGACCTCGCTGGTGAGCTCGGCCGAATCGCGCAACTGCGACGGCACCAGGATGCGTCCCTGGGCGTCCATCTCCGCCATCTGCCCCCAGTAGTTCGTCCGGTCCAGGAACTTGTTGCGCGCCGGATGCATGGTGGGCAGTTCGGCCAGGCGTTTTTCGATCCGCTCCCATTGGCTGAAGGGGTATACTGACGCCTTGTCGCCCTGCAAGCTGGTGACATAGAAGCGCGGCCCGCAGTCCCGGTCGATCACTTCCTTGAACTCCGCCGGGATCTTGAGCCGCCCTTTCGGGTCCACCGTCGCATTGTGCCGGCCTCGGAACATCATTCGCCCCGGCTGCTTAGACCACTTTGGCCCACAAAATCACAACCACGTTCCACTTTCTACCACACATGCCATGTGTCATGTCAAGCCCTTTTTTCGCGAAATTTCTTGATTTGGAAGAATTTATCGCCAGGGAGGGGCGCTATGGCAAGCAGTTGCGTATTAGCCACAGCTGGCCACAACCGGTGGGGTCAAAGCCGGAGGAGGCGGCGCAGGCGCTTGGGATTACGCCGGCCAAGCCGCCGCCCTGGAACTGGCGCAATGGCTGCGCGCCGGATTGATTGCCGACGCCTGGATCGCGCCGCGGCGAGTGCGGGAACAATGTCAGTTGCTGCGGCATCGCACGCGCACGGCGCGTTGGGCGAGCGGGCCAGGAACGGGTGCATGGTCAGGCGATCTGCTTGCAAACCCGTGGCGATTCGGATCGGTACATCCCAAGAAATACACCTGGCCTGGCGGTCCGAGCATCCAACTGACGGCGAACAGTTCGCGTGCGATCATTTGAATCGCGAGTTTCATGCGTATCAAGGTTGAATCGGGCGGAAGATGAGGAACGCCAACAAAATCCTTGCGGGGCGAATCTTCCCCTGCCTCCTGTTCTTCCTGGGCCTCGTGGTGGCCGGCCGGGAAGCACCGGAAATCGCCAGGCTTGCCGACGATGTCTCGAACGATGGCATGGCGGCGTCACGCGTACTGGAAGCATCCCACCAATTCACTTCCCAAAAGGCTACCTCCCGCGAGAGATACTGCCATCGAGCCCGGCAAGTCTTCCCCTTCAGTAGTGCCACTCCTGGCTCTCCTGGCGCGCTCGGTCCTTCAATTTCAGGGCAGCATCTCCTGCGACTCTTGTGCGTGCAGCGCAAGTAGCCTCCTGTCGTGGAACGTGTCCTGATCCCAGTTTTGCAAACAAGCGACCCGCCGCTGGCCGCGAGCCGCCAGGCTTATTACGCGCGGCCGGCAACGGGCGTCGAGCTGCGCTTGCCCGAACCCTCCCAGCCGGTGGCAGGCGCTGATGAAGTCAGACTTTTAAGGAGGTTTACGCATGAAACGCTCCGATATTTTCCGCGCCTGGGGAGGTATTTTGCGGGGACGCAGGCCGTTGCTATCGCTTGAAATCACCCGGGAGTGCCCGCTTCGATGCCCGGGATGTTATGCCTATGAACCGCAACATCTGGGAGCGGCGGGGCCCCTGCGTCAACTGAACGATCTCAAAGGTGAGGCTTTGATCTCTGGCGTGCTGGCGTTGGTTCGCCGCTTCCGTCCACTCCACATCTCGATTGTGGGAGGCGAACCCTTGGTGCGGTATCGGGAATTGGACGTTCTACTGCCGAAGCTGGCCGATATGGGTATCGAGGTGCAACTAGTCACGAGCGCGGTCCGCCCCATTCCTGTTGCCTGGAAACATCTGGCCAACCTGCGCATCCTGGTCTCCATCGATGGCCTGCAACCGGAACATGATCGGCGCCGTGCTCCCGCTACGTACAGCCGGATCCTGCAGCACATTTCAGGTCATCGGATCACCGTACACTGCACCATCACGCGCCAACAGCTTCGCCGGCCGGAATATCTGGAGGAGTTTACGTCTTTCTGGTCAGGACGAGAGGAGGTTTCGAGGCTCTGGTTCAGCCTCTTCACGCCTCAGGAGGGCGAGGACTCCGAGGAACGTCTGAGCGCCCAGGACCGGTCCGACGCTGTCCATGAACTGATGCGATTACGCAGGTCTTTTCCGAAGCTGGAGATGTCCGACATCATCGTGAACGGCTACCTGGACCCTCCCAAGTCCCCGGAAAGTTGCATTTTTGCGCAAACGTGTACCTGTATCTCGGCGGATTTGGCGACTCGCATCACGCCTTGCCAGTTCGGCGGACGTCCCGTTTGCGCCGAGTGCGGTTGCATCGCCTCCGCCGGGCTGGCGGCGATTGGGAGATATAAGCTGGCCGGCGTGCTGCCCATCTCTGCTATTTTTTCGGCTTCCCGACGTGTCGGCTCGCTCCTGAAGGACGGTAACCCGAGCTGACCTGAACTGGGCGTGCCGCGTCGGGCGGGTGCGCTGTTTGCCTTCTGACCACCGGCGTGCTGAGAATTCGATTCGCGCGTACCGCTGTATTGTCACCCCCTTGAACGCGGGGGTCCGATTGATGCCTCCCGCGTTCGCTGATTGAATGACGGGTCGGGGAAGGTGGACCAGTCCATGCAAGCCCCGCCAGGGGCGAAGTCATGTGGTCCAAGGCGACTGCAGTTGGAGCCCTGGGACCGGAAGGTCGTCTCGTTTCATTTTTTGAACACCGCACCCGCCCGACGCGTCCGCGTCGGGCAGTGTGGTTTTTCTAAATGCAATGCGCGGGCTCGTTGTCCCCGGGCTTCCGCCCGGGGCGAATGATGTTTCGCCCCTGCGGGGCTGGGCCCGAGTAATGAGTTGCGCGCCGTCCCGGTCTCAAATCAAGCAGCAGGCTGATCGCCAGCAGGTGCGTCCTCGTGGACCGGTTGAATGCTCTCTTTCTGACGGCTCTCTTTCTCGCCAGCCGAAGCCAGATCGAACCGATCGAGGTTCATGACCTTGCTCCATGCCGCCACGAAGTCCTTCACGAACTTCTCCTTCGCGTCGTCACTGGCGTAGACCTCCGCGATGGCTCGGAGCTCGGAGTTCGACCCGAAGACGAGGTCCACGCGGGTGCCCGTCCACTTGAGTTCGTTCGTCGCGCGATCGCGCCCCTCCAAAACCCCTTCGGCGTTCGAGGAGGGCTCCCACTTTGTGTTCATGTCGAGCAGGTTGACGAAGAAATCGTTCGTCAGTGTCTCGGGCTGGTTGGTGAAGACGCCCTGTTTGGACCCGCCGAAGTTGGCATTCAGCGCGCGCAAGCCGCCGACGAGAACCGTCATCTCGGGAGCGGTCAACGTCAGCAATTGCGCCCGATCCACCAGGGCCTCCTCCGCGGGTTGCCGGTCTCCATTCCGGTAATTGCGGAACCCGTCGGAGGCCGGTTCGAGCACGGCGAAGGAGTGGACATCGGTCTGCTCCTGCGAGGCGTCCGTGCGTCCCGGCGAGAATGGAACCTTCACCTCGTGCCCGGCGCGCTTCGCCGCTTCCTCAACGGCTGCGCAGCCGCCGAGAACGATCAGGTCAGCGAGCGAGACCTTCTTGCCTCCGGGGCCGCCGGACTGCGACCGGTTGAACTTGTGCTGAATCTTCTCCAGCTTCCTGAGAACTTTCGCCAGTTCGGCCGGCTGGTTCACTGCCCAGTCCTTCTGCGGCGCCAGCCGAATGCGCGCGCCGTTTGCGCCGCCGCGCTTGTCGGAGCCGCGGAAGGTGGACGCCGCCGCCCAGGCCGTCGTGACCAGTTCGGAAATCGACAGTCCCGATTTGAGGATCTGGGACTTCAGGGCGTTAATCTGCCGGGTCGCGATGAGTTCATGATCCACCGGGGGAACAGGATCTTGCCACAACTGGGGCTCCGCGGGAACGAGCGGGCCGAGGTAGCGCGAGATCGGTCCCATATCGCGGTGCGTCAGCTTGAACCACGCCTTGGCGAACGCATCGGCGAACTCCTGCGGATTCTCACGGAAGCGCCTGGCGATGGGCTCATAGATCGGGTCCATGCGCAGGGAAAGGTCCGTGGTGAACATGATCGGGGCGTGCCGCTTCGACGGATCGTGAGCGTCGGGAACGCTGCCCGCTGACGCGCCGTTCTTGGGGAACCACTGGTAGGCGCCGGCCGGACTCTTGCCGAGCTCCCACTCATGATCGAACAGATTTTCGAGGTAGTGATTGCTCCACTGTATGGGGGTCTGGCTCCATGCGCCCTCGAGGCCGCTTCCAATCGTGTCGCCGCCGGCTCCGGTGCCGTAGGAACTCTTCCATCCGAGGCCTTGCTCGCAGATGTCAGCGCCCTCAGGCACGGGGCCGACATATTTCTTCGGATCGGCCGCGCCGTGCGCTTTGCCGAACGTGTGCCCGCCGGCAATAAGCGCAACGGTTTCATAGTCATTCATGGCCATGCGGCCAAAGGTCTCGCGGATATCCCGTGCCGCCGCGACGGGATCGGGCTTCCCGTTGGGACCTTCCGGATTCACGTAAATCAGGCCCATCTGGACGGCGCCCAGCGGTTTGTCGAGCTCGCGTTCCATCTGATAGCGTTTATCCGCCAGCCACTCGCCCTCGGGCCCCCAGAAGATATCCTCGGGCGCTTCCCAAACGTCCTCGCGCCCGCCGCCGAAACCGAAGGTCTTGAAGCCCATCGACTCGAGCGCCACGTTGCCGGCCAGAATCATCAGGTCAGCCCAGGAGATTTTCTTTCCGTACTTCTGCTTGATGGGCCAAAGCAGCCGGCGCGCTTTATCGAGGCTCACATTGTCCGGCCAGCTGTTGAGGGGCGCAAAGCGCTGCGTCCCGGAACCCGCTCCGCCGCGGCCGTCGCCGATGCGGTACGTTCCGGCGCTGTGCCACGCCATGCGAATCATAAACGGCCCATAGTGACCGTAGTCGGCCGGCCACCACGGCTGCGAAGTCGTCATCATGGCGTGCAGGTCATGGATCACGGCATTCAGGTCGAGGCTCTTGAATTCCCGGGCGTAGTTGAACTCCTTGTCCATCGGATTGGACAACGGCGAGTGCTGGTGCAGCACTTTCAGGTCGAGCTGGTTCGGCCACCAGTCGGCGTTGGTCAGTCCGCGTCTGCGAGTCCCGCCCGCTACCGGGCACTTGCTTTCGGCGGCCGGGGTTTGCTCCCTGGCGGGAGCAGCCGCCCCCGCCGTGGTGAGTTGAGTATCCATGTATTCTTCCTCCCTTTTTTCCGTATGAGAGCTTTGATTGAAGCCCAAAACAATATTTTATCAAAGCTCAGGCTCCCGGTGGGCTGGCGCGAGCAGAAAACGGTGGTGTCAAGGGTTTCGGCTTGGGGGGTGAAAGCCGCACGACAGCACTTAAGTTACAGCGCATTATCGAGTGGAGTATGGGTTCCGCCTGGCATAAGCGCGATCCGAATGCTGAGGCTTCCGTAGGATATAATCCTCTGACAGGACATGCCCCTGAAATCAGGAACCCGGTTAGGACCCTACGAAATCCTTGCGCCACTGGGCGCGGGCGGCATGGGCGAGGTGTACCGGGCGCGCGATACGCGACTCGATCGCGACGTGGCCGTCAAGGTCCTGCCCGCGGCCTACTCCGCCGACCCTGACCGCCTGCGGCGCTTCGAACAGGAAGCGCGCGCTGCCAGCCAGCTCAATCACCCGAACATTGTCACGGTGCACGATTTCGGAACGCACGGGGGCGCGCCCTACGTCGTCCAGGAACTGCTCGAAGGCGAGACGCTTCGCCAGAGGATCGAGTCGGGCTCGCTCGGAACGCGCAAGGCCACCGAATACGCGCTCGCGATTGCGCACGGCCTGGCCGCGGCCCACGACAAGGGCATTGTGCATCGCGACCTGAAGCCCGAGAACGTCTTTGTCACCGCCGACGGCCGCGTGAAAATCCTGGACTTCGGTCTTGCCAAGCTGCTCCGGAACGACGCGATGGATTCGGACACCGCCCTTACGGCCGCGCAACAGACGATGCCTGGAGTTGTCATGGGCACGGCGGGCTACGTCTCGCCCGAGCAGGTGCGCGCCCAACCCGCCGACGCTCGCTCGGACATCTTTTCCTGCGGCGTCATTCTCTACGAGATGCTCGCCGGCCGCCGCGCTTTCGAGCGAGACACGTCGGCGGAGACCATGACGGCGATTCTCAAGGAAGAGCCGCCGGAACTCTCCACGTCGGGCCGCCAGGTTCCGCCATCGCTGCAGCGGATCGTCGATCATTGCCTGGAGAAGAGTCCGGATCATCGTTTCCAGTCGGCCAAAGATCTGGCTTTTGCGCTCAGCGCACTTTCCGGATCGGGAACCGCGCCCATGCTGCCATCCGTCGCAGCAACGCGGCGGCGACAGTGGGTGCCGTGGGCTGCGACGGCAACTGTCGTGGTGGCCGCAGTGTTCGTGGCTTACATGATCGTCAAGCGGCCTGCACGGTTGGAACGGATGCAGTTCGCGATTCCCCTGCAGAATGACGCCACCAACCTGGCGCTTTCGGCCGACGCGCGGATGCTGGCCCTGGTCGAGCGCGACGACGCTTCCGGGGAGAACATGCTTTACTTCGAGCGCCTCGGCTCGCCCGGCGCGACTCAGCTCGAGGGAACCGAAGACGCTTCGTACCCCTTCTGGTCGCCGGATGACGCGAGCATCGGTTTTTTCGCTGACGGGAAGCTCCAGAAAATCGCCACCGCCGGCGGCTCGCCACAGGTGCTGGCGATGGCTTCGCGCGGCCGGGGAGGGTCGTGGGGCAGGCGAGGCGTGATCATCTACTCGCCGGACGCGGGCGGCCCGCTGTGGCGCGTCAATTCTGACGGGAGTGGCGCCGCGCCGCTGACCGATAAGGTTTATCTTTCCGGCGAGACATCGCACCGTTGGCCGGAGTTTCTCCCGGATGGCGAGCATTTCCTCTTCTGGTCCGGCTCCTTCGGTAGCGGCCCCGAGAGCCTCAAAGATGGAATCTATTTCAGTTCGCTCGCGGCCAAAGAGAAGAAACAGGTCGCCCACACCGAAGGCAATGCGGCATACGCAGATGGGCATTTGTATTACCTCGACGAAAGAAACAGCCTGACCAGCGCCTCTTTCGACGCCGGCGACGGAAAGGCGACCGGTGAGCCTGTTGTGGTCTCGGAGCGCGTCAGCTACGAGCCTTCGGTGAATTACAGCGCCTTCGCAGCCGGAGGCGACGGCACGGTTGTCTACAGCGCCGGCGCCGGAGCGATCGTGCTCTCGGCTCTGGTATGGTACCACCGGAGCGGCAAGGAGTTGGGACACGTCGGCACGCCGGCGTTGATTGCGAATCCCTCGATCGCGCCCGACGGGAGTCACGTGGTGGCGGACATCGCCGATCTCAAGACGTCCAACGTCGACATCTGGATCGAAGACCTCAGCCACGGCACGGCCTCCCGCTTTACCTTCGACCCTTCCGAGGAAGCCACCGCAGTCTGGTCGCGCGACGGGCGAACGATCGCCTATCGCTACAACGGCGCCTCCGGAGCCGGAATCGTCACCATTAAGAAAGCAAGCGGGCTCGAGTCCGCCCGGGCCCTCTACACCACCCGGCCGCAGGACGACATCCTGCCGAACTCGTGGACTCTCGACAACAAGAGCATCCTCTGCACTTATGAGCCGGCAGCCGGCGGTTCCAATCTGGTCATGGTCGATGCGGCGTCCGGTCAAGCGACTCCGTTGCTCACCGGCAAGGCGAGCGAAACCAATGGAATGATCTCGCCGGACGGCAAGTGGGTGGCTTACGCCTCGAACGACTCCGGCGAATGGGAGATTTACGCGACCACGTTTCCGGGCGCGCAAGGCAAATGGCAGGTCTCGCCCGCCGGCGGCACCGAACCTCGATGGCGGGCCGACGGCAAGGAGATCTTCTACGTCGATCCCAAAGGAATGCTGACCGCCGTACCCGTGAATGCCGGCGAGACGTTCACCACCGGGACGGCCTCGCCGCTTTTCCAGCTCCACGGGCGCGCGCCCATTTCCAACACCGATCTCTACACCTACGACGTCTCCAGGGACGGCAAGCGCTTCCTCGTTAATCGTTACGTCAAGCCCGATCACGTCGAGCCGCTGAGCGTCGTGCTCAACGCCGCAGCAGAGACAAACAGATAGTCGAGAGCAAGGAGCGCGCGATCGATTCGACCGATCCCGAAACGGGCGACAGCCGCCTGCGCCTTCCTCTTAACGCAACTTTCCACGGATCACCGTGATCGACCCGGCTGGCAGCGTGTAGATACCGTCGTCGGGTGGGGTCACAGTCGTGTCCTTGTTCTCGCTGGGAGTGTTGCAGTACTGCACGAGCGCGACAGGCCCCGCGAAGTAATGCTGTACGTGATTCGCATCGTCGATGACCAGGTGAATCGGGTGAGCCGCATCGAGGTCGTGATTGATCAGCATCAGCGACCAGTTTCCATCCGGGCGATGGACCGCGTACGAGGTAATCACGGTGCGGCCGGCAGCGTCCCTGAGGTCCGCTGAGGCGGGGAAGATCTGGTTCGCTCCGCCGCCATGCTGCAGCCACTCGAAGTTGATCAAATGCGCCGAGGTGAAGGGAGTGTACTCCGGTGTGCCGTAGGCCCCGCCGCCGTTCGGCCCGCCGCCATAATTCCAGCGATCGCTGGCGCCATTATTGATCGCCGGGCGATAGAAGGCTTTACCTCCTCCGGCAAAGAAGGTGCCGAACGCGTCGCACTCCCAGATGGCGCGGCCCGTCACACCGAGGTAGCCCCTGCTGCTGTGGCCGGCCGTGATTCCGCTCTCGGAAATAATCAGCGGCACGTCTTGAGGAACGCCGTCCTCGCGCCACACGCGCAGGACGTGCTTCATGATTCCAGGCTCCAGGTAAAGCGTCTCCCACTCGTCCGGCGGACTGCCTCCGTTGACCATGAACGGGTAGTGTTCGAACGACATGAACGACAGGTCCTGCAGATGCCCGTGCGCCTTGAGATAGTCGACGAATCGTGCCATCCAGGAAGTGCGGCCCTGATCGTCGGACCAGAGGGTGATGTCTTTATCGACGCCTTCGAACACCGGACCGCCCAGTTTCGCATCCGGAGTCAGCTTGTGGATGGCGTCCGCCCACTGGCAATAGATCGCGCCATAGTCTTCCGGAATGATGTGCTTGCCGTCGCACTCCTCTCCGATTTCGATTCCCGCCACCGGATAACCGCGCTTGTGGATGTAGGCGACCTCGTGCGCGCAGTCTTCGGGAGTGTCGTAAATCGCCGCGCACGCAACCAGCGCCGGATGCCCCATGGTCAATCCGCTGGTGAAAAAATTGTCCATGCCGTTGTACATATCGTGGCCGCCGGTGACCAGATTATCGGCGCCGTGCCAGGGATCGACCGAAGAAGCGCAGAACGACCCGACGGTACCTTCCGCCGAGCCGGGAAAGGGCTCAGCGCCGCCGCCGTGACGACGCTCGTGCGGCTTCGAAGGTCCCGGTTCCACGCCATTCGCCGGATAGACAATCGAGTACGTTCCCGCCGCGTCCATCTTCCCAACGGACAGCGTCTGCAGCGCGTAACCCGCGCAGTTGCGAATGTCCCCGGAGCCGTGCGTGTCACAGGTTCCGGAGGACTTCGACATCAGAACGCGGACAAATCGGGCGGTGATCGGCTTATCGCCAAGCTTCAGATGCACGTCGCCACCGCTGCTATTCGTCACCGTGCCCGATGGGAAGGGCCTCCACACGCCATTCGGACCCATGTCCCAGTCGAGCGCGTTATTGTCGCCGATCCAGTACTGGACGACGTAAGTGACGGCATACGGATTCACCCACCGGATGTGGATCGCATCCACCGCCCGGGCGATCCCCATATCGATCACCACCCATTGCGGGTGCAGCGCGTCGCTTTCGCCGGTGAAATGGCTCGTCAGGTAAGGATTGCTCTTCCAGTAGCTCTGCGGGCCCTCGACCAGAGGCTCATCGCCGCTGGTCATGAAGTCGCGATGGGGCAAGGAATAGGAATAGCCGTAGTGAATCGGCTCGCCCAACTCGTCGCTGCCCGCGTAATATCCGCTCTTGGCGGCCGGATCGCTCCAGGCGCCGTTTTCATTCCAGTGCCATGCCGAGAGACGCAACTCGCTGTTGTTGCGCATGGTGATGGAGCCCCAGCCGAGATTCTTGACGCCTCGAATCGTCTCGGGCTTGCTGAGATTGTCCACCTGCGCCTTGGTCAGATCGTCCATCCAGGCGCCGGTTGCGGTGTCGGGATAGATCGTGTTCAGGATGTGCTCGGGTGTCACGTCAACGTGGACTGTCGTGATCGCGCCGGACGCCCCCGCCTGCGAAGTTGTTTGGGCATGAAGAGCGAGAAGGGCGCAGCGGGACACCACCAGCAAGCCGAGAGCGACGACTACCACATACGGTAGTCGCTTGATTCGACGGAGGGGCGGTCCTCCGCGGCCGCCCTGAATACTCCGGGTGCTACGAATTGGGCGGCCACCATAGGGGGCCGCCCCTACGTCGAATTTAGGACGCCAACGCACATATGGAAGCAGGCGGGCCGAAAATCGCGTCAACAAGTGAACGATCATGATGCGTTCTGAACCGAAGCGAAAGAGGCCTCAGACCGCCGCCCGGCAAGCAGGAAGCCGATCCAGCAGCTCACCGGCCAGACCAGCAGCCACGAAAGGAAATACCAATGCGGCCAACCCTTGCTCCAGTTGAAAATCGTTGCGACGCTGCCCATCGCTTCTCCGAGGACAAAAAACCACAGCACATGCCGCGCGGCCGGGCTGGGCGCAAAACGCGCGCAGAGCCAGGCACACAAAATCGAGATCACCAGGAAGAACGCGGTGCTCACGACGAGTGGGGCATCGGGAGGAATTCGGCCTCTGACATATTCGCCGGGGAACAGGCGCGAGAGCAACGGGTCAGTTGCCACCACCAAGACAATCGAGAGCAGATAGCTGCCGAGGACTACGCCAATCGACTTGAGCATTGATCACCCCCTAAGGCGAAGCATCTTATCAGGATTCCCGGGAGAAATCAGGAGGTTCGCGATGTACTGACGGAGAACTGCCGTGGTGCGGGCATCCTGCCCGCTGTTGCGCAGGCGTCTCGCCTGCGCTGGACTGAGGTGGGACGTCTCGATCGACAGCGGCCGAGAAGGCCGCGCTGCGTCGCCAATCGTCACCAGTTTTGCGAATCCCAGCCGTCGTGGGAGCAGGCTTCCTGGTATCTTCTGGCGCAGGCTTCCGAGCCCGTCTCCATCGTGTCCACCACGGGGCGATGCACCATCAGGTCGCCCCCCGAGTAGAAATCCATCCAGGGGAGTTCGTGCGCGCACTGCTGGCGAAAAAATTCGAAAAGTCCCGGTTGGATCGCTTCGGCGACGCCCCACGGGAACATGCAATCACCGCGCACGCGATCGTGGAACTGGAGCGTTCGCTCCAGCAACAGAACACGAACTCCGTGCTGCGCCATTGAAGCGGCGAGGCTGGAGCCCCCCAGACCCCCGCCGACTACGATGAGATCGTATCGTTCGGACATCACCCCCGCTAAACACGCGCGCACAAATAGCAGTCTCTGCCTCTCGGATCAGGAGACTGCTAGTCCTGTTCCGCCTCCGCTTGCAGGGTCTTCATCATCGACTTCAGCTTTTCGTAATTCTTCTCCACGAAGGTGAGATTTTCGGGCAGGAGCGTACTGGGGTATGACTTGATCTGGCCCTGTTTCCTCATATCGACAGCCATCATGGCGCCGGTCAGCGCCCCGGAGATGACGACGTAGTCGCGGGTCGTCAAGCCCGCACTCTCGATGGCGGCCGTCACTTCGGGATACTTCTCCGTGGTCTTCACCGCCTCGTCAATCGTGGGGACGTCGCGCTGCGATTCGAGCTGCTTTTTGAGAGTGGGGTTCGCGCTCATCAGCTTGAGAATGCCCTTGGTCGCCGACACGTACTTCGCCACATTGTTCATGTTCAGACGATAGTTCTTGTACTCGTTGGCATCCGCCTCGGACGGACCCGCGCTTGCCGCGCCCTGCGCCGCCCCGGCCGGCGGCGGCGTGGTCGCAGCTTCGGGCGTTTGCGATTGCCCCGGCCCCAGCGGCGCCGCCGAAACCGCCAGGCAGAGAATCGACACCGCGAAAATCGAGGCAATCAGGACCAACCTCAGACTGGTGCTCTTCTTCATAGGACCGTCTCTCTCCGCTCTTGGGCTGAGTCTGTTGGATTCGCCGCCGGTTGTTGGTGTTGCTCCGGGCTTGTACCGGGCACGCCTCAACTTGACGTAGGGGCGGGCCCCGGTGCCCGCCCGCTGCCTGTGACGCGACCATTCATTCGGGCGGCCACGAGGGCCGCCCCTACCTCGCGCGTCTCATACGACGCTGCTTCCGGCCGCGTCTGCGGCGGCGCCGCCCTCCAGGTCGCGAAGGGGAGGCGGCAATACGGATTCGACGGAGGGACAGCGCGAAGCGATAAAGCGAATGCCGAAGTCCTGGATCAGCACCTGCGCCGGCATCCCGACGACGCTCAGCAGCACCAGCGTCAGGCTGACCAGGACAGCCAGAGCGGCGGACGTAAGCGAAATCGAAACCGGATTCCAGCTCCACGCGTAGCCTAGGAAGTGAAGGCCGAGTACGGCCAGCGCCCCGGTGACGATGGCTCCCGAAAACAATCCCAGGAGCAGCGGGAAGAGCAGGAAAAGCGTGATCACGCTCGCGGCTACGCCGACGCAGAATCGCAGGAAGACGTAGACGGCAAAGGCGCCCGGCTCGACGCCGAGCTTCGGCCGCAGCTTCCTCCAGGCGGCGAGCAGCGGCACGCCTTCGGCGTACATGATGGGAACCACAAAATCGTCGGTGAGCACGATGATGAGCGCCACTGCCAGGCCGATCAGGACGTCAATGGTCAGGATGCTCACCAACATAACCCAGAATGCCGGCGAGCGCATCCCGGCCGCGACGGCCGACCGGAGATAGGGATAGGCTAGGGCGCCGGCCCCGACCAGCGCGATCGTAATCGCCACCACCGCCGCCAGCAGCCAGCGGAAGTAGGACTGGCCCGCCCGGCGCGTCTCACGCAGGCTCACGCGGAAGCGCACTTCACGCTTCAGGATGGCGTCCACGAGCACAAAGCGGAAGACGGAGCGGAAATAGAGCAAGGCCAGCAGCAAGGCCAGCGCCGCCACGCTGACCACCGCAATCAGCCAGACGTGCTCCGCCACCGTTGTGCGCGCATGTCCCACCATCCCATGAAGGCCGATGTCGCCGGGGAGCGAGCCCAGACTCCAGTTGAAAGCCGCCGAGGGCGTGCCGCCGCCGAGAAACAGGCAGAGGATGCTCAGCTTCAACCACCGGCCGGCGTCCAGCGGCTTCATCAGCAGATCGACCGTGTCGTGAAAGGCCGCGGTGAGGGCGCGCGTGCCCGCCAGAGGCGCGGCCGCGGACCGCTGGAATCGCAGGAAGGGAAGACGCCGTGCCCGATGGGGGGTCTCGCTCACCCAACAACCTCCGTGGCCTCAAGGACGCGGCGCCCGTCCACCCCGTGGTTCCCGCCTTTAGGCGATCTTCCGCCGGGGAGAGTGACCCGGAAGGTCGTACCCCGGCTGACCTCGCTCGAGAAATCGATCGAGCCGTCGTGAAGCTGAACGATGCGGTAGGACATCGCCAGACCCACGCCGGTGCCGGAAGGCTTGGTGGTGTAGTAGAGCGAGAAAATCTTGGATCGCGCTTCGGGTGGAATGCCCACTCCGTTGTCGGCGATCTTGATCTCGACCTGCTGCGAGACGGCGCGCGAGGATACCCTCAACTCGCCTCCTTGGGGCATGGCCTGGCAGCCGTTCAGCACCAGGTTCAGCAAGACCTGTTTCATCAGGTCGCGATCGACGCGGACGGTCAGAGCGCCGTTCCGCTCCTGAACCATGGATACATGGTGTTTGCTGGCCTCGGGCTGGGCCGCGCGAAACACCTCCTCAATCAGCTCCTCGACGCCGGTCTCGACGGGATGCAGCTCCACCGGCCGGGCGAAATCGAGGAAAGTGCGGACGACGCGATCCAGCCGCCGCACCTCGCTCCCGAGAACGTCCAGGTTCGGCTTCACCTGCTCGGCCCGGTCTCCCAGTTTCGCCTTCAGGACCTCAATCTGCAGCACCATGGCATTGAGCGGATTCCGCACCTCGTGCGCAACCCCGGACGTGAGCCTGCCGATGGCCGCGAGTTTGGCGGCGGTGTTGATCTGGTTTTCGAGCCGGGCCCGCGATTCGGCATCCCGCAGGGTGAGAAGGCACGCAACCTGGCTTCCCTGCTCTTCGACAAAGGCGAGACTGACCGCCAGCCGGCCCGCTTCGGAAGCGGGCGGCGCCTCCACCGTCTGGCCATTCAGGGCCCGGCGCTCCGCGAAGGCTTCCTGAAGGAGCTTGCTCAGCTCATCTTTCGCGGAAAAGATTTCGGCCGGCTTCTGGTGAAGAATTTCAGCCGCGGGCCTGCCGAGAAATCGCCCCACTGCAGGCGTGGCGAGGATGAGCCGGTCCTGCTGATCGAAGAGCATCAGGCCGTCCGCCAGGTTGGCCAGAAGATGATCCAGGTTGTCTTTCAGAGCCACGAAGGCGGCTTTCTCTCCGCGGATGCGTTCGCCCAGCAGATTCAATTTCGACGAGAGAACGCCCCACTCGTCGCTGCGGGAGACCGGGACCGGGCGGGGCATTTCACCGCGTGCCAGGCGATCGACGTTCTGCGCAATCGACTGCAGGGGCCGCAGGATCAGGAAAGAGAGCAGACCCGCGGTGATGGTGGAAAGAACGATGGCCAGGAGCGACGCCAGGAGAGCCTTTTTGAGCTGGGGCTTCAGCGTGCCGCCGAGAAACACCGTGCTGATGCCGACCCGCACGTTCAGCGGCAGCACGCCGAAATTCAGAGGGAAATCGACCTCGTATATCTTCGGTGGCCCGAAAAACGTCTTGATCTCGCGGTAAAGACGCTCGCTCTTCAGCGTATCGAACGGGCGGGCAGGCGGGAGTACGTGTCCGACCTGAAGGGGGTCGTTGTGCAGGATCGCATAGCCGGTGTCGTCCGTGATGGCGACGTACTCAAAGGTCTGCGAGTAGGTGTTCGCCGACTGGATGGACGATACCAGTCGCTTGTCAGTTGTTAAGGCGTCCTGCGCGAACTTTCGCAGTTGCGCCGGGTCGTTCGGGTCCATGCCGACCGGCATGCGCGCCTCGGCAATAACCTCGCGGCTCTGGTCGTAGACCTGGTGCGTGAGGTCCCCGGCGCGACTGGCAACGTCGTCCAGCGTGAGTTCGACGAGGCCGAGGCAATAGAGCCCAGAGATCGCCACCACCACCACCAGGACTAGGGCGGAAATCAGCGCGGTCAGTTTAGCTTTGAGGCTGACTCTCATACTGCTTCAGCTTATTGTGCAAGGTTTTCAAGCTGATGCCGAGCATCTGTGCCGCCCGCGTCTTGTTGTTGGCGGCGAACGCCAGGGTCTCCACAATCAGCCGGCGCTCGGCCTCCTCGACCGTGAGTCCGGGGCGGAGCCGCAGCCCGTCATCCGCCGCCAGCAGCGTGCGTCCAAACTCGGCCGAGATGTCCTTTCGCCGCAGGACTTCGCTGGCGCACACCACCACGCCGCGCTCCAGCACGTTTCGGAGCTCGCGCGCGTTGCCCGGCCAGGCGTAGTGACGAAAAGTCTCCATCACCTCGGGATCCACGCTCTTGATATCGCGCCCGTGTTTGCGATTCAGGTCCGCCAGGATCGCCGCCACCATCTCGTCCAGGTCCTCCAGATGGTCGCGCAGCGGCGGCATCTCGATCTGCACCACATTCAGCCGAAAATAAAGGTCGTTGCGAAGTTGACCCTTGGCGACCGCTTCGGCGGGGATTTTGTTCGTCGCCGCAAGCACCCGCACATCCACGGAAATCTCGTGTTTGCTGCCTAGCCGCCGCACCCGCGAATCTTCGAGGACACGGAGCAGCTTGGCCTGGGTCGGCATCGGCATCTCGCCGATCTCGTCGAGCAGCAGAGTGCCCGTGTCGGCAAGCTCGAAGCAACCCAGCCGCCGTTCATTGGCGCCCGTGAAGGCTCCCTTCTCGTGCCCGAAGATTTCGCTCTCCATGAGGCTCTCGGGAATCGCGGCGCAGTTCACGGCGACGAAGGCCCGCGACGCGCGCGGACTCAGCTCGTGGATGGTGCGCGCCGCCAGTTCCTTGCCCGTGCCGCTTTCTCCGGTGATCAGCACCGAGGCGGACGAAGGCGCCACCTGCTCGATCAACCGCATGATATCCTGCATCGGCTTGGAGCCGCCCACCAGACGGCCCAGCAACCCGGCATCGCGCAGGCGCCGGTTGGCGATTTCGAGTTGCCGCGCGCTGTCGTGCCGCTCCAGGCAGTTGCGCAGTTCCACCTGCAGACGCGTCGGATCGATGGGCTTCTCCACAAAATTCAGCGCGCCCAACCTCGTAGCCTCGACGGCCTCCTCGATGGTGGCCTGCCCGGTCAGGATCATGATGGCCGTGGCAGGCCACTCCTCACGCACGCGCTTGAGGAGTTCCATGCCCGTCATCCGCGGCATTCGCAGGTCGGAGACGATAATATGCGGCTCAAACGACGGCATCATGGCGACGGCCTCCTCCCCATCGCCGGCCGTATCGGTTTCGTAGCCCCATGCCCCGAGCAGGTCGGCCAGGCCGCGCCGCTCGCTGAGGTCATCCTCCACTACGAGGATCCGTCCTTTTTTGCCATTGGCCATGAGCGTTCCCACCACTTTCTCAGTATATCGTCTCCCCATAGGCGCCGGGCGGAAGACGCCGGCGGTCCAGCCGAAAGTCCGCCAGTCGAAAACCGGCAGATTGGATGCATCCGCATATGTTGTTGATGGCAACCGGGATTCCAGGTTTGTTGGCATGCCATTGTTTCACTCCGGGTTGCCATGGAACAGTGGTCGGAGCGGAGCGCCCGGCCACGGACCCCCGCCGGGTCCGGGAAGACCCACAAGACGCAGCCCATAGGACGCGAGAGCCCTCCCGTCGCCGCGCCTGAATCCGCGACCGCGCACCAGCCGGTTATAGTGGGGTTCAGGGGGTAAGATGGGTACCGGCGCACGGACATGGCACGCCCCTCCCCCGGTTCCTTAAAGCATCTTGACTCTAACACATCTCCGCGCCCTTGTCGAGAGATTTCCGAGGCCCTCCTACTAGGCTAGCGTCCGACAAACGCCCGGCCGGGCAAGGACTGGCGATCACTGGCTGGTCGAATGAAATTTGAGTCCGGCAACTGATTCCCTTCCTCAAATAAGGAGATGTCCGGGGGTGGTGTCCTCACGAAAAACTCTAGTTGACACCACGCCGGCCTCCGGCCGGCCCTCCACCTGACGGGAAGCTTGGGGCCGGGCTCTCTTCGGTTTGAGTCGGAGACTTCGCCAGCCACCACAGGGTCTCAGTTTGTGGAGTACGCTTTCCAGCGTGCCTTTGGGCACAACGCAGGCAAGATGCCTGCACCACAAACTGAGACACTACCCTAGCCACACTACCCTTGAAAATTGGGCCCTCCTGGCGTAAATCTGGAGGCGGTCTACTTGGATCGAGGACTCTGCTGAATGAACCTGCTCAGGGATGTCTCATACAGCGCGCGAGTGCTAAGCCGCAATCCCGGCTTCACTGCCATCGCCGTACTGTCGCTGGCGCTGGGCATCGGCGCCAACACGGGGATATTCACACTGGTTGATGCGCTACTGCTGCGCCAACTCCCCGTCCGCGAGCCGGAACGCCTGGTGCAGATTTCGGCGGTGCGCGGCGCCCACCAGACACCCTTCTCTTACCCCATGTACCGGGAGATGCTGCGCGGGCAACGAGTGTTCTCGGGTCTCATGGGCTGGAGCCACGGCGAGGTGTCTGACGTGGAAGTCGACGGCAGTCTCACGCAGGCCAGCCTCGACTCCATGACCGGGAATTATTACTCGGGGTTGGGCGCCTCCCCACTGCTGGGGCGGCTGATCGCACCCGGCGATGCGGACCCGGACAGCGGCAGCATTGCTCCCGTCGCGGTGCTCGGCTACGACTTCTGGCGGCGACGTTTCGGCGCGTCCCCGAGCGCAGTGGGAAGGCTGATTGCTATCCAGGGGCAGTCTTTCACCATTATCGGAGTCACACGGAAATGGTTTACCGGCATGACCACCGGCGAACCGCCTGACCTCACGGTGCCGATGAAGGCCAGCGACAGCCGCGCACTGCTGTGGGTGCAGGTTACTGTTCCAATTCTCTGTAGGAGACCCTATGAACGGTATGCCGCTCTTCGATCTTACTGGCCAGACAGCGCTCGTAACAGGCGCCGCGCGCGGTCTCGGACGAGCTATTTCGCTCGCGCTGGCGCACGCTGGCGCCGACGTTGCCTTGGGACTGCGCGACGCCAACACCGCGACGGAGCTGGCTGCTGAGATCAAGCGCATGGGGCGCAGGGCGCTCCGCCTGCAGATGGATATGACCCGCATGGACCAGGTCTTCCGCGCAATTGACGAGTGCGTTGCGCATTTCGGGCGGCTCGACATCCTGGTAAACAACGCCGGAGTGGCGCCGGAGAATCCGGCGGAGAAGGTGCGAGAGGAGGATTTCGATTTCACGCTGGCCGTGAATCTGAAGGGCGCATTTTTCGCCAGCCAGGCGGCGGGACGCGTGATGATCCGCCAGAACGCAGGACGCATCATCAACATGAGCTCGCAGGCCGGATTCGCGGCGCTGCCGACCGAATCGGTCTACTGCATGACGAAAGCGGGGATCGCCCACCTGACGAAATGTCTGGCCGTGGAATGGGGGCGATACAACATTACGGTGAACGCGGTCGCGCCCACGTTCATCCACACGCCGGGAACCGAAGCGGCGCTCGGTGATCCTGCGTTCCGCGCCGACGTGGTGGAGCGCATCGCGGCACTGCATCGCATCGGCGAGCCCATGGAAGTGGCGGGAGCGGTGGTTTTTCTGGCCTCGCCCGCCGCGTCGCTGATCACGGGTCATACCTTACTGATTGACGGTGGGTGGACCGCAAGATAAGAGAAAAGCAAATCGCAACGTAGCGGTGTAATTTGCGTCATCGTCATTCCCGCGAAGCGGGAATCCACTTATGGTCGCGCTATTTCCAGGCATTCTCCTGCTGGCAGACTCTCGGGCGTCACGCTCAATGTCTTGACGACGTCTGATGCGTGGGAGTGGAGCTCAGTCAAGCGCGAGTGGCCACGACATGAAATGCGATGTCCTGGCCACCCGCGAGTCCAAAAAAGCAAACCGACGACCTCACTGCTTGTCGAACACGGCTTTCCACCGCGTTCATTATTCATCATTCATCATTTCAATCTACCCCGGATAGGGATACCCTTTGGCCAGCACTTTCTCGAGATCGGCGTCGTGCCCGTAGATGTCGTCGAAGAAGTCCACTTCGCCATCGGCCTCCACCACGGCGGTGGAATAGAGAATGAGCACGGGGATGGGCTTGTCGAGGTTCACCTGCGTGGGGGCGTCGCCGTTCATGGCGGCCTTGATGCGGTCGCTCGTCCACTCGGGTTTGTCGGCAAGCACCCAGGCGGCGAGTTTCGCCGGTTCCGCCAGTCGGATACAGCCGTGGCTGAAGTCGCGTCGGTTTTTCGAGAAGAAGGCCTGCGCGGGTGTGTCGTGCAGATAGACGTTGTACTCGTTGGGGAAGAGGAACTTTACCGAACCCAATGAGTTGTTGGGGCCGGGCTTCTGGCGGATGGAGATGCGGCCCGCCTGCAGGTCCGTCAACTGCGCGTCGGTAACCGGTCCCGCCCCCAGAGACTGGCCCTTGCGGTCGACCATCTCGTAGTTCTGCTTCTGAAGATAGCCGCGATTCTTGCGGATTTTGGGCACCAGTTCGCTGCGCTGGATGCTGATGGGCACGTTCCAGTAGGGCCGGAACACCACATAGCGCATGTCCTCGGCGAACACGGGAGTCTGATGGCGATAGGCTTTACCCACCACCACGCGCATGGTGAGCGCAATCTGGTGCTGCGCGTCATAGGCGCGCAATTGGAACTCCGGCACGTTGACGACGATGGGTGGACGCGGAAAACCGGGCGGGATCCAGCGCCAGCGCTCGAGCGCCATCTGCAACTGCACCACGCGGCCGGCAAGCGGCACATTGATCTCTTGCGCGGTCTTCGGGTCGAGCACACCGGTAGGGTCGAGACCGTGCCGGCGCTGGAAATGTTTGACCGCGTCCACCAAAGGGCCACCGTAAACCGTGGGCGTATCTCCAGTGGCAGAGGCGGGAGACGCGCTCGCAGGAAGATCGCCAAGCAGCGACAGTCGCTTCGCAAGCTGCGGCAGAGCCGCATAAGAACCGCCCGGCCGGATGGGCTTGGACGGCACCGCGATGAACTCCCCATCTCCCTGCTTCGCTAACGCAAGATACGCTTGCAGGGCCTGGATGGTGCGGCGATAGCCTTCGAACGGCGGCTCAACTTCGGCCAGCATGCTGCCTGGATCCTGACTATCGATGATCTTCTGCCGGATGAGGTCCTGCAGCTTGTATTTCTTGTTCTCGATATCGAGTCCGAACTTGAAGTGCTGCGGATTCACCTTGCCGATGTGCAGATCGGAAATATAACGCATCAATGAGACGGTGAGCGCCAGATCAAAGCGCGCCAGGTCATCCTCACTGGGCGGCGAATTCGTTTGCCGCAATCGTGCGAGGCGTTCCGGCCAGCGTGGGCCGTCGTAGTCCTCCGCGTGTAGACCCTTGTTGTCCGCGCCTTCGAGAAGGGTAATGACGGCGAGAGCCTGAGGCGTCACCTGTGGAGTGCTCCCCTGCGCGGGATGCACCCATCCCAACTGGTATCCCACGGGCTCGTAGAAATTCTTGAGGTGCGCTCGATAATCGGTGAAGTCGGGCCAGCGCAGATCCGGCAGGTGTCCCGATTCCACCAGGGCCTGCATGGCTGCCGCGCCTTGCGGCGACAGGGACAATAAGCTTGGAGGCGCGCCGGCGTTTGCCGCCGAAAGCGGAATACCGGATATCACAGGCGCGGGAAAGGCCGCCGAGGACCGCGCCGCCAGGGTCAGTCCTGCCAGCGCCAGGAGCGGGCACGCCGCCGCGATCAGATAAGTGCGGCGCGGGTACGGACGATTCCTCATGGATAACCTGCTCTCAAAAGAGATGTTGTCTCAATAATCGATTGAGAAGCCGGAACGCAAGAATATATCACGGCTCGTCGTTAAGTCCCTTCCTCATAAGAGCATTCATCTCTCAGCCGCGACCGCGCGCTTGCTTCCGGCAGCCTGAGCCTCGAGTTCGTCCATGTCAAGGACGATGACGCGGCGGCGTTCCATCTTGATAATCCTGCGGTCAACGAACCGCCTGAGATTGCGCGACACAAGATCGCGCACCGTGCCGATCTCGGCGCCGATCTCCTGATTGCTCTCGTCGAGCGGAAACTCCACGCCGCGCCGTGTCCGCACGCCCGAGGCGAGAGCTCGATCGCGCAGGAAGCGCGCCAGGCGATGGCTCACCTCCTTGAGCGACAACTCCTCCACCAGGCTGGTGAGATAACGAAAGCGCGACGCCAGCGTACGGATCACGGCGAAGGCGACGCCGGAGTTGCTGCGGCAGAGGTCAAGGAACTCGCGCTTGGGAAGCAACAGCAGCGTGGAATCTTCAAGCGCGACGGCGGATGTGGGAAAGGCGCCGCCGTCGAACAGCGGCAATTCGGCCACCGTGGAGCCGGCGCGCTCCACAGCAAGAATCTGCTCGCGTCCGCTGTCCGCCATTTTGAAGAGCTTCACAGCTCCGGACTGGACGATAAACAGGCCATCGCAGGCCTCGCCTTCCGCAAACAGCATCTCGTCGCGGACCAGTTGGCGCACCACGCAGTGGCGCGCCAGCGTCCGCAGGTCCTCAACCGGCAGCGACGCGAAAAACTGGACGCGGCGCAGGGCTTCAACGGGATCGAGAGCAGCCATGAAGGCATCTTAAGCTGCACGGAGCGAAACTCAAAACAGCCAGGCGTCACGAGCCCCGAACGATCGGGACGACGACCGGGGTCCGGACACCTTCCAAGAGCAGGCGGTGGATCACGCGCGCGACTTCGCCCGTGGACAGCCACTGGGACCGATCGGCATCGGGCATTGCGCGCCGGTTGGCTTCGGTGTCCATGGTACCCGGCATCAGGCAATGGACGCGGATATCGTAATCTTTCATTTCCTCGGCGAGCACTTCACTCAACTGGCGGACTGCCGCCTTGCTGACCGCATATGCAGCGATGCCCGCGCCGGGCTGGTCCAGAATCGTACCGCTTCCGACCGTGACGATCCGGCCAAAGTTCTGGCGGATCATGAGTGGCAGCACGGGCCGCAGGACGCCCACTACAGCCCTCAGGTTAAGCTTCATCATGAGGTCCCAGACGCTCTCCGACGTTTCGTGCACTTTGCCGGCCGCGAAGCCTCCGGCGATGGCCAGCAGGTAGTCGAGGCGTCCTCGGCTGCTTTGAACCGACTTGATCCAAGTCTCGACCTCGCTGGGACGCGTCAGGTCCACCCGCCAGCCGTCAAGCCGCGTGCGCCACGGCTCCGCCCGCGCTGCCAGCTCCTTCCATTCGCTCTCCACGATGTGCGCCACAGAGACGTATGAGCCCGCTTCGAGCAGATCGAGGACAACCGCGCTGCCCAGGGCGCCGGTACCGCCCGTCACCACCGCCACTCGATTCTGGAAGTCCATGCGATCCCTCCGTGATTTTGCCAGCATATACCGGACGCGCGCCGCCCGCATTTTTAATCCGCCACAGGCGCCGGAGGTTTATAATTTACGGTTTCACGCCGGAATCCGGCGAACGCAACGGTCACGAGGAGAATTTCATGAGAGTCGGCGTTTTCACAGCGCTCTTTGCCAAGCTGAGCCTGGACGAGGTGATCGGCAAAATCAAACCGCTCGGCATTCACACGGTGGAACTCGGCACCGGCAACTATCCGGGCGATCCTCATCTCAAGCTCGACTGGTCGAAGAACGCGGCCAAGCTGAAAGAGTTCAAACAGAAGCTTGATGATGAAGGCATCTCGATCAGCGCGCTGAGCTGCCATGGCAATCCGCTTCATCCCAACAAGCAAGTCGGAAGCTCGAACGCCGAGGTCAGCCGCAAAACGATCCAGCTGGCGGAGAAGCTCGGCGTCAAAACCGTGATCGACTTCTCGGGCTGCCCGGGCGATTCCGACACGGCCAAGTTTCCCAGCTGGTCGCCCACGCCGTGGCCGCCCGATTATCTTGATCTGCTCAAGTGGCAGTGGGAGAAGAAGGCGATCCCATACTGGAAGAAACACGCGAAATTCGCCGAGGACCACGGCGTACGCGTCGCCATCGAAATGCACCCCGGCTTCCTCGTCTACAATCCGGAGACGATGCTTCGTCTGCGCGCCGAGGCCGGTAAGGCGGTGGGATGCAATTTCGATCCCAGTCACATGTTCTGGCAGGGCATCGATCCTTGCGTCGCGATCCGCGCGCTCGGCGAAGCTGTATTCCACTGCCACGCCAAGGACACGAAGATCTACGATGTGAACACCAGGGTGAATGGCGTGCTCGATACGAAGCCTTATAGCGACGAGATCCATCGCTCGTTCCTGTTCAGGACCGTCGGCTACGGCCATGGCCGTGAGTTCTGGACCGACATGGTGTCCACGCTGCAGATGGTGGGCTACGACGAGGTGCTCTCCATCGAACACGAGGACAGCCTGATGTCGATCGACGAAGGGCTCGGCAAGGCGGCGGCGTTTCTGAACCAGATCGTCATTCGAGAGAAATTGAAGGAAATGTGGTGGGCGTGAGCGCGGGGCGCTCATGTCCTTGGTCCTTAGTCATTGGTCCTTGGTCCCTAGTTGTTGGTCGTTGGCTGGGAGAGACGTGTGAGCCGGACGATGGCGGGCGAACGGACGAAACGGGGCTTCGAGACGCTGCGCGTCTATCAACTCTCTGAAAGACTCGCTGATGCGATTTGGACCGTGGTCAAAGCGTGGGACCGTCTCGCGCAGGAAACAGTTGGACGGCAAATGATCCGCTCCGCGGACAGCGTCGGAGCGAACATCGCCGAGGGCACCGGCCGTGGGAGCTTTCAGGACAATCGGCGCTTTGTTAGAAATGAGCGAGGCTCACTCTACGAAACGCGTCACTGGCTGCGGCGAGCGCACAGTCGACATCTTCTCTCGAAGCAGAACATCGCGCTCATCCGGCCGATCGTGACCGAACTCGGACCGAGGCTGAATGCCTACTTACGCTCCATCGGCCCTGTGATTGATCCTGAATCGCCGGCGGCAACACCCTGCGAACCGGAAGACCAAGGACCAGGGGCCAAGGACGAATGACAAAGGACCAAGGACGATTTCATACGCAGAAGGAGAACTGACATGGCAGAAATCAACGTAGCGATCATTGGCCACAAATTCATGGGCAAGGCCCATTCCAACGCCTGGCGGCAGGTGAAGCATTTCTTCCCGGGCAATCTTGAGCCTCGGATGAAAGTACTGTGCGGCAAGGCCTGCACGGAGGAACTGGAAGCGACGGCGCGGCTGTTCGGCTGGGAAGAGAGCGATTGCGACTGGCAAAGGGTCATGGAGCGCGATGATATCGATGTGGTGGACATCGCCACTCCCGGGTACCTTCACCACGACATGGCGATTTTTGCGGCGCAGGCGGGCAAACACGTGATCTGCGAGAAGCCGCTCGCCAACACGCTGGCGGACACCAAAGAGATGCTGAAAGCCGTGCAGAAGGCGGGCGTGAAGCACATGCTGATGCACAACTATCGCAAGATTCCCGCGGTTGCGCTGGTAAGAAAGCTCATCGACGAAGGACGCCTCGGCGACATTTACCATTATCACGGCGCTTATCTGCAGGACTGGATTGTTGATCCTGAGTTTCCGCTGGTGTGGCGGTTGCAGAAGAAATTCGCAGGCTCCGGAGCGCTGGGCGATATCGGCGCACACGCGATCGATCTGGCGCGCTACCTTAATGCCGAATTCAACTCTGTGGTCGGTCAGATGACGACCTTCATCAAGGAGCGACCGCTGGTCGCCGAAGACAAGGGCCTGCGCCAGGTGAAGGCCGGCAGCGGCACCGGCAAAGTCACGGTCGACGACGACACGAACTTCTTGGCGCGCTTCGCCAATGGTAGCGTGGGCGTCTTTGAATCATCCCGCTTCGGCGGCGGTCGCAAGAACTGGAACACCTTCCAGATCTATGGCAGCAAAGGCAGTGTGGCGTTCAACCTCGAGCGCATGGACGAGCTCGAGTTCTACGATCGCACGGAGCCGGATCAGGAGCAGGGTTTCAAGACGATCGGCGTGACCGAGAGCGTGCATCCCTACGTCGGCGCGTGGTGGCCCGCCGGGCACATCATCGGCTATGAGCACACCTTCGTCCATGCCCTGCACGATTTCCTGACGGCGCTCGAGAACGACACGCTGCCGTCGCCGAATTTCGCTGACGGCGTGAAGAATCAGGCTGTGCTTGAGGCTATCGAGCGATCGGCGACGTCGGGGAAATGGGAGAAGCCGTGAAAACAGGAGTCAGAAGTCAGAAGCAAGAAGGGTGCAGCATCATTGGGTAGGCGCTGCATCGTGCTCCGGTGCTGACTTCTATGTTCGAACTTCTGACTTCTGACTCCTGACTTCTGACTCCTGAATTTATGTCCTACCTGATGGGCATCGACGTCGGCACCACCGGCACGCGCGCGGTGATCGTGCGTCCCGATGGGCACGTGATGGGCGCGGCCACGGCACCTCATCAACCGATGCGGATGGAGCGGCCGGGATGGGCCGAGCAGGATCCCGAAGACTGGTGGCAGGCCACGGTGCTCGGCGTGCGCCAGGTGCTCGATCAGACCGGCATCAAGGGCAGCGAGATCGCGGCCGTCGGTCTGTCGGGCCAGATGCACGGCGTCGTACTGCTCGACGGCGCGCGCGCCGTGCTGCGCCCCGCGCTGATCTGGTGCGACCAGCGCAGCCAGCCGCAATGCGACTGGATCACGTCCAAGGTCGGCGCCGAAAAGCTGATCCGCCTGGCGCTCAATCCGGCGCTGACTGGCTTCAGCGCTCCCAAGCTGCTTTGGGTCCGAGAACACGAGCCTGCCACCTATGACCGCGTCGCCCACTTCCTCCTGCCTAAAGACTACGTCCGGCTGAGACTGACGGGCGAATTCGCTACGGACGTGGCGGACGCGTCCGGCACCTTGCTTTTCGACGTGGCAAAGCGCACGTGGTCCAAGCAGCTTTTGTCCACACTCGGGGTCGAGCAGGAGTGGCTCCCGAGGGTGTACGAATCGCCGGAAGTGACTGGCCAGATCACGGCCGAGACGGCGATCATCACGGGACTGCGCGCGGGGACGCCGGTGGCGGCGGGCGCGGGCGATCAGGCGGCGAGCGCCGTCGGCAACGGTGTGGTGCTGCCGGGCATCACCTCGGCGACGCTGGGGACGTCCGGCGTGATTTTCGCCTATACCGGGCAACCCAAGCTCGATCCACAGGGACGCATCCACACCTTCTGCCACGCCGTGCCGGGTAAGTGGCACGTGATGGGCGTGACTCAGGGAGCCGGACTTTCGCTGCGCTGGTTTCGCGACGAACTTGGCGCGGCGGAGGCATGGTACGCCTCGCGCGTGGGCGCCGATCCCTACGAACTGATCCTGCGCGAGGCGGAGGCGGCGCCGCCCGGTTCCGGTGGTCTGCTCTTCATGCCCTACCTGATGGGCGAACGCACGCCGCATCTTGATCCGCTGGCGCGCGGCGGATGGTTTGGACTCACGGCCGCGCATTCGCGCGCTCACCTGATTCGCGCCGTGCTCGAGGGCGTGGCGTTCAGCCTGCGCGACTCGCTTGAGATTTTCGGGCAGCTCAAGATTCCCGTGCATGAGATTCGCGTCTCGGGCGGAGGCTCGCGCAGCTTCCTGTGGCGGCAGATCCAGGCCGACGTCTATGGGCGCGAGGTGGTCTCGTTGCGCGAGGCCGAGGGATCGGCTTTCGGCGCGGCGCTGCTGGCCGGCGTGTCATCCAAAACGTACGCTTCTGTGCCGGAAGCGGCGCAGCAGGCGATACAAATCCGGGAGCATCTGCTTCCCCAGGCTGGCAACGTCCGCCTCTACAACCGGCAATACGAGGTCTACCGGCAATTCTATCCGGCAGTCCGGAAACTATCCCATGAGCTCGCGGCGGTGACGGAGTCGTGAACTCGTTGCGAAGCGGAAGGCAAGGCATGAAGCCAGTCTCGCGTCGGCAGGTGGCGTGTTGCGCCTCGCTTGTCCTGGTCCTGTGGGCGGCCTCGGCGCCCATCCACGCAGATGCAGCGCAAGGGCAGAAATCGACGATCTCCAGCCCGGCGCGTATTGTGAAGACGCAGTACAAGGGCTGGGACGTCTACCGCCTGACGAACGGGATTATCAGCCTCGACATCGCGCCGCAGATCGGGGGACGCGCCATTCAACTTCGCCTCGGTGAGAAGGAATTCTTCTTCGTCAATCCTGATTTTGCCGGACAGGTGCTGCCTGAGAGCCGCAACAATCCTCCCGCGCCCTGGGCAAACTACGGCGGTGACAAGGTGTGGCCGGCGCCCGAGGGCTGGCAGAACGACAATGAATGGCCGAGTATCCCTTATTACATCCTCGACGGCAGCCAGTTCGACTTTGCCACCGTAACCGAGACTGCGGCCGAAGTGGCGGTCCGGGTGACGAGTCCCAAGGATCCGCGAACCGGCGTGCAGTTCGAGCGTACCTTCCACGTTTACGCCGGCACCACGCGCGTCAAGGTGGAACAGGTGATGCGCAACGTCAGCCGGCGCCAGATCCGCTGGGGCATCTGGCATCTGATCCAGAACGACGCCGCGGATGCCAATGACCCGTCGAAGCCGAATCCCGATCTCTACATGTACGTGCCCATCAATGCGAAGAGCTTCTACGCAGATGGGTACACGCATATTTACGGCGACGCCAGGCACCCGAGCGACGAAGTGATCGACGGTGGACGGTTGCTCCGGATTCACTACCTGTATCGCGTGGGGAAGGTCGGACTCGATTCGAGCGCGGGCTGGATGGCCGTTGTCAATGGCCAAAAGAACATCGGGCTGGTGGAGAATTTCGACTATTTTCCGGAGCGCGAGTATCCCGACCGCGCCTCGGTGGAGGAATGGAACGACGGGCCGGGGATCATCTCGCGTACCAGCTTCGACCAGACGCTGGCCGATGATCCCAGGCGCACGCCGTACTTCCTCGAGTCCGAGGTGCTGAGCCCGTTCGCGAAGCTCGATCCCGGCGAGCAGTACGAGTTCACGGTGTACTGGTCGCCGACCAGCGTCCCCAATCCCGTGCATGACGCGGTCTGGGAAGGCGCGGTCAGCGAACCTCTAAGCGCCGTCGTCGAGGGAAATCAGGTCACGCTGCGCGGCGTCTTCGGAGTCTTCACGCCAGGCACGCTCGAGGCGCAGTTTTACAACGCTATTGGCCAGATCATCGAGCGTCAGACGCTTCAGGCGGTGGACCCGAGAGAAGTGGTGCGCCTCGATAACACCATGCCGCTTTCGGCGGATACCTACCGCGTCAGCATCCTGGTACGCGACGCCCAGGGCGAAAATCGCGGCTTCCTCGGCAATGTCATTCTGAAATAGGCGCTACTGCGCAGGGCGCTGATAGGGCCTTATCGCGTAGTTCGAGACCCTCCATTTCCCGTCCTTCTCGCGCACCGGCACCACCGTCTCCAGGGCCGTTTTCAGATTGGCGAACGAGCTTCGATACACCACCGCCACGTAGTCACCCGCCGCCGCGTGCGGAGGATTTTTCATCTCGGTTGCCCGCGTGATTTTGCGCGACAGCAGCTTGCCGGCTTGCCGGCGCGCCGCCGTGGCCTTCTGGATCCATTCCTCCCGGCCCACCGCGACCTTGAAGGACTGCGAGGCCTGATCGTAGCTCTCGGTATATCTTCCTTGATCGACGAGCGCAAGCCAGTTGTCGGCTGCTTGCTGCGCTTCATCAGTCGATTGGTCCCCCTGCGCGTACGCGGGCGCCGTCCCACCGCTGAGCGCTCCGGCAACCAGAGCGCTTGCGAGCGCCAGTCCGATCCATCGAGTCATATCACTCCCTTTATTCCCTGATGCCGGCCGGTGCTGCTCGCGCCGCCTCATTTGCCTTATGATGATTCCACCGGCGGCCGCGTTTGCACACGCCGCCGCACGGTCCTCGCGGAGGCTCCTATGCCGAAGACGAAGCAACTCACCGTTTGGTCGCAGAGCGCCCCGGGCCAGATCGGGCAGGTCGCCAAGGCCCTGGGCGATGCCGGAGTGAATATCTCCGCCTTCAGCTGCTCCATGCGCACCGGCCCGAGCCCGCTGCGCCTGCAGGTGAGCGACTATGGGCGCGCCTGCGAGATCCTGCAACGCCTCGGCTTGCGCGTGACCGAGGAAGAGGTGTTGCGCGTGACGGTGGCCGACAGGCCCGGCGCCCTCGCTCGTATCGGAGAGGCGCTGGGCGCGGCGGGAGTGAATGTGGAGTATGCGTACGGCGTGGTGACGGCGGGGGCGCGCAAAGCGGAACTGGTGCTGGGTGTAGCGGACCTCGAAGGCGCTCTGCAAACTCTCAAACCGTTCAAAATTGTCTAGGCTAATCATCGAGGCTCGATCAGCGGGTACCGTCCCAGGGCGATCGCCCGGTCGGCGGCCCGGCGCTTCAGCTCAATGGTGTCCGGCGGATTGCGCCGCAAGAAGCGCCGCACCACCGCCAGCTCGGCGCGCAGGTTGTCGCCCTCGCTGATCCGGCTGAGCGCCCGGCGCGCTTCGCTCTCCATGCGATCGGCGGCCTCATAGATGAAGGCGCACGTGGCCGCGATCTCGGTGGCACCCTCGCCCTCCGATGTCTGGCGCGTTTTCTTCAGTGTGCGCAGCAGCGCGCTCTCCATGCCGTAGACGTCCATGCAGAGATTGCTCAGCACGGCGACAATCTCCTGCTCATTGGCAAGAGCCTGTAAATATCGCTGCACCGCGCTCCCCGCCACCAGCAGCACGACCTTCTTCGCACCGCCCAGGAGCCGCGTTTCGTCCGCAAGCAGTCCGTCTTCGCCGGACTCTTCAAACGCCGGCGCGCCCAGGATCTCATCGCGCAGACGCTGCGCCGCCGGAATCAGTCCCAACTCGCCCTTCATGGACCGCTTCAGCAGCATGTCGGTGATCAAGAGGCGATTGATCTCGTTCGTGCCTTCCCAAATGCGATTCACGCGCTGGTCGCGATAGACGCGCTCGACGGGGTAGTCGCTCGAGAAGCCGTAGCCGCCGTAGACTTGCACGGTTTCGTCGCTGACAAAGTCGAGCAGCTCCGTGCCCGCCACCTTGAGAATCGAGCACTCCACGGCGTATTGCTCGAGCGCTTTCAAGATCTGCTTGCCGGCGTCAGGCGCGCCCTGATCGACCCCGTGCAGCATGCCGTCGATCATTCCGGCGGTGCGATAGCACATGCTCTCGGCGGCGTAAATCCGCACCACCATCTCGCCGAGCTTCTCCTTGATCAGACCGAAATCGGCGATGGGGTGTCCGAAGGCCTCGCGCTCCTTCGCCCACTTGACCGCCTCGGCGAACAAATGCTTGGCTCCGCCGATGCAGCCCGCGCCCAGCTTCAGCCGGCCCATGTTGAGAATATTGAAGGCGATCAGGTGGCCCTTCCCGATCTCCCCGAGCACGTTCTCGACCGGCACCTCGGCGTTCTCCAGGTTCACCGGTGTGGTGGATGCGCCCCAGAGGCCCATCTTGTGCTCTTCGGCGCCCGGCGAAACTCCGGGGAATGCGCGCTCCACGATGAAGGCCGTGAATTTCTCGCCGTCAACCTTGGCGAACACAACGTAGAGGTCCGCGATGCCGCCGTTGCTGATCCAGTGCTTGGTGCCGTTCAGAATGTAATGCCGGCCGTCAGCGCTCAGCACCGCCTTGGTCCTGGCGTTCAGGGCGTCAGAGGCGGAGGTCGCCTCGCTCAGGCAGTACGCGCCCAGCAACTCGGCGCGGGCGAGCTTGGGAACGTACTTCTCGCGCTGCGATTCGTTGCCGAAGAAGGCGATAGGTAGAATTCCGATGCCCTGCTGGACGCCCAGCGCGTTCGCCCAGGAGCCGTCGCGTGCCATTTCCTCGGAAATGATGATGGACGAGATCTTGTCGAGCTCGAGCCCGCCGTATTTGTGTGGGACGTCGCTGCCGCACAGGCCCACTTCGGCGGCTTTCTGCAACAACTCGCGCAGCAAACCGGGCTTTTTGGCCTCCATCTCTTCGAGCCGCGGCAATACTTCCTGCTCCATAAACTCGCGCCCTGTCTGGCCGATCAGGCGGTGCTGGTCGGTGAGGTCTTCCGGGGTGAAGATTTCCTCGGGGGAGCGGTCCTCGATCAGGAAACTGCCGCCTTTGATCATCGTGCGTGGTGTAGGGGTCGCTGTTGGCACGGTTCCTCCCACTCTCGATTAGCGCACGAAGACCTCGAAGGTCTCCCCAGCATACGTCTTGTAAACCAGAATTCGCTCGAAAACCGTGGAGTTAATGGTGTCCATCTTCTGGGCCGGCAAAAGCTGATCTTGCGCTCGATCAATAAAGTCAACAACCAGAAGCAGCCAGAAGGCATCGCAGCGCCTGTAGCCCCGGAGTTTTGTCTCCTTGCTCCTGATGATCTCCGCAAGCCGATTCACGGGCGTGCGGGGAACGGCGTAGCCCTGGGAAACGCGCCAACGAGAATCAGCATATTCGCGAGCATTCAGGTACACGAATGACAGTTGCGGAATATCTCGGTAAGCGTTCCGCCACACCTCACCGGTGGATTGCGCCTCAATTCTCGTCGCTAGATTCGCTAACCTGTGTGCCAGTTGATTCTGATCGCGTATTGGCTGTCCTTTGTCGAACCCAAACCACAGCTCGAACCGGCGAGCGTGGTCGGCGCGGTAGATGCTTTGAGCGTTTGATACGACCGAATCACGTAATGTCCTTTGGACCTGTTCGCTTTCGACAAGGCTCCCGTCTTCTAGGAAGAAATTCGTCATCTCAATCCCGATCGTCTTCTGTCCCCGCAGCACGACATCGGGCTTGTCCCCGTACTCGATTGCCCCGTCAGGGAGCGAATAGTCCCTGCGGAACATCTCGAAATAGTGGTGCTCCTTCTCCTTGGTTGACAGCCTCACGCACCCTCTATAGAGCTTGGAGGTCATTGCAAATTCTCAAAAATTCCCGCCGCGCCCATGCCGCCGCCGACGCACATTGTCACCATGCCGTACTTCGCGTTGCGACGCTTCATTTCGCTGACCAGCGTTGCCGTGAGCTTCGCGCCCGTGCACCCCAACGGATGCCCGAGCGCGACCGCGCCGCCGTTGACGTTGACGCGCTCGAGATCGAGACCCGCCAGCTTGATCACCGCCAGCGCCTGAGCGGCGAAAGCCTCGTTGAGTTCGATCACATCGATGTCTTCCAGCTTCAGACCGGCGAGTTTCAGGGCTTTCGGGATGGCGTAAACCGGCCCGACGCCCATCTCCTCGGGGAGCGTACCGGCCGCGGCGAACGATACGAATCGCGCGAGCGGTTTGGCGCCGATCGATGTGGCTTTCTCCGCCGACATGACCACAGCGGCGGCGGCGCCGTCGCTGGTCTGCGAGGCATTGCCCGCCGTCACGGTGCCGTGTGCGTGGAACGCGGGCTTCAGCTTGGCCAGCGCTTCGAGCGATGTGTCCTTGCGCGGACCCTCGTCCACGGCGAAGGTGATAGTGCGCTTCTGCGGCTTGTTTTTGCCATTGAGCGTCACCTCGGTCACTTCAAGCGGCACGATCTCGTCCTTGAACTTGCCCTCGGCGATTGCGGTCAGGGCATTCTTATGGCTGCGCAGCGAGAACTCGTCCGCCTGCTGGCGCGTGATGCCGTACTTGTGCGCGACGTTCTCCGCCGTCAGGCCCATGCTGAGGTAAGAATCGGGGTAAGTCTCCATCAACGAAGGATTTGGCGAGAAATGATAGCCGCCCATCGGCACCAGGCTCATGCTTTCGGCGCCGCCGGCGATGATGCACTCCGAGAACCCGGCCATAATCCGCTCGGACGCCATGGCGATCGACTGGAGACCGGACGAACAGAAGCGATTGATCGTCATGGCCGAGCAATCGATCGGCAATCCGGCGCGCAGTGAGATGGTCCGGGCCATGTTGTTGCCCTGGACGGCCTCGGGCATCGCGCAACCTATGATCACGTCCTCAACTTCTTTAGGATCAAGTGTCGGCACACGCTTCAGAATCTCCTGGAAGACGGCGGCTGCCATGTCGTCCGGGCGAGTTGCGCGCAGAGTTCCCTTCGGCGCTTTGCCCACGGCGGTGCGGGCGATTGAAACTACCACTGCATCTTTCATCGAAGCCTCCCAAATCTGCCCAACCACGTCTTGCGAGCGGTCAAATCGCCTGTTTTCCACGACATGCTGATGTGAACGTCGCCCATTCCCAAATTCCCACTGCTCGCAGAGAAACGAGTTTGTTGATTCTAAATGACATAGTGGGTTCGTTCCTGCGATCTCGATTTTCTGCTTACAAAACGGCCCATTTCTGCTACAAAAAGCCCCACCTAGTCTTCGTCTTGTGAATAGTTTTTATCTGCTTATCTGATTCTAATGGAGATGGTGGGTTCGTTCCTCGATTGGGGCACTTTTTTTGCAACCTGCCCGGCTTCGGTCCCACAAAGCGCGACTGAGCCGTAGATGAGACGGAAAAGGACCCCTGCGGCCTCTCTAAACTACTGCAAACGTTGGCCTTGGATTGAACCTTCGCTCTCAAAAGTATTTCTCCGTCTGATCCGTCCAGTCGAAGTTTCCCTCATTCGAGTTTACGCCCTTGAACGTGAACTTGTTGCCGTACGGGTCGTGATACGACAACTCCTTGGCCTTGGCCTTGACCCCGTGCTGGATATTCCAGGAGGGGTTGTTCTCGAGGATTATGGGTGTCTTGCCGTCGAGTCCGATGAGGTAATCGGCTTTGAACCCGCCGTGCCCTTCGACTTCAACCTCGTGCCGGGTGTCGCCCACCATCTGAGTAATTGCTGCCGTTTCCCAGTGCTCCGGCTTTTTGGAGTCGCGATCGAGGTCCTCGGTGATCGTATGGAGTCCGGCGGCCTGTTCGGGCGTTGCCCGGCTGTCGATGTACCAGACATTTCCCTTCTTGCCGTGGGCCCCCACGAGATGCAGCCCGTCGAGCGACACCGATCCGTAGTGGCCGTGCCTGATGTCCAGGGAAAACAGCGACCAGCAATAGTGGTGCGGCGACGGGCCCTGGTTGAAGTTGCACGTGCACGGAACGGAACAGGAGCAAGCCTCGCTCAGTTGCCCGGCCATCTCCCAGTGGTCGCCGTGCGGCTTGGGAACGTCAGCGCCGCGGGCCAGCGTTGTGACCAGAAAAACCACGGAAAAAGCTGCCACCCGCACTGCCCGCAATCCGCTCATGCGCCCACTCCCCAATTCCATCAGATGCCGCAGATAAGCCGACGCAACAACCTTGGCCGCACAATTGCCTGCTGTCAGATCGTTCCTGACTGCCTTGATTATAGCGGAGAAGGGATTCGCGCGGCACCCAGGCGCCGAGGCTGCACAAGAAGCCTTTCGTCGAGATCGTCGAACAAGGATCTTGCCCGGAGGGCAAGACGGTGAGTAGCCACAGGCGAAGCCTGCGGAGGGGAGAGGAAGAAAGAGGACGCGGCCCCGGCAGGGGCCGGATGATCGGAGAGGCGGACAACCCCTGCGGGGTTGGTTCCTCTTTGTGCGGCTCGGTGTCCGTGGGTTGCACCCACGGCTACTCATCGTTCGGCCCTTTCAGGGCGAAAGCATTTTCAGCGACTCCAGCGCCTTCGCATCGAATCCGAGTAATTCCCAAACCCATCAGCCGGCCCTTGCCACCCCGCAAACGCGATTGTTACAGTAACCATTCGAGCCCAGACGGCGGCGAATGGCGAATTTGGTAAATCCCGAAGACCGTTTAGGCCGGTCGCTCGCGCGTCTGGTGGAGTTGACCGCCAGACTGCGGAGTCGCGACGGCTGCCCGTGGGATCGAGCGCAGGGCTATGACTCGCTCAAGGCTTTGCTCCTGGAGGAAGCCTACGAGGTGGTTGATGCCGTCAACGTCCGCGACTTTGACGGGCTCGAGGATGAGCTCGGCGACCTGCTGTTTCAAGTTGTCTTCTACTCACGGTTGGCAGAGGAGGAAGACCGATTCGCGCTGGCGGACGTGATGGAGCGGCTGCACCGGAAGCTCGTGCGTCGCCATCCGCACGTCTTCGGCGAGGTGAAGGCTCGCACGGCCGAGGAGGCGCTGCGAAGCTGGAACAGCGTCAAGGAGCAGGAGCGGGAAGCGAAGCCCAGGGCGGAGTCAATCCTCGACGACACGGCGACCACGTTGCCGGCAACGCTCGAAGCGCACGAGCTCGGCATGAGGGTGGCCGAGGCGGGATTCGACTGGCCGAACGCTACGGCGGTCCTCGACAAGGTGCAGGAAGAAGTAGACGAGCTCCGGCGCGAGCTCAAAGCCGCGAGTACACCTTTGGATCAGGACGATCGAGCCGCGGCCATCCGGCGGCGCGAGGAGGAACTCGGCGATCTGCTCTTTTCGCTGAGCCAGCTTGCGCGCCACCTGGGAACCGATCCCGAAAGCTGTCTGCTGCGCGGCAATCAGAAATTCCGGCGGCGTTTTCAGGCCCTGGAACGGGAAATTGCGGACCAGGGACGCAAGCTTGCCGATTGCAACCTGGCGGAATTGGAGACGGTCTGGGCGAGGGTAAAGACCGCCGAAAAATCAGGCTCCGCCGGATCTCCCACGAGCAAGTCCGGGGCCAGCGGCTGATATCCATGCCTCAAGCCACATCGCAATCCCCGCCGCGACCGGAATTGCCGTCCGCGCCCGACGGCTACATCATCCGGCCGTGCCGTGGGATGGGGGAACTCGAGGCGTGCGTTCATTTGCAGCAGCAGGTGTGGGGCTACGAGCCTGCCGAGGTCTACCCGGTGCGGCTCTTGGTGAACCTCACCCATATCGGCGGGCACGTTCTGGGAGCGTTCGATGTGAACTCCCGCCGGCGCGCTTCGAAACGTAATCCGGCGTTGAGGACAGCGCCGCTGCGGGATGACGATCTCGTGGGATTCGTCATGGCCATGCCGGCGTGGCGCGACGGCCAACGTTACCTGCATTCGCTCTCGCTGGCGGTGGCGCCTGGGCATGAGAATCACGGGCTCGGGCGGCTGCTGAAGCTGGGACAGCGCGAACTCGCGATCAAGGAAGGCATCGCGCGTGTCGAATGGACTTTCGATCCGCTGCGCGCCAAGAACGCTTTTCTCAATATCGAGCGGCTGGGCGCAATCACCCGGCGCTATCAGCCGGACTACTACGGCAGCGTCCGCAGCCGATTGCAGCAGGGTCTGCCGAGCGATCGGCTGGTTTGCGAATGGTGGGTGCGGTCGACACGCGTCCGGAGGGCGCTGGAAGGCGCTGCACGTGAGCTGCGACACGTGTCTCCGAAACCGGCGGCAGAGATCGCGATACCGTCCGACTTCGGATGGCTCGCCGAGCGCGAGCCTAGCAAGGCCCTCGAAGTCCAGCGAACGGTGCGCCGGAAGTTCGAACGCTCGTTCAAACGGGGCCTCGTCGTGACCGGGTTTGAGCGGGGCGCGGAGGTCGCGCGATACCTTTTGGAAGCGTGGCCCCGCACCAGCGCGAGAGACAAAGCGAAATACAGAGACACAGAGTCGCAGAGGACCAATTGATTCTTCTCTGACTCGGTATCTCTGTGACTCTGTGTTTGATTCCTTATGAAGATTGACCGTATCGAGCTTCGCGAGATTCAGCTTCCGCTGGTTCACTTTTTCGAGACCAGCTTCGGACGCACCACTACGCGCCGTATTGTGTTGTTGCGCGCCGAATGCGAGGGCGCCGCGGGCTGGGGCGAGGTCACCTGCGGCGAATCGCCGCTCTACAATTACGAGACGCCGGAGACCGCGTGGCACATTCTGCGGGATTTCCTCATTCCAGGCACGCTCGGACGGGAACTCGCCGGTCCGGGCGACATTGCGTCGCGATTTAAGGCGATCCGCGGCCACAACATGGCCAAGGCGGCGCTCGAAAACGCGCTCTGGGACATCGAGGCGCAGCAGAAAAGCCTGCCGCTCTCAAAGTTGATCGGGGGCACACTCGACGAAATCCCCTGCGGCGTCTCCATCGGAATCCAGAACTCCGTCGAAGAGCTGCTCGAGAAGATCCAGGTGGAGTTGAGCGCCGGCTATCAGCGCATCAAGATCAAGATCAAGCCTGGGTGGGACGTGAACGTACTGGAGCGGGTGCGCGAGCGCTTTCCGAGCATCGTGCTCTCGGTGGACGCAAACTCGGCGTACTCACTCGCCGACCTCGAGCACCTGAAGAGCTTCGATCGCTTTTATCTGCTCATGATCGAGCAGCCGCTACATTGGAACGACACCATCGATCACGCCGCGCTGCAGCGAGAGTTGCAGACCGCGATCTGCCTCGACGAGTCTATTCACAACGCGGACGACGCGCGCAAGGCGATCGAGGCCGGCGCCTGCAAGATCATCAACATCAAGCTGGGCCGCGTGGGCGGCTTCACGAGCGCGAAACAGGTGCACGACGTCTGCCGGGCGCGCAACATTCCCGTGTGGTGCGGCGGCATGCTGGAGAGCGGCATCGGGCGCGCGCACAACATTGCGATGTCCACGCTTCCGGGCTTCATGCTGCCGGGCGACGTCTCCGCCAGCCAGCGTTACTGGCGCGAGGACATCATCGATCCGGAAGTCACCGTGAGCGCGAGCGGGACGATCCACGTGCGGCAAACGCCCGGCCTTGGATACACCCCAAACCTTGAGCGGATCGAACGCGCCACCGTGCGGAAGGAATCGTTTGCCTAGCACGAGTCCAGTCCCGGCGGAACGAGTACAGCCCTCGGCCATGGCCGGAATCGGTGAGCCCGGCACTTCAACAGCTCCCCACCACCATCATCGACATGGCCTGATGCACCTGCTGATGCTGATTGGCACGTTCTTCTGGGCCAGCAACATCATTGCGGGCAAGGTGGTGCTGCGCAGCATGCCCTCGATCGCGCTGGCGCAGATTCGTGTGACGGGCGCGGCCGTCATATTTCTGGCGCTTTTCGCGTTCTGGCGCCGGCCATCACCACTCCGATTGTCGGCCCGCGATCTCGGATATCTTGCCGCTACGGCGCTCTTTGGTATCACGCTGAATCAGATATTTTTCATCGGCGGCATTGGCCGGACGTCGGCCGCGCACGCAGGATTAATCGTCGCGCTGGGCCCCGTGATGGTTCTGATTCTCTCGTCGGCGATGCGCCTCGAACCACTCACGCTGCTGAAATCGGTCGGCGCCGCCATCTCGCTCGGTGGCGTCGTAGTGCTGACCACGGGTAAGCCATCGCCGGGCAGCGATGCCACCGTATACGGCGACGTGATCATGCTGCTCGGCACCGCAGTCTTTGCCTACTACACGATCCTGCTGAAGAAAGTGGCGAACCGCTACGACGCCGTGACCCTGAATGCGATCATTTTTGTGCTGGGCGCCACCATGATGCTGCCCGTCAGCGCGCGCGCACTGTTCGCGGTGGACTGGGCCGCTCTGCCGGCGGACGCGTGGTGGTCGATCGCATTCATCGTCACCTGCGGGTCGGTGCTCGCCTACCTGATCTATGCCTTCGCGCTCACGGAACTGACGGCCTCGCGCGTGGCGGCCTTCAATTATCTGCAGCCGGTGATCGCGGCGGCGCTGGGCGTGTGGCTGCTGGCCGAAGGCATCACGAGGCAGGCGATCGCGGGCGGAGCGCTGATTTTGTTCGGGGTATACTTGACGGAGCGAGAGGGCCGGGAGCAGGACGCCCTTGCGGCGGAACAGCGCTAGAGAGCGTCATCTGGCGGTGGGAACGGAGAGTGGCTCGCGGGGACAAATGGTAAGCGAGGACAGTATTGCGAAGCTCACGGAGCGAATCGTCAGAGAGTTCAATCCGGAGAGGATCGTGCTCTTCGGATCGTATGGCCGCGGCGAATCACGACCCGATTCGGATGTAGACGTTCTGGTAATTCTCCCCTTCGAGGGGACGGGCTTTAGCAAGTCCGTGGAAATTTTGAACAGGGTTGCCCCGGAGTTTCCCATCGATCTCCTGGCACGCCGACCGGCTGACACGGCGCGCCGCTACGCCGAAGGTGATCCGTTCATCCGCGAAGCCTTGGATCACGGCAAGATTCTCTATGAGCGCCATCGTTGAGGAGTGGATCGCAAAAGCGGAAGGAGATTACTCCACCGCCCAGCGGGAGCTCAATGCAGCTGACTCGCCCAACTACGACGCCGTTTGCTTTCACGCCGAGCAGACGGTGGAAAAGCTCATGAAGGCTTTGCTGATCCACTTGGGAGTGGTACCGCCCCGGACTCATGACCTCGCGGAATTGGATCGCCTGCTCGCCCCGGTTTGCGCGGACTGGTCGTTCCCTGCTGTGGAACTTCGGTTTCTCAGTCGCGCCGCCGTGGATTTCCGCTACCCCGGCGAGTCGGCTGACAAACAGGAGGCTGCCGAGGCATTTGCGATCGCGAGCCGGGCCCGGACGAAACTAAAACCGCTGTTTGAAGCCTTGCCATAACCCGTTCGTCCCTGGAAGTCAGACGAGAATAGCTTGAACACAAGAGACCCCCTCCGCAAGCAGCGAATCGCTTTCATTCCCGGCGACGGCATCGGCATCGAGGTGACTGCCGAGGCCATCAAGGCGCTTGAAGCCCTGATCAACACCCACAATTTGGCGATCGATTACCAGGTGTTCGACTGGGGCGCGGAAAAATATCTGCGCGAAGGGATCAGCCTGCCCGAGGGCGCCTTTGACATGTTCCGGCGCGAGTACGCCGCGATCTTCATCGGCGCGCTGGGCGATCCGCGCGTGCCATCAAATCAGCACGCAGCGGACATCCTGCTCGGCACGCGATTCAATCTGGACTTGTACGTGAATCAGCGGCCCGTGAAGCTGCTCGACGCGCGGCTCTGTCCGCTGAAAAACCGGTCCGAAAAAGATGTGGACTTCGTCATATTCCGCGAAAACACCGAAGGCCTTTATGTGGGCATGGGCGGCGTATTCAAGAAGGACACCCCGGATGAAGTCGCGGTGCAGGAGGACGTGAACACACGCAAAGGCGTGGAACGCATCCTGGTCCACGCGTTTGAATATGCGAGCGCGCGTGGCCTGACGAGAGTCTGCATGAGCGACAAGGCCAACGCGCTGCCGTTCGGGCACGGCCTGTGGCAGCGAGCCTTTGCCGAGGTGCGCAAGCGCTACCCCGCAATCGAATCGCGGCATCTCTACGTCGACACGCTCAACATGGAACTGGTCCGCGATCCCAGCCAGTTTCAGGTGATCGTCACTTGCAACATGTTCGGCGACATCCTGAGCGACCTCGGCGCGGCCCTGCAAGGCGGACTGGGACTTGCGCCTTCCGCGAACGTCCATCCGGGGCAGGTATCGATGTTCGAGACGGTGCACGGATCGGCCCCGAATATCGCGGGCAGAAACGTGGCGAATCCAATGGCGGCGGTGCTCACGGTTGGCATGATGCTCGAACACCTCGGTCACGCCGAGGCCGCGTCGCGTGCTGAAGCAGTGGTGCGTGATGCCATTCGCGAAAACGTCACCACGCCCGATCTCGGCGGGACCTCGGGGACTCGAGAGGTTGGCGACCGGATCGCCGCTCGGCTGTAAAGACTTTAATGCAAATCGGCACTCCCGCTCCCGCCACTCTGGCCGATAGTCCTGGCGCTTTATCTCGGGAGGGCACAAGGGCCGCCCATTCGATCTGAAAATAGGAGCTGTTCGGCTGCGATCATGGCGTGAGGCCGGTTCTGCGAGCGGAAGGGACTTAGTGCGCAGTCGGGGCTGCTGTATTGATGCGCCGGACTTCGACGGCATCGAGTTCGCCATCGATCAGATTGGCATCGATCTCAACCTGATCTCCGACCTTCAGGTCTGTCACGGCGGCAGCCGTCACGCCTTCCACAAAGCGGGTCGTACCGACGATCTCCACCACCTGCAGCTGGCCGCTGGCCGATTGCACGGTGAGTTCCGTCGGCTGCGGGCACCCTGTATCGCGTGGTTGGCTCTTTTTCCCGCAGTCGGGCGCGGCCTGCGGACAGGTGAGCTCGGTGACCTTGCCCGTCAGGTGCTTCTCATTTCCCTGGGCAAGAGCCAGTCCTACCGACAAACACAGCGCCATCGCCAGCTTCACTGTGTTGTTTTTCAGCCCCATCGTCGTTCTCTCCATCGCTCTTGCGTTCAATTGGACTGCTCAACAACTCCTGTTCTCCAACAGGAGTGGCGAACCGCACAGGCGAACCGCACAAGAGACTGAAGCGCATCGCGTCACTTCAAGTTGTGCAGGTAGCTCAGCAGGTCCTTCAGATCCTCATCGCTAAGGCGCTGGTCGAATGCCGGCATGGTTCCGCGCCCGCGCATGATGGTCCGTCGCACCTGAGCGTCGGTGGCTGGAGCGCCACTGGGCAGCTTCTTCTTTTGAAACAGCCCTTCCAGCTGGGGCGGCTGCACCTTCAGACCCGGCAGGGCTTGTTCATGGCAAGGCGCGCAATTCGCCACAAACACATCCAGGCCGCGGCGCGCGTCCCCCTGTCCATGACGATTTCGACCCGGCTCTTGACCCATCGCGGCGCCGGAGAACGACCCTGCTCTCACCAGAGCAAGGGTTCCGAAAATCAGGCCAGACAGCATCATCACCCGGCGCGGCTTCATGGGCCCCCGCCCCTCCGTGGAGCGGCGTTCAAGGTGTTCCCGCCGACGCCTGCTGGCGCAGCGCCCGCTCCAATTCGGCGGTGGTCCACTGCGCGCCCCAGTATTGGGCGATGGTTCCATCTCGGGCCACCAAGGCAATCACCATTGTATGCGATATTTGGTTGTCCGCCTCGGAATACTCCAGGCCGAACGCGTACGCCAACTTGCGCAAGTCACCGGGATTCGTTGAGGCAAAGTCCCACTGCTCGAAACCCGATTTGTCGTTGTCGAGGTAGGCCAGCCCGTACTTTCTGAGTACCCGAGGCGTGTCATACCGGGGATCGAAGCTGATGGTCACGAGGTGCGTCCGCTTATAGACGTCCGGCTCCTTCATGAGATCGTCGTGGATTTTTGAAAACTGGCTGCTCAGAAGCGGGCAGAAGTTCGGCAGGGGACACCGCGTGTAAATAAACGTGATCAGCAGTGCCTTGCCTCTGAAATCCGTGAGTCGAATGTGCCTTCCGTCCTGGTTGACGAGCGCGAGATCGGGAACCGGGTCGCCGATGGCCAGGCGGCGCGTTTTGGGCGTCTCAGCGTTCTTGCGGCCGCTCTTATCCGTGATACGAACGTCCTCGAGCCAGGAGGTTTTTCCGTTGTCCGTGCTGACGAGAACTGCGGTGATCGCGTCTCCGGGCATCAGCTCACCCAAGGCATTGGGATCCTTGACCGTATACGGCATGGTCATCGCGGGCATCAAACCGGGAATCGCCGCGTGCTGGACGACGACTTCGTTTGTAGCGGGTTTCGTCTCCACCACCACGCCTCGCAGGTTGTACCGCCGGGTTTTGGACTGAGCGCTGGCCGCGATCAAGGTGCACGATAGAATCAGCAGCAGAAGTCTTTTCAAACTCATCCGGTAGCCTTTCCTGGGGTCATCTCGGGGCTCGTCTGTATCGTGGTTGTCGTTTTTAATAGTCCGGCGATAGGGGCGGCGTACGTCTCCGTTGCCCGAACATCAGCCCGAGAAGCATCCCCGTGACAAAACCACCCACGTGATCCCACCAGGCGACGCCGCCGAGTTGTGTGGCGGTCTCCACGTTCAGCATATGGTAGCCCGACACGAACTGGATCAGAAACCAGTAGCCGAGCACCAGCACGGCGGGAAGCTGAAAGGTCCAGAAGATCAGCGGAAAGATCGTCAGCTGGATGCGCGCCCCGGGCGTGGCCACGAAATACGCCCCCAGCACCCCGGCGATGGCCCCGCTGGCGCCGATGCTCGGCACGTTTGACCCGGCATTCAGATAGATGTGCAGGAGCGCGCCGAGAAATCCGCTGGCGAAGTAGAGGATGAGGAATTTGAAGTGCCCGTATCGATCCTCAACCGTGCGTCCAAAAACGTACAGGAACAGCATGTTGCCCAGAATGTGCAGCCAGCCTGCGTGGAGAAACATTGAGGCGAGGATCGGCACCACGAATCCCGCGGGCGTCGTCATTGCGAGGCCCTGGAAAGTGGTGTAGCGAGCGGGTACTATTCCATACTGGAAAATCAACCGGTTCACCTGGCCGCCAGGCAGTGACAGTTCCATCCAGAAGACGTAAAAGTTGGCGAGGATGATCGCCAGCGTGCAGAACCAGAACGTGGTTCGCCGGACATTGTCGTTGAGGGGCAGCGGTACCATGCGTGGAGCATTTTAGCCCGCCCGAAAGATAATCAGTGAGGAGAAACGGTGGGAAGGGAAGAAGGTGAAGAATTCGAGGTGGAGGAGTTCCTTGGTCCGCCTGGCCGGAGGAGCGCAGGCCGAACAAGGCTCCTCCCCCAACCTCAGGCAGGCTGTCTTAATGCCTGCCGAACCCCACTCTGATACCTGGAGACGCATGAAACGGGGGGTAGGGGAGTGCCCCGCCCACTTGGCCGGAGGAGTTACAAGTGGAACTGGGCTATCCCCTACCCCCCTGGCAGACGAATCTTGCCGCCTGCCAAGCTTGAGAGCATTACCGGCCCAATGGAGAACGGGAAACCCGCTGCTCTGACGTTTCCCGGCCTCCATTACGCCGATTCTGCTCTCTCGACCGAACACCCGACCGTTACGAAAGGTTAGGACCCGTTGCCAAATACGAGCGCTTGCCGCATTCCCGCGAAGCGAATCTCAATAATATGTGATGCGCCGTTCCCGTCATTGGAATAGATCACAGCGTCGTTGTTGTACTTGACGCCGCGATCCACCCACTGGGCCTGCGCCGAAGCCACGGTCTCTTTGCCTTGCATAAAGCTCACCGTGGGATCGCCGCCCGGAGCGGACCAGGTTACGTTATAGCTGCCGGCAGCGAGCGTACCGCCATTGACTTCGACAGACTTGTTGATGGTTACGTGCTTGTTGTTCTTGGCGAAAGCCGATCCCGCAACCAGAACTGACAGTAGAATCGCGGGAGCCAGGAATCTGTGAAACCGTACGTTCATGTCTTGCCTCTCTTTTTTAGGATTTGTGCGAGCCGGGCTCGCAACCAGTCCCTCCGGCAAGAGCAGATGGTGAACCGCAGGAAAATGCACTCCTTAAATCAGCGCTTGCATTTCCGTCTCCCCCGCCCTTACAATGCGGGTGGTCAAACGCAAAGCGGCGCGCCTCCAGAGGCGAGGTCATTGCGTTCCCCGGATCGCCGTTGCTCTCAGGCCGCCAAACCGTTGGCAGCGGCGATCCGATTGACCCTTGCGTTCCCGTCAAAAATCTTTAGACGCAGCCGACCCCATCCGGGTTATCAGGGCGGCCTGTAAAAACGAGAAAATTTCTTCGCCTGCCCTTTGCGCTCAGGCCGTCAACAGCAATACGCCCGAGGCCGTCAAAAAGTTCCAAATTGGCGTGACTTTTCGCTCCTGTTTTTTGCTGAACCTGTCTGCTGCACGCTCGCGCCATCCCACCGCAAATTAGATGCCAGACCTTTGGCCGGTCGAAGTCCTTGCGGGTAATAGGAATGCCGCCGCGCGGGAGATCGCCGGGTTCTGCGCGATGTCCGCTCGTGGCACGTGCTGTCCACGAGCGGACAGCCTCAATGACGGGGGCGCTGCGAGGGGTGGGCTCCCACCGCGTCGCTGGCAAGACGGCCGGTCGAATTATGCAGGTCCGACAACGATCTTCCGCCTCACGGCCCGCTGTCCACTTCCGGGCGTTGAGCACCAACTTCCCCTTGACATTCTACAAATGGGCCGCTAGACTTTTGTCGAACGTCTAGGAGGAGCTTTGGACAAGAAAACTGATTTGTTGCAGGGCACGCTCGATCTGCTGATTCTCAGGACTATCGCCCTTGAACCTCTACATGGCTGGGCGATCGGCCAGCGCATCCAGCAGATCTCGAAAGACGTGCTTCAGGTGCAGCAGGGATCGCTTTATCCGGCGCTGCATCGGCTGGAGCATCGCGGACTGGTGAAGGCTGACTGGGGTCCCTCGGAGAACAATCGGCGCGCCAAGTTCTATAGCCTGACCAAAGCGGGCCGGAAGCAATTGGAGACCGAGCGCGCCAGCTGGGAGCGACTGGCCGCGGCCGTGGCGCAGATTCTGGAGACCGCGTGATGCTCGGAGACCCGCGCCGCTACAGCCCGGTTCTGATGCCGGAGACGGAGGCCTTATGGAGTGGTTGAACGCGTTTGTAAACTCGGCGCGCTCGCTCTTTCGCCGGCGCCGCGACGAGCAGGCGCTGAACGAGGAACTGCGATTCCACGTCGATCGGCAGATCGAGCAGAACCTCGCGGCCGGCATGCGGCCCGACGAGGCGCGGTACGCCGCGCTGCGTTCCTTTGGCAATACCGCCGTCGTGGGCGAGGAGACGCGCGAAGCCTGGGGCCTGCGGGCCTTCGACGTCTGGCGCCAGGACCTGAAGTATGGGCTGCGGATGCTGCGAAAGAATCCCGGGCTTGCGGCCATCGCGGTCCTGACCCTGGCGCTCGGTATCGGGGCGAATACAGCGCTGTTTTCGATCGTAAACGGCGTGCTTCTGAATCCGCTGCCGTTTCCGAACTCCGATCAGCTCGTGATGCTGCACGAGAGCAAGCCCAATTTCCAAGCCGGCGCCATCCCCTATCTCAACTTTCTCGATTGGCAGCGCGAGAACCACACGTTCGCCTCAATGGCACTGTCGCGCGGCTACTCGTTCAATCTCACTGGAACGGGCGAGCCCGAAAGGCTGCAAGGCCAGTGGGTCACAGCCAGCTTCTTCGGAACGTTCGGCGTAAAGCCGGTCATCGGCCGAGACTTTACTTCCGATGACGACCAGTATGGTGCCGGCCCGGTGGCCCTGATCAGCGCCAGCCTGTGGAAACGGAAATTCGGCTCGGCTCCGGACGTGCTCGGCCGGACCGTCCGGTTGGACGGCCGAGGTTACACCATCGTAGGTGTGATACCGGCGAGCTTTGACCTGCGAGTCTGGAACGACCAGCGCAGCGACATTTACGCGCCGATCCGCATCTGGAATCATCCCGGGCTTCGGAGCCGGCAGGCCGCCCTGTGGCTGCATGGAATCGGCCGCATGAAGCCTGGCGTGACGCTGGAGCAGGCAAAGGCCGATCTCGCGCGCGTCGCGGCGAACCTGGCGGCCGCTTATCCCAACGCCGACCGGGGAACAAGCGCCAGTATGGAGCCTCTAAGAGAGAGAATCGTCGGAAGGGTGCGGCCGCTCCTGCTGGTCCTTATGGCTGCGGTTGGAATCGTGCTTTTGATTGCCTGCGTAAATGTCGCCAACTTGCTGCTGGCGCGATCGACCGGGCGCTCGCGCGAGTTTGCGATCCGGGCAGCACTGGGCGCCGGACGCGCCCGCGTAATCCGCCAGCTTCTGACTGAGAGCGTGCTTCTCGCCACAGCCGGCGGTGGGCTCGGGTTGTTGCTGGCGTGGTGGGGGACGCGTGCCGGTCTGGCCGCGCTTCCCATGGCGATTCCGCGATCTCAGGAAGTAGGGCTTGATGGACGCGTGCTCCTCTTCGCGGCTGCGATTTCCCTGCTCTCGGGAATTCTGTTTGGTCTGGCGCCTGCACTCAGAATTTCGAGAACCGGGCTGGACAACGTGCTGAAGGAGGGCGCGCGGGGATCGAGCGGAGCGAATCATCGCGTACACAGCATCCTGGTGGTCGCAGAAGTGGCGCTCGCACTGGTACTCCTGGCGGGCGCCGGGCTCATGATCCGGACTCTGGCGCGGCTGTGGCGGGTCGATCCGGGTTTCGATCCTCACAACGTGCTGGCCTTCAACGTGGGCCTGCCGCCCTCCATGACGAAGGGCAGTCCAGCCGCGATTCGCGGCTACATTCGCAGCCTCGAGGAGACGATCGAGTCGACACCTGGTGTCCGGGCGGTCTCGCTGCTCGGGGGCTCTTTTCCCATGTGGTCGGAGGACGATTGGACCTTCTGGCTGGAGGGCCAGCCAAAGCCGCAGAGTGAGAGCGAGATGAATGGGGTGCTCAATTACCAGGTCGATCCCGGCTACTTGAGTGTCATGAATATCCCGCTCGAACGCGGGCGGTTCTTCACAACGCATGACGACGAGCATTCCGCGCCGGTGGTGGTCGTGGACGACGTGCTGGCCTCGAAGTTCTTCCCGAATCAGGATCCGCTGGGACGGCTCATCCATTTCAACGGCGCTCCCGGGCCCTCGGAGATCGTGGGAGTGGTCGGGCACGTCAAGCAGTGGGGGCTTGATTCCGACGACCAGAACACGCTGCGCGCGGAGGTTTACGAGCCGATGCGGCAACAGGCGGATGAGGCTATGGGGCTTGTCTCCGGCGGCGTCGGGGTCGCCGTACGGACATCGGCGCCCGACGGACCCGAGGAGATGATCGAGCCGCTCCGCCGAACTCTTCGCCAGATGAATGGCGAGATGGTGGTCTACGGCTTTGAATCCGTGCAGAACATCATTTCCGACTCCCTCGCCAATCGCCGCTTTTCCATGATTCTGCTCGGCGCCTTTGCCGCGCTGGCGCTGGTGCTGGCAAGCGTCGGCATCTATGGTGTCACTTCCTACTTTGTCGGTCAGCGTACGCAGGAAATTGGAATTCGTGTCGCCCTGGGCGCGCAGCGCAGGGACGTTCTCCAGTTGGTCCTCGGCGACGGAGCCCGCATGACACTGATTGGCGTCGCCGCCGGGCTGGCCGCTGCGTTGGGCCTCACGCGCATCCTGACGAAATACTCCCTGCTGTTCGGCGTCAGCGCCACGGACCCTTTGACCCTTCTGGCGGTGGCGCTCCTCCTGACCATGGTGGCCTTCGCGGCCTGCTACATTCCGGCGCGCCGCGCATTGCGTGTGGATCCGGTGATTGCGCTGCGCTATGAGTGACAGATTCCCTCAAGGACTTCCCGGTGTGTGGATTGAAGGCAGCCTCGTGGCTCCCCAGGGAAGGGCCATCTTAATCGGCTTCGCAAATCATAGTGCGCCTCGCTATTCGCGGTGCAGTCATCATCTTGCCTGCTTTGAGCCGAGAGAGGCACGCTGGAAGCGTGCACCACAAGCAGCATGCAGGCATCTTGCCTGCTGCGGCGGCGTGTCCCGGCCGCGCTGCTCATCTGATCATCTCTGTAACTTGCACAATCATCCGCTGTTCGACTGCGAATGTGTCGGTGTCGCGCCCAGTACGAAGCCCGCGACACGAACGAACTGGAATGTGACACAGAACAGTCGAATTAGGAGACGGTCTCAGCGCATTGTAATTGCTCCGGGAGTCCCCAGTCAGAGCCGGCTATTTCGATGGCATTGCAGGGTTACACACTTGTGAATCGACTTGGCCGCGGGTGCGCGACATAGAAGTTGGAATTAAGCAGCCTTAGCCTGTCGGCGATCCTCCCAATACTGCTCAAAGCGGCCATTGAGGTGGGAGCAGCGCAACGCCAGGATGGCGTTGGCTCCTCGGACCG
>Ga0335085_10000671_pt1 | contig 90114 bp, 108 predicted proteins | sample Lox_Sample_45_FD_206712 | JGI IMG/M metagenome (GOLD analysis project Ga0335085, IMG submission 206712) | Soil microbial communities from Loxahatchee National Wildlife Refuge, Florida, United States - Lox_Sample_4.5 | ecosystem: Environmental > Terrestrial > Soil > Wetlands | place: USA... | reverse complement strand
CGGGCGACAACGTTGCGATCGAGGTCGAGCTGATCGTTCCGATCGCAATGGAGGAGAAGCTGCGGTTCGCCATCCGCGAGGGCGGCCGTACCGTCGGTTCCGGCGTCGTATCGTCGATCATCAAATAAGGCGCCGCAAGGCTGAGGACGGTTTTTGAGGGACTAAACGATGCAGGGTCAAAACATCCGGATCAGGCTTAAGGCCTTCGATCACCGCATCCTCGACAATTCGACGCGGGAAATCGTCAACACGGCGAAGCGCACGGGCGCGCAGGTGCGCGGTCCGATTCCGCTGCCCACGGGCATCGAGCGCTTCACCGTGAACCGTTCCCCGCACATCGACAAAAAGAGCCGCGAGCAGTTCGAAATCCGGACTCACAAGCGCCTCCTCGACATCATCGATCCCACGCCGCAGACGGTCGACGCTTTGATGAAGCTAGACCTTGCGGCCGGCGTCGACGTCGAGATCAAGCTTTAAGGAGTAAGCGCGATGCGCACAGGCGTCATCACGCAGAAGGTTGGCATGACCCGTCTCTTCTTGGAAGACGGCAAGCACGTGCCTGTCACGGTTCTGAAGCTGGACGGCTGTCAGGTCGTGGCGACGCGCAGCGAAGAGAAGGACGGCTACACCGCCGTCCAGCTCGGCCTCGGGTTTGCCAAGCCCAAGCGTCTGACCAAAGCCGAACGCGGCCAGTTCGCGAAGGCCGAGGTGGAACCCAAACGGAAGCTGGCGGAGTTTCGCGTCGATCCCGCGAACACCCTGGAAGTCGGCGACGTGATCCAGGCGGACCACTTCGTGGCCGGCCAGAAGGTGGACGTGACCGGCGTCACGATCGGACGCGGTTTCACCGGCGCCATGAAGCGCTGGAACTTCCGCGGCCTGGAGGCCACCCACGGGGTGTCGATCTCCCACCGCTCCCTGGGCGGCACGGGTGGCCGTCAGGATCCGGGCAAGACCTTCAAGAACAAGAAGATGCACGGCCATTACGGCGTCGACCGCGTCACCACGCAGAACGTGGAAATCGCCAAGGTCGACGTCGAACGCGGCCTCATCATGATCCGCGGCGCGGTGCCGGGCTCCAAGGGCGGCTGGGTGATGGTGCGCGACGCCGTCAAGCACGCCCTGCCCAAAGAGGCGCCCAAGCCGGCCTCGGTGAAGAAGCTGGAAAAGGCCGCGCCGGCCGAGAAGGCGGAGGGCTAAACATGAAAACCAAGGTCCTCAACCTCGACAACAAATCGAGCGGCGAGATCGAGCTCAACGATGCGATCTTCGGGCTCGATCCGCGCGCCGACCTGATCCAACGCGTGGTGGTGTGGCAGCTCGCCAAGCGCCGCTCCGGCATGCACAAGATCCAGACCCGCGGCGAAGTCGACCGCACCAAGAAGAAGTTCGGCCGGCAGAAGGGTGGCGGCACCGCCCGTCACGGCGCCCGTTCCGCGCCGCTGTTCGTCGGCGGCGCCAAGGCGATGGGTCCCGTGCCGCACAGCCATGAGTTCGACTTGCCCAAGAAGGTGCGTGCCCTCGGCCTCAAGCACGCCTTGTCGTCCAAGGCCAAGACGGGCGCCATCATCGTGCTCGACGAAGCCAAGGCGGCGGCGATCAAGACGGCCGACCTGGCCAAGAGGCTCAACAAGATGGGCGTCGCCAACGCGCTCGTCGTCGACGGCGCCTTCGAGAAGAACTTCGAGCTGTCGGCGCGCAATCTCGCCGACGTCGCGCTGCTGCCGGCGGCCGGCCTCAACGTCTACGACATCATGAAGCGCGACAAGCTCGTGCTGACGACGGCCGCCGTGAAGGCGATCGAGGAGCGCCTCGCATGAACACGCATCACGACGTCATCCTCGCCCCGGTCATCACCGAAAAGGCGACCAAGCTGACCGATCACAATCAGGTCGTGTTCCGCGTGCCGCTCGACGCCACCAAGCCCGCCATCGCCAAGGCGGTGGAGGAGCTGTTCAAGGTGAAGGTGAAGGCGGTCAATACCGTCCGCGTCAAGGGCAAGAAAAAGGCCTTCCGCGGCACGCGCTTCACGCGCAGCGACTTCAAGAAAGCGATCGTGACCCTGGAAGAGGGCCACCAGATCGACATCACGACGGGGCTGTAAGCAATGGCGCTCAAACACTATCGTCCTACCACGAACGCCCAGCGCCAGTTGGTGCTGATCGACCGCTCCGGGCTCTTCAAGGGCGCGCCGGTCAAGGCGCTGACCGAGGGCCAGACCAAGAACGGAGGGCGCAACAACACCGGGCGCGTCACCGTGCGCTGGCAGGGCGGCGGCCACAAGCAGCGCTACCGCGTCATCGACTTCAAGCGCCGCAAGTTCGACATGCCGGCTCTGGTCGAACGGCTGGAATACGACCCCAACCGCACCTCGTTCATCGCGCTCTTGAAATACAAGGATGGCGAGCAGTCCTACATCATTGCGCCGCAGCGTCTCGCAGTGGGCGACACCGTCGTCTCCGGCGACAAGTGCGACGTGAAGCCCGGCAACGCGATGCGGCTGGCGGCGTTGCCGATCGGCACCATCATCCACAACATCGAGATGAAGCCGGGCAAGGGCGGGCAGATCGCGCGCTCCGCCGGCACCTATGCGCAGTATCTTGGCCGCGACGCCGGCTACGCGATCCTGCGGCTGAACTCCGGCGAAGTCCGCCGCGTGCGCCTGGAATGCATGGCGACGGTGGGCGCGGTTTCGAATCCGGACCACATGAACGAGATCATCGGCAAGGCCGGCCGCAACGTGTGGAAGGGCAAGCGCCCGAACGTCCGCGGCACCGCGATGAATCCGATCGACCACCCGCACGGCGGCGGCGAAGGCCGCACCAAGGGCGGCCGCAATCCGGTGACGCCGTGGGGCAAGCCGACCAAGGGCGCCAAGACGCGCAAGAACAAGCGCACGACGAAGTACATCGTGCGTTCGCGCCACGGCAAGACGACGCAGGGACAGTGACATGGCACGTTCGGTTTGGAAGGGTCCGTTTGTCGACGGGTATCTGCTGAAGAAGGCGGAGGCCACGCGGTCGTCCGGCCGCAAGGACGTGATCAAGACATGGTCGCGCCGGTCCACGATCCTGCCGCAGTTCGTCGGACTGACGTTCGGCGTCTACAACGGCAAGAAGCACATCCCCGTGCTGGTCACCGAGGATATGGTCGGTCACAAGCTCGGCGAGTTTTCGCCGACGCGGACTTTCTTCGGCCACTCCGGCGCCGGCGACAAGAAAGCGAAGAGGGCGGAATAATGGGCAAGGAAGCACGCGCCCGCGTTCTGAAGGACCATCAGGCGATGGCGATCGGCAGGCTGATCCGCATCTCGCCGCGCAAGCTCAACCTCGTGGCGCAATCGATCCGCGGCAAAAGGGCGGAGGCCGCACTCAACGAGCTGACGTTCTCGCGGAAGCGCGTCGCCGGGGCCGTGAAGAAGGTCCTGCAGTCGGCAATCGCCAACGCCGAGAACAACCACGACCTCGATGTCGACAACCTCGTGGTCAGCCAGGCGAGCGTGGGCAAGAACCTCGTCATGAAGCGCTTCCATGCGCGCGCCCGCGGCCGCGGCGCCGGCATCATAAAGCCCTTCAGCCAGATCACCATCGTGGTCGAGGAGATCAAGGAAAAGAAGGAAGCCACGGAAGAAAAGGCTCCCGCGAAGGGCAAGAAGGCGTCCGCCAAGAAACCTGCGGGCAGGAAGCCGGCCGGCCCGCCTGCCGCCAAGAAGCCGGCGGCCAAGACGACGAAGAAAGCCGCTTCCAAGAGCGCGAAGGAGAATGCGTAATGGGTCAGAAGGTTAATCCGACCGGCCTTCGTCTCGGCATCAACCGCACCTGGGATTCGCGGTGGTATGCCGGCAAGAGGGATTACGGCAAGCTCCTGCAGGAAGACATCAAGATCCGCAACCACCTGAGCGAGCGGCTCAAGGCGGCGGGCGTTTCCCGCGTGGTGATCGAGCGGCCGCACAAGAAGTGCCGCATCACGATGCACTCGGCGCGGCCCGGCGTGGTGATCGGCAAGAAGGGCGCCGACATCGAGAAGCTGAAGAACGAAGTGCAGAAGTTCACCCAGGACGAGGTGCATCTCAACATCGTCGAGATCCGCAAGCCGGAGATCGACGCCAAGCTGGTGGCCGAGAACATCGCCCAGCAGCTTGAGCGTCGCGTGGCCTTCCGCCGGGTGATGAAGCGCGCCGTGCAGTCTGCCATGCGGCTCGGCGCCCAGGGCATCCGCATCAACTGCGGCGGCCGCCTCGGCGGGGCGGAAATCGCCCGCATGGAGTGGTACCGCGAGGGCCGCGTTCCGCTGCACACGCTGCGCGCCGACATCGACTATGGCATCGCCACCGCCAAGACGACCTATGGCACCTGCGGCGTGAAGGTGTGGATCTTCAAGGGCGAGATCATGGAGCACGACCCGATGGCCGTCGAAAAGCGGCTGGCGGAATCGTCGGACCAGAGCCGCAGCAGCGGTCAGCAGCCGCCGCGCCCCGCGCCCGCGCCGGCCGGCGAATAGGACGGAACGCCATGCTTCAACCGCAACGCACCAAGTTCCGCAAACAGCACAAAGGCCGCATCCACGGCCCGGCCAAGGGCGGCACCGAGCTCAATTTCGGCCAGTTCGGCCTGAAGGCGATGGAGCCCGAGCGCATCAACGCCCGCGAAATCGAAGCCGCGCGCCGCGCCATCACACGCGAGATGAAGCGCGCCGGCCGCGTCTGGATCCGCGTTTTCCCGGACGTGCCGGTGTCGAAAAAGCCCGCCGAAGTGCGCATGGGCTCGGGCAAGGGCGCCCCGGAATTCTGGGTCGCCAAGGTCAAGCCGGGCCGCATCCTGTTCGAGGTCGACGGCGTCGACCTCGCCACTGCCAAGGAAGCGATGCGCCTGGGCGCGGCCAAGCTCTCCATCGCGACGAAGTTCGTCGCCCGCACCGATTGAGGACGGCCATGGCCGAGAAGAAGGCAAAGACCACGAGGGCGAAGAAGCCCGCCAAGAAGAAGGCCGCTGTCACCGCGAAGGTGTCGTCCAAGGCCGATGATTTCCGCGCCAAGTCGGCCGACGAGCTCACCGACCAGATGGCAAAGCTGAAGAAGGAGCAGTTCAACCTGCGCTTCCAGCGCGCCAACGGCCAGCTCGAAAAGACCAACCGGATCCGCGCCGTCCGCAAGGACATCGCGCGCATCCAGACGATTTTGGCGGAACAGCGCCGCAAGGCGGGTTGAGGAGAACGATCATGCCGAAGCGCGTGCTGCAAGGCGTCGTGGTGAGCGACAAGAACAAGAAGACCGTGGTGGTGGATGTGGAGCGCCGCTTCACCCATCCGGTCATGGGCAAGACCGTGCGTCGTTCGAAGAAATACCACGCCCACGACGAGAAGGGCGAATACAAGATCGGCGACATCGTGCGCATCCGCGAATGCCGTCCGCTCTCGAAGCTCAAGAGCTGGGAAGTCATCGAACGCATCGCCGGCAAGTAACGGCGGGCATCGGGAGTAGAACCAATGATCCAAATGACGACCGAGCTTGACGTGGCCGACAATTCCGGCGCGCGACGCGTGATGTGCATTAAGGTGCTCGGCGGCTCCAAGCGCCGCTATGCCGACGTTGGCGACGTGATCGTGGTCAGCGTCAAGGAGGCGATCCCGCGCGGCCGCGTCAAGAAGGGCGAGGTGCTGAAAGCGGTCGTGGTGCGAACGGCCAAGGGCGTGCGCCGCCCGGACGGCAGCCTGATCCGCTTCGACGGCAACGCCGCCGTGCTCATCAACCCGCAGGGCGAGCCGATCGGCACGCGCATCTTCGGGCCCGTCACGCGCGAGCTGCGCGCCAAGAACCACATGAAGATCATTTCGCTCGCGCCGGAGGTGCTGTGATGGTTGCCAAGATCAGGAAGGGCGATCGCGTCATCGTCATCACCGGCCGCGACAAGGGCAAGAAGGGCGAGGTGCTCAAGGTTTTCCCCAAGGAGGGCCGAGCCGTCGTCTCAGGCGTCAACACCATGAAGCGCCACCAAAAGCAGTCGCCGCGCCAGCAGGGCGGCATCGTCAACAAGGACCTGCCGATCCAGCTGTCGAATCTCGCCCATGTCGATCCCAAGATAGGCGAGGCGACGCGCATCGGCTGGAAGGTACTGGGCGACGGGCGCCGCGTGCGTGTCGCCAAGAAGTCCGGTGAGGTCATCGATGTCTGAAGCAGGAAAGCCAGAAAAGGCAAAGGCCCCCAAGGCCGAAAAGGCCGCCAAGCCCGAGAAGGGCGGCAAGCCGGAGAAGGGCGCCGACAAGAAGGCGAAGGGCGGCGAGAAAAGCGCCGCCGGAACGCAGATTGCCACGGGCGAAGAGGCGCGCGATCCCAATTACGTTCCGCGCCTCAAGAAGCGCTACAACGAGGTGATCAAGCCGGACCTCATGAAGCAGTTCGGTTACAAGAATGTGCTGCAGGTTCCGAAGATCAACAAGATCGTGCTCAACATCGGTGCCGGCGAAGGCTCGCAGGACACCAAGAAGATCCAGGCAGCCCAGAACGACCTCACCGCGATCGCCGGCCAAAAGGCCGTCATTACCAAGGCCAAGAAGGCGATTTCGACCTTCAAGATCACCGCCGGCCGGCCGGTCGGCGTCAAGGTCACGCTGCGCCAGGACCGCATGTACGAGTTCCTGGATCGCTTCGTGACGATTGCGCTGCCGCGCGTGCGCGACTTCCGCGGGCTCAACGGCAAGAGCTTCGACGGCCGCGGCAACTATGCCCTCGGCCTCAAGGAGCACATCATTTTCGTCGAGATCGACTACGACAAGACGGAAACCGTCTGGGGCATGGACATCATCATCAACACCTCTGCGAAGACCGATGAGGAGGCCAAGGCGCTCCTCAAGGGCTTCCAGTTCCCATTCATGAATTGACGGCGAGGCGCTATGGCGAAGATTTCGCAGATCAATCGCAACAAGAAGCGCGAAAAGATGGTGGCGCAATACGCCGCCAAGCGCGAGGCGTTGAAGGCCAGGGCGAAGGACAGGAGCGTTCCGCCCGAAGAACAGTTTGCTGCCCGGCTCAAGCTCGCGAAGCTGCCGCGTAATTCGTCGAAGGTGCGCGTCAAGCACCGTTGCGATCTATCCGGGCGCTCGAAGGGCTTTTACCGCAAGCTCAGGCTGTCGCGCATCGCGCTGAGAGAACTTGCGAATTTCGGCCAGATCCCTGGCATGACCAAGGCGAGCTGGTAAGGAGAAACGGGACAATGGCTGTCACAGATCCCATCGGTGATTTGCTATCGCGCATCAGGAACGGCCAGCTTCGCGGCAAGGCGAAGGTGACCTCGCCAAACTCGCGCCTGCGCACGCGGCTTTTGGACGTGCTGCAGTCCGAGGGCTTCATCCGCGGCTACGCCGAGGTCGAGTTCAAGGACGGGCTCAAGCAGCTCGAGATCGAGCTCAAGTACCACGAGGGCCGCCCCGTTATCCGCGAGCTGAAGCGCGTGTCGACCCCGGGCCGCCGCGTCTACGCCTCGGTGAAGGAGCTGAAGCCGCATCGCCAGGGGCTCGGCGTATCCATCGTTTCCACGCCCCAGGGCGTCATGACCGATACCGCGGCGCGCGAAAAGAACGTCGGCGGCGAAGTCATCTGTCAGGTGTTCTAGGAGAAGCCCATGTCTCGTATCGGCAAGAAGCCGGTCGCGCTTCCGAAGGGGGTCACGGCCTCCGTCAGCGGCAAGACGGTCAAGGTCAAAGGCCCCAAGGGTGAACTCTCGGTCACGCTGGTGGAGGAAATCGACGCCAAGGTCGACGAGCACGGCGTGCATGTCACACCGCGCGGCGACATGGAGCGGGCCGACCAGATGTGGGGCCTGTCGCGCACGCTGGTGAACAACCTGGTCCGAGGCGTGACGGACGGCTTCTCCGAGAAGCTCGAAATCCAGGGCGTCGGCTACCGCGCGGCGGTGCAGGGCAAGAACTTGCAGCTCCAGCTCGGCTTCAGCCATGACGTTCTCTACCCGATTCCGGCCGGCATCACGATCACCTCGGAGAAGCCGACGGCGCTCACGATTTCCGGGATCGACAAGCAGTTGGTTGGTCAGGTTGCGGCCGAAATCCGCTCGTACCGGCCACCCGAGCCCTACAAAGGCAAGGGTGTGCGCTATGCGGGCGAGTATGTCCGCCGCAAGGAAGGCAAGAAGAAGTAGCCATGACGACGAAGCTATTTGAACGCCGCAAACGACGCACCCGCTACCGGCTGGTGAGCAATGCCGACGGCCGACCCCGGCTTTCGGTGTTCCGTTCGGGCCGCCACATCTACGCCCAGATCATCGACGATGCGGCCGGCAACACGGTCGCCGCGGCGTCGACCAACGAAAAGGGCGCCAAGCTCGCCAAGTCGTGGAACATCGAAGCCGCCAAGCAGGTGGGCAAGGTGATCGCCGAGCGCGCCACCGCCAAGGGCGTCAAGCAGGTGGTCTTCGACCGCGGCGGCTACATCTATCATGGGCGCGTCAAGGCGCTCGCAGACGCCGCCCGCGAGGGCGGCCTCGAATTCTAGTTTTGGTCGCGCAATTTCCCGGAGAACCGCGAACGCACTTTTCCGGGTTGCGCTTAGAGGAAGGAACGTCACGTGGCGCGTGAAGGCAGAGACCGCGGCGATCGCGAAGACCGCGACAGCGAGTTTGTCGACAAGCTGGTCCACATCAATCGTGTGGCCAAGGTGGTGAAGGGCGGCCGGCGTTTCGGCTTTGCGGCCCTCGTCGTTGTCGGCGATCAGCGCGGCCGCGTGGGCTTCGGACATGGCAAGGCCCGCGAAGTCCCGGAAGCGATCCGTAAGGCGACGGACGCGGCCAAGCGGTCGCTCGTGCGCATCCCGCTCAAGGACGGGCGCACCCTCCATCATGAAAGCCGAGGCCATCACGGCGCCGGCAAGGTGCTGGTGCGGCCGGCCCCGCAGGGCACGGGCATCATCGCCGGCGGCCCGATGCGCGCGGTGTTCGAGGCGCTGGGCGTGGGCGATGTGGTCGCCAAGTCGCTGGGCACCTCCAACCCCTACAACATGGTGCGCGCCACCTTCGACGCCCTGAAGCACCAGCAATCGCCGCGCCTCGTGGCGCAGCGCCGCGGCCGTTCGGTCGCCGAGATCATCTCGCGCCGCGAAGGCCAGAAGGGCGCCGAGGCAAGCGCATAAGGAGCATACCCATGGCCGAGAAGAAGACGCTCACCGTGCGCCAGATCCGCAGCGCCAACCGCCGTCCGGCGATCCAGACCGCGACGCTGAAGGGCCTCGGACTGGGCAAGCTGCACCGCACCCGCGTGCTGGAGGACACTCCCGCCGTGCGCGGCATGATCCGCTCCATCCCGCACCTCGTCGAGATTGTCGAAGAAAAGAAATGACTGGATGGCCGGCTCGCACCAAGGTTGGCCGGCCACGACGGAGAAGAAAATGAAGCTGAACGAAATCCGCAACAATCCGGGTGCGCATAAGCGCAAGACCAAGGTCGGGCGCGGGTCTTCGTCGGGCATGGGCAAGACCGCCGGCCGCGGCGTGAAGGGCGCCAAGGCGCGAACCGGCACCAAGGTCTACGGCTTTGAAGGCGGCCAGATGCCGCTGCACATGCGCATCCCGAAGCGCGGCTTCAACAACATCTTCGCCAACGACTTCGCCGAGGTGAATCTCGGCCGCATCCAGAAGGCGCTCGACGACAAGAAGCTCGACGGCTCCGTCAAGGTCGATCTCGAAGCGCTGAGGAAGGCTGGGCTCGTGTCCAAAGCCCGCGACGGCGTTCGCCTGCTCGGCAAGGGCGAAATCAAGACCAGGCTGGAGATTGAAGTGGCCGGCGCCTCCAAGAGCGCCATGGACGCGGTCCAGAAAGCGGGCGGAACGGTCACTGTTACCTTCAAGAAAAAAGTCTATATGAACAAGAAGGGTGCCCCGGGCAAACGTCAGGAAAGGCGCACCAAGGCCGCCGAAAAGCGTGCGGCCAGAGGCGGTTAGCCGCCTTGTTGGAACGGCGGGCTGCCGCCGATCGGGAGTAAGCGATGCCGTCTGCCGCCGAGCAACTTGCCGCCAATTTCAACTTCGGCAACTTTGCCAAGGCCAAGGAGCTGCGCCAGCGCATCCTGTTCACGCTGGGGGCGCTGGTCGTGGCGCGCATCGGCACCTACATCCCGATGCCCGGAATCGACCCCGCGGCCATGGGCCGTCTGATCAATTCGCAGGGCGGCGGCCTGCTCGACATCTTCAACACCCTGGCGGGCGGCGCCGTGGGGCGCATGGCCGTGTTCGCGCTGGGCATCATGCCCTACATCTCGGCCTCGATCATCATGCAGCTGATGACGACTGTTTTCCCCGAGCTTGAGGCGCTGAAGAAGGAAGGTGCCGCCGGGCAGAAGGTCATCAACCAGTACACGCGCTACGGCACGGTCTTTCTTGCCGCGGTCCAGGCGTTCGCCATCGCGATCGGCCTGGAAAGCCAGCACGTGGCGCTCGATCCCGGCATGTTCTTCCGACTGACGGCGGTCATCACGTTGACGGGCGGTACGATCCTTCTGATGTGGATCGGTGAGCAGATCACCAGCCGCGGGGTGGGCAACGGCATCTCGCTCATCATCTTCGCGGGCATCGTGGCCCGTTTCCCCCAGATCCTGGGGGAGGGGCTCGAGGCGGCACGCACCGGCGCGCTCAACCCGCTGGTGCTGATCTTCTTCCTCGTCTTTGCGGTCGCGCTGGTGGGCGTCATCGTGTTCATGGAGCGCGCCCAACGCCGGCTCCTGGTGCAGTATCCCAAGCGCCAGGTCGGCCAGCGCATGTTCGGCGGCGAGTCTTCGCATCTGCCGCTCAAGCTGAACGTCTCGGGCGTGATCCCGCCGATCTTCGCGTCCTCGATCCTGTTGATGCCGCTGACGCTGGCCTCGTTCAACGCGCAGAACCTGCCGGATTGGGCGACCACCATCATTCAGTACATCAGCCGCGGCCAGCCGCTCTACTTGTTCCTCTACGGGGCGATGATTCTGTTCTTCGCCTTCTTCTACACATCCATCGTGTTCAACCCTGAAGAGACGGCAGAGAACCTCAAGAAGTACGGCGGATTCATTCCGGGCATCCGGCCCGGCAAGAAGACGGCGGAGTACATCGACTACGTGCTCACGCGTTGCACCGTGATCGGCGGCATTTATCTCGCCGTCGTGTGCCTGATCCCCGAACTCATGTGGCAGAACAACATTTCCTTCGCATTGGGGGGAACCTCCATCCTGATCGTCGTCAGCGTGACGATGGACACGGTGGCGCAGATTCAGAGCCACCTGATCGCCAGCCAGTACGAAGGCCTCATCAAGAAAGCGAAGCTTCGAGGAGCACGGCGTTGAATCTGGTCATGTTTGGTCCCCCGGGTTCGGGGAAGGGCACGCAGGCGAAGATCCTCCAGGGAAAGCGGGGCTGGCCCCAGCTCTCCACCGGCGACATGCTGCGCGCGGCGATCGCCGCCGGCACCGAGCTGGGCAAAAAGTGCAAGGCGATCATGGACAAGGGCGAGCTGGTTCCCGACGATGTCGTGATCGGCATCATCTCGGAGCGTTACGACCAGCCTGATTGTGCCAAGGGCGCCATCTTCGACGGCTTCCCTCGCACCATTCCGCAGGCGCGTGCCCTCGACCAAATGCTGAAGCTGCGCAACCTGAAGATCGACCTGGTGATCGAGCTCAAGGTTGACGACAAGGTGCTGATCGAGCGCGTCAAGGCCCGCATCGCCCAGTCGGGCGGGGCCACGCGGGCCGACGACACGCCGGAGACGCTGCAGAACCGGCTCGTGGTCTACTACCAGAATACCGCCCCGCTCTTGGAGTTCTACAAGCGGCAGGGCAAGCTCGTGACGGTCGACGGCATGGCCCCGATCGAGGAAGTAACCAAGGCGATCGCCAACGTGATCGAGCAGGCGGGCCGCAAGGGCTGCCTTGGAGGGTAAAAAGTCGAGGGAAATCAAGCCAGTTGACTAGGGGTTGCACATTCCTATAATCCGCGCCCCTGCGGCCGGTTTCCCGGGAAATTCAGGCTTCTCAAGGCCTTGCGCGATGCGCCGGGTTTTGTGGGGACCGTGTTCGCAACGAAGGACAGGGCCGACAAGGCAAATCGGAGACGACCGTGGCACGCATCGCCGGTGTTAACATTCCTACCCAGAAGCAGGTCTGGATCGGCCTGCGCTACATCCATGGCATTGGTCCGGCCAAGGCCAAGGAGATTTGCGACAAGACGGGCATTTCGCCCACGCGCCGCGTCCACGATTTGACCGACGCCGAGGTGATCCAAATCCGCGAGGTGATCGACCGCGATTACCTGGTGGAAGGCGATCTGCGCCGCGAAGTGGCGATGAACATCAAACGGCTGATGGATTTGGGCTGCTACCGCGGTCTGCGCCATCGCAAAAACCTGCCGGTCCGCGGCCAGCGCACGCATACCAACGCGCGCACCCGCAAGGGTCCCGCCCGCGCCATCGCCGGCAAGAAGAAGGTGACGAAGTAAAATGGCCGCCCCCGAGAAAAAGGCGCCCCGCGCCCACAAGAAGAAGGAAAAGAAGAACGTCGTCACGGGCGTGGCCCATGTTGCGGCGACCTTCAACAACACGATCATCACCATCACCGACTCGGCGGGAAACGCGGTTTCCTGGTCGAGCGCTGGCATGATGGGCTTCAAGGGTTCGCGCAAGTCGACGCCCTACGCCGCGCAGATCGCGGCCGAGGATGCCGGCAAAAAGGCCGTCGAGCACGGCATGCGCACGCTTGAGGTGGAGGTCAGCGGTCCGGGTTCGGGCCGCGAATCGGCGCTGCGCGCGCTGCAGACCGTGGGTCTGGTGGTGACGTCCATCCGCGACGTCACTCCGATTCCGCACAACGGCTGCCGTCCGCCGAAGCGGCGCCGGGTCTGAGAGAGCTTTGGTTCGGAAAAAGGCGTACCCGTCGAACGAATTGGGCGTGATCCGACACGTCCGGGAAACGATGAGGCAAGATGTTTCAGAAGAACTGGCAGGAATTGATCAAGCCGCAGAAGCTGCGGATTGATGCCGGCATCGACGCCGGCCGTTTGGCGACGATCGTCGCCGAGCCGCTCGAACGCGGCTTCGGTCTGACGCTGGGCAACGCGCTCCGGCGCGTTCTGTTGTCGTCGCTGCAGGGCGCGGCCGTGACCTCGATTCAGATTGAGGGCGTGCTGCATGAGTTTTCCTCGATCGCCGGCGTGCGCGAGGACGTCACCGACATCGTGCTCAACGTGAAGCAGATCGCGCTGCGCATGCATGCGGAAGGCCCCAAGCGCCTGGCGCTCAAGGCAACCGGTCCGGGCGAAGTCACGGCGGGCCAAATCCAGGCGGTGGCCGACATCGAAATCCTCAATCCGGACCTCGTGCTCTGCACGCTGGACGACAAGGTCGAGTTCCGCATGGAGCTGACGGTTGCCACCGGCAAGGGCTACGTCCCCGCCGACCGCAACCGCCCCGAGGACGCGCCGATCGGCCTGATCCCGGTCGACAGCCTGTTCTCGCCGGTGAAGAAGGTGTCCTACAAGGTCGAAAACACCCGCGAAGGCCAGATCCTCGACTACGACAAGCTGACGCTGACGGTGGAGACCAACGGTGCCATCACGCCGGACAACGCGGTGGCCTATGCCGCCCGCATCCTGCAGGACCAGCTCCAGGTCTTTATCAACTTCGAGGAGCCGCGCGAGCGTGTCGCCGAGGAGGCCAAGCCCGATCTCGCCTTTAATCCCGTGCTGCTCAAGAAGGTGGACGAGCTGGAGCTGTCGGTGCGCTCGGCCAACTGTCTCAAGAACGACAACATCGTCTATATCGGCGACCTCATCCAGAAGACCGAGGCGGAAATGCTCCGCACTCCGAACTTCGGCCGCAAGTCGCTGAACGAGATCAAGGCAGTACTCGCGGAAATGGGCCTGCATCTGGGCATGGAAGTGCCGGGCTGGCCGCCGGAGAATATCGAAGACCTCGCCAAGAGGTACGAGGACCAGTACTGAAAAAACGGTGTCATCCCGGGCGCGCGGAGCGCGACCCGGGACCCACCGAGACAACGTGATAGTGGGTCCCGGCTCTGCGCGATGCTTGCGCATCGCTTGGCCGGGATGACAGAGGGTAGAGAAATGCGCCATCGCAATTCCGGACGGAAGCTCGGCAAGAAGACGCAACATCGCACGGCCATGTTCGCGAACATGACGGCGGCGCTGATCAAGCATGAGCAGATCACCACGACGCTGCCCAAGGCCAAGGCGCTTCGCCCCGTCGTGGAGAAACTGGTGAGCCTGTCGCGCCGCGGCGTGGCCGACCTGCACGCCCGCCGCCAGGCCATCTCGACGATCCGCGACGCGACCCAGGTCAAGAAGTTGTTCGATGTGATCGGGCCGCGCTATGCGGGTCGCCCCGGTGGCTATACCCGCGTGCTGAAGGCAGGTTTCCGTCACGGCGACAACGCCGCCTTGGCGGTGATCGAGTTCGTGGACCGCGACGTCGAAGCCAAGGGCAAGGAATCGGGCCCCGTCGTCGCGGCCGCTGAAGAGGAAGCAACGGAAGAGTAAGCTTCCGCCTGCTTTCGCGCGTTATCATGAGAGGGCGGCTCGGCGACGGGTCGCCCCTTGTCTTTGGTACGGTTCCCGCCGAGCCGGGAGAAGGTCGAGCATGGCACGATTGGACCTCAATCGGGTCTGGGAGGCAGTGAAGATGCATCGTATGGGGTTGATCGCGATCGGCGCGGTGGTGGCCATCGGCGTCGGGCTTTACGCCTACACCTCGCCTGCGGCCACCGGCAGGAAACAGACCATCGCGGCGCAAATGATGCCGCCGCTGCCGACGCCGCAGCAGCCTCGCGACATGCGCGAGGTACAGCTCAGCTTCGCCCCCGTCGTCAAGCGGGTGGCGCCGGCCGTGGTCAACGTGTACTCCCGCTCGGTCACACAGGCTCCGATCAATCCGTTCTTCAACGATCCGTTCTTCCAGCGCTTTTTCGGACTCGATCCGCAGCAGCAGCGGCGGGTGCAGCAGTCGCTCGGCTCCGGCGTCATCGTGCGTCCCGACGGGCTCATCCTCACCAACAACCATGTTGTCCAGGGCGGCCAGGACATCGTGGTGGCGCTCGCCGACAAGCGCGAGTTCAAGGCCAAGATCGTCGTCGCGGACCCGCGCACCGATCTTGCGGTCCTCAAGATCGACACCAAGGGCGAGAAGCTGCCGGCGATCGAGTTCGGCAACAGCGACGCGCTGCAGGTGGGCGATCTGGTGCTCGCCATCGGCGATCCTTTCGGCGTGGGCCAGACGGTTACCATGGGCATCGTTTCGGCGCTGGCGCGCACCGACACCAACGCGTCCAACTACCAGTTCTTCATCCAGACCGATGCGGCCATCAATCCGGGCAATTCGGGCGGCGCGCTGGTGACGACCGACGGCAAACTCGCCGGCATCAACACCGCCATCCTGTCGCCTTCGGGCGGCAACATCGGTATCGGTTTCGCCATTCCCGCCAACCTGGCGCGGCGCGTGGTGGAAGGGGCTGCCACGGGCGGTGTGCGCTTCCCCTGGATCGGCGCCGACGGCGAGCCGGTGACGGGCGCGCTCGCCCCCGCGCTGAAGCTGTCCCGGCCCCAAGGCGTGGTGCTCAAGAACATCTATCCGGGCGGACCCGCGGCCCAGGCAGGGCTCAAGACTGGCGATGTGGTCCTGTCGGTGGACGGTGCGGACGTCGACGACATGCAGTCGCTCAACTACCGGATTGCCACGCGCCGGCCGGGCGAGGTGGCGCACTTCAAGGTCTCCACCGACGGGCGCACCCGCGATGTCGGCGTGAAGCTGGCGCTGCCGCCGGAGAACCCGCCGCGCGCGTCGCAGACCATCGGCGGACGCAATCCGCTCACCGGCGCGCGGGTCGAGAATCTCTCTCCTGCCGTGGCGACCGATCTGCAGATGAACCTGTTTGCCAAGGGTGTGGTAATCCGCTCCGTGAACGACAACACCTTCGCTGGCCGCTATGGCTTTCAGCCCGGCGACGTAATCCGCTCCGTCAACGGCCAGCCCGTCGCCAATGTCGGCCACCTGCAGAAGCTGCTGAACGACGCCGGCGGCCACTGGGACCTTGTCATCGACCGCGCCGGCCAGCGGCTATCGCTCACGGTCGACGGTTAGGCACGCCTGCGGTGGCGCATTGCCGTGCGTTCCGACGTCTACCGGTTCTGCTCGATCAAGGACATCTGGATCATCGAGTTCCGCTTCGATTACCCGCAAGGCTGCGACCCGTCCAATGACGTCAAGGCGTTCATGCGCGCGTTCGACGTGACTCTTCGAGATGCTCGACCCGATGACAACGCCTGCCAGCAAAGCGTGATCTCACGCTGCAAGGGTTAGGCGAGGCACCACTTCAGTCTGCCGGCGTGCGATTTCGGGCGACCCGCGGCGGGCTATTCGCTATTCGCCGCGGGCAGTTCGCGCTACAGTCGAAAGCATGTCCGACCTGTTCCAGTCCGCCGGCCTCGAAGACAACGCCCCGCGCCCCTTAGCCGACCGGCTGCGTCCGAAGACGCTTTCCGAAGTCGTCGGCCAGGATCACATCGTCGGTCCTGAAGGTCCCATCGGGCGGATGGTGAAGGCGAACCGGCCGCATTCGATGATCCTGTGGGGCCCGCCGGGCACAGGAAAAACCACCATCGCGCGCCTCTTGTCGACCGCCTTCAACCTGCATTTCGAGCAGCTCTCGGCCGTGTTCTCGGGCGTGGCGGACCTGAAAAAGTCGTTCGATGCTGCCCGCGGACGCCGCCGCGTGGGGCAGGGCACGCTGCTGTTCGTGGACGAGATCCACCGCTTCAACCGCAGCCAACAGGATTCGTTCCTGCCGGTGGTGGAGGACGGCACGGTAATCCTGGTCGGCGCCACCACCGAGAATCCGTCGTTCGAGCTCAACGGCGCGTTGCTCTCCCGCGCCCAGGTCCTGGTGCTGCACCGCCTCGACGATGCCGCCCTGGAAACCCTGCTGCAGCGGGTCGAAACCCACTACGGCGAGAAGCTGCCGCTCACCGACGATGCGCGCGACACCATCAAGGCGATGGCCGACGGCGACGGTCGCTACATCCTGAACCTCGCCGAGGAAGTGGCCGCGCTGAAGATCGTCAAGCCGCTGGACACCGCCGCGCTGGTGGAGGCCGTGCAGAAGCGCGCGCCGCTCTACGACAAGTCCCGCGAGGAGCACTACAACCTGATCTCCGCGCTGCACAAATCGATTCGCGGCTCCGATCCCGACGCGGCGCTATACTGGTTGGCAAGGATGCTGGCGGGCGGCGAACAGCCGCTCTATCTTCTGCGCCGGATGGTTCGCGCCAGTGTAGAAGACATCGGGCTGGCCGATCCGCAAGCCATGGTTCAGGCCATCGCCGCAAAGGACGTTTATGATTTCCTGGGCTCGCCCGAGGGCGAAATCGCATTGGTGCAATGCGTGCTCTATCTGGCGAGCGCGCCCAAGTCGAATGCAGTTTACGCGGCGCATGGCGCAGCGATGCGCGCCGCCGAGGCGCACGGCTCGTTGATGCCGCCGGCGCACATCCTCAACGCGCCCACCAAGCTGATGAAGAATCTCGGCTACGGCAAAGGCTACGAATACGACCATGACGCGGAAGAAGGCTTCTCTGGCCAGAACTATTTTCCCGACGGCATGGCGCGCGAACAGTACTACCGCCCCAAGGGCACGGGCTTCGAGCGCGAAATCGAAAAGCGCCTAGAATACTGGGCCAAGCTGCGGGCGAAGAAGGCCGCTGCGGGTGAGTCTTAGCACCACGGCCATCGTGATGCCGTAATTGCCCTCCCAACATGATGGGCCGCATTCAGGGAGAGCGACATGCAGGCTGTGCGTACAGGTTTGATCGGCACGGCGGTTTTGGCGCTGGCGTTGGGGTCTGCGCCGCCCGCCGCGGCCGAGAACCACGAAGTCAATCTCGGCTTCTTCGGCGTCAGCACCAACATCGACACGCGCGAGCTCGGTCTGCCGGTCTACCCTGGCGCCACGCTGCACAGGAAGCAGCGTAACGAAGATTCATCGGCCAAGGTGTGGGCCGGGCTGGGCAGCTTCGGGTTCAAAGTGATGGCGATCGAGCTCGATTCGGCCGATCCGCCGGCAAAGATCGCGGCATGGTACCGCCCGATGCTCGCGAAATTCGGCGAGGTGCTGGATTGCTCGGCCGGCGCGGCCAGGTTCACCGGAAAGGAGGACGATTTCCTCAACTGCAGGAGCGATCATCCCAGGCCCGGTGAATTCCTCCTGAAATCGGGCAAGCATTACCAGATGCACGTCGTGGGCGTCGAGCACGAGGGCGCGGGCAGCAAGATTGCGCTCGTCTTCGTCAGCCTGCGCGGTATCGGCGAGTGACCCTGCGACCGCCGGCGTCGATCCGGTGGTGACGGTGGGCGCTCAGTTCGTCTCGACGCCGTAGCGCAGCACCTTCACCTTCTCGATCGTGACGAGACCTGAGCCCATCATCTCGTCCAGCACCGGCAGGAAGGCATTGATCTTCTCTTCGGTGTCGACCATCTCGACGATGAGAGGCAGATCTTCGGAAAGCCGGAGGATTTTTGCCGTGTGCAGGCGGCTCGAGTGTCCGAATCCCATCGGCCCGCGCAGCACGGTGGCACCCGCCATGTGCATCTCGCGCGCTTTCATCACGATGGCTTCATGAAGCGGCGCGGCGCCGTGACGGTCGGCCTCGCCGAAGAAGATGCGCAGCAGCACGGCATCCTTGGGAAGCTGCATGTCACGCTCCCTTGAGTTGGTTGATCATACTTGCGGCAGCCGAGCCGAGCCACACGCCCAGCATGCAAAGAAAGACCGAGCTGGCCACGTTGGCGCCCGCGGCCAACCACTCGCCGTCGCGCATGAGGTTCAGGGTCTGCAGGCTGAACGACGAGAAAGTGGTGTAGCCGCCGCAGAAGCCGGTCATGGCGAACTGACGGGTCTCCCGCGAGACGAACAGGCGGCCGTCCGGCGCGGTCAGGGTGAAGAAGAAGCCGATGAGGAAGGACCCCGTGACGTTCACGATCAGCGTGCCCCATGGAAAGGTCTCGCCGAAGGCGTTGGCGACGAGACCCGACAGCACGTAGCGTGCAGCGGTGCCGAGCGCGCCTCCGGTGGTGACCAGCAGGAACAGGGGGAAAGGCATGACAAAGCTCCCGAGGCGCATTGCGCCTGCCGCGGCATATTCATACGGTAGGAGTCATCAGCGGGCGCGGTTGAAGGGGGACCCCATCCCCATCGCGCTCGAGCCTTAGCCTGTCCGGGACAGCCGTTCAACATGGAAACGCAGCACATCGACCGCGATGACGACGGCATCCGCCTGGACCGCTGGTTCAGGCGCCACTATCCGGGGCTGAACCACGGCCGCCTGGAGAAGCTGCTGCGGACCGGCCAGGTGCGCCTCGACGGAAAGCGCGTCAAGGCAGGCGACCGGCTGGCGGCAGGACAGACTTTGCGCCTTCCGCCGCAGCTCGCCAACGGCACGCTCACGCAACCGGCGCCCGGCCCGGCCGCCGTCCGCGGCAGCCTTGAGGAGTTCATCCTGCATATGGATGGCTGCGTCATCGTGCTGAACAAGCCCCCGGGGCTGGCCACGCAGGGCGGCTCGGGCCTGACCAAGCATATCGACGGCATGCTGGACTCGCTGACATTCGAAAAGCGCCAGCGGCCGCGGCTGGTGCATCGCCTGGACCGAGACACCTCGGGTGTACTGGTGATCGCGCGCACGGTTCCCGCCGCCGCCGCACTGGCGAAATCGCTCGCCGGTCGCGATGCCTCCAAGGTCTATTGGGCGCTGACTCGCGGTGTGCCGAAAAAGAAGCAGGGCACCATCCGCGCCGCGCTCGCGAAGGAGGGCGGTCATGGCACGCACGGCCGCGACGAGCGCATGACGGTCAGCGAGATGGAAGACGCCAAGCGCGCCGTTACCGATTACGTGGTAATGGGTCAGGCCGGGCAGGAATTCGCATGGGTTGCGTTGAAGCCGCTCACGGGGCGGACGCACCAGATCCGCGTGCACTTGGCCAGCATCGGCGTGCCCATCGTGGGCGATTTCAAGTACGGCGGCGCCGACGCCAAGGGCAAAGGCGTTATCGCCGACAAGCTGCACCTGCATGCCCGCTCCATCGACATCGCCCATCCCGACGGCGGCCGTCTGCGCGTCGTGGCGCCGCTGCCGGAGCACATGAAGAAGAGCTGGGAGTTGCTGGGGTTCGATGCAGCGGACACGTCGGAAGTTCTTGTGAGGCGCAAGTCATGAAACAACGTCCCGACATCATCCGGAACTGGCGCGAAGTGGAACCGGCGGGCCCGGTCAAACCGCCGTTAGGCGACGAGGCGTTCGGCTTTGTCACCGACCTTTCGGGCGCGGTGGGGCTCAGTCACCTGCGCGTGGGCCATTTCCGCCTGCGCCCGGGCGAGCGTTCGAATCCGCCGATCGTGATGCGCGACATGGAGGCGTTCGTGTTCGTGCTGGAGGGCGCGCCTGATCTTTTCATCGACGGCTACGTCCACCGCCTTCGCGAAGGTCAGGGCATCTCGCTCGAGGACCGAACCGGCATCGCGCAGGCTTTTCTCAACAACGGTTCGACCGACGCCCGTCTTTTCATCTTCAGCGAACCGATGCTGCGCAACATGAAGGCGCGTCATCCCTTGCCGGGCGACGAGGCGGCTGACGAGAACCTGAAGACCATGGGCCTCTACTGGGCTGATGCGCCCCGGCACAAGCTGGGGCCGCACGACGGACTCACCGATGCGCGCCGGGGCAGGCCGGCCTCGCCGGGCGCGAAAAAGCGCGTGCTGCCGCATTTTGTCTCGCACTGGCGCGACATCCTGGAGAAGAAGCAGGTCACCTATCCGGGCAGCAAGGAAACCCACGGCAAGGACGCGCTGTTCGGCCGGCGCGCGCGTTTCTCGCGCATCGGCGTGCATTTGGAGGTGCTGCCGCCCGGCCGCCGCACCAGCTGGCCTCATGCCGAACGGGACGAGGAGGAGTTTGCCGTCGTCGTCTCCGGCAACGTCGATTGCTGGCTTGACGGACGCATCACACCGATGTGGGCGGGCGATCTGGTGGGATGGGAGGCGGGCACCGGCGTGACGCACGTCCTCATCAACAACTCGGACGAGGATGCCGTGCTTATCGTGGGCGGAGAGGCCAGCCGCGCGCGCAACCAGTATTGGTACCCTTATCACCCTCACCGCAACAAGGAGATCGGCGCGCTGTTCTGGCGCGATCATCCAGTGCCCAAGCTCGGGCCCCATGACGGCCTGCCCGATCGCCTGCGCGCGAGCCTTCCCGCCGCCTCGCGCCGCGATCCGATCACGGCAAACTCGGCAGCGAAGAAACGGGGACCGTCGAAGAAGAAATGAAGCGGTTCTACAAGGAAGTTGCCGTGTCGTTTGTCGCTCTCCTTGAAGGGGAGGTGGGAGGTTGGCTGGTTCTTCTCGACGGCCGCGCGATCAAAACGCCCAAGCGCGCCGATCTGGCGCTGCCCACGCGCGCGCTGGCAGAGGCCGTCGCCGAGGAATGGCGCGGGCAGGGCGAGCAGGTTCATCCGCTTGCCATGCCGCTGACCAGGCTGGCCAACAGCGCCATCGACCGCGTCCGTGGTCGCGAGGCGGAGGCGGTGGCAAAAGTGCTTGCCTATGCCAACGATCACCTGTGCTATCGCGCCGCCATGCCGGCCGATCTGGTCGCGCGCCAGGACGCAGCCTGGAACCCGCTGCTTGATTGGGCAGCGGAGCGCTTCGGGGCGCGGCTCGTCGCCGGCGCCGGCGTGGCTCACATCGCCCAGCCCGAGGAGGCGCTGACCGCCTTGCGAGGCGCCGTCTCAGCCTATGACCCTTTCCTTCTCGTCGGGCTGCATGGCGCGGCCACGGTGCTCGCCTCGCTGGTGCTCGCCCTCGCACTCGCCGAGGGCCGCCTGAGGGCGGAGGATGCCTTCGCCCTCTCCCAGCTTGACGAACGCTACCAAACTGAGCGCTGGGGCGAGGACGCCGAGGCCGCCGCCCGCACCCGGGCGCTGGCCGCCGAACTCTCCGCCGCGGCACGGTTCATGGAATTGGCCCGATTGTCATCCCGGCCAAGCGCTGCGTGAGCGGCGCGCGAGCCGGGACGCGCTCCGCCGCATTCCCGACGGGTCCCGGGTCTCATGTCCCTCGCTTCGCTGGTGAGGTTCGCCCGGGATGACAGCTTTGGGCAAAACGCTCTAAAACCCTTCCGCCGCCCACGGGATTCGCCCATGAAGCACGTCATCACCGAACTCGAGGAACGCCGCAAACGGGCCCGCGCGGGCGGCGGCGACGCCAGAATCGAGGCCCAGCACAAGAAGGGCAAGCTCAGTGCGCGCGAGCGCATCGAGCTGTTGCTCGACCCCGGCTCGTTCGAGGAGTTCGACATGTTCGTCGAACACCGCAACACCGAGTTCGACGCCCACAAGTCGCGCATCCCGGGCGATGGCGTGGTCACCGGTTGGGGCACGATCAACGGCCGCATGGTCTACGTCTTCGCCAAGGACTTCACCGTGTTCGGCGGCTCGCTGTCGGAGGCGCACGCGCAGAAGATCTGCAAGATCATGGACATGGCGATGCAGAACCAGGCGCCGGTCATCGGGCTCTACGATGCGGGCGGCGCGCGCATCCAGGAAGGCGTGGCCTCGCTGGCTGGCTTCGGCGAGATCTTCAAGCGCAACGTGCTGGCTTCGGGCGTGGTGCCGCAGATTTCGGTGATCATGGGCCCGTGCGCGGGCGGCGACGTCTATTCGCCCGCGTTGACCGATTTCATCTTCATGGTCCAGGGCACGAGCTACATGTTCATCACCGGCCCTGAGGTGACCCGCACCGTCACCCATGAAGACGTGACGCCCGAGCAGCTCGGCGGGGCGCGCGTGCACACCACCAAGTCGTCGGTGGCCGACGGCTCTTACGAGAACGACGTCGTGGCGATCGAGGAAATCCGCCGGCTCTACGATTTTCTGCCGCTCAACAACCGCGAGAAGCCGCCGCACTGGCCGACCGATGACGATCCCGGCCGCGTCGAGCAGTCGCTCGACAGCTTGGTGCCCGAGAACCCCAACAAGCCCTACGACATGAAGGAGCTGATTCTGAAGGTCGCCGACGAGGGCGATTTCTTCGAGATCGGCGCAGAGTTCGCCAAGAACGTCATCACCGGCTTCGGCCGGGTGGAAGGGTCCACGGTCGGGTTCGTCGCCAACCAGCCGATGGTGCTGGCGGGCGTGCTCGACAGCGATGCCAGCCGCAAGGCCACGCGCTTCGTGCGTTTCTGCGACTGCTTCAACATCCCGATCGTGACCTTCGTGGACGTGCCCGGATTCTTGCCCGGCACCGCGCAGGAGCACGGCGGCATCATCAAGCACGGCGCCAAGCTACTGTTCGCCTATGCCGAGGCCACGGTGCCGAAGGTGACCGTGATCACGCGCAAGGCCTATGGCGGGGCCTATGTGGTGATGGCGTCGAAGCACATGCGGGCCGACGTGAACTACGCCTGGCCGTGGGCCGAGATCGCGGTGATGGGTGCCAAGGGTGCCGTGGAAATCATCTTCCGCAAGGAGGCGGGCGATCCCAAGGCCATCGCGGCGCGCACCAAGGAATACGAGGAGAAATTCCTCAACCCCTTCGTGGCGGCCTCGCGCGGATTCATCGACGAGGTCATCCGCCCCCACAACACCCGCAAGCGCATTGCGGGCGCGCTGCGCATGCTGCGCAACAAGCAGGTCCCGCCAGTGTGGAAGAAGCACGACAACATACCGCTGTGATCAGCACGACGGCGGGCTCTAGCGCGGCAGGGCCGGAAAGAGGCAGTCGGGCTCGAAGCGGATTTTCGGCCTGGGCGGGATAGCGGTTATGGTCATCGTGCGCCGTGTTGTGGTCGGTTCTATCGCAGGCCTGATTGCAGGTGCGCCGGCCTTCGCCCGCACACACGCGACAAACGGCCCCGTCATCCAGGTCCGCGCCGCCCCCGGCTCGATCCATGGCACGCTTGGCTTTCGCGGCCGGCAATACGCTTGCGTCCTCGGCCGTGCGGGCATCGTGCATCCCAAGCATGAAGGCGATGGCGGCACACCCGCGGGCATGTTCCCCTTGCGCGAGGTGCGCTATCGCGCCGACCGTCAGGCGCGGCCGCGAACGGGCTTGCCGGTGGTCGAGACGAAACCGGATGACGGCTGGTGCGACGAGCCCGCCGATCCCGCCTACAATACGCTCGTTCACATGCCCTACGAAGCCGACGCCGAGGTCATGTGGCGCGACGACCACCTCTATGATCTGCTTGCCGTCGTCGGCTGCAACGATGCGCCGGTGGTGCCCGGCGCGGGCAGCGCGATCTTCCTGCACGTGGCGCGAACAAGCCCCGACGGCACGTTCCTTCCCACCGCGGGCTGCGTCGCCATGAAGAAGGCCGATCTCGTTGTGGTACTGGCGGGAAGCAATCCAGGCACTATGATCGGCATCGCAGCGATCTGAAGCGCACGCCATGAACCCGACCCTGGATGTTCCCGTCCTCGAAACGCCCCGCCTCGTCCTGCGCGGCCACAGGCTTGAGGACTTCGAGGCGATGGTCGCCATCTGGACCGATCCCATCGTGCAGAAGCACTTCCACGGCGCGGTTTCCACGCGCGAGGACGTGTGGTCGAAGCTCCTGAGGCAGTTCGGCAGCTGGGCGGCGCTGGGCTATGGCATGTGGGCGGTCGAGGAGAAGGCCAGCGGCGAATACATCGGCGCGGCCGGCGTGTTCGAAGTCAAGCGCGCCCTCGATCCGGCGCTGGCGGATGCGCCCGAAGCGGGATGGGCGCTTGCCTCGCGGGTGCACGGCCGCGGCTATGCGACCGAGGCGGTGAAGGCGGCACTGGCCTGGGTCGACGTCCAGCTTCGCCGTCCGCGGGTGTTCTGCATTGTGGTACCGGGCAACACGGCGTCCATTCGGGTGGCAGAAAAGTGCGGGTTTAGGCCGTTCGGCGAAACAAACTACAAGGACGCGCCCACCCTCATTTTTCTTCGCGAAACATAGTGGCACCGCGATTGTAGAATCAGCTTACAATATGGCCAGACCCTTTTGGGGAGGGGAACCATGGCGGAAGCCAGCGGGCCGCAGTGGTGTGCGCGTTTTCCTGGAAGCAAATCGCTTGAGGACCTTGCGGAAGGTTTTCGCGGGAAGGTGATGGCGTTCGTCTCCGCGATGCAGAAGGGAGGCGCCACGATCGCGATCGGTGCCACCTATCGTCCGGCGGAGCGCGCCTATCTCATGCACTGGTGCTGGATGATCGCCAACCTGTCCCAATCGCCCGCGGTGGTGCCGCCGATGGCCGGAGTGGATATCGACTGGACGCATGGGGGCGACATCTCGGCCGCGCGCGCCGCCGCGCGTGCCATGGTCAAGGGTTTCGAGCTTGAGGTTCTGCCTTCGCTGGACAGCCTGCACGTGCAGCGTCGTGCCGTCGATATGTCGATCGCCTGGAGCGTCATGCTGTCGATCCGCGACTTCGACGGCGCCATGCACCGCATCAGTTCGGCGCCGCGCGACGGCAACAACCGCGAGCTGGGCCAAGTGGGCGCCAGCTTCGGCGTCATCAAGCGGGTGGGCGATCCCCCCCATTGGAGCGACAATGGGCATTGACCGACCCGGTCGGGCTACGCGAACAATGCCCAGCATTCCAGCTCGACACGTGCGCCCAGGGCAAGACCTGCGCAGCCCCAGGCGGATCGCGCCGGCAGCCGGTCAGGCTTGAAATACGTCACGTAGATCGCGTTGAACGCCTCCCATTGGCTCATGTCGGCCAGCATCACCTGGCACTTGAACACGTCGTCGAAGGAAAGGCCGTGCTTGCGAAGCACGTGCGCCACGTTGCGCATGGTCTGATGCGCCTCGGCTTGCAGTCCGCCCGTGATCAGCTTTTTCGTGCCCGGCTCGTTGCCGAGGCAGCCCGACAGGTAAAGCACGTCGCCCACGCGCACGGATTCGGAGAACGGCAGGCCCGCGGCGCGGAACGCTTCAGAGCGGTGGTATTCCATGGGTCCTCCTTGTGGCACGGGATCATCGTGGGGTCGGGCGCCCGGCGATGCGCGAAAGGCGGCCGCGGCGGGGCAGAGGCGGGGCCTTCGCAAGATCGCGCACGGCCCTGTCCGCCAGCGCTGCAACCCGCTCGGCCGTCCGCTCGATGTGGATCAGCCGCCGCGTCAGCGAGATCGTTGCGTTGTGGCCACCAAGACTCTCGCCGAGGCTTCGCCGCGACAGCCGTGCCACCGGCGCTTCCTTGGTTGCGTGGCTTTCCAGCGTCAGCGCGACGTTGTTTCGCGCGATCTCCAAAAGGCGCTCGGTCGTTTCGGGCTCCAGCTCCTTGGCCCGCATGCGGAACAGCACCCGCATCGAGGCCAGATCGGAGGCCAAGAGGTAGTTCGCCGCGATGAGGTCGTTCAGCGTCGCCAGCACGCCGCGGTCGATCCTGGGCTCGTCCGAGAGCCGCCGCACGGTCATGGACAGATTCGCCGTGGCATCGTGGGCCCGTTTGCGCGCCAGGCGGAAGTCGTGCTCGTTGCGCCTGCGCGCCAGCGCCAGCGCCGCATAGGCGCGGTCGGCCATGACCTTGACCTGCACCAGATTGGGAACGTTGCGCCACTCCCAGCTCGGCAACAGGAAGCTGAAAGCGTACGACAGCACGGCGCCGATCACCGTGTCGCCGAAGCGCTCGAGCACGAGCGCGAATTCCGGTCCCGTCTGCGGTGCCAGAAAATGCAGTTGCAGCAGCGCGGTCACCGAGGCACACAGCGCAGTGACGCGGAAATCGACAGTGGCAAAAGCGTGCGCCGTGCCGACGGTGAAGATCACCGGCAGGAACAGCCAGTCGTGCGGCAAAAAATACACCAGCAGCGCCGCCGCCAGGCATCCGGCCGCAGTCCCGACGATGCGATCGTTGCGCCGCTGCTTGGTGACGCTGTAGCTCGTGCGCATGATGAGCGCGGTGGTCAGCAGCACCCAGCCGCCGTGCAGCATGCCGGGCAGCGCCAGCGTCAACAGATAGCCGCACGTCATCGCCAGCGTCAGCCGTACGGCGTAGCGCAGGATCGGCGAGGAGAAGCGGAGCTGGGCGGTGAGTACGCGCGGGTCCACGCGATCGCGCTGCACGAACGCTTCGAGGTCGACATTGGGCAGGATGATTCCGCCTTCGGCGCGCGTGTCCACCGCGCGGGCCAGGTGCTCGAGCCGGCCCAAAGCCAGCGCCAGCTTGTGTCCGGTCGAGCGGAAGGCGGAGACGTAGACCGGCTCGCGTTCGCCCACTTCATCGCCCAGTCGCGCCACGGACTCTTCGATCTCGGCGATTTGTCCCGCATGGTCGGCGAAGGCGAAGTCGACGCCGGGCGTGCTCAGCGCCAGTGCCAGCTCCTCCGTCTCCCTGGCAAGGCCGGCCGTCAGCGCTTGCAGCTTGTCGAGCAGCTCGGGATGGCCGGACTGGCGCAGCGTCTCGACGTCCGCATCGCTCGAAACCACGGTGTCGAAGCAGTCGAGCAGGGCGAGCAGCGCCGCCATCCAGTGCATACGCGACGGCGTGCGGTGGCCGGGGAAGATCATGTCGCGCGCGGCCTGCAGCTTCTCGGTGAATGCGGCATGCGCTTCGATCAGGCGCTCGATGGCCGGCCGCGTGCGGGCCTTGGGATCGTAGAGTTCGGCCTTGGCGGCAAGATAGGCGCCGAAGGCGCGGACGGCCTCGCCGAGGAACATCCGCCGGTTGCGCTGGTCGAGCAGCGCCGAGAAGGCCAGCGAGAAAGCGGAATAGAGCGCGCCGCCGGCCGCGAACACACCCACATGCACCGGAATCGTAACGGCGCCGATCCGGCCCGCTGCCATGCCGAACAAAAGCGCCAGCACGGCGGTGACGCCCAATCCGATCGCCCGCCGCCCGTAAGCCGTGATCAGGCCCGACACGAAGCTCATGGACGCCACCAGCAACCCCATCAAAATGACATGGCCGTTGGCGAGAATGGTGAGGATGGTGAGCAGGGTCGATCCGGCCGCCGCCAGCGCCATCATCCGGGCCTTAATCCCGATGGGGCCGGGCTGGTCGACGATGCTGGTGCATAGTGCGCCGGTTGCCGCCAGGACCGCGACATCGCGCCCGAAGGCCAGCGCCATGCCCAAACCAACCGCGGCCATCCCAAGCGATACGAAGGCGCCGTTTTCGATATGCATGCGGAACAGGGCCCGCCCAACGTGGCGCGGAACGGCGGCAAGAGGCAGGCGGTTAATCACCAGAGCTGGCATGGGTTTACCTGAGCCTGCGGACCTCCTAAAAGCAACAGCGCAGGGAGCAACGCCCGGATTCCGGGGGTCAAGGGACGCGGTGTTCAAGAAGATTCTGATTGCCAACCGGGGCGAAATCGCCTGCCGAATCATCAGGACTGCCCGGCGGATGGGCATCGCCACGGTAGCGGTCTATTCCGACGCCGACCGCGACGCCCTGCATGCCGAGCTGGCCGACGAAAGGGTGCGGATCGGGCCGGCGCCCGCCGCCCAGTCCTACCTCAACACTCACGCGATTCTCGAAGCTGCCCATAAGACCGGCGCCGAAGCCATCCATCCGGGATACGGCTTTCTGTCGGAGCGGCAGGCCTTCGCCGAAGCGGTCACGCGCGTAGCGGGCCTGACATTCATCGGGCCGTCCCCGGAAGCCATCGCGCGCCTGGGCGACAAGATCTTCTCGAAGAAGCTGGCCAAGGCCGCCGACGTTCCCACCATTCCGGGCTATGTCGGCGAAGTCGTGGACATTGCGCAGGCGGTGCGCATCGCTTCCGACATCGGCTATCCCGTGATGGTGAAGTCGTCGGCAGGCGGCGGCGGCAAGGGCCTGCGCATCGTGCGCTCGCAAGGCGAGCTGGCGCAGGCGCTGATGAGTTCGCACAACGAAGCGCGCTCCAGCTTCGGCGACGACCGGTTGTTCATCGAGAAGTTCATCTCGCCCACACGTCACATCGAAATCCAGGTCATGGCCGACAAGCATGGTCATGTCATCCACCTGGGTGAGCGCGAATGCTCCATTCAACGCCGTTATCAGAAGGTGATCGAAGAGACGCCGTCGCCGTTCCTCGATGCCAGGACGCGCGCGGCAATGTGCGGCAAGGCGGTTGCGCTGGCCAAAGCCGCGGGCTACGACAGCGTCGGTACGGTCGAGTTTGCGGTCGACAAGGAGCGCAATTTCTATTTCCTCGAGATGAATGCCCGCCTGCAGGTGGAGCATACCGTCACCGAACTGGCGACCGGCCTCGACATGGTCGAGCTGATGATTCGCGCCGCTGCGGCCGAGGAGCTGCCCATAACGCAAGACGGCGTGAAACCGAATGGCTGGGCGATCGAATCCCGCATTTATGCCGAAGACCCGGCGCGCGGCTTCCTGCCGTCCTCGGGCCGGCTGGTGCGCTATCACCCGGCACCGGAGGGCGTCCGCGGCAACGCGCGCGTGCGCGTCGACACCGGGGTGCACGAAGGCGAGGAAGTCACGATCCACTACGATCCGATGATCGCCAAGCTTGCCACCCACGCGCCGACGCGTGGCGAGGCGATCGAAGCGATGGCGGACGCGCTCGACCAAGTAGTGATTTCGGGTGTGAAGAACAACCTCGCCTTTCTCAACGCGATCATGCACAACCAGCACTTCCGGGACGGCAAGCTGTCGACCGCCTTCATCGCGGAGGAATATCCGCAAGGCTTCCGCTCGCGGCCGATGGACAAGACGGCCAAGCGCCGTTTCGTCGCTGCGGCGATCGCCGTCAAGCTCGCGCGCACAAGCCGTGCCAGCGGCATCACGGGAACCCTCAACGGTCCGCACAAATGCGCCGAGTCGTTCAGCGTGCTGCTGGAGGGAACGGCCGTCGCCGTGCATCAGGCGGCGCTGCGCGCCGGCCACCTGTTCGCAAACATCGAGGGCGATGACTATTCCGCCCAGGTCGACTGGCGCCCGGTCCGCCCGATCCTCTACCTCAAGGAGGAGAGCCGCGAATATGCCATCCAGATTGTGCGCCAGCCCGGCGGCTACCGGCTTTCGCAAGGGGGCCATCAGGCACTGGTCACCGTGCGGGCGCCGCGCGCAGCGGAGCTTGCCAGGTTCATGCCCAAAAAAGCCAAGGCCGATACCGCCAAGCGGCTGCTGTGTCCGATGCCGGGGTTGGTGGTGACGATTTACGTGGACGTCGGCCAGGAGGTGAAGACGGGCGAGCCTCTGGCGGCGGTGGAAGCCATGAAGATGGAGAACGTGCTGGTGGCCGAACGCGACGGGACCATCGGCGAGATTAAAGTCAGGACGGGCGACAACCTCGCGCTCAACGACGTCATCCTGGAATTCGCCTGAACGCTCGCAATTCGCACTCGCTGGTCGGATGGTTGCGGCGTCCTGCATGCTGTGCGAGTTTGAACACGGAGGATGAAAGCCATGCCGGACGACGACATCACCTCGTTGCGCCTCAAGATCGAAGGCTTCGTCCAGGCCGTGGGCTTTCGCCATTTCGTCATCAGCGAAGCTCACCGGCTCGGCGTCGACGGCTGGGTGCGCAACTGCTACGACGGCACCGTGGAAGTGATGGTGTCCGGCCCCAACGCCGCCGTCGAGACTTTTGTCGGCATTTGCATGCGCGGTCCGACGGGAGCGCGCGTCACCAATGTGGAAATCCACAAGGCCGATCCGCCCTCGGACAAGGGATTCCGCCGGCTCGCGTCGTTCTAAGGTCGGCTATTCGGCCGCCATCCGCGTCGGATCGGAAGTATCCACATCCAACTGCTCGCCCGACCGGTCTCTCCTGAATTCGCGCACGACCGAAACCAGGAACACCAGCAGCGCGAGCACGGTAAGCACTTCGCCTGCCATCAACGGCGCATTGAGGGTCTTGCTGCCCGTCAGCAGCATGAACCCGAGCGAGGGGATCGCGAACACGACGCCGACGGCGGAAAAGGCGTAGTTCGTCCACGCCAGCGACGGGCGCAGCGTCTTCGCGGTGAGAGCGTAGAACGTTCCGTACAGCGCCATGTTCACCCATCCAAGCAGGTTGAGATGGGCGTGCGCGGGGGCGAGGCGGAAATCTTCGGCGCCGCCCATGTACATGCCTGCCAGCATGCCGATGAGAACAAACACGCCACCGGTAAGGAAGAACGCGACGGATACGCGCGGCATGGCGGTCCCCAATGCAAATGCGCCTGCGACGCTAACGTACATTGTAAGTTCACACCACCATTCCGCTGCGTGAACTTTCCACGGCAAGAACCGGATCGAGTGGAAGGGCAAGTTTTTCGTCGCGATTACGACGATGCACGGCGGTCCGGGAAAGACGCGGAGAACGGTGGGGTGCTCACCCCGCCTCCTTCTTTTCGAATATCGCTGCGAACTCCGCGCGCAGCGCCGCATCGGCTTCGGCCATCGTGGCGGCAACGCCGAGATCGGCCAGACTGGTCACGCCGTGGGCACGGATGCCGCACGGCACGATGCCGGCAAAGTGCGTGAGATCGGGCGCGACATTGAACGCGATGCCGTGGAACGTCACCCAGCGGCGCACGCGCACGCCGATGGCGGCTATTTTGTCCTCGCGGCCGGGGCGAACCACCCAGATGCCTACCCGGCCATCGCGCCGTTCGCCTTTGACGCCGAAGCGCGCCAGCGTCCGGATGATCCATTCCTCGAGGTCGTGGACGTAGCGCCGCACGTCGCCGCCCCGGCGGTGCAGGTCGACCATGACGTAGGCGACGCGCTGACCCGGCCCGTGATAGGTGAACTGGCCACCGCGTCCGGTTTTGAACACCGGGAAGCGGGCGTCCAGCAGGTCGCTATCCTTGGCGCTGGTGCCGGCCGTGTAGATGGGGGGATGCTCGACCAGCCAGACCAGCTCGCGCGCCCTGCCGTCCGCGATATCGGCAACCCGGCGCTCCATGAATTCGAGCGCTTCGGGGTAGGGCAAGAGGCCCGGCCGAACGGCCCATTCGATCGGAATTAACGTGTCCGAAAGCATAGACACTTAAGGTCTTCCTCCAACATCAGCCGGGTGCGTCGATGCTTAGTAATCTCTCCAGCGTCAAAGTGGAAATCTCCGTGGTGCTGGGCCGCTCTGTGATTGCCATGCACCAGCTCCTGCGCATGGGCCGCGGTGCTGTGATCGAGCTCAACTCCTGCCAGGACGACCCCGTGCTGATCCTTGCCAACGACAAGCCGGTGGCGAGGGGTGAAATCGTCATCCACGGCGACAGGATCGGCGTCTCGGTGAGCGAACTCCTGCGGGGTTACGACTAATTACACTGTCACAATATGTATTTTACATTATACCCCACTAAAGTATTGCATTTTGCGTAAAGCGCACGTACCTCTTGCGCGAGGAGGTTGCCGTGCTGCCGATCATCCTGGATCCCCACAGGCTCGTTGCGGGCTTGGCAGGCGAAGGCGCGGCCTGGGGCCGCCGCCTAGAAGCGCTGCGGGCGGCTGGCGTCGAGCCGGTTCCCGTTGCCGCGGATGCAAGGGATTTTGGCGGGCTTGGGCTGCTCTACATCGCGGGTCTCGATCTCATGTCGGCGGTCGAGCTGGCAGGCCGGGCGCGGGCCGCACGCGTCCTGGTCAACGTTGAAGACCGGCCGGAGCTTTGCGACTTTCACGTTCCGGCGGTCGTGCGCCAGGGGGACCTCGTCATAGCGGTTTCGACCGGCGGCCTTGCTCCCGCTCTGGCGCGGCAGTTGCGTGCGTGGCTGGGCGAGCGGTTCGGCCCCGAATGGAAAGACCGCGTGGAGAAACTGGGCGCGGCCCGCGCAAGCTGGCGTGCGCAAGGCGTTTCCGGCGCCGACATTTCCGAGCGCACACGGCGGCTCATCGACGGACAGGGTTGGCTGCCATGAGCACGGTCACCGTCCTTGACGGCGCGCCGCGCGCCTTCGACCGCAGGGACGCTTCGCGCATGGATGCGCCCGCCAAGGCAACGCTAGCTCGGCTCCGGGCTGCCGCCGCTGGCCTCGACGCGAAGGCCATCGTGGCGCTCTCGATCAAGGAGTTTCCCGGCAGGGTCGCGATGGTCTCGTCCTTCGGCTCGGAGTCGGCAGTGCTGCTGCACATGCTGTCCGAAATCGACCCCGACACGCCGGTGCTGTTTCTGAACACGGGCAAGCTGTTCGGCGAAACGCTGCGTTATCGCGACCGCCTCCAGGACCGGCTTGGCCTCGGCGACGTCCGCTCGCTGGCGCCGCATGCGCTCCAGCGCGTCGCGCGCGATCCCGACGACACGCTGTGGTCGCGCGACACCGACGCGTGCTGCAGCCTGCGCAAGGTCAACCCGCTGCGCCACGCGCTTGAGGGCTTCGACGCCCAAATCACTGGACGCAAGCGCTTTCAGACGCGCGAGCGCGCCGCGATGGCCGCGGTCGAGCATTTCGAGGGCCGTTTCCGCTTCAATCCGCTGGCGGACTGGTCGCAGGCTGATCTCGACTCCTACATGAACCGGCACGATCTGCCGCGCCATCCGCTGGTGGAAGACGGCTATCCATCGATCGGCTGCATGCCGTGCACGCGTCGCGTCGCGCCGGGCGAAGGCTATCGCGACGGCCGCTGGGCCGGCCTCGACAAGGACGAATGCGGCATCCACGGACTGGACGGCGATGGAATCTAGTGTCCCGATTCGGAATTTCGCCACATCTCGATATCGGCTTGCTGCGAACTTCGGAATCGAAAGGGCGTTAGCGGAAATACGCCTTTGTGTTCTCGTGCACCTCGGCGGCGGCGAGGATTTCGGCCGCACTCATCCAACGGATCGCGCTGTGCTGTTCGTCCAGCCTGATCTCGGGCCGGTGGTCGAGGTGGAGCGCGTAAGCCAGCACGACGTAGTGCGTGCCGTAACCGGGGTCCGAGAACCGATTTGTTTCGTAGAAGTGTTCGAAGGCGCCGAGCGGGCGCGCCGCCGCGATCGGCATCTTCAGGCCGGTTTCGTCCGCCAGAATGCGCACAAAGGCCGCGGCGAAGCGCTCGTTCTTGCGGATGCATCCTCCGGGTACGAACCAGGTGCCCTTCGCCGGCTCATTGCTCCTTAGTCCGAGCAGGAAGCGGTCGTCGGGATCGCAGATGACGAGATCGATTGCGACCAGCGGCGCCACCCGCACGAGATGGGCGAAGTCCTCTGCACCAAGCATGGCTGTCCCCGGCGACCGGCGGCTGTTTAGGGGAGCACGCGGGCGCTGTAAAGCCGGACCTCAGAGCCTGTCCACCGGCAGCTTGAGATAGACCTGCCCGTCGCTTTCCGGCGGCGGCATCTTGCCGGCGCGGATGTTCACCTGCACCGCCGGAAGGATCAGCAGCGGCATCGAAAGGGTCTTGTCGCGGCCGCTGCGCATGGTCACGAAACTGTCCTCGTCGATGCCCTGGTGGATGTGCACGTTGTCCAGGCGCTCGGCGCCGATCGTCGTCTTCCATGCAAAGGTGGTGCGCGTCGGCGAGCCGTAGTCGTGGCACATCCACAATATTGTCTCCGGCGGCAGCGACAGGATGCGGCGGATGGAGCGGTAAAGCGTGCGCGCGTCGCCGCCGGGAAAGTCCGTTCGCGCCGTGCCGTAGTCGGGCATGAACAGCGTGTCGCCGACGAAGACGTTATTGCCCGCCTTGTAGCTGACGCAGGCCGGCGTGTGGCCGGGCGTGTAGAGGACTTCCACTTCGAGCCGGCCCACGGCCAGTTTTTCGCCGTCCTTGAGCAGCCTATCGAACGGCGCGCCGTCGCCCGTCACGTCTTCGGCGTTGAAGATCGGCCGGAAGGTGTTCTGCACCTCCTTTACGTGCTCGCCGATGGCGACTCTCGCGCCCAGCCGCTGCTTGAGGAACTGCGCGGCGGACAGGTGGTCGGCGTGGGCGTGGGTCTCCAGGATCCAGTCCACCGTCAGATGTTCTGATTCCGCCGCGGCGACGACCTTCTCGGCCGACTTGGTCGAGGTGCGCCCGGACTTGGGGTCGAAGTCGAGCACGGGATCGATGATGGCGGCGTGCCGCGTCGCCGGGTCGGCCAGGACATAGCTGACCGTATAGGTCGCCGGGTCGAAGAAGGCCGTGATGACGGGCTGCGGTTCCATGCGATGCCTCCAGGCAGCGTGCTTGACTAATATATTAGAATTATCTAAATTAGAAAGTTCTAAAGGGGAAGGCGTGACCAGGACCGACGCAACCAACATTAAGGCGATGTCGCGCAAGGCGGAAGAGGCGGCCGAGCTGCTGCGGGCGCTGGCGCACAGCGCGCGGCTGAAGGTGTTGTGCGAACTCTCCGGCGGGGAAAGAAGGGTGGGGGAGCTTGTCCGGTCTTCCGGACTCAGCCAATCGGCGCTTTCCCAGCATCTGGCGCGGCTGCGCGAGGACGGCTTGGTGACGACGCGTCGCGACGCGCAGACGATATATTACAGCCTAGCGGACAACAGGGTTCGGCAGGTGGTCGCGCTGTTGTTCGAGCTTTACTGCGGAAGACAGCCATGAGCGTGCCCCGCTTGTCGCCCCGGGAAGCGAAGGAACGGCTCGATGTCGGGCTTGGAGTTCTGATCGACATCCGCGAGATCGACGAATTCGCCCGCGAGCACATCGAGGGCGCCCTGCACATGCCGCTGTCGAAGTTCGACGATCTGGATCATGCGGTCATGCGCACGCGTCCCACGATCATGTACATCTGCCAGAACGGCACGTTGTGCTGCGAGCACTATCGCCGCCTGGCGACGGCCGCGTTCCGGGAATCGTATGTGATCGCCGGAGGAATGTCGGCCTGGAAAGCGACAGGACTGCCCACTACCGTCGATCGCACCCGGCCCTTGGAGCTGCGCCGGCAGGTCTTGATCGCGGCGGGCCTGCTCGTGCTTGTCGGCTTGCTGCTTGCGTTGTTCGCGTGGCCGGGGTTCATCGTGGTGACGGTCCTGACAGGATGCGCAATGGTGTTTGCGGGCTTCACCGGTTGGGACGGCCTGGGCGCACTCATTCGCCGGATGCCGTGGAATTCGTCGTGGCGGTGACCGATCTTCTGTCGATCGCAAGCGGAAGCGTGGTGGGCTTCGCGCTCGGCCTGCTGGGCGGGGGCGGCTCGATCCTGGCGGTGCCGTTGCTCGTCTACGTCGTAGGTGTGCGCTCGACGCATGTCGCCATCGGCACCAGCGCTCTGGCCGTGGCCGCCAATGCCTTCACCAACCTGATCGCCCATTCGCGGGCCGGACACGTCAAATGGCCTTGCGCCGTCACCTTCGCGGCGGCGGGCGTGGCGGGCGCGGCCGCGGGCGCGCGGCTGGGGCAGATGGTTGACGGCCGCCAGCTGCTGTTCCTGTTCGGCCTGGTGATGCTGGCCGTCGCCGCAGGCATGTTCGCCCCCCGCGCCGCGCAGGGCGACCCCGGTGTGCGGATGGACCGGGCGATCGCGTTGCGCCTCGTGGGCATCGGGCTGATCGTCGGGCTGCTGTCCGGGTTCTTCGGAATCGGTGGAGGATTCCTGATCGTTCCCGCGATCATGCTCGGCAGCGGCATGGCGACGATCAACGCGGTGGGCTCGTCGCTGGTATCGGTCGGCGCCTTCGGGCTGACCACCGCGGCGTCCTACGCCTTTACCGGTCTGGTGGACTGGCGGACCGCAGGCTTGTTCATCCTGGGCGGGATCGCGGGCGGGCTGGCGGGCGTGACCCTGGCGAAGCGGCTTTCGCGGCGCCGCGCCGTTCTGACGCGCCTGTTTGCGGGGGTGGTCGTGGCGGTTGCGGGCTTCATCCTGTGGCGCTCGGCCCCAGGGATTTTCCGTTGATTTTGGCGCTCTTCACAAGGAGGACGGGGTTTGCTACACCCCGCGACCCCTGCGCTGCGGTCGTGGCGGAATGGTAGACGCACTAGCTTGAGGTGCTAGCGGGGCAACCCGTGGAAGTTCGAATCTTCTCGACCGCACCACCCTGCGCTGCGCAGCAGCGGAGGGTGTCTCCCGAAGCGCGCAGCGCGCAGGGAGATTGTCCGATATTGCGCGCCTTCGGGTCACGCGTTGGAGTCTGGGAATGCAGATTCGGCGCTCTGGCCGGTTGGCACGGTCCGCTTCGCGATCAGGCCGGGACGTACGTCAGCCTAATCGCGTCCTCTCCGACGGGATCGGCGGAAACAAGGCGGAGCGGCGGTCGCGGACCGGCGAAGAAAGGCTTGCCGCGACCAAGCACGACGGGGCGGAAGTAGAGTCGATACTCATCAATAAGACCAAGCTCGGTCAAGCTTCGCGCCAAGTCCGGTCCGCCAACTCCAATCTCACCTGCGAGCTCGTCCTACAGCCCGCGTATCGCCTCCCCGATGTCGCCCTCGACAAGTGTGGCGTTGGGGCCGACTGACTTCAATGAGCGCGACACCACCCACTTCGGTAGGCGCCGCCAGGCCGCCGCGAAATCGAGTTTGTTCGAATCCCATTCAGGATGGTCTTCGTCCCAATAGCGCATCACCTCGTACATGCGGCGACCGTAGACGGTGCCGGCCAGCCCGCGCACTTGCTCGACGAAGTGGCGAAACAGCGCGGGACCCGGCGCAAATTCCTGATGGTCGACGTAGCCGTCCAGTGACTGGTTCAATCCGAAGAACAGCTTCGCCATGCTGCAAGATGTCCGCTCTGAGGTCCCTGTTCAAAGTAGCCTGAAGTGCCGTAACGCAGAAGCAAGGCTGGGTCCGTATTTGACGATTTTTCTCGACCGCGCAAGCCGTCGCGCCACGGCGGTGAAGACTGCCGGGCGAGCGCGCTTGCTTTGTGCCGAGGATGGTGCAGCGCGGCTCCGGCGCCACAGGCGCCGCGATCGCTCTTGCAACATGTCGCGGCCGTAATCTTCGAAGCGCGCGAGCGCTGCGTCAATCTGAGTTCGCGCCGGCGAGGTTGGCAGCGGTGTCACGCTGTTGCCGTTCCGGGCCGCCGTCCAATCCGATATCGTTTGCGCATCTAATCATGGCATCGCCGTTCTGGGCGGGAAGGGGGCTTCGATGTTGCGGAGTGACATTCGTTTTGCGCTCGCGCGGCTGTTCAAGTCGGTCAATCCTGTTTCGTTTCTGATCTTCGCCGCCGCGCTGGCGCTTGATCCGGCGCATGCGGGCTCGCCGCTGTTCACGCCATGGGGCGACCAGGTGGCGATCACCGGGCCGCTGCAGGTCCGGCTCTCATACACCGACAAGAGCGGCAATCCGCAGAACGCCATCATCGCGCAGCTTCCGTCGGGCGGGTTGCCGGGCAATCTGCAGAAGATCAAGGGCATTCCGCTCGTGGCGCCCCTGTCGAACGGCAAGTCCTATTTCGACCGTGCCTGGGGCGGCATCCGCGCCCAGGTTTGCGCCGAGGTAACCGCAGCGGTGCAGCAGCAGATCAGCGGCAGCCCCAACGCGGCCTACAACGTCAAGTGCGTCACCAACCCGAAGGGTGCGCTCGAAGCCACATTCCAGGAAACCTGGGAAAACGACCAGTTCCAAACCGTCAACGGCCGCCGCATCGTGTTCGATTACTACGTGCCGCTGAACGGCGTCAGCTTCTACGTCACCTCGCCCACGACCTGTCATCTCGGCAGCACGTGCCCAGGTCTGCTGACCGATGAGCAGTTCACCGCATCGTTCGACGTCCACGTCGTCGTCACGTCGACGAGTTCCGGCCAGACCGCTTTCATCCTGCCGGTGACCGACACGGAGGATTCCTCCATTGTGATCCAGAGCGTCGACGGCGGCGACATCACGGGCGCATTGCAGAACGCGGCCGTGTCCTGGGCGGAGAAGCTGCCCGTGGATGCCGCGCTGGCGATTGCGAGCGACGGTGCGGCGGGCCTGGCCGCGCTGGCCGCGACCACGGCGGATCTGCTGAAGACGGCCATCGCCACCGGCGCGACCGCGATCGTCGACCAGCACCTGCGCGATGAAGTGTCGGCCAAGCTTTCCTTCGTCTCCGGCAGTACGGGCCAGATGGCGACGGACGCGTCGGCGCAGTTCGATCGGGTTTACCAGAACCTCTATGCCGGGCAGCTCGCGGGATTGACCAACTTCAACATCGCCATCGGCTCCGACGGCAGCTTCAACTTCGAACTCACCTATCCGTCGGCTCAAAAACCCGTCGTGAGCAACACGATCGCCTCGACCAACGGCGGCAAGCTGTTTGCGCCCTCTATCTATCCAACCAAATCGGAGGCCGCGCCCGGCAATCAACTCACGCTGAACTGCGATTATTTCGCGGCTTCCTACACCAACTTCCTCTCGATCGGCTGGACCAGGGCAGTGCTGGGCACGCCCGTCAACTCGCAGGTGTCGTGGGGCGTGCCGGGGCAAGCGATGCAGTCCTACCAGACCACCACCTTCGGTTACATTCCGAAGAACCTGGCACCCAACACCGCCTATCAGTTCCAGGTACAGGAATGCGACGGGTTGACATGCTCGCCGTGGAGCGACTGGCTCGCCACTTCGACCGAAGCGAGCGGCAGCAACCAGGTGACGTTCTGGCTCGACAAGGACACCAGCCAGCCGATCGGCACGGCCACGATTGCTGCGGGCGGCGCGACATTCACCGCAACGGTCACGATCCCGCCGGGAACCGGCGCCGGGCGGCATTCGATCCACGCCGCGGTGCCGGGGCAGAGCGCTGCGAGCACCACGATCAACGTGTGCGCCACGACGGGCTGCAATCCGGTCCTCGGCGTGGTCAACACGCTGAACGGCGGGTTGTACCCGCCCGATCCGCCGCCTGGCGCAGTTGTCGGATTGAACCTGACGGTCCACGGCGGCAGCTTCGCCCCCGGCCAACCGGTCAACCTCTACCTCGACGATGCGAACACGACAACCTTGGCTTCCACCGTGGTCGCGAGCGACGGCACGTTCCAGGTCCAATTTCTCGTGCCCTATGGCACTTCGTCGGGCGATCACAATGTGATTGCTCTGGAAGCGACTGGCATCCCTCCCGTCCGGGCATTCGCAAACCGCAGACGGTCGGACATGAGCTTTAGGCCGTTTCCGATCCTCTATGGCGGGTCGCTGCAGGCCAGCGTGGAAATTTCAGTGGAGCAGGGAGCGCAGTAGCGGCGGTTTGTTTCGCGAAGCCGCCCGTTTCGGGCATTTCTTCCGCGCGTGACGTCAACTTCACGCATGCTGAAGGGTGGCGCCGTATTCGTGTAAGATCGGCGCATGATCCCCAATTCATATCCTTCGCTCGATCACGATCTCGGCGACACCGCGGACATGCTGCGCGACACCGTGCGCGGTTTCACGTCAGACCGCATCGCACCAATCGCCGACGAGATCGACCGCACCAATGAATTCCCGCGCCACCTGTGGCCCGAAATGGGAAAGCTCGGCCTGCACGGCATCACGGTGGAGGAAGAATACGGCGGCTCCGGCTTCGGCTACCTTGAGCACGTTGTGGCGATCGAGGAGATCAGTCGCGGCTCCGCCGCCATCGGTCTTTCCTATGGCGCACACTCGAACCTCTGCATCAACCAGATCCGCAGGAATGGCACCGAGGAGCAGAAACGCCGCTATCTGCCGGGCCTCATTTCCGGCGAGCACGTCGGCGCGCTGGCGATGAGCGAGCCGGAAGCCGGTTCCGACGTCGTCTCCATGCGGCTCCTGGCCGAGAAGCGCGGCGACCGCTATGTGCTCAACGGCACCAAGATGTGGATCACCAACTTCAAGCACGCCGACACGATGGTGGTCTACGCCAAGACCGATCCCGCGGCGGGTCCGCAGGGCATTTCCGCTTTCATCGTGGAACGCGACTTCAGGGGCTTCTCGACCACCGGCAAGCTCGACAAGCTCGGCATGCGCGGCTCCGACACCGGCGAGCTGGTGTTCGACAACTGCGAGGTGCCGGCGGAAAACGTGCTCGGCGGCGTGGGTCAGGGCGTGCGCGTGCTGATGAGCGGGCTCGATTACGAGCGCGTGGTGCTGGCGGCGGGCCCCATCGGCATCATGCAGGCCTGCCTCGACATCGTCGTTCCCTACGTCCACGAACGCAAGCAATTTGGTGTGCCGATCGGCTCGTTCCAGCTCATGCAGGGCAAGATCGCCGACATGTATGTCGGGCTGTCGGCGGCGCGCTCCTACGTCTATGCGGTGGCACGCGCCTGCGACACCGGCAAGCACACCCGCAAGGACGCGGCCGGCGCGATCCTGTACGCCGCGGAAAAGGCGACCTGGATGGCGCTGCAGGCGATCCAGTGCCTGGGCGGCAACGGCTACATCAACGATTTTCCGACCGGGCGCCTGTTGCGCGACGCCAAGCTGTACGAAATCGGCGCTGGTACCAGCGAAATCCGCCGGTGGTTGATCGGGCGCGAACTGTTCGAAGAGACGGGTTAGTCCTTTTCCTCGTTCTTCAGCACGAGGCGGACGAGGTCCTCGTCCCACAGCACGCCGACCGGCTTGCGCAGGCTCTTGCCCCGGTAGACCACGAGGCCGCGCACGTGGTTTTCCGTCATCATCTTCATGGCTTCGGAGACGGGCCTGTCATCGGAGATGCATTCGTGGTGGGTGAGCCCGACGCACTTTTTCACGGTGAACCCGTCGAAGACGGTGCTGTTGATTTCGCGCAGGTTGAGCACGTCGGGGCGTTCGAGCACGTCCGAGATGTAGCGGGCGATCAGCGTTTCCCCGTGATCGCCGATCATATAGGAGCGTGCATAGGACGCCGGAAGGTAGCCGATGTATTCGTCGTGCTCGTTGACGAGCAGGACATGAACGAATTTCTCGTAGCCCTTCAGCCCGGTGAAGATCTGCCGGAGCACGCTGGGGTTGAAGACGGTCTTGCCCTTCTTGATGGTGACGAAGATGTTTTTGTCGGCGTACTTCTGGCTGTCGTTTTCGCGAACCGCGCCGATTTCCTTGGCCACGGTGTCCGGCTTGAGAACCGGGCGAGGGCCGTCCGTCGGGAAGTGCTCGTAGGCCTCCACCGGCAGGTCGCGCAGCAGGAGCTCGGCGACTTTCTTCTTCTTGGCCTTGGGCAGGGCGGTCAGCGTGAGAAGGCTGATGGAAGCACAGAAAGCCGCCACCGCTGCAGCCAGCGTCAGCGATGCGGGCGTGAACTGGAACCCAACGTAAGGCGCACCATAATAGGCGGCGGCGAGCAGCAGTCCCGCGCCGATTCCGACCAAAGCAGCGACAACCCCCTTGCCCTGCATGTACCCCACACCCATACGCTCGATTAATGATAACCTAGACTCTGTCGAGCACAAAGCGGCGCAAAGTCCGGCACTTACCATCCGGCAAAACGCCTCACGTTAAGCATCGGAGACCAGCGAATGCAGGGTGTTGTCATATTGTCCTCGGCGCGCACCCCGATGGGCGGATTCATGGGCGAGTTGGCGTCATGCACAGGCCCGGAACTGGGCGCGGCGGCGATTTCCGCGGCAGTCGCGCGGGCGGGAATTGACCCCGGCGATCTCGAGGAAACCGTGATGGGCTGCGTGCTGGCTGCCGGCCTCGGGCAGGCGCCGGCTCGTCAGGCCGCAAAACTCGCCGGTGTTCCCGATCGCGTACCGGCGACGACGGTCAACAAAGTCTGCGGTTCCGGCATGAAGGCGATCATGCTTGCTGCCGATCAGCTTGCGCTCGGCCGCGCGCCGCTTGCCGTAGCGGGAGGCATGGAGAGCATGAGCAACGCGCCATACCTGCTCGCCAAGGCGCGCGGCGGCTACCGGCTCGGCCATGGCGAGCTTAAGGACCACATGTTCCTGGACGGGCTCGAGGACGCCTACGAGCACCGCCTGATGGGAACGTATGCCGAGGACGCGGCGCAGAAATACCAGTTCACACGCGAGGCTCAGGATGCATATGCAACCGAGTCGCTGATGCGAGCGAAGCGGGCCCAAGCCGACGGTTCGTTTGCCGCAGAAATCGTGCCGGTGAAGGTGAAAAGCCGCGCTGGCGAGGCGGTGGTGGATTCGGACGAGCAGCCGAGGAAGGCCGATCCGGCAAAGATCCTCACGCTCAAGCCCGCCTTTGCCAAGGACGGCACGGTCACGGCCGCCAATTCCTCCTCGATTTCCGACGGCGGCGCGGCAGTGATTCTCGCACGGGCAGATGTCGCGGCGGCGAGGGGATTCAAGCCTGTGGCCCGTATCGTGGCGCAGGTCAGCTTCGCGCATGAGCCGCGCTGGTTCACCACCGCCCCGGTCGGCGCCATCCGCAAGGTTCTGGGGTTGGCCCAATGGAGGGCGGGCGACGTCGATCTGTTCGAAGTCAACGAGGCCTTCGCCAATGTCGCCATGATCGCCATGCGCGACCTTGATCTGCCGCATGCGAAGCTGAACGTGAACGGCGGTGCCTGCGCGCTGGGCCATCCGATCGGCTGCTCCGGGGCGCGGCTTGTCGTGACGCTTGTCCACGCACTCGAGAATCGGGGATTGAAGCGTGGCGTCGCGGCGCTCTGCATCGGCGGTGGGGAAGCCACGGCCATGGCGCTGGAGATCGTGAGCTGAAAGAGGCTAATCTCGCGCATCCTTGGGCACTTTGGGGGCCATGATGGAAACACGACGCACATTTCTCATCGCCGCGGCCGGCATGCCTCTCGCTGCCAGGGCGGCATGGGCCAAGGGCTATTCCAATGCCGCGCTGTTGCGCTGCACGATGTCGCTCGGCAAGCCCGCGCTCGGGCTCGACGGCGATTTCACGATCGTCTGCGCGCTTGAAGCCCGCCTCAAGTTTGTTCGCCTTTACGCACCGCTCGAATGGGGCAACGTGCGGGGTTTCCGCCTCAAGCTCGCAGCCGCCGACGGCAAGACGAGCGAGCCGCAATTCCACCCGCCGGTCGCTCCGCCCGCCGATTATGACTCGGCACACTTCCGCGAGCTGGACGTGGGCGAACAGGCGAGCTTCCGCTCGACGCTTCAGGTCAGGTCGGTGTTTCCCGGACCAGGAACCTTCAAGCTCAGCGCAATCTATCTGCCCGAGCCCCTGCGCGCCGCCACCCATGTGCAGGACGCGGTGGTGTTCGAGGACGGTCCGGTGGAGTCGGGCGCCGTTCTGGTCAAAGTCGCCTGATGACGATCCTGCGCTCGTCCATCGCCACCGGCAGCGAGGGCTTCAAGGCCAACGCCGCCGCCTTGGCCGCGCTGGTGGACGAGCTGAAGTCGCGCATGCTGGCGGCGGCGCAGGGCGGCGACGAGCGCTCGCGCAAGCGCCACACCGAACGCGGCAAGCTGTTGCCGCGCGAGCGCGTCGAGCATCTTGTCGATCCCGGCTCGCCTTTCCTGGAGCTGTCGCCGCTGGCGGCGAACGGCATGTATGACGGAGATATTCACGGCGCCGGCCTCATCACCGGCATCGGCCGGGTAGAGGGACGCGAATGCGTCGTCGTCTGCAACGATGCCACCATCAAGGGCGGCACCTATTATCCGATGACGGTGAAGAAGCATCTCCGCGCCCAGGAAATCGCCCGCGAAAACCGCCTGCCGTGTATCTATCTCGTCGATTCCGGCGGCGGCAACCTGCCCAATCAGGCCGACATCTTCCCCGATCGCGAGCACTTCGGCCGCATCTTCTACAACCAGGCCACCATGAGTGCGGCCGGAATCCCGCAGATCGCCGCCGTGATGGGTTCGTGCACCGCGGGCGGAGCCTACGTTCCCGCGATGAGCGACGAATGCGTCATCGTGAAGGGGCAGGGCACCATCTTCCTCGGCGGTCCGCCGCTGGTGAAGGCTGCCACCGGCGAGGTGGTGAGTGCGGAGGAACTCGGCGGTGCCGACGTGCACGCGAAGCTGTCGGGCGTGGCCGATCACTGCGCCAACGACGACACCCATGCGCTGGCCATCGTCCGGCGCATCGTGGCCGGGCTGAACAAGACCAAGGCGCCCGACATCCCGCTCATAACGCCGCGCCCGCCCGCCTTCGATCCCTCGGAACTGAACGGCATCATCCCGGCTTCGCTCGCCGCGCAATACGACGTGCGCGAGGTCATCGCACGTTTCGTCGACGCCAGCGAGTTCGACGAATTCAAGAAGCTCTACGGTACCACGCTGGTCGCCGGCTTCGCGCATCTGGAGGGCATTCCGGTCGGCATCGTCGCGAACAACGGAATCCTGTTTTCGGAATCCGCGCTGAAGGCCACGCATTTCATCGAATTGTGCTGTCAGCGCCGCGTGCCGCTGCTGTTCCTGCAGAACATCGCGGGCTTCATCGTGGGAAAGAAATACGAGGCGGGCGGCATCGCCAAGGACGGCGCCAAGATGGTGACGGCGGTGGCCTGTGCAAGCGTCCCCAAGCTCACGCTCATCATCGGCGGCAGCTATGGCGCGGGCAACTACGGCATGTGCGGGCGCGCCTACGGCCCGCGCTTCCTGTTCACTTGGCCCAATTCGCGCATCTCGATCATGGGTGGCGAACAGGCGGCCTCGGTGCTGGCGACCGTCAAGCGCGACGGCTTGGAAGCGCGCGGCCAGAAGTGGTCCGCGGAAGAGGAGGCCACTTTCAAGGCACCGATCCGCGAGCAGTACGAGCGCGAGGGCAATCCGTATTTCGCTACCGCCCGGCTATGGGACGACGGCATCATCGCGCCCGCCGACACCCGCCGGGTGCTTGGGCTGGCGCTGTCGGCCTGCCTCAACGCGCCCATCCCCGAAACCAGGTTCGGTGTGCTGAGAACGTGAATGCGATGAAAGAGATGCTGAAACAGCTCTCCGCGGTGACCTCGATCGCAACCGCGGCATGCTTTGTGATCGGATACGTCTATGTGTACGCATTCTACGCCGTCATCGGCGCGCACAGCATCGAGCTGCTGACGTACAGCGACTATCTGGATTCGCTGAAGAACGCGTTCCTGCTGGCGCTGGTGTTTGCCGTCGTCTACGGCACCATTCTCGTCAGCATGGCGCAGTCGCGGCTGGACCGGATCAAGGCCTATCTGGTGGCGTTCGTTCGGCAGGACGGCGCGATCCCTAAGCCGCAGCGGATTTCGACGTCGATCGCCGCGCAAATTGTCCTGGCCGCGAGCTTTGTCATCATGGTGGCGGGCACCGTCTGGCTGTTCGCGCGCACGCCCGGCCCGCCCGATTTCTGGTCGCTCACGATCGTCTACATCTGGCTTGCGGGCAACCTCGCCATGTTCTTCTCGGTGATGATCCTGCTCATCGAGGGCTGGAGTTCGCGCTGGGGGCGGCTGATGTCCGCGGGCGTGATCGGGTTCGGTGTCACGCTCACGGTCTTCTATTACGTGGGCGGCGCCGATGCGCGCGCGGCGCTCGCGGCAGGCGCGCCGAATGCCGAGCTTTTGCTTGCCGACGGCAAGACCGCCGACTGCGTGGTGGTGTCGATTGTGGGCAAGGGCTATTTCGTCGAAATGCCGGGCGTGAGCGGCGCCGTGTTCCTGCCGTCCGACAAAGTGTCCCGCATCAGGTTTTTGCCAAACGGGGAATAGCCCTCGCGGGTTCGCCCGCCTTGGTCCCGCCGCAGAAACCGTCTATTGACGCCCCGAACCCGGCCGAATCGCCCTATGCCCGACCCGTTCCCGCCGCCTTCGCAAACGCGCATCTACATCAACGCGCCGCCGTTCCTGCGCGCGCTGGGCTGCGGCGGCTGCGGGTTGGGCTGCATCGTGCTGCTGTTCGTGGTGTTCATCCTGGGCGGGATTTTCGGCATCCTGTTGTTCGGATGGAAAAACCTCATCGGCGGCTGAAAAATGTTACCCCGGCGCAAGCAACCCGCGAATTGATTCCGTCGCAAACCTGTTGTCTTGTTCCGTTACGCAGCCGACACGCCAACGGGGTATGCGATGGATCAGGTGATGCAGTTCCTGGATCAGGTGATGAATTTCCTCCGCGGCGGGTTCAACCAGGTCAACGCCATCCTCGGCCTGCTGATCGCGTTGTTCGCTTCGTTCCAGCTTTCAAGCTGGAAGAAGCTGTGGGAGATCGCGCTGGTCGCGGTCCTGATCCACATCCTGGCGCTGATGCTGGCGCCGGTGATCGCCAACGGCGCGCCGATCCGGCTGCCGCCCATCCTCGAAGCTGCATGGCTGCGCAACCTGGCGGCGATCTATGTCGGCTACATCATCCTGATCGCGCTGTTCTTCTTCATGCGAACGAAGCTTCTGAAGCCGGCCGCGGTGGCCCATCACTGAATCCTTCCCTAAGGAACGCAGCAGCCCACACCCTCGCGGCGGCCGTGAAAAGCGTCTATCAGGCGGCATGATCCGCACGCTCCTGATCGCCAACCGGGGCGAGATCGCCTGCCGCATCGCGCGCACTGCAAGAGCGATGGGGCTGCGCACGATCGCCGTCTATTCGGATGTGGACGCCCATGCGGCGCATGTGGAAGCCGCTGATGAGGCGGTGTGCATCGGCCCGGCGTCCGCGCGCGAAAGCTATCTGCGGGCCGACCGCATCCTCGAAGCGGCGAAGTCCACCGATGCCGACGCGATCCATCCCGGCTACGGCTTTCTTTCGGAGAACGCCGAATTCGCGCAAGCCTGTGCGGCGGCGGGGCTCGTCTTCGTGGGACCGACCGTCTCCGCGATCCGCGCCATGGGTCTGAAGGACAACGCAAAGAATCTGATGCAGGCGGCCGGCGTTCCGGTCGTGCCGGGCTTCCACGGCGAAGACCAGTCGCGCCTTGCATCCGAAGCCGACAGGATCGGCTATCCGGTGCTCATCAAGGCGACCGCGGGCGGCGGCGGCAAGGGCATGCGCCGCGTCGAGCGGGCACAGGATTTTGCAGCCGCGCTCGAGGGCGCCCGGCGCGAGGCGGCATCGGCGTTCGGCGATGCCCGCATGCTGGTCGAGAAATACGTCGCCCATTCGCGCCACATCGAAGTGCAGGTGTTCGCGGATGCGCACGGCAACGCCGTGCACCTGTTCGAGCGCGACTGTTCGCTGCAGCGCCGTCACCAGAAGGTGATCGAGGAGGCGCCCGCGCCCGGCATGAGCGGAAAGCTGCGCGCCGCCATCGGGGCTCTTGCGGTCAAGGCCGCCAGGGCGGTGGGTTATGTCGGCGCCGGCACTGTCGAGTTCATTGCCGATGCCGGCGAGGGACTTGCCGCCGACCGCATCTGGTTCTTGGAGATGAACACGCGCCTGCAGGTCGAGCATCCGGTCACCGAAGCGATCACCGGTTTCGATCTCGTGGAGTGGCAGTTGCGCGTGGCGGCGGGCGAGCCGCTGCCCAAATGCCGGGACGAGATCGCTGCCAAAGGCCACGCGGTCGAAGCCCGCCTTTACGCCGAGGACCCGGGCCACGATTTCCTTCCCTCCACCGGCACGCTGGAGCGTTTCAAGCTGCCGAGCGGCATTCGCGTCGATGCCGGCGTGCGCGAAGGCGACGTGGTGACGCCGTTCTACGATCCGCTGCTCGCCAAAGTGATCGCGCACGGGCCCACGCGCGCCACCGCGGTCAAGCAGCTGGCGGATGCGCTCGCCGTTGCGGAGATCGGGGGTTTGCGCACCAATGCGGGATTTCTCGTGCGCGTGCTCAGGCAAGCCGAATTCCGCGCCGGCGCGATTGACACCCATTTCATCGCGCGCCATCCCGAGCTGTCGGCACCGCCTCTGCCGTCAGAACGCGTGCTGGCCGCCGCCGCACGGTTGCTGATGCAGGCGCCGGTCGGCAACGACCCCTGGAGCCGCGCCGATGGCTTCCGTCTGGCGGGAACCGCGAAGCGCAAAGTGGAATTCATCGTGGACGGCGCCCGCGTGTCGGTGAACGTTCCAGTGGTTGCCGAGCGTGGATTGCCCGTTGCATTCCGGCTCAACTGCGGCGATATCGCGGTTATGGACGAAGGCGAAACGGTTGTCCTTCATCCCCACGACCCTCTCTGTGATGCGGAGGAAGAGGGTGAAGCCGCAGACGGCGTTGCTGCGCCGATGCCGGGCCGCGTGATTCAGGTTCGCGTCGCTCCCGGCCAGAAGGTGCGCCGTGGCGAGGCGCTCATGGTGCTGGAGGCGATGAAGATGGAGCACACGCTTTCCGCCCCGCGCGACGGCACTGTGGAATCCGTCGGCGCCGCCGAAGGCGATCAGATTGCGGAAGGCGTCGAACTGGTGCGTTTTTCGGGAGTTGCTGCGTGACCATTCATCTCATCAAGCTCTGTGTCGGCTGCGACAGTATCCAGGACCTGGTCGATTGGCAGCAGGCGCGCCTCAAGGAGCGCAAGAAGAAAAGCCTGCCGCCCGTGTTGATGCACGTCACGCGCCAGATGCCCAAGCGCGCCGGGGAGCTCGTGGATGGTGGCTCGCTCTACTGGGTCATCAGGGGCTACGTCGCCTGCCGCCAGCGCATCCTCGAACTGAAGCCTGTCACCAGGAACGGCACGCCTCATTGCGGCATCGTCTACGACCCGAAGCTGTTTGTGACCGTGCGCCGCTTCCATCGCCCATTCCAGGGTTGGCGCTACCTTGAACCCAAGGACGCCCCGCCCGACATTCGCGATCTCAAGGGCGGCAAGAACCTGCCCGAGGCGTTGAAGATCGAATTGGCGGAGCTGGGGCTGCTATAGCGCCTTTTCGAGCACCACGAATTCCAGGTCGTGGCGCTTGGCGATGCCGAATCGCGAATCGTATGGGAAGGGTTTGGTCTCGCCGGTCAGGCGGTATCCGCGCCGCTCGTACCACGCGATCAGGGTGTTGCGGATACCGACCACCACCATACGCACGCGCCCGCCGCCGCGTTCACGGACATAGTCCTCAGCGGCAACCAGCAGTCGCCGGCCGATGCCGCAGTCCTGCAGGCTGGGGCGCACTGTCAACATGCCCAGGTACCAGGCATTGCCGCCCGCCGGTTCCAGCCAGACGCAACCCTGCAATTCCGCCTGGTCGCGACACAAAAGCATGACCGCGCCGGGCTTTGCCGCCAAGTCTTCACGCAACGCCTGCGCATCCGTGCGCTGGCCGTCCAGGTAGTCGGCCTCGGTCGTCCAACCGGCCCGTGAGGTTTCGCCGCGATAGGCTGAATTGACGAGGGCGGCGACCTCTTCCAGCTCGCCGTCGGTGGCGGGAACGAGCTGCATGGCTAAACCGCCAAGTTGTCGATCAGACGGGTAGAGCCCACTGTCGCGGCGGCCAAAACGCGCGCCGGTCGGTCGAGGGCCGCCAGCGGGGCCAGCGTCGCGGCATCGCGCACGGCGAGGTAGTCGACCGAATGGAATCCGGATTGCAGCAGGGCGCGCTTGCCGGCATCTTCCGCGGCCGCGACAGTCGCCCCATTGCGCAGCTCGGCGACGAGCCCCTTCAACACCAGGTTGAGGCTGGCCGCGATCCTTCGCTGCTCGCCCGAGAGGTAAACGTTGCGCGACGACATCGCCAATCCATCCGCCTCGCGCACGATAGGCGCGCCCAGAATCTGCACCGGCAGGCCGAGATCGGCCGCCATGCGGCGCACGACCAGAAGCTGCTGGTAGTCCTTCTCGCCGAACATCGCCACGTCGGGCATCGCCGCCACCAGCAGCTTGGCCACGACGGTCGCCACGCCGGCGAAGAAATGCGGGCGGAAATCCGATTCGAGGCCCTCGGCCGGCCCGCTCACCTCCAGGCGCGTGGCAAAATCTGGGGGATACATCTCGCCCACGGACGGGGCAAAGATGAGGTCGGTTTCGCCCGCGGCGCCGAGCTTCTCGGCATCAGCCGCAAGCGTGCGCGGATAGCGGTCGAAATCTTCGTGCGGGGCGAACTGGGTCGGGTTTACGAAAATGCTGACGATTACGATATCAGCGTGCTTTTGCGTTTCGCCGACCAGCGCAAGATGCCCGGCGTGGAGCGCCCCCATGGTGGGCACCAGTCCGATGCGGGAATCATCCTGGCGGAACGCGGCGATGCGGTGGCGCAGCTCGGCGACGGCCGTCACGATCTGGGGAGGTTGACTCATGGCGGGACATTAGCGTGGCCTGCCAACTCCGCGCTACAATGATCTGCCGCCCCCGCGAAGTGTTGCCATGACCGATCTGAAGAGTGCGATTGCCGATGCCTATCTCGCCGACGAGAACGTGATCTCAGCGCAGCGGATCGAGGAAGCGAAGTTCTCGCCCGGAGAGAACGCCGCAGTCCAGGGCTTGGCGCGCGAGCTGGCGGGTCGCATCCGCAAGGAGGGCACGAAACGCGGCGGCGTCGATGCCTTCACGCAGGAATACGCGCTTTCGACCGAAGAGGGCGTGGCGCTGATGTGCCTGGCCGAGGCACTGCTGCGCGTTCCCGATGCCGACACCGCCGACCGCCTCATCCGAGACAAAATCGCGCCACCCGATTGGGACAGCCACAGCGGAAAGTCGGATTCGCTGTTTGTCAACGCCTCTACCTGGGCCTTGATGCTGACGGGCCGCGTGGTGCGCATGGGCCTGACGCAGGATTACGACTTCGAGGCCATCATCAAGAAGCTGGTGTCGCGGTCGGGCGAGCCAGTGATCCGCCAGGCCATTAGCGCCGCCATGCGCATGCTGGGCGGCCAGTTTGTGCTTGGCCGCACGATGAAAGAGGCGATGCGCAACGCGCACAAATGGCGCGAGAAGGGCTACCGCTATTCCTTCGACATGCTGGGCGAGGCCGCCTATACGGCCGGCGACGCCGAGCGGCACTTGGCGCACTACCGTCAGGCCATCGGCGAGATCGGCGAGGCCTACAAGGGTGCCGACGTTCCCCTCGTCGGGCGACCCAGCATCTCGGTGAAGTTGTCGGCCGTTCATCCGCGCTACGAATGGGTCAAGCGCGAGCGCGTGGTCGCCGAGCTTCTGCCGGCGCTGGCCGATCTGGGCCGGCGCGCCCGCGCGGCCAACGTTGGCCTCACCATCGACGCGGAAGAGGCCGATCGCCACGAGTTGATGCTCGACCTGTTCGAGGCCCTCGTGAAGAACTCCGAGCTGAGGGGCTGGAGCGGCTTGGGCATGGCGGTGCAGGCCTACCAGAAGCGCGGCCTGCCGACCGTCAAGTGGCTGATCGACACCGCCCGCCGTTACGGCATCCGCATTCCCGTGCGGCTGGTGAAGGGTGCCTATTGGGACACCGAGATCAAGCGCGCCCAGGAAGCGGGCCTTTCGGATTATCCGGTGTTCACGCGCAAGCCGGCCTCCGACGCCTCCTACATCGCCTGCGCGCGGGCCATGTTTGCGGCACGCGACGCGATCTACGGCCAGTTTGCCACCCACAACGCCCATACGCTGGCGAGCGTGGATACGCTTTCGGGCGGCAAGTACGACTTCGAATTCCAGCGCCTGCACGGCATGGGCGAGTTCCTCTACGAGCTTTATCACGACATCAAGGCGGCCAAGTCCGAAAGCGCAGGCGTACGCATTTACGCGCCGGTGGGCAGCCATGAGGATCTGCTCGCCTATCTCGTGCGGCGTCTTCTGGAGAACGGCGCCAATTCCTCCTTCGTCAACCGGCTTGCCGACGAAGAGGCGCCGGTCGATGCGTTGGTCGCCGATCCGGTCGCCGAGCTGGCGCGGCTCACCCCGTTGCGCAATCCCAAGATCGCGGTCCCGCGCGACTTGCTGCCCGACCGCCGCAACTCCGCAGGCTTCCTGTGGAGTGATCCGCGCGTCTGCGATTGCATTCTCAACGAGATGCAGGATGCCGTTCAGTCGCCCGCCGCGGCCGCACCGATCATCGGAGGCCAGTGGCGCGAGGGCAAGGCCGCGCCGGTGTTCGATCCCGCCGACCGCTCGCGCCTTATCGGTCATGTCAGTCAGACCAGCACGGACGAGGCCAGGGAGGCGCTCGACCGCGCCCATCGCGCGCAAACATCATGGGACAGGCTGGGCGGCGAGGCTCGCGCTGCCACCCTCGAACGTGCCGCCGATCTCTATGAAGCCAGCCGCTCCCGTCTCATGGCGCTCGCCGTGCGCGAAGGCGGCAAGACGCTGCAAACCGCGCTGGGAGAGGTTCGCGAGGCGGCCGATTTCTTGCGCTATTACGCGAGCATCGCGCGGCGCGATTTCGCGGGACCCGTGAGCATGCCCGGTCCCACCGGCGAATCCAACGATCTCACGCTGCACGGCAAGGGCGTCTTCGCCTGCATTAGCCCGTGGAACTTCCCGCTCGCCATCTTCACCGGCCAGGTTGCGGGCGCGCTCGCCGCGGGCAATGCGGTGCTGGCCAAGCCCGCCGCACCCACGCCGCTGATCGCCGCCGCCGCGGTCAAGCTTTTGCATCAGGCAGGCGTGCCGGGCGACGTGCTGCACCTGTTGCCCGGCAGCGGGGCCAGGATCGGCGCCGCCATTTTTCCGGATCCCCGGCTTGCCGGCGTGGTGCTGACGGGTTCGACCGAGGCTGCCGCCGTCATCAACCGCGAACTTGCGGCCCGCGACGGCCCGATCGCCACCGTGATCGCCGAGACTGGCGGCCAGAACGCGATGATCGTGGATTCCACCGCGCTGCCGGAGCAGGTCGCACGCGACGCCATCGCCTCGGCCTTCGACAGCGCCGGCCAGCGCTGCTCGGCGTTGCGCGTGCTGTTCCTGCAGGACGACGTGGCCGACAAGATGCTCGACATGGTGCTCGGCGCCGCCGATCAGCTCCGCATCGGCGATCCGTTCGATCCGGCCACCGACGTGGGCCCCGTGATCAACGAATCCGCGCGGGAAACGCTGGACCTTCACGCCACCAAGATGACGCGCGAAGCGCGGCTCCTGCGCAAGCTGTTGCTCGGGCCCGAGCATGAAAAGGGCGTTTTCTTCGCCCCGCACGTGTTTGAGATCAGTTCCATCGCGGTGCTCGAACGCGAGGTGTTTGGTCCCGTCCTGCACGTGGTACGCTATGCTGCGGACAAGCTCGATAAGGTGTGTGAGGCGATCAACGCCACGGGTTACGGCCTCACGCTGGGAATCCACAGCCGTATCGAGTCGACGGCGGCATTCGTGCGCGAGCGCGTCCGTGTCGGCAACATCTACGTCAACCGCAACCAGATCGGCGCGGTGGTGGGCGTGCAGCCGTTCGGCGGCGAAGGGCTCTCGGGCACCGGGCCGAAGGCGGGCGGGCCGCATTACCTTGCGCGCATGGCGTTGGAGCGAACCTTCACGGTCAACACCACCGCCTCCGGCGGCAATGCGGCGCTGCTGAGCTCGAGCTGAGGGCTTTTCGCGGCGCTGCGGGCGCGTGCTATAAAGCCCCGTCGCGTCTGGTGACTACGATTGAACGCTCCCCAGCACAGCTTGCGCCGCACGCCGTTCCGCATCGGCGCGTACACGGTCGAGCCGCAGCGCAACACCCTCATCGGTCCGCCCGGTGCGGTCAGTCTCGAACCGAAGGTGATGGACCTGCTTTGCGTGCTCGCCGAGCGCGGCGGCGAGGTTTATTCGCGCGCCGAGTTGATCGATCGCGTGTGGGGGGTCGAATTCGGCGGCGACGAGAGCCTGACGCGCGCCGTATCGCAACTCCGCAAAGCGTTCGGCGATGCGCGCGACGAGGCGCACACGATCGAGACCATCCCCAAGCGCGGGTACAGACTGGTTGCGCCGGTTTCACTCGAGGCGGAGCCGGCCGTCGAAAACGCGCCCGCTGCGCCATCCGGGCTGCGCCCGGATGCAGGCTCCTGGCTGGTCGCCGGCGCGATCCTCGTGCTCGCTTGCATCGTCGTGGCGGTGTGGGTGTTCCGTTCGCTGCAACCTGTCCAGACGCCGGCTGCTCCGGCAGCAGAGAGCGGCGCGGTGGAGGGCATCGCGGTCGCGATCCGGCAGTTCGCCTCGCTCGACCAAGGCAGGCCCGAAGTCGCACGCGCGCTGACGGAAGACATCGCCGCCGCGCTCTCCCGCGTGAAGCTGCTGCGCGTCAGCTCCGGAAGCCGCGCGGAAGTCCCCGCCGAGCTGCGCTTCGCGCTCGACGGCAACGTGCAGCGATCGGGCGATCGCGTGCGAGTCAACGTGCAAATCACTGATCTCAGCTCCGGCCTGCGCGTTTGGAGCCAGGATTACGAGCGCGGCTACGACGGCAGTCTCGAGGCGCGCGACGCGCTGTCCACCATGATCGCGGGCGAAGTCTACCCGCAGTTGATCCTGGCGGCGCAAGCGACCTTGAAGCGCCGGTCGATTTTCTCCCTCGCCCCGTGGGAACTGACGCTGCTGGCGACCTGGACGCCCGGCGGCACCGAGGTGTTTCTTGCACCCCACAACGAGGACCGCGACTGGCTGCAACGCCGCGCCCTGGCGCTCGATCCGAAATACGCCCCGGCGCACGCCTCGTTGGCGCAGTTCCTGGCCTACACGGCCCTGTTCAACCCGGCCTGGGACGGCGAGGCGCTGCACGAGGAGATCGCGCGCCACGCGGCCCTGGCGATCGCCTATGCGCCTTTCGACCCCGACGTGCTGTTCCAGATTGCGACCTATGAGCGCCTCGAAGGCGAGCGGGGGCCGGCGGTCGCCACGCTGAAGCGCGTGCTTGCCATCCAGCCCACGCATCAGATCGCTCGCATCGACCTGCCGTTCGTGGAGTCGTTATGCCAGACCGACGAGGCACCGGGCGAGCGCGCCCTCAAGGCGATCCTCACGGACCTTTCGGTCGGCGACGCGTCCCGCTCGGTGGTGTTGTCGCATCTGGCCGATCTCTACCTCGCCGGCGGCGCCTACGCCGAAGCGCGGGCCGCCGCCGACCAGTCGCGCCGGATCGTGCGAACGACGTGGTCCAGCATCACCTTTGCCGCGGCTTCGGCCGCGTTGGGTCGGCGTGACGATGCTGTCGAGGCCGTCCGGCTGGCGCGCCAGGAATGGCCGAATCTGGATTTCGATGTCTTCGCCGATCGCGTGGTGGCACGATGGTGCCTCAAGGGGCCGCGCGCGGATGCCGTCCGCGGCATTTTTCATCGCCTCGCGAAGGTCGAAAAAACCAAGTGATTACAATCGCTTGAAATCCATGAGAAATTCATCGTAGCGCCATTTCCCCAGCCTCAGGACGCAGGCAGCGCGTTGCGCGCACTCGTTCGCGAGGCAGGGAGCGAAACGTGAGCTGGAGAATTCTCGGCGCGTGCTTGTTGGCGGCGTTTCTGATCGTACCAGGTGCGGCCCGGGCCGATGACGGCGCCACCATCACCAATTATCCGCGATCTTATTTCGACCCCATCCGGCCCCAGACCGCGCTCGACATGGTGAATTGGCTGCCGGGTTTTGCGTTCTCGAAGGGCGATGCCGACGTCCGCGGCTTTGCGGGCGCGGCGGGCAATGTCCTGATCGACGGCGTGCGACCCGCCGACAAGCAATTCACCCTGGACCAGGTGCTGGCGCGCATCCCGGCGGACGCGGTTGAGCGCATCGAGGTCATCCGGGGCAGCGCGCCGGGCTACGAGATGCTGGGCCAGACGGTCGTCGCCAACGTCATCCGCAAGAAGGCGCGACCGTCCTCCGTCACGCTGACGGCGGTCGACAAATGGTATTCGAACGGGCCGCACGCGCCGTCGGTCACGTTGGATTTCGGCCGCGACCTGGAAGGCGGGCGCCACCTCCAGGCGGCCGTCTCGGCCTCGCGCTATGTCGACGTCGCGCAGGGCGACGGCCCACGCACGCGCACCGATGCGGCGGGCAACGTGATCAAGACCGCGTTCGACAACACCTCGGGGGGCGGCACCACCGCCTTTGGCTATGCCGTGCTTGAAACCCCGCTCGCGCCGGGCAAGCTGCGCCTCAACGCGAACCTCTCCTGGACGGATTACTTCCGCGACGAACACGACCGAACGTCGAACTTCGTCGTCTCGACGCTGCACGAACATCTCGGCGGCGTGCTGGGTGGCCAGGGAAACGTCGAGCTTGGCGCCCAGTTCAGCGGCGATCTCGGTGCGGGCCTGACCAACGAAAGCCTCTCGACGCTGCGCCTGCGGCGGCAGACCTACGGCTCGACGCTGTCCTCGCCGGGCGCGGTGTCGGCGTTCGCCGAGCGCGACGCCAAAGGCGAAACCATCCTGCGCACCGACTTCCGCAAGACGTTCAGCAGCCGCTGGAGCGGGGAGGTGAGCCTGGAGGGCGACTACAACTGGTTGAACACGCGATCGGCCTTCTCCTACGACGCCGTCCCCATCCCGCTGCCCGACGCCGGCGCGACCGTGACGGAAACGCGGGGCGAGGCCCTGGCCCAGCTCACGTGGACGGCGTGCGCGGATGTGCGTCTCGAAGCGGGCCTGCGCACCGAAATCTCCGTCATCGCGTCGAAGTCCGATACGTCGCAGCGCAAGACGCTGTTCTATCCCAAGCCGCGCATTGCCGCGACCTTCACCCCGTTCGACGGCGCGCAGATTCGCCTGCGGCTGGAGCGCGAGGTGGGCCAGCTCGATTTCGCCAATTTCGTCGCCAGTTCGGCGCTCAGCACCGGCAGAGTCGAGGCCGGCAACACCAACATCGTGCCGCAGCAGGATTGGGTTTACGAGGTCGCCTACGAGCAGCATTTCCGCTCGTTCGGCACCTGGGATTTCACGTTTCGCCATTCCGAGATCAGCGACGCCATCGACCGCGTGCCGGTCTACGGCGCCGGCAGCGTGTTCGACGCGCCGGGGAACATTGGAGGCGGCCGGCAGGACATGGCGATCGCCGATGCGACCCTGCCGCTCGATTTTCTCGGCATTCCGCACGCCCAGGTGAAGAGCGCGGCGACGTTGCGCTGGTCCGAGGTCCGCGATCCCACGACCGGCCGCATGCGCCGGCTCACCGAGGATGAGCCGATGGAGCTGGAGGTCGATTTCCGCCAGGACATTGCCGCATGGCGCGCCGCCTGGGGCGCCACCTTCACCGGTAACACGACGAAATCCGATTTCCGCTTCGACGAAATCGACACCTACGGCACCACCGCTACGCTAGACCTGTTTGCCGAGTACCAGCCCGCGGACGGCACGACGCTGCGCCTGGAAGTGGACAACATCGCCTCGAACCGTTCCAAGCGGCTGCTTGCGGTCTATCCCGGCCCGCGCAGCACGGATGCGCTCGATTATGCCGATGATCGCAGCTTGCGCTTCGGCCCGGCCGTCCTCGTCAGCGTGCGAGGTGCGCTGTAACGCGGCGCATCACCCGATAACCGCGCGCAACGCGACGCGCAACTCGTCGAGCGCGGCGTCGGCCTCGGACGAGCGCTTGAGCGTGATGCCGAAGCGCCTGGCGAATCCGGTGTAGTCGGCGTCGGCGAGCACGGCGCGGGCCGCATCCATGCCGCTTTCCAGGCGCACGAACTCGAAATGGATCGGAACGTCCTCGAAGCGGGCGGAGGCGGATCGTCCCGCCTCGATCAGCGCGGCGCTGCCGCGATAGCCGGCGCGAAGAAGGAAGCGCGCAAGTTCGAGCCCGTAGCGGAAAACGTAATGGTCCGGCGCGGCCTCTTCCGAAAGCGCGCCGATCGCCCACTGCGTCAGCCTGCGGGTCACATCGGAGCAGTCGTTTCCTTTCGCTTCCAGCAGCACGCAGCGATAGAAGGCGTTTATCAGCTTGAGGTGCGGCTGAAGATGCCAGCTCATCCGCTCAAGCACGCGCTCCGCCGCCTTGAGGAAGCCGCGCCGCAGGCAGAGATGGAATTCGTATTCGTCGAGACGCGGGCGGCTGGCGATCGATTGCACGCGGGTGTGCATGCGCCGGATGAAACGCAGGCCCTGTTCGTAGCCGCGCGCGGAGCAATAGGTCCTCAGGCTGTCGACGACATACAAGAGCTCGGCGTCGTCGTAGCGCACGTCCTTGGGCCGCACGGCAAAGCAGCCATAGTGCAGCAGCCCGTGGCCGTCGGTGTCGAACACCTGCGCGAACTGCGCCAGCGCGCGGGCGTGCTCGCCGCGCATGCGGTAGAGCCGGCCGAGATTGACCCAGGGCTGGATGGCGAGCGAAGCGATTTCGTGGGCGTCCCCGCGCGGGAGGCAGGCATGAAGCCACTCCATCTGCCGCCGGCAGATGTCCTCCGCAAACGTTTCTTCGCCTGCCAGCGCGAACAGCAGGCTGGCGTTGTTGATGAGGCCACAGGTCTCGTGGATGTCGCCGCTGTCTTCGAGCGCCGCGAACTGCGCGGTCAGCGCCGGCGCGAAACGCCGAACGGACGGCCGGAAGATGCGGCCCGTGTCCGAGAGGATGTCGGAAAGCACGAAAGCGCGACGGCTCGGCGCCTGCGCGGCAAGTGCGGGTGCGGACACGTTACGCCGCCGCCTTGCCGGCCATCGCCTGGCGAGCCACCCATTCGAGCGGGCAGGCGACGATGGACCAGCGTTGCTCGACCACGGGCGCGATCCAACGCTGGAACTTCGACTGGTCGACGACGACGTCGCCGTCTTCGGTGAGTTCACCGATGTCGTTGAAGTCGCTCGACAGCGCCACCGTGCACTTGGCCAGGCGCCCCGTCGAGCGCACGACCAGCGAATTGGCCATCGCCGCGTAGCACACCTTCTCGCTCGCGCCGCCGCCTTGCGAAAAGCCAGAGGCGTTCCACAGCGACCGCCGGATTTCCGCATCCTGCTTCGGCGTCAGCCGCGTGATCGCCGCGTCGTTAGGTCCGCCGAGCGGGATGATCCCTTTGAAAAACACATGGAAGCGGGGATCATCGCCGAAATTGTCGTGCACCTTGCGGCCGAACTCCGCCACCTGCCGCCAGTTCTCGGCGGTGTAGTGCAGCCGGAAGAGGACGGAGAAGTCGTCCTTCACCGGTTTCATGGCGACGACGTTGCTCCAGATGCGTTCGAAGGTGCCGGCACCGGAGCCGAGCACACGCGACTTGTCGTGCAGGGCGCGGTCGCCGTCGAACGATATCTGGAGGTCGTTAATGCCGTGATCGAGGCAATGGCGAAATCCCGCCGCATCGAGGAAGTAACCGTTGGTGGTCATCGCGCCGGTATAAGCAAAGCCGTGGGCGGTGGCCTCTTTCCTTGCGTGGCGTGAGACGTCGGCGATGATGTCGGGGGTCAGCATCGGCTCGCCGCCGAACCAGTCGATGTGCAGCTCGCTGAGCGAGGCTGCGCGGCGAGAGATCAGCGCCTTGATTCCGGCGATGACGCCGGGGCGCATCTTCTTGTGCTCGAATGTCTCGTAACAATAGGTGCAGCGGAAATTGCACTGCTCCGTCGGAAGCAGCCGAAGCTCCAGCCGGTCGTTGCGCAAGGATGCGAACAACGCGTGCTCATAGGCCACGGCGAGCCTCCGACGAAGCGTGCAATCAATGTTGAAACGACTACTGCGGACGCATCATCTCGCCGCCGTTCGGCAGGCGCAGGCTGCTGCACAGGATGTTGCCACAGGAGCCGTTGTCGGCGGCCTGCAATCCGCGTTGGAAAATCGCGGCGCCCATCCTGAAGCTCACCATGCCGCCGGGTCCGACCGAAACCTGGTCGGGTTGCAGACCCGGAAAGCGCGATTGCAGGGCCCTGACGGTGCCCAGCTTGTCGCGCATCAGCGAACTGGCCAACGCATCGCTGTGGATCGTCACGCCGTTGGCGGTCGCCATGATGTGGCTGGTCATCACCGCGTGGCCGGCCATCATCTCGTTTGTCGCCGCCGTGGCTTCATCCGACGGAACACCCGTCGCTGCCGCGATTCCTGCCGCCGCCACGAACGCCGCGCGCCGCAAGGCCTTTGCATTGCCTGATTTTGATTTCGACATTTTTCCTCCCATCGAACGTCGCAAGACGCCCCTGCATGTGAACGATGCTAATGATCCGGACGCATCAAGGTAAAGATGCGACGCCACGGCAGCATCGAACAAAAGTTCATGACGGAGATGTCGCCGTTCATCGATGACGACATAGTCATTGTGTGCGGGGTTGGTCGTTCGGCGCGGCGTTGCTGCAGGGAAGTCGCTGCTTTGGCTCAGGCCTCGTCGTCCTCGAAGATGGTTTCGACCGGCTGCCCGAACAGCCGCGCGATGCGGAAGGCAAGCGGCAAAGACGGATCGAATTTCCCCGTCTCGACCGCATTGACGCTCTGGCGTGCGACCCCAAGCTTCAGGGCGAGTTCGGCCTGGCTCCAGCCCTTCTCGGCGCGAAGGACGCGCAATCGGTTCTTCATCGCCTTGCAGGCCTCCAGCGCATCCACGCCCAGACGGCCAGGAACGCCACGACCTGCGCGATGATGATGAACATCACGCCCTCGACGAAGCCCTGCTGCATTGCGCTGGGAATCGGTATGCCGCGGGTGGAAGGGTGAATGCCGCTCGCGATCGCGATCTTCGCAATCGCATGGACCAGCATGGGCGGCGGAACGAATTGCCACACCACGCCGACGACCAGCGGGGCAGCGAAGGCGAGGCAGATCATGCTTCCCCAGAACCACGCGGTCTTGTGCTCGCTCAACATGACTTCGTCGGCGCTGCGGTACGCGAAGAGAACGATTGTCACGCCGCCGACGGCAACCGCGGATAGCGCCAGAAACTTGACCCAGCTCACGCCCGCCGGCATCCCCGCCATCACGGCGGCCATTCCTGCGAAGGTGAATACCAGGCCCGCCGCAGTTGCTCCCCAATACCCCAGGCGCGAATAGCGCATGTCATGTGTCCTTATCAAAATGACAAGTACACATGACATATCGGATCATGCGTGTCAAGCTAGCTTGACACTTCTTGAGGGTGGCGATTATCGCGTCGAGATTGCTGCGAAGCAGGTTTGGCCGCGTTCGGTCAGCCTGGCGCAGATCTGGCGGGCTTCGCGCTCCACGAACGGTCCGAAGCGGGCGCGATACAGCGTCTGCCCGTCGACCGACTGGAACGGCACGACGATGCGCTGAGCTTGTCCGAGCACGTCCATCGATTTCTCGGCATAGGCTGCCAGTTGCGCGCGAGCAAGGTTGAGATCGGCAAAGGCGCCGATCTGGATCGTCCAGTCGTGCAGGCCGAGCAGGTGTGTCGTGCCGGCGTCGCCGACATCGCCTTCGCCCAGGATCACGGGTCGTAGCGCCGGCTTGGATTGCGCCTGGGCCGGTGGCGTAGCGCTCTTCGGTTGATAGGAAGCGACCGCCACCGGGCGCTGGTTCGCGGCCTGCGTGGTGCCTGCCGCTGCACTGGCGGAATAGGTCGGCGCCGAAACAGCCGGTCTCTGATTCGCAGCGACCATGACCGGCGGCTTGGCCGCAGCGGCCGGCGCACTGCGCGGCGGATCGGACGTCCGTGCCGTGAACGACTGCGCTTGGCTCGGCTGCGCTTGATTGTACGCCACCGCGGGGCCGGCGGGCGCAGGCACGCCGACGTCGTCGCTGTCGTCCTCGTCGCCGCGGGATTCGGCCGTGTCCTCGTCGTCGCTGTCCGAAGTCGAACTGGCGGGCAGGGCGTAAATGCTGCCCGAGTTGGCAAGCGGCACGGTGTTCAGCGCCACCTGCCACGGCACGCCCGCGCGGGCGACCATCGTGGGGTTGCGTCGGATGGAATCGAAGGTGTTGTCGAGCAGGCGAACCATCTCCTTGTCGCGCTTGCGAGCGGTGCGCCCGCCCATGACGACGCCGATGACGTGCACGTTGTCGCGCACGACCGAGGATACGAGGTTGAATCCGGAAGCGCCGGTGTAGCCCGTCTTGATGCCGTCGGCGCCGGCATACCGCCCAATCAAGTTGTCGTGCGTCGGGAATTCGACGCCACGGAAGACGAACGAGGACGTCGAGAAATAATGGAAATACTGCGGGAAGTCATACGCCAGATGGCGCGCCAGGGTGGCAAGGTCGCTCGCCGTCGTGATTTGCAGATTGTCCGGCAGGCCGGATGCGTTGTGGTAGAACGTGTCGCGCATTCCCAGCGCGCGCGCCTTGGCGGTCATCAATTCGGCGAAATGGCTTTCAGTGCCGCCGAGGGCTTCAGCAACCGCGACCGCGACGTCGTTGGCTGAACGAACCACGATCGCCTTGATCGCCAGATCGACCGTGATGGTGTCGCCCGGAGAAAGATGCAGGTTGGTGGGCTTCTGAGCGGCGGCGTGTGCCGATATGGGAATCGTGCTGTTGAGCGCGATCTGTCCTTTTTTGAGAGAGTCGAACAACAGGTAGAGCGTCATCATCTTGGTGAGCGAAGCGGGATGACGTTCCTCGTTCTGGTTGCGCGCGTAGAGCACCTTGCCGGTCTCGCCGTCCACGATGAGCGCGGCGTCCTTTCCAGGATCGGTGGCGCTGGCCGGAAATGCATCGGAGCGGGAATGAGATAGCCGATGGCGGCGGGCGTCCGCCGGGGCGGCCAGGACGACGCAAAACACCAAGCCCAGCGCCAGGACCGCCGTCAGTCCCATGCCCCGGTTACGCGATAGGTTAAGCATACGCACCCCAAAAACCTCGGGTTGGCTTCGCCCCAACCTGCAACAATAGGACCAAATAGTTGCCGGAAGCGCAAGTCAAGTTGGGGGATTCTACAATGCCTTCCCGGGTCTTAACTATGCTTTGCAACGCTCATGGGTGCGTCGAATGGCGGCGAAGGTTCGGCCGCTTGACAGCCCTGATTGTGCACCGCATATAGCGAATGCTGCATAGCAGCAAAAACAGACAACAGGCGAGCGAACCAAGATGAGCGCAAGCGAATCACGGGCGGAAGATGCCGTCCGTCAAGCCACCGATGAGATCGCAGCTGCGCTCGGCGCGGGCGTGCAAGTGCTCAAAGAAAATATCGAAAAGGCGCTCGCTGGGTACGAGGAGCTGACCGGCTTCGGCAAACAAACAGCCGCGGCGTTGGGTCATGCCGCCGATGCCGCCGCCAGGGGCGCCGAAAGCCTGCACGATGAGTTCTACGCTTATTCCAAGCGTTCCATCGCGTGTTCCTTCGATGCGGCGAATGCGCTGTTTCGCGCGACGTCGCTGCCCGAGGCGCTCGAGGTGCAGAGCGGCTTTGCCAAGTCGGCGTTCGCGGCCTGCGCCGACGAGATGACGAAGCTGTCGCAGGTCTGGCTGGCCGCCGCGCGCGAAACCGGCGAGCCGCTGAACGCGCGCGTGCGAGCTTGGATGGACATGGTGCAGCAGACTCGCGTTGCCTGACGTCCAGCGGCAACATCACGCTGAGTTGGAGCCGGTGCGGGCGCGCTGGCTCTTTTTATTTCGCGGCAGGCGTAAACTCTACGTACAGTCACCTGTTGCAGAAATCAGGAACCATGCCCTTATAATTGGTTAGCACGGCGAGTGGCGGCATGAGGGACGGGCGCGACGGCAAGGGTGGCGGAACAGACGGGACGGGACCGGGCACCGGTGTCGTAACGAAAACGCGTCCCAAAACCAAGAAGCCGTCGCTCTACAAGGTGCTGCTTTTGAACGACGACTACACCCCGATGGAGTTTGTCGTTCATATCCTCGAGCGCATCTTCAACAAGAATCGCGAGGAAGCCGTACAGATCATGCTGCATGTGCACCGCCATGGCGTAGGTGTTTGCGGCGTCTTCACCTTCGAGGTGGCGGAAACCAAGGTCGCGCAGGTGATTGAATTCGCGCGCCGCCACGAGCATCCTTTGCAGTGTACGATGGAAAAGGAATAGCCGTTGCCGTCCCTGTCCCGCAGCCTGGAACAAGCCCTTCATCGCGCGATCAAGCTCGCGAGCGACAGGCATCACGAATACGCGACGCTCGAACATCTGCTGCTTGCTTTGACCGATGATGCCGATGCGGCGCAGGTGATGAAGGCCTGCAACGTCGACATCGATGCGCTGCGTCAGTCGCTCATGAAATACGTGGACGACGAGTTGCTCACGCTGGTGATCGAGGACGGCGAGGACGCCAAGCCAACCACCGGATTCCAGCGCGTGGTGCAGCGCGCCGTTTTGCACGTGCAAAATTCTGGGCGCGAGGAAGTGACTGGCGCCAACGTGCTGGTGGCCCTGTTCACCGAGCGCGAAAGCCATGCCGTGTTCTTCCTGCAGGAACAGAACATGACGCGGCTCGACGCCGTCAGCTACATCAGCCACGGCATCGCCAAGCGCCCGGGCATGAGCCAGCAGAAATCCGTGCGCGGCCAGGACGAGGACGAGGAAACCGAGCGTTCGTCGTCCAAGGGTGGCGGCGCTCTTGAAAGCTATTGCATCAACCTGAACGAGAAGGCCAAGCAGGGCCGCATCGATCCGCTCATCGGCCGCGAGGCCGAGGTCGAACGCACCATCCAGATCCTCTGCCGCCGGCAGAAGAACAACCCGCTGTTCGTGGGCGATCCGGGCGTCGGCAAGACCGCCATCGCCGAAGGTCTGGCGCGCAAGATCGTGAAGAATGAAGTGCCGGAGGTGCTGCGCGCGTGCACCATCTTCGCGCTCGACATGGGTGCGCTCATCGCGGGCACGCGCTATCGGGGCGATTTCGAAGAACGTTTGAAGTCGGTCGTCAAGGAGTTGGAGGGGCTTTCGGGCGCCATCCTGTTCATCGACGAGATTCACACCGTCATCGGCGCGGGCGCCACCTCGGGCGGCGCGATGGACGCCTCCAACCTGTTGAAGCCGGCGCTGCAGGCTGGCTCGCTGCGCTGCATCGGCTCGACCACCTACAAGGAATACCGCCAGTATTTCGAGAAGGACCGCGCGCTGGTGCGCCGCTTCCAGAAGATCGACGTGTCGGAGCCGACCGTTCCCGACACCATCAAGATCCTGAAGGGCCTCAAGCCCTATTTCGAGGAATACCACAAGATCCGTTACACGGCCGAGGCGATCAAGGCGGCCGTCGAGCTGGCGGCGAAATACATCAACGACCGCAAGCTGCCCGACAAGGCGATCGACGTCATCGACGAGGTCGGCGCCTCGCAGATGCTGCTGCCGGAAGGAAAGCGCAAGAAGCTCATCGGCGTGAAGGAGGTGGAAGAGGTCGTCGCCAAGATGGCGCGCATTCCGCCCAAGTCCGTTTCCAAGACCGACGCCGAAGCGCTCAAGAGCTTGGAAGACGACTTGAAGCGCGTCGTGTTCGGCCAGGACAGGGCGATCCACGCGCTCGCCTCGGCGATCAAGCTGGCGCGCGCCGGCCTGCGGCAGGCCGAGAAGCCGATCGGCTGCTATCTGTTCAGCGGCCCCACCGGCGTGGGCAAGACCGAGGTTGCCAAGCAGCTTGCTTCCGTCATGGGGGTGGAACTGCTGCGCTTCGACATGAGCGAATACATGGAGCGCCACACCGTCAGCCGGCTGATCGGCGCGCCGCCGGGCTATGTCGGCTTCGACCAGGGCGGCCTCTTGACCGACGGCGTCGACCAGCATCCCCATTGCGTGCTGCTGCTCGACGAAATCGAAAAGGCGCACATGGACCTGTTCAACATCCTGTTGCAGGTGATGGATCACGGTAAGCTCACCGACCACAACGGCAAGAGGATCGATTTCCGCAACGTGGTGCTGATCATGACCACCAATGCGGGCGCCTCTGAAGCCGCGCGCGAATCCATCGGCTTCGGCCGCGGCAAGCGCGAGGGCGAGGACGAGGCGGCCATAAGAAACCTGTTCACACCGGAATTCCGCAACCGGCTCGACGCAACAATCGCATTCGCGCCGCTGTCGCGCGAGGTCATCGACCGCGTGGTGGAGAAGTTCGTGCTCGAGCTGGAGGCCCAGCTCATCGACCGCGACGTGACCTTCGACCTCACGCCGGAGGCGACGCGCTGGCTGGGCGAGAAGGGCTACGACGATTCCTTCGGGGCGCGCCCGCTGGCCCGCGTCATCCAGGACCACATCAAGAAGCCGCTGGCCGACGAAATCCTGTTCGGCAAGCTGCAGAACGGCGGCACGGTGCGCGTCCTGCTCGATCGCCAGGCCGACAAGTTGGTGTTCGAATTCCTGACTGACGACAAGCCCAAACAGCTCCCCCCGCCGGAGAAGAGCGAAGAGAACGTATAGGGCTGTCCTGAGATCGTAATCACCTGACAGTCCAGGCCCGTCGGCAGGCGCGCGCTCCGCAAGGTAAGCGGCGCGCCCTTTTGAAGTGATGGCCTGTCGTTCCCACGTCATTCGGGCGCTTTGACATCGTGGGAGAAAACGCACTGCGTCTGCGTCGCGCACGCGCCCGAAGCCTGCATGCATTCCGCGAAAATCGGCCCGCGAAGCAAGGCGAAAATCACGGTGAGCCAACGGTTTAGGTGCCATTTTGCAGGGTTGAATTCGATTCTCATCGCATGCGCTTTCTCCCGTTGGTCGGCACTTGCGGCTATTCGCTGTGCTGTTTTCCCGCCGCCTCCGACGCCTTGTCAAACCTCACTTCGCCCCGCGGCATCTCGCCTTCGAACAAGATCGCCATGAACACGTCCGGCGGCACGCCGGGCTCTGCTATCATCGCGCCGGTTTGGCCGGGGGGCGGTCGGTGCATTCCGATTTCGGAGACGTGCGGCGCACGCGCGCCGTGGCCGCGGTCTTGTTGCTGGGGCTGACCGCTTCGGTCGTCATCAACTGGCCGGGACACATCAACTACGATTCGACGGTTCAACTCGCCGAAGGGCGCGCGGGACTTTATCAGAACTGGCATCCCGCACTGATGTCGTGGATGCTCGGTGTCGGCGACAAAGCCGTGCCCGGCGTCTGTCTGTTCACGCTGTTCGATACCCTGACGCTGTACGGCGCCGCGTTGTCGCTGTGCGGGCTGGCGAACAGTCCGCTCCGCCTGGCACCGTTGGTCGCTGTCGCCTTCGTGCTCACGCCGCAATTCGCCATCTATCCTGGTATCGCCTGGAAGGACGTGCTGTTCGCCGCCGCGGCCGTCGCGGCATTCGTATGCATCGCCCACGCCGCAGCGCGCTGGCGGGAGCCGATATGGCGGGCCGGTCTCGTCGCACTGGCACTGGCGTTCACGGTGATCGCAGTGCTGGTTCGCCAGAACGGTGCAGTGATCGCCATTTTCGTTGCAGCGGCGATCGGGTGGATCGCGGCCAGGCACCAAAGTGCGCGCGTGGCCGCCGGCGTGGGGCTTGCCGCGCTTGCGGTGATCGCGGCTGCCGCGCTGCTGATCTTCGTGGGTCTGTCGCGGCAATTCACGCCCGGCTACGACGCCGTGGCAGACCAGATCAAGCAGCTGCGGGTCTTTGACATCGTCAATGCCGTTTCCCGGCGGCCGGGGCTGAAGCTGGATGTCATTCGGGCGGACAATCCGCTCTTCGAAAAGCTGATACGCACGCGCGGAGTGCAGGTAAACCGGCCCTACAGCCACGACCTATTGATGGACGACCCCGTCTTCGGCCGCGTGGCCGACCGCGCGCCGGACGAGGTTGTGAGGCGCCAGTGGTACGACTTCGTTCGGCGTCATCCCATGTTGTATCTCCAAGTGCGGGCAGAGGTGTTCCGCTGGATCGTGATGACGCCCGATCCGGACTCCTGCTCGCCCCTTGAGGTCGGCGTGTTCGGCCCCAGCGATGCCGTGCAGACGCTCGGCCTTGCCTACCGGCACGACCAGCGCGATGCGGCGCTGGTCGACTATGGAATACGTCTCAGCCGCACGCCGGTGCTGTCGCATCTCACCTATTTCTTGATCGGATGCGGCGTGCTCGCGTTTCTCTTCAGGCGGCGGCGGGCGTCCGATCTGGCAATCGCGATGATGGTGCTGTCGTCGTTCGTCTTTGCGGCCAGTTTCTTCGCGATCTCGTTCGCGTGCGACTATCGCTATCTGCTGTTTGTGGACCTGTCGGCGATGACCGCGTGCTTGTATGTGGTCCTGACCGCGCGCGCGAAGCGTCAGGGCGACGCGGCGGCCTGAAACGCCTCGTCGAATTTCACTTCGCCCGTCGGCATCTCGCCTGCAAAGCGGATCGCCATGAACATCTCCGGCGGAACGCCGGGTTCGCGCATGGCGTCGGTATTGGCAAATCCGAAGCGCGGGTAATAGGCGGGATCGCCCACGACGATGCAGCCTTTGCTGCCCAGCGCGCGCAAGCGCTCAAGCCCGGCTTGCACCAAGGCGCTGCCGATGCCCTGTTTATGCAGCTCTGGCAGCACGCAGACCGGTCCGCAGCCGTGCCAGCCCACGTCCTTGCCGTCGACCAGCACCTTGGAGAACGCGGCTTGGCCGACGACTGCGCCCGCAGGCGATGGGCAGCGTCTTGAACGCCGCGATGACAAGTTCGTGCACGGCCGCGAAATCGGCTTCGGTCTGGTCGCGGATGGCGATACGCACGATGTGGCCTGCCCCGAGCGGGAGGCTATACGGCGTCATCTGCCATCCTTCAACAGCTTCACCGCCGTCTCCAGCGCGCGGTCGCGACCGGCGCGGACGTCGGCGATGGTCGGCGATACGGCCACGTCGGGCTCGATGCCCACACCTTCGAACGCGCGCCCGTTCCAATAGGTGTCGTCCTTGGTGCAGACGAAGGCGCGTCCACCGCCGGGCAGAGCGAACAGATACGGATTGCCCGTGCTGCCGCCGGTCGCTTCGCCTACGATGGTGCCGCGCTTCATGGCGTCGAAGCCGGAGGTGAAGTCCTCCGCGGCCGAGAACGTGCGCGGGCTCGTCAGCACGACCACCGGTCCGCCAAAATGGAACTTCGGATCGGGCTTGTGCTCGTCGCCGGCGCCCCGCATCCAACTGATTGGCCGGCTCCACGAACGCATCGCCGCCTTGTAGTCGCGCGTGCGCCAGTTGTTGGCCAGATAAGGCCTGTCGGCGAGCATCTGCAGGATGAGGTGCGCGTTGTCGTCGTTTCCGCCGCTGTTGTCGCGCACGTCGATGATGAGGCCGGTGGCCTTGGCGATGGCAGCGAAGTTGTCTCGCATAGCCTTGGCGCCGTTGTCGTCGACAAACACATTGACCTGCAGGTAGGCGATATTATCCGGCAGCATCCGGAAATGGGGCTTGAGGTCGATGTCGGGAAGGATACCGAACGGCCCCTTGTTGCTGTGGCGCGGCACGCTCACGGTGAGCGTCCTGCCGTCCGCGTTGCGCAGCGTGAGATGCACGGGATCGCTGACGGGACCGCGCAGAAGCGCATAATCATAGGTCCACACATTGCGGTCCTGCGGCGTGAAGCCGAAAACAGTAGGCTCCACTTCGGCCTTGGCATATTCGAGCGCGGGCCTGCCGTCGATGGCGGTCACGATCGCGCCGGTCTTGATGCCCTGCGCCGCAAGCGCCGGATCGGTTACGCCCATCACCGCGATCTTTCCTTCGACAAGGCGCGTCTTCACGTCCGTCACGCCGTTAAAGCGATCCATCAGCTCCGAGGGCGGCAGGACGCGTGTGTGGCCGTCCTTGAGCGTCGCCATGAAGCGCATCAGCACGCGGTAGTAGTCCTCGGTCGATTTCGCGGCGATCGCCTGTGGCAGATACGCCATGTAGGTGGCGTCCCAGTCCACGTCCTGAATGCGGCCGAAGAAGGCGAAGTTGAAGCGCGCCTCGGCCCACAGCTTGGAAAGCCCCGCCACCTTCTCCGCCTCGCTCAGAAAGGGTTTGTAGGGCGTGGCCAGCGCCGGATCGTCGGTCCACAGCGCCTCTTCCTTTTGCAGGCGCACGATCTGGTCCTTGAAACGGGCGTCCTCCCTCAGCGCTGTGAATTCGGCGACTTTCGCCACTTCGTCCGAGCGCGGCGTGCCGCCCAGATCGACCGCCTTCTTGAGCGATGCCAGCGCCAGCTCCGTCTTGCCGGCGCTCGCCGCAACACAGGCGAGCGCATAGAGCCGGTCGGGATAGCTCTGCAGGCCGGCAAACTTGGGATCGTCGGCGATGGTCTCAAGAGCGGCGGTCGCCGCGGCATAGTCCTTCTCGTCCGAAAGTGCTTGAGCCTGGGCCGAAAGTTGGTCGAAGTGCTCGGCTGGCGTCAGCGCCGGCGCGGAGGTTGAGAGCAGACATGCGGACAGGAGCGCGGCGACACACTTCATGACGGCATTTCCCAAATCGGCCAGCCCACGCACTCACTTAGGCACTGCCTTCTGTTGCGCTGAAATGCCGGCTGCGCATGGCACGTTGCGCGCACGCGTTTGCGCGCGAACTAGCACGGATTGTCGCACCGCGGGCTTCAGGCGAATCCGAAATGCCGTGCGACGGAGGCCATAAGCTGCCGGGCACCAAAACCGAAACGTCCGAGCACCGGATCGAGCAGAACCATCGTCGCCGCCGCCGCCAGGGCGTAGTACGCGAACGACCACAGTGGATGGCGCTCGCCGGGGCTCACGTCCCGCAGGAGTTGGGCAACCAGCGCTCCACCCAGCAGACACAAGCCCGCGAGCCTCTCCGGACTTGCCGGCCAATAGGCGAGCAACACTCCGATGGCGAAAACCGGGATCAAATAGTTCGGAACGCGCGAAGCCTGAGACGCAGGCCAATCTTCCACGAAGGGCATGGCCGCAACCTCACTGAAGTCGCGATCTGACTCGCAACCGGATTCTAGCTGGGGTAAGTCCCCCTGTGGTCGGTCCATTCTGTCGCATCCGCGTGCGGAATCGCTTGGTGGGCCATCCCCGGGCGGAAACGGACCGTTTACAGCGCCGCCTGGATTTTTGCAGCTAGCGGTTCGAGGCTCTTCGGATCCACCATCTCGCGGGCGTGGAACTTGAGGTCGATGCCCATCGTGCGCGGGATGATGTGCATGTGAACATGGAACACACTCTGGCCCGCCGCCGACCCGTTGAGCTGCACGATCATCAGCCCGGGCGCGCCGGTCGCCTGCTTTACGGCCTTGGCAACTTTCTGCGTGGTCGTGATCAGCGCCGCCGCGCTTTGCGGCGAGAGGTCGAACAGGTTTTCCGCGTCCTCCTTCGGCACCACCAGCGTGTGGCCGTCGGCCTGGGGCATCACGTCCATGAAGGCGAGCGTCTTGTCGTCTTCGTAGATTTTCACGCACGGAATTTCGCCGCGGATGATCTTCGCAAAGATGTTGTTCGGATCGTAGCCCATTTGGTCGTCGCCCGCTGTTGCGGGCCAAGACATTCAAGGAAACCGAACAAAGGTCAAGCCTTCTTGAACGGGCTCGCGGCCGCCAGGTCTTCGATGTTCTCGGCCACCGCTTCGCGCTCGCGTTCGAGATAGTCCGCTACCGCCCGTTTAAGCCCCTCGTGCGCGATGTAGTGAGCCGAATAGGTCGTCACCGGCTCGTAGCCGCGCAACAGCTTGTGCTCGCCCTGGGCGCCGGCTTCCACCTTGGCGAGCCCGCGTGCGATGGCGAAATCGATCGCCTGGTAATAACAGGCCTCGAAATGCAGGAACGGCACGAACTCGGTGCAGCCCCAGTGCCGGCCGAACAGGGCGCCTTCGCCCATGAAGTTGAGCGCGCCGGCGATGTACCTCCTGCCGCGCCGCGCCAGGATCAGCACGATCTGCTCGGCCATGCTGGCGCCGACGCGGCTGAAGAACTCGCGCGTCAGGTAGGGCCTTCCCCATTTTCGTCCGCCGGTGTCCGTGTAGAAGCGGAAGAACGTGTCCCAGTGCTTTTCGGTGATGTCGCCGCCGGTGAGCCAGTCGAATTCCACGCCGGCATTGCGCACGCTCAAGCGCTCCTTTTTCAGGTTTTTGCGCTTCCCCGACGAGAGCTCGCCCAGGAACTGGTCGAAGCTCGAATAAGCACGATTTTCCCAGTGGAACTGTCGATCGGTGCGCTGAAGATAGCCGAGACTCGCCGCCGCTTGCCATTCCTCCTCGGTCGGAAAGGTCACATGCAGCGAGGAGCACTTCAGTTGTACCACGGCTGCCTCGCCCGCGCCGAGCAGCGCCCGTCGCGTCGCGGCAGCGTCCGCGCCCGCCGCAATCAGCAAGCGCCGCCCCGTCACCGGCGTGAACGGCACGCAGGCCTGCAGCTTGGGATAATAGTCGCCGCCCGCCCGCTCCAGAGCATCCGCCCAGGCGTGGTCGAATACGTATTCGCCCTGGGAGTGGTTCTTCACATAGAGCGGCATCAGGCCTTCGACTCGGCCCTGCCGCTCGATGGTCAGATGCACCGGCTGCCAGCCCGTGCGCGCCGTGGCCGAACGGGATTCTTCGACCGCTTCGAAGAACTCGTAGCGGGTGAAGGGATGCGGGTCGGACCGTCCGTCCGGATTGGCGCAGGCGTTCCACGCCGCTGCCCCCAGTTCGGCCGCCCGCCCCACGAGACGCGCAACAACCTGCGTCACGCGATCTCGAACACGGCTTCGACCTCCACCGCCACGCCGCGCGGCAGGGACCCGGCGCCCACGGCGGCGCGTGCATGCTTGCCGGCGTCGCCGAAGGCCTCCACCATCAGGTCGGAAGCGCCGTTGGCCACCTCGGGATGCTGGGTAAAGCCGGGCGCGGCATTGACGAACACGGATAGTTTCACGCAACGCTTGACGCGGTCGAGGTCGCCAAGCGCGGCCTTCACCTGGGCCAGCACGTTGACGGCGCACAGCCTTGCTGCGGCCTTGGCATCCTCCACCAAGACGTCCTGGCCTACGACGCCCACATACCTGAGCCCGTCCGGCGCCGAGGTGATCTGGCCGGAAACATAGAGGGCATTTCCGCTGATCACGGTGGGCACATAGCTCGCCACCGGCGCCGGAGGCGAGGGGAGGTTGATTCCCAAGTCCCTCAATTTCGCTTCGATACGGCCTGTCATATTGTGTCCCTCGTTGCACCTAACCTATCGTGTTTGCTGGCGGTCGTTCAAAGGATTTCCGCCGCATCCGCCCCGCGCTATAGAGGGCTCATGGAGGAGCCTCTCGACGACGAAACGCCCGCGCGCGACGGTTTCGCGTTTGCGCCCGATTGGGTTCCGCATACGCGAACGTGGATGTGCTGGCCTTGCCGCGCGCAAACCTGGGGCAGCGCGGAAGCGATGCTTGCGGGCAAGCAGGCGACGGCGCGGATCGCACGCGCCATCTCCACGTTCGAGCCGGTCACGGTGGCGGCGCGGCACGAGGACATTGCCGAGGTCAAGCTTGCCACTGCCGGTAAGGTGGAGGTGTTCGAAACCGCGCTCGATGATTCCTGCGCGCGCGACACGGGCCCGACGTTTTTGCGCGGCCCGGCGGCCGGGCGCGGTGCCGTGCAATGGGGCTTTAACGGCTGGGGCGGCAAGTGCGAGAGCTTCGCGCACGACGCGGGCCTTGCCACGCGCATTGCCGCAGCCGCCGACGTCCGCATCTACACCGCGCCGCTGGTGTGCGAAGGCGGCGCCATCGCCACCGACGGCGAGGGAACGCTGATCGCCACCGAGCAATGCCTGCTCAATCCCAACCGCAATCCGGGCCTGTCGCGCTACGACGTGGAACAGCGCCTGATGGAGTTCACCGGCGCCAGACGCGTGATCTGGCTGGGCAGCGGATTTTCGGACACGCAGACCGACGGCCATGTCGAAACCGTGGCGTGCTTCCTGGCGCCCGGGCGCGTGCTGGTGGGCGTGCCGTCGTCCGCCTCCTTGCCCGATGCCGGGCCGGTGCGCGAGGCCATCCGCCGGCTCAAGGAAACGCGCGATGCCCAGGGTCGCCACATCGACGTGGTGGAGATCGTCCAGCCGCGCCGCGTGCGCTTCGACTGGCGGGGGCATTGCTTGCAAACGAGCTATGTGAGCTTCTATCTCGCCAACGACGGCATCGTCATGCCCGCCTTTGACGATCCCAATGATGATCGCGCGCAGGCGGTGCTGGCGGATTGCTTCCCCGGTCGCGACATCCTTCAGGTGGAAGTGCTCGACCTTTTGCAGGGCGGCAGCGGCATCCACCGCATCGCGCTGGGCGAACCCGCGGCGCCGTGAGATGCATTCCATCGACCGGGAACCGCTTGCCGCCGATCGCCGCGGGCCTGGCATTCCCGGGATGCGATTACGGCGGCGACCGTAACGGACTCGCTATTCCTGCGGCAGCGCCTGCTCGACTTCCTCTTCCCGCCACAGCCACGCCGCGCCGCGCACGCCGCTCGAGTCACCGTGCATGGCCTTCACGATCTTCGTCGGGCCTTCGGTCGTGAAGGCATAGCGCTCCACGAACGCGGGCAGCTCCTCATACAACTCGTCGATGTTCGACAACCCGCCGCCCATCACGATCACGTCGGGATCGAGGATGTTCACCACGCCCGCGATCGCGCGCGCCAGCCGGTCGATGAAGTTCTCCAGTGTGAGCTGGGCCGCCTCGTTGCCGGCACGCGCGGCGGCAACGATCTCCGGTACGCTCATCTTCTTGTGCGTGCGCTTGTAGTGCCGCTCGGAAACCGCCGGGCCGCTGCACCAGGTTTCGATGCAGCCGCGCTTGCCGCAATAGCAGGGCGGGGCATGCTCCACCTCGCGCGCGCTTGGGAAGGGCAGCGGATTGTGCCCCCATTCGCCCGTTACGCTGTGCGCGCCCGTCAGCACCTTGCCGTCGACGCACACGCCGCCGCCCACGCCGGTTCCCGCGATGATACCGAACACGACCTGCGCGCCCGCTGCCGCGCCGTCGGTCGCCTCCGAAAGCGCAAAGCAATTGGCGTCGTTTTCGGCGCGCACCGGCCGTTCCAGCGCCGAGATCAGGTCCTTGTCGAGCGGATGGCCGATCAGGTTGGTGGAGTTGGCATTCTTGACGAGTCCGGTGACCTTGCTGATCGCCCCCGGAATGGCTACGCCCAGGCTCCCGCGCCGGCCGAGCTTCGCCTCGGCATTGCGGACCAGCTCCATGATCGCGCGCACCGCGTCTTCGTAGTTTCCGCGCGGGGTCGGCACGCGCTCGCGCAACAGCTCGCCCCCGCCGTTCTCCAGCGCCAGGATTTCGATCTTGGTGCCGCCGACATCCACGCCCAGACGCATGACATATTCCTTTCGTCATGGCCGGGCAGCGTCAGCGCGACCCGTCCATCCAGATGGTGCAGAGAAAACGAAGGAATGGATGGCCGGGTCAAGCCCTGCCATGACGGGCCGGAATGTGGTGCATTATGGCGTCTTCAGTTGCCCCAGTATGAAGCGCTTCGCCGCCGGCCAGCTCTCGGCGTGGAAGTGCGCCGGAAAGTCGGTGCCCAAAAGCCGGCGCAAAGGCTCGCTCTCCACGAGATGGACGAGCACCACTCCGGGCGCGGCTTCGCCCACTGCGGCGAGGTTTGCCGGAATGTCGTCGATGAAGAACGTGATGGCGGCGGCGCGGGCGGCGAGCGCCTTCACCGCGTTTCCCTTGCCGGCCATGAAGCCGCCGCCTTCGTCGTTGGCGATCAGGGGATAATCGATCCCGAGCGCCTCGAAATTGCGCCGGCGCGCCGACGCCTGGCGATGATTGACGTTGGAGAGCACCACGACGCTCGCGACTTTGGCCAGCTCCGCCAGGGCCTCGCAAGCTCCTTCCGCCGCGTCGAGGTTGTCGAGGTCGGCGCGGAATTCCTCCAACAGCGCCATCGTTTCCACATCGAGAACCGGCGAATGATCGTCTTGGCGGCGGATGCTGCCGCGCAGCCGGTAGTGGGTGAGGTCCAGATATAATCCGCGTTCGCGCAGCCATTTCTCCAGCCCGTGCGTGAAGCACAAGAGCACGCCGTCGGCGTCGGTGATGACGAGCGGCCGGCCGGGCGTGATCGCGGCGAGCGCCGAAGCCAGATCGAACCTCACGCGCGGCCCAGAAGGTGATTCGCCTGGTGCAGATCCTGGGGCTTGATGCCGTGCTCTTCGCAAAAATCGCAAACAAGTCCATCATCCGCCAGGAGAAATTCCACCACCGCGCGAAGCACGTCCGGATCGGCAGCCCTGGCGCGCAATTCCCCAGCGTCGAGGCCCGAGTTCCTTAAGAAACGCTCCAGCTCGTCCGGTCGCGCGGCCAGGAATCCCAGGCCCTGCAAGGCCATGGTTTCGGCATATTCGTTAGTGATCGTTTCACGCAGCAAGGATGCACCTGTTTCGCAGAATTCCGCGGTTTGGCCCGAAGAAAGCGGTCAAAGCGCCGGGCTGACGCAGCCAACGTCAATGCGACGTTAACACCTGCAACCTAATACTACGCATTGCCAAATCGTTCGAGTCGGGCCGTGCCAGGGGGCACGCGGGCGGCGGACTGGAGAATTGCGATCATGGACGCGAAAGCCAAGACGGTCCTTATCGTGGAAGACAATGAGCTCAACATGAAGCTGTTCCACGACCTGCTCGACGCGCACGGCTACAACATCCTGCAGACCAAGGACGGGATGGAGGCGCTCGACATCGCACGCGAGCACCGCCCCGACTTGATCCTGATGGACATCCAGCTTCCGGAAGTGTCCGGACTGGAAGTCACCAAGTGGCTGAAGGAAGACGAGACGCTGAAGTCGATTCCCGTGGTCGCGGTCACCGCCTTCGCAATGAAGGGCGACGAGGAAGTGATCCGGCAAGGCGGCTGCGAAGCGTACATCTCCAAGCCGATCTCGGTCACCAGTTTCCTGGACACTGTCCGGCGTTTCATCGGATAGAGGCACCGCCATGACGGCGCGTGTACTCGTCGTCGACGACATCCTGTCCAACGTAAAGCTCCTCGAAGCCAAGCTCAGCAGCGAGTATTTCGAGGTCGTCACCGCCTTTTCGGGCGCCGAAGCGTTGGCCAAGATCGAAGGCTGCGATCCCGACATCGTCCTGCTCGACGTCATGATGCCCGGCATGGACGGCTTCGAATGCTGCCGGCGCATAAAGGCCAATCCCAAGACCGCGCACATTCCCGTCGTGATGGTCACCGCGCTCGATCAGCCTTCCGACCGCGTGACGGGGCTCGACGCCGGCGCCGACGACTTCCTCACCAAGCCGGTGGACGACGCGGCGCTGTTCGCGCGCGTGCGCTCGCTGGTCCGCCTCAAGATGATGACCGACGAGCTGCGCATGCGCGAGTCGACCGGCCAGAGCATGGGCCTGATCGATCCAGCCACCACGTTCAGCGAAAGCGGCATCGCCGGCCGCATCCTGATGATCGAGGACCGGGCCGATTCCGCCGCCTGGTTCGCCTCCGCCCTGAAGAAGGACAACGACGTCACCTGCGTCGACACCTTCGAAGAAGCGCTGGTGCGCGTCCGCGGCGGCGATTTCGACCTCATCATCGTCAGCCTGGGCATGCGCGGGTTCGACGGGCTGAGACTGTGCTCGCAGCTCCGTTCGCTGCCGGAAGGCCGTCACGTGCCGATTCTCGTGGTCGTCAGCGATGGCGACAAGCGCAAGCTGCATCAAGCGCTCGAAATGGGCGTCAACGATTATCTTACGCGGCCGGTCGACACCAACGAGTTGGTCGCCCGCGTGCGCACGCAACTGCGCAAGAAACGCTATGCCGACCGGCTGCGCCATAACGTCCAGCTCAGCCTGGAAATGGCGATCACCGACCAGCTCACCGGGCTGCACAATCGCCGCTACATGGCGCGGCATCTCGACAATCTGATTGCCCAGTCGCGCCGCAACGGCAAGCCGCTCGCCTTCCTGATCATGGACATCGACTTCTTCAAGAAGGTCAACGACAATTTCGGTCACGACACCGGCGACGAAGTGCTGGTGGAATTCGCCCAGCGAATCGCGGCCAACGTGCGCGGCATCGACCTGGCCTGCCGATATGGCGGCGAGGAATTCGTCGTGGTGATGCCCGACACCGACGTGGCCTATGCCTACACCGTCGCCGAACGGCTGCGCAAAAGCATCGAGACGACGCCCGTGCACATCAGCCGTCCGCCGGGAAAGCTCAACATCACGATTTCAATCGGGATCGCGGGATCGGAAGGCAACGAGGATTCGGCTGACGCGCTGCTGCACCGCGCCGACCAGGCGCTCTATCTCGCCAAGAACTCGGGACGGAACCGCGTCGTCGCCGATGCCGCCTGAGCCGACCTGTTTTCGGTATGGGCACGCCCTGCCGCGCGATGCTTCGCAACGATTTTTGCGGTCACGCTGTTGGTTGCTGAGACCACTTTCACGGCGGCCACGCCGCGGGCCGGCGCGCGCGTCGTCAAGTTGACGTTTACAGGAACGACGGACTGGACGACGGCGGAAGAGTTTTGCGGCGGCGTAGCCACGAAGTGAAGCTCCAGATCGCTGCCGCCGGAAACGCCGCGGATCAAGAGGCGTGGATGCTCCCATCCACCGGTTCGCGCCGCGCCCTTCACATGAACCAGAAGACGAGCCCCGTCCCTGACTGCAGTGGCCTGATCCACGCGAAAGACCAGCGATTGCGCTGAAGCCGGCCCTGACGCGAGGCTAATGGCGAAACAGAGAATTGCTGCGCTGACGCGCATGTCGGTCCTTGGTTTGTGAGCTGGCATCGTACACGGAGATATTCAGCAAATGAGGCGCAAATAGGGAGAGCGTGGGACCTCTAAAGGGCATTCGCGCTGCTGAACCTTCTGGACTTGAGGCAGGCCGCCGCGCCACCGTCCGGCGCGCACGCAGATGTGATGCGTGTTGATCGCGAAGATGCATGGAAAGCGCGCCGCACCGACGTCACTTTGCGCGTGCGTAAGCGTCAGAGGTCCACCACTGCCACGACCGGCACGTGATCGGAGGGCTTTTCCCAACCGCGCACCCGGCGCTCGATGAAGCACGCCTTGAGCCGGTCGAGCGCCTGGGGCGTCAGCAGCATGAAATCGATGCGGATGCCATGATTCTTTTGCCAGGCGCCTGCCTGGTAGTCCCAGAACGTGTACATGCCGGGCTTCACGTCGCAGGCGCGGAACGCGTCGTCGTAGCCGAGGTTCATCACCTTGCGCAGCGCCGCGCGCGACTCCGGCTGGAACAGCGCATCGTTGACCCAGGCCGCGGGATCATGGACGTCGTCGTCGGCCGGAATTACGTTGAAGTCGCCCATCAGCGCTGCCGGTTCTTCATATGCCAGAATTTCCTCGGCGCGCCGGCGCAGCCGTTCCAGCCACTTTAACTTGTAGGCGAATTTCTCAGTGCCGATCGGATTGCCGTTCGGCGCATAGATCGACACCACGCGGACAACGCCCTTGTCGCCAGTGACGACAGCTTCGAGGTAACGCGCGTGATCGTCGCCGTCGTCGCCCAGCAGGCGGGGCGTCACGTCCTCAATCGGACGCTTCGACAGGATGGCCACGCCGTTATAGGTCTTCTGGCCGTGCAGGGCGCAGTTGTAGCCGAGGTCTTCGAACGGCTGTCTTGGGAACGCGTCGTCCGTGCATTTCGTCTCCTGCAGGCAGACGACATCGGGCGCGGCGTCCTTCAGCCAAACGATCACTGTGTCGAGCCGTGCCTTCACCGAGTTGACGTTCCAAGTGGCGATCTTCATGGTCTGCATCCGGAATGCGCGGGCATTCTAGCCGGAGTCGCGGCGATGTCTTGCCTTTCCCCGGCGGGGGAAACAGCGGGGCGGGGAGAAGCGGATCAGTGCTCTTCGATTGGCGCACAGGTGCGATGTCCGGCGGCGAAACAGTCTTCCCGCTGGATCCCCTGGTGCAACGAAACGAGCAGCGCGACCATGCCGATCACCAGCACGGCGACGATCGCCATGACCAGGAGGTTCATGCGCTGGCGCGCGCGGTAGTCATCATCGGACTCGTTCATCGGGGTTACAGTTTGGACATTCTGGCGGCGTTTGGCACGCGCAGACTTGCCGCGCGCTACAAATTGAGACAACTCGCGCACCGGGATGTGATCGACGGGGCCCCGATGCGGGTCTAGATTCCGCGCAAGGTCTGGAGCGGTCCGAACATGCGCACGAGTCTTGCCATACTGCTGCTGTTGTCAGGGGCGGCGTTTGCCATGCCGCCGCCGGGCGGGTCGCCCGCTGGCATGGATCAGCCGCCGCCATCCACTTCGCCGCCGAGCGGGACGCCTTCCGGCAGCGGCGGCTTGGCGGCTCATCATGGCGGCGGCGCCCGGCAGCACACGCCCGATGCGGGCCGGCGCGGGGTCGGCTTCCCCCATGACGGCGGCCGCGGACACAGCGGTCACCGCCACTACGACGGCGGAGGCGTGGTGGTGTTCCCGTTTCCGTATGGCAACTGGTATCCGCCGTATCCGTGGCCGTACCCACCGTACCAGTACTATCCCAATTATCCGTCATCGGACGATTCCGACGATGAGGGGCCGCCTCCGCCCGAGGTGCAGCAGATGGCCCAGCCGTTCTGGTACTACTGCGATCAGCCCGACGGCTATTATCCCTATGTGAAGACCTGCCCGCACGAATGGGCCAGGATTCCGATGTCGCCGCCGCCGCCCGGTGCGGCCGCGCCGATCTCCTATTCGGATTGGCAGTGGTGCGAAGACAAGAAGGCGTTTTTCCCCTATGTCTCTTCGTGCTCCACGGGATTCACGCCGATCCCCGTGGCCACGCCGAAATCGGAATTGCCTCAGGCCGCCAACTGGTTCTTCTGCACCAACCCGAAGGGCTGGCTGCCCTATGTGATACAGTGCAAGGACGATTGGAGGCCGGTGCCGTCGGTGCCCCCGCCCAGCGTGCCGATCACGGTGAAGCAGGCGAAGACGCCCTAATAGTGCGCCATCTTCTTCCGGTCGTAGCCGTGGAAGAGGACATCGTAGACGCAATAGAGCAGGGTCAGGATTTCCGGGCCGCCCGGCGTCATGCAGGGCGCCAGATACGGCGCCTTCCGGAGCATCAGCTCGCGCTGCCAGTATGGGCCGTAGGCCACATCAGATTTGACTCCGAAGTGCTCGCGATCATAGGCGAGCGCAGTGGCGATCTTGGCGCACGCGGCGCGCACTTCGTCGGATTGCCTGTCATAGTTCTCGGGCGCGCAGGTAGCCAGCGCCATGCTCAGCCTCTGCTCGCCGGGCGTCGGCAGCAGCACCCGTGGCGCGACGATGTCCGGATTGAAATAGGTCGTGATCGCGCTCGAGCCTGCGCGCGGCTGGTGCTGGCGGTGCGCCGGCTTGCGCGGAGGTTCCAGCAACGGCAGCGGGACGAAAACCACCTGCGTTTCGGGCGCGGGCTTGGTTGCGGTCTGCTTGGGCAAGGCATCGAGAAGAAGCGCGATCAGCGCGATGTTGAACAGCGCTGCCAGACACAGCGCCGGAACCCGGCTGCGCAACTGGACGATGGCCGCCTGCATGTTGCTCCTGCGCCACCGACCTAGCACGGCCGCGCTAGGCGCCGGACTTACGATGTTGTCATCTATGTATCGTTAGATGGCAAAACTGGTGCCGCAGCCGCAGGAACTCGTTGCGTTCGGGTTGTTTACCTTGAACGCGGCGCCGATCAGATCGTCCACGTAGTCGATCTCCGCGCCCTTGAGGAATTCGAGCGAAGTGGAATCGATCAGCACCTTGATGCCGCCTTGCTCGATCACGAGGTCGTCTTCGGCCTGCACCTCGTCCAACGCGAAATTGTATTGGAACCCGGAACAGCCGCCGCCCGTCACCGCCAGGCGCAGCATGGCGGGATGGCCTTCGGCCGCGATGATCTCGGCGATCTTCTTCGCGGCGCGGGCGGAAACGGTCACGGACAGGGCGGTTTCGGTCGTCATCTCGGAATGCGATAATTGCAGGCGAGTCTAATGTAAGACGCAAAATGGCGAACGCAAGCAGCCAAGCCCCGGCCGGCCGCCTGACCGGGCCGCTTTTTGAGCCCCCCGCGTCCCGCGCGGCTTACGCGACGAAGCCCGAAACGAGCCGCGGTCGGCTCCATCCCGAGCCCGAGAGCGCCACGCGCACCTGCTACCAGCGCGATCGCGACCGCATCATCCATTCCACCGCGTTCCGCCGCCTAAAGCACAAGACGCAGGTCTTCGTGCAGCACGAGGGCGATTATTACCGCACGCGCATGACCCACTCGCTCGAAGTGGCGCAGATCGCCCGCTCGGCGGCGCGGGTGCTGGCGCTGAACGAGGACCTCGCGGAGGCAGTGGCCCTGGCGCACGATCTCGGCCACACCCCGTTCGGACACGCGGGCGAACAGGCGCTGGCTGCGGCGACGGCCGCCATCGGCGGTTTCGATCACAACGCGCATGGGCTGCGCCTCGTCGCCAAGCTGGAGCACCGCTATGCCGCCTTCGACGGACTGAACCTCACCTGGGAAACGCTTGAGGGCCTGGTCAAGCACAACGGGCCGCTTGAGGACCCGGTTGCCGGACCGATTGCCCGCTTCGATGCACGCTGGCCGCTTGCGCTTTCCACTTGGCCGGGGCTTGAGGCCCAGGTCGCCGCGCTGGCCGACGACATCGCCTATCTCAACCACGACATCGACGACGGCCTCCGGGCCAAGCTGTTCGGGGTCGAGGACCTGTTCGAGGCGCCGCTCGCCGGTTCGCGGGCGCGCGGGGTCGTGGCGCGTTTCGGCGATCTCGAAACCGGACGCTTCATCGGCGAGCTCGTGCGTCTGTTGATCGGCGCTCTGGTGGAAGATCTGCTTGCCGAAACGGCGCGCCGTGTTGGCGAGCTGCGTCCCGGCTCGGTCGAAGACGTGCGTGCGGCCGGGCATGCGCTCGCGGGGTTTTCGCCCGACATGGAGCGCGAAGCCGCTGCGCTCAAGCGATTCCTGTTTGCGCGCATGTACCGCCACGAGCGGGTCATGGCCTCGATGAACCGGGCCAAAGAGATCATCACCGAGCTGTTTGCGGCGCTGGTACGCGATCCTGCGCTGATGCCGCCGGATTGGGCCGCAAGCTGCGGAGAGCCTTCGGTCACCGCCGGCGTCGTGCGCGATTACATCGCAGGCATGACCGACGACTTCGCGCTCAAGTCCTGGGCGGTGATCACGGGCAAGGAACTGCCAGCGGAGCTGGGCGGGCTCGTAGGAGCGCGGCCGGACTGAGCCGGCGAGTTGCGAGGCTTCTGCGGACAACTACATATCGCGGAAAACCGCCCAAATTTTCCACAAAGTCCTAGCGCTGGAACGCCACGCTTCCGCCGTGATTCGGCGGCCGCAGGGTGCTAATTTGGCGCCAGGAGATTCGGAGCAGCCCATGGCCAATTACGAGCGGGACAAGGACGACGTTCGGGTCTTCGACGGTGGCGAAGACGATGAGGCCGAAGGTTCGCACCTGCCGGTCGTGATCATCATCGCCATTCTCGTGCTGGCGGCGTTCGGCGGAGTGGTATGGCTCGCCTACAACCAGGGCGTGGCCCGCGGCCGCGGCGAAATTCCGGTCCAGGTGGCATCGAACGAGCCGGGCAAATCCGGCGGCCAGATCAAGGTGTACCAGCAGCCCGCCGGCGCCGACGACGAAGAGGCCGTGCAGACTGCGCCCGCCAATCCCCAGACCGGCGAACCGTTGACGAAGCCCGCGCCTGCCCCGGCGACCGCCGCTCCGGCCGCTCCAAAGCCTGCAGCGGCGCAGTCGATGGTGACGGTCGCACAGGCCAATCCGCCTCCGCCCGCGCTCACCGCCGTGAAGCCGCAGCCCGTGCCGCAAGCCGTGAGCGCTTCGAAGCCGCCGGCGCAATTGGGGCTGGCCCACCCCGTCGAGCAGGCCCCGCCCAAGCCCGCTGCCATGGTCGCACCGGCGCCGAAGCCCGTTGCTGCCGCTGCGGCAAAGCCAGTCGAAACCAAGCCTGCGACGGCCGGCAGTTACTTGCTCCAGATCGGCGCGTACAAATCGCAGGACGAGGCGATGGCCGCCTGGAAGGCCTATGCCGCCAAGCACGCCGCCTTGCTCAAGGGCTTCGGTCCGGACGTGCAACGGGCCGATCTCGGCGACAAGGGCGTGTGGTATCGCCTGCGCCTGTCTTCGTTCTCCGACAGGACTGCCGCGACGGCCTTGTGCGAGCGACTAAAGGCCGAGAACGGCGCCTGCTTCCTGGCGCGTTAGGGGACTTGATGCGTTCGCGTGTGATTTTCGGCTGTTCGGGTCCGGTACTCGAAGCCGCGGAACGCGATTTCTTTCGCGACGCCCAGCCTTGGGGCTTCATCTTGTTCGGCCGCAACGTGCAGAGCCCCGAGCAGGTGCGCGAGTTGGTGGACGGGTTGCGCGACACCATCGGCGACGCGCGCGCACCCGTACTAATCGATCAGGAAGGCGGGCGGGTGGCCCGCCTGAAGCCGCCGGCATGGAACATCCGGCCGCCCGCGGCCCGCTTTGGCCTGCTGCACGCCAAGGCGCAGCAGACGGCGACGGAAGCGGCCTATCTCAACGCCCGGCTGATCGCGGCGGACTTGGCAGCGCTGGGGATCAACGTCGACTGCACGCCGGTGCTCGATCTTGCGGTTGCCGGCGCCCACGACATCATCGGCGACCGCGCCTTTGCAGCCGATCCTGTGGTGGTGATCGAGCTTGGCCGTGCGGTGATGGAAGGCCTGATGGAGGGCGGCGTGCTGCCGGTCATGAAGCACCTGCCGGGCCACGGCCGCGCCGCCACCGACTCCCATCTGGAGCTGCCGCACGTGACCACTGCGGCCGCCGACTTGAGCGCCAGCGACTTTGTCACATTTCGCAGCCTCAACACCTGCCCGATGGGCATGACGGCGCACGTGGTCTACGACGCGATCGATCCCAACCGGCCGGCCACGACCAGTCCGAGAGTGATTCGCGATGTGATTCGCGGCGAAATTGCCTTTGACGGATTGCTCATGACCGACGATCTGTCGATGGATGCGCTTTCCGGGCCGATTTCCGCCCGCGCCAAAGCGGCTCTGTTCGCAGGCTGCGATGTCGTGCTTCACTGCAACGGGCGTATGGCGGAGATGCAGGAAGTGGCAGGGGAAGCCAAGCCGCTTGAGGGCGTTTCCCTCAAGCGCGCGGAGCAGGCGCTCAGCCACCTGGTCACGCCCGCTGCGTTCGATCCCGCCGGGGCGGAAGCCCGGCTATTTGAGTTGCTGGCGGCATGACGGAAGAATTCGAGAGCATTGAACCATTCGAAGCGGTGGCCATGGCCGAGAAGGCGCTGGTCGTGACGGTGGACGGCTTCGAAGGCCCGCTCGACCTGTTGCTCACGCTGGCGCGCAACCAGAAGGTCGACATCGCCAGGATCTCGATCCTGAAGCTGGCGGACCAGTATCTAGAGTTCGTCGAAAGCACCAAGAAGATGAACCTGGAGCTGGCCGCCGACTATCTGGTCATGGCGGCGTGGCTGGCCTATCTCAAGTCGCGCCTCATCCTCCCGCAGCCGGAAGGCGAAAGCGCCGATCCCACCGCGGAGGAAATGGCGGCACGCCTGCGCTGGCGGCTGCAGCGGTTGGAGGCGATGCGCGAAGCCGCCGCGCGGCTGATGGCCGGCGACCGGCTGGGGCGCGAGGTTTTCGCCCGCGGCATGCCCGAGCCCGTCAACGTGGTGAAATTGCGGACCTACAAGGACACCCTGTTCGACCTGCTCACGGCCTATGCCGGCGAGCGCATCAAGAAGCTCCGCGGCAAGAGCTACCAGCTCCAGGCCACGCCGGTGATGCTGATCGAGCATGCCCGCGAGCGGCTGGAACGGATGCTGGGGGCGATCCCGGATTGGAGCGGACTTTCCAGCCTGATCCCCTATGACTGGTCGGGCGGGCTGCGGCGCCGTTCGGCCCTGGCAAGCACGCTGATGGCCTGTCTGGAGTACGCCCGCGACGGCCGCGTCGAGATGCGCCAGTTGGCGCCGTTCGAGGAAATCTTCATAAGGGACAGTGCCAAAGAGGCGTCAGCATGAACCGCGTCCTGAGTATGAGAGAGGCCTTGGCCGAGGCGATCGCGACCGGCGAAGTGGTGCCGATCGCGAACGCGGAAGAGCAGCAAGTGACTGCCGCCAACTTGGAACATCTGAGGATGGCGGAGGCCCTGCTGTTCGCGGCATCCGAGCCGCTCAGCGCCGAAGCTCTGGCATCGTCGCTGCCCGAAGGCGCAGACGTGCCGTCGCTGATCAAGGAGCTTCAACACATTTATGAAGGCCGCGGCGTAACACTCGTTTGCGTCGCGGAAAAATGGCAGTTCCGCACTGCGCCCGATCTGGCCTTCCTGCTGCGGAAGGAGAAACCGGAGCAGAAGCGGCTGTCGCGCGCGGCGATCGAGACGCTGGCCATCATTGCTTATCATCAACCGGTCACCCGCGCCGAAATCGAGGATATCCGCGGGGTCATGTTGTCGAAAGGCACGCTCGACACCCTGATGGAGATCGGTTGGATCAAGATCCGCGGGCGCAAGCGTACGCCGGGCCGCCCCGTGACCTACGGCACAACGGAGGCGTTCCTGGTGCAGTTCGGGCTTGAGAACGTTTCCCACCTGCCCGGCATGGACGAGCTTAAGGCGGCGGGGTTCCTCGAGGCCGTTCCGCCCGGCGGGTTGGACGTGCCGACGCCAAGCGATGCACTGGCGCCCGAGGAGGAGCCTTTTGAGGGCGAGGAGCCCGACGACTTGGCGACCGGTGGCCCCGATCCGTTCATGCCCGGTTCATCGACCGAGTGAGATTCTCCCGGGCAGCGAGGAACACGCAGCGCTTTTGAGCCGTCTTTTTGGCGTGCCTTCGGGAGTGCAACCATGAAACGCCCAATCATCTTGGCCGCGGCCAGCATCGTCACGGTATCGGTATCGTCGGCATTGGCGGACTCTCCGCCGCCGCCCAACCATGTCTGCATCCAAACAAACAATATCCAGAGCATGTCGTATCCGGACAACAAGACGATCCTATTCCGCATGAACGGCGGACCGGTGAAGGTGTGGCGCAACGACCTGCAGCGCGAATGTCCGGGCCTCAAATTCGAATCGGGCATCGCCTGGACCATTTGGGGCGACGAGGTCTGCTCGAACATGCAGGTCTTCTACGTCCTGCGACGGGGCACGCCGTGCATGCTCGGGGCTTTCACGCCCGCAGAGATGCGCTCGCCCCATTAAGCTCGACGCAACGTAAGAGCCGACTGCTCGCTCGGCGGTGGCAATCCGTCACCGCGACCGGCTATGGTCCGCCCCGTTGCTCAACCAAGCGATCGGCCGGTCAGGGGAATGGGGTTCAATTGGCAATCGCGGCTGGACGCGTCGATGGCAGCCGCAGCCGTTGCTGCCGCGGCATTGGCCGCCGTCATCGTTCTGATCGGCGGATTCGCGATCGCCTGGGATTTTCAGAACTACCACTATTATGACGCTTTTGCCTTGTTCCACGACCGCCTGCGCGACATCGCACCGGCCGGTCTGCACACCTACTTCAACCCGACCGCGGAGATACCGTTCTATCTCGGCGCTGCGGTTCTGCCCCCGGTCCTGTTCGGGCTTTGCTTCGGGCTTTTCTCGGGGCTGAACGTCACGCTTGCGTATTTCGTTTCGAGGGCGGCGTTGCGCGGGCTGAACGCGCCGGTTCTGGCCGCATTCTGCGCGGGGTTTGCGGCCACATCGACCAACTTCGCGATCGAGCTTGCGTCCGTCAACCACGACAACTTGGTCAGCCTGTTCCTGCTCGCGGGCCTGCTGCCGCTCTTTCGCCTGGAGCAGAGTCGGCGGGTCATGGCGAACGTCGCCGCGGCCGGTTTCGTCATCGGCATGGGCGTCGGGCTGAAATATACGCTGGCTCCGTTTCTCATCGGTGCCGGCGCTTTTCTTTGGGTGTTGCTGCGTGGCCGGCTCGCGTCGCGCCCGATCGCGATCGCGACCGCGGTGTTCGCGGCAGCGGCGCTGGCCGGCGTGATGCTGACCGCAGGATGGTGGATGCTGCATCTGTGGCACTCCTACGGAAACCCGTTTTTCCCGATGTTGAACGGGCTCTTTCATTCGCCTTACGCGGCGCCCGAAAGCTACGCCGACCATCGCTTCCTGCCGCAGGGCGCGCTGGAGCAGCTCGCGTTTCCGTTCTTCTTCGCGCGCGATGCGGCGAGGGCGGGCGTCAAGTTGCCGGTTCACGATTACCGCTATGCCGTAGCCTATGTCGGTCTTGGCGTGGCGGGCGCGATCTATGCGGCGCAGCGGCTGAGACGCGCCCCGCCGCATGCCCACGGCGAAACGCCCATGCCGCTTGGCGCCGCTTGGTTCCTGATCGGATTTTCGCTCGTGTCCTACGTCATCTGGCAGATGGCGTTCGGCGTGTCGCGCTACCTGTTGCCGCTCGATCTGGTGTTGCCGCTTGTGGGGCTTGCCGTGCTTGAAGTGCTGAACTTCACCGCGCTGCGCTGGCTCGCACTGTGGGGGGTTGGCTTTTTGCTGCTCGCCGCGTCGGCCGACCATCCTTGGCGGGGCGAGCGCCCATGGAACCGCGATCTGATGGCAGTGCGCGTGCCCGCCATCCCGCCGGATTCGATGGTCGTTCTCGCCGGCACCGCGCCGATGTCCTACCTGATTCCCGCGTTCCCGATGCAGACACGCTTCGTGCGGATCAGCCTTGCGGACGGATTCGGTCCGGCGGCGTCGGGCGGCATCACTGCAGTCGATTCAAACGCGTTGCTCGCGACACGCGCCCGCGACGCAGTGCGCTCGCACCAGGGCGGTCTTTTCGTGCTCTACGGACTGACGGCGGGAACGCGCGCCACCGAAGGCGCCGTTGTGGACGAAACCCTGCGCCGGCTGAAGCTGCGGCTGATCCCGTCTTCGTGCCAACCCGTGGTGCCGAACTTGCGCTATGAACGCCAGTCGTTCCGGCTGTGCGGACTGGCGCGACTTTAGGGCCCTAATCTTCGAGCTCCACGATCACCGCTTCGCCGTTCTCGAGCGCGATGGAAAGCTGGCCGTTGCGCAGCGCGATGGCGTCCTTGCCGAACACCTCGTTGCGCCAGCCCGAAAGTGCCGGCACGCCGTCGTCCTCGCCTGTCGCCAACCGTTCGATGTCTTCGGCATTGGCGATCAGCCGCGGCGCAACGCCGGCATCCTCGGCACGCAGTCTTAGCAGCGTTTTCAGAAGATCGACCGCGGCGGGCGAGGGCTCCTTGCGCCGGCGTCGCCGTTCGTTGTCGGCGGGCATATCAGGGGGCTCGGCGTCCTTCGCCGCGGCGATCGCTTCGAGCAGGCTCTTGCCCATCTTGGAGGCTGCAAAGCCCTTCGGCACGGAACGAACTCGCTCCAGCGCCTCACCGTCCTCCGGCGGGTTGGCCGCCACCTCCAGCAGCACTTCGTCCTTGAGCACGCGGTTGCGCGGCACGTCGCGCGTTTGCGCTTCGCGTTCGCGCCAAGCGGCGGTGGCGGCCAGCACCGTGAGAAACCGCTTGTTCGCCGAGCGCGGCCGCAGACGCTTCCAGGCCTGGGCCGGATCGAGCGCGTACAGTTCCTGACACTTGAGCGCGTCGATCTCCTCGGCCACCCAATTTTCGCGCCCGGTGCGCTTGAGCTGCGCGGAAAGCACTTCGTAAACGGTGCGCAGGTGGGTGACGTCGGCCAGCGCGTATTCGAGCTGGCGCTTGGTCAGCGGCCGACGCGCCCAGTCGGTGAACCGCGCCGATTTGTCGATGTCCGCCTTTGCCAGCTTGCGCGCCAGCGTTTCGTAGGAGGCTGCCTCGCCGAAGCCGCACACCATGGCCACGATCTGCGTGTCGAACAGCGGATCGGGGATGACGCGACCCTTGTGCCAAAAGATCTCGATGTCCTGCCGGCCTGCGTGCAGAACCTTCACGATCTTGGGGTTCTTGATCAGCTTGAAGAACGGCGCCAGATCGATGTCGTCGGCCAAGGGATCGACGATGGCCGCCACGCCCGGCGCGGCGATCTGCAGAAGGCAGAGCTTCGGCCAGTAGGTCGAATCCCGCATGAACTCGGTGTCGAGCGCAAGATAGG
>Ga0335085_10000670_pt1 | contig 90158 bp, 57 predicted proteins | sample Lox_Sample_45_FD_206712 | JGI IMG/M metagenome (GOLD analysis project Ga0335085, IMG submission 206712) | Soil microbial communities from Loxahatchee National Wildlife Refuge, Florida, United States - Lox_Sample_4.5 | ecosystem: Environmental > Terrestrial > Soil > Wetlands | place: USA... | reverse complement strand
CAGACCGACTTCCCGCTCGATGCGGTCCTTCAGCTCGTCGGTCGCCGCGGGCGTGATCGAGTCCACCATGGTCGACGGGAATCGCACATTATCCCTGATCCAGGCCGTCAAATCACGATCGCCACGCGCCTCGGCATAGCGCAGCACGGCGCCGTGCAGCTTGTGCCCGTTCATCACCATGTTGTCGCAGCTGATTGGGGTGAACGGCAGCATCCCCGCGGCTTTGCGGCGCGCCAGGCCTTCCGTGACCCAGCCCACCAGCGTCTTGGGCGCGGTCGGATGCTTGAGGTCCTCGGCGATCGCGGGATGGTCGAGATCGAGCGCGCCCGCGCCGTCCAGGCAATAGCCCTTCTCGGTCACCGTCATGGTGACGAACTTCACGGCGGGATCGTTGAGGCGGGCGAAAATCCGGTCGGCCTGGCCGTATGCCTTCAGATACTCGGTGTGGGAGCCCACGACGCGGTAGCGAATCTGCTCGTCAAGCTGGGCCACGACGTAGAGGTGATCCTGTGGCACGGCCTGCGCGGCAAGCCCCGTCGGCAAGAGCTCGGCGCCGCAAATCGCCCAGCGTGGATCGCGCGGCAACAGCGAGTCGATATAGCAGGCCTGATGGCCGCGGTGGAACGCGCCGGGACCGAAATGAACGATCCCGATCGTGGTCTTGGCGCGATCGTAGGCCGGGACAACGACGCCCGGCTTCACGCCGGGAAGCGTCTTGGAACTGAGACGGGGCATGGCGAGTGGGCTTTGGTGAGCGTTCGTGAGCGGTTTCTTGCACACGGCCAGCGAAAAGGCGAGCGGCGATGTGCCGCTCGGCGGCCGGAATTTCCGCAGCCAGGCCCGCAAAAACCCGCGCAAGGCCGGATAAAAAAATGCGGCGCGTCTTCGCGATGCGCCGCACCAGGGGCCTTGCACCCGCCCCGACCCTCTCTTTTGGGGAGGGTCGGGACCAAGCGGTACGCGGACTACAGGTTGCCGCGGATGCCGAACATGAACAGCGAACCCGCGTTGTAGGAGTAGCTCATCAGGTATGGGCTCTGCATGTACGAACGCCCGTTCAGAGCATGGAACAGGTTCTGAACGTCGAAGGTGACCTCCGGGTCCGTCGGGATTTCGCCGAGGAACTTGGAGAGCTTGACGCTCGACGACAGGTCGACCTGGGCATAATCCAACGAACGGGTCTGCGTGAAGTACGGCGCGCTCGAGATGATACCCAAGACGTTCGAGCCGGTGATCGTGCCACGCGTGTAGGCGTAGGACATTTTCACCATGATGCCTTCGTTGTCGTAGTAGCCGGTCACGTTGTACTGCAGCGGCGACACGCCAAGCAGGATCGACGGCGCGGCGCTACCCGGTGTCGTCTTGGTCGAGAGGAACGTGGCGTTGGCCGTCCAGCCAAAGCCCTTCAGGCCATACTGCTCGAGATAGAAGTCGAGCGGCTGGGTCCATTCGAGCTCCATGCCCTTGATGGTCTCGAGGCCGGTGGCATTGCGCGCCTGCGTGACCGCGATGTTCACGCAATTGAGCGTATTGGCCGAACCCAGAGCAGGGTTCCAGCAGCCGCCCGCCGTCGCCAGATTCACGAGGTTGTTGTACTGCGAGGAACCAACCGCGAAGTTGGCGAAGGTGTAACCGAACTGGGCCAGCCACGGGAAAGTCTGCGTCGTGGTGTAGTTGCTCTGGAAGCCGGTCATCATCTTCTTGAAGAAGTCGATGCTGAGATAGCCCTCGCCGCCGGTGTAGAGCTCGGCGCCGAGGTCGATATTGGTCGCGTAGTACGGGCGCAATTGCGGGTTGCCGAGGGTCCAGGCATCGGCGCCGGAGCCGCCGCCCGACAACTGCGGCAGCATCTGGGCCGGATTGGCCCGGGTCATGGTGCGCGACACTGCGCCTCTGACCTGGAAGTCGTCGAAGATCTGCCAGACCAGGTTCACCGACGGCAGGAAGGCCGAGTACGAGCCTTTCAGAGTCGCCGGCTGGATGTAGTTGGGATACTTCGCGCCGTCGCCGAGAGAAGTGTTCCTCGGGTCCGAAACGCTGGTGTAGCCGGTCAGCGCCTGTTCGGTCCTGATCCAGCGGGCACCGATGTTGTACTTGAACTGCTGGTCGCCCTTGTGCAGGACGCCATTGATCTCGCCGTAGAAGCCTTCGGTCTTCTCGTCGATGATGCCGGAGCTGATGTTGGTGTTGGTGCCGGTGCTGAAGCCGGTGCGGCCGGGATCCTGCAGGTTCGTGGCAGCTCCCGGAGGCGGCGTCGTGGCATAGTATTGGTAATTCGTCGCCTTCTCGATGGCGGGATAGTTGACGACTACGAAGCCGGTGGGACCGGGTGACAGGTATTGCGGAACCGCCGAGCTCGGCACCACCGGGCCCTGCGCGGTCGGCAGAGCGCCGAGGCCGGCCGAGTAGCCCTGGCCCCAGTTGGTCGCCCACGCCGACGGAATGCTGAACGTTGGACCTGAGCTGCAGCCGCTGGTCGTGTTCGGGCCCGGCAGGTAGACCGTCGGGTTGAAACCGCAGTTGACTTCGCCGAACAACGTGCCGTTGTCGTAGCCGCGGATCAGACGATATTGCTCGTCATAGGCCGCGCCGAACTGCAGGTTGAATTCGTCGCCGCCGTACTTGACGTCGGCATGCGCGCCCTTGGCATAGAGATAGCGGCGCTCCTGCTGCAGACGCAGCGCCGAACCCGAATACCAGCCGTAGTTGGCCGGATTGTTGAAGCCGCCGGTCGCCAGACCTTCTCCGGCGAACGTCGGAACCGAGCCGGTGTCGTTGTAGTCGACGATGCCGAGCGGCATGCCGAACAGGAAGGTCGGCGAATCGCGGAAGAAGTGGGCGCGGCTGTAGTTCACCTGCGCCTTGATGTTCAGGAGATCGGTGGCCTGCCATTCCACGCCCGGATTGATGCTGATGTAGTCCGACTTCTCCTTATACGGACGGGATTCCAGATTCATGGAGGCGTTGGCAAACCTGGCAGAGGTGACGGCGTAATCACCGGAGGTGTCGATCGGCGTTACCGTCTCGTTCATCGGAATGCTGGCGCCGCTGCGGCCGACCAGGAACAGGTCTTCGCGGTTCAGGTCGTTCTCTTTGACGCCCAGGATGCCGTCCAGATAGAAGTGCAGAGCGTCGGACGGACGATATTCCAACGACAGGATGCCGTTGTAGCGGTCGCGCGTGCCGCGCTCGAACATCGGGCGGCCGGTACGCGGAATGAACGCAGAACCGATCTGGGCCATGGTCAGGCCGGGGTTCAAGGCCAAGAGCAGGTCGGAAGTGATCGTCTTTCCGACGTAGGTGGCCGGAACGCCCGTGTTCGGGAACACCCCCGGGAGGGTCCAGCCGTTCTGGCCGTTGACCGGGTTGCAGGTCGTTACGGTCGAGGTGCTGGTCGTGCCGGGCGATGTGACCGTCGACGAAGCGCAGGTCTGCGTCGGGTTGGGATTGGCCTGCGTGCCGTAGAACTGCGTCGCGTTCAGGCTTGGCACCGTCACGTTGTTGAAGGCGCCTTCATAGCCTGTCGTCATCACGCGGTCCGACTGGCCGGAGACGCCAAACAGAATGCCGAACGGGCCTTCCGTGTCGCTGAAAACCAGAGTGCCGCGACCAGCGGGGTTGCCGTTGTTCTCGTAATCCGTTGCCTGGACGTTGTAGCTGAAGTGCATCCCTGGATTGTCGAACGGGCGCATGCTGCGCATGTTGATCACGCCCGCCGCGCCGCCTTCGAGCTGGCTCGCCTCGGCCGTCTTGCTGACCGTCAACTGTGTGAACAGTTCGATCGGGAAGATGTCGAGGTCGACTTCGCGGTTGGCGCCGTTGGCATCGGTGTTGCCGGTCGAGGTGCTCAGCACCCCCGCGCCGTTCAGCTCGACCTTGACGTGGTTGGTGTCGAGGCCGCGGATGGCCACGCGCATGCCCGAACCGTCGTCTTCACGGGTGATCGTGATGCCCGGAATGCGGTTGAACGCTTCGGCGACGTTGGTATCCGGGAACTTGCCGATGTCTTCGGCGAAGACGGAATCGGTGAAGTTCACGGCGGCGCGCTTGGCGTTGGTCGATGATTCAAGGCTGGCGCGATAGCCGGTGACCGTCACGACTTCGCCGACGTCTTGTGCGACGGCGGGCGCGGCGGCGATGAGCATGCTCACGCTTGCCAGCACGGTGGTGCCAAGCAAGCGGGCACGCGATGACACTGTCGAATTCATACGTTTCCTCCCCTTTTGGCGTGTTGTTCACGCGGGTACTGAGACCCGATTGATTTTTTGAATTTGTCGTAGGTTGGGCTGCCCCCTCCTCGGCAGTTTCCACGGCGCAAACACTCGGGCGTTCAAGGCCCAGAAATGTTAGCGGTAACACAAACGCAATTGGTACCCACTTGAGGGGCTTCCGTCAAGGCAATCGGCCGATTCGCGCCAACAATGCATCATACTGTTGCCGCAAAGGCACCATGCAAAATCACGTCATTAGGCAGCGTTCCTCATGTTGTTGCGGCTAACACGTCGTTCAATTTCTAATGCAAGTGAGAATCAATGGTGGTCCTATTGCCGGTTTTGACTTGCAATTTTCGGATTACGACTCTCTTTCCGATGGTTAACTGCAGGCGAAGAAATGTGCCCGCTGATCAATCTCAGTCGTCCTTGAACGGCGCAGCGGTTTTGCCCGGATTGCCCGGAGCGAACGGCAAGCGGATCGCCTTGTAGTATTCGAGCGGATGCGGCGGCGGCGCGATTCCTGCGGGCAGCGGCAGACCCGATCGCGACTGGAAATAGGCGATCGAGGCATCCCGCCATTCCTGCGCGTTTTCCTGCTGCATGGCGAGGAAGTCGGCGGTGATGCGGAAACGCTCGGAGTCGACATATGGCTTCATCTTGGCCCAGATCGCGTTCATCGCTCCAACCTCCCAGACGCCTTTGGCGTAGTGCAACACCAGTTCGTTCCATAGCGGGCGGCCGGACTTCATCCGGTACGTCCACGGCACGTGGTGGAACCACAGCAGCAGGTTTTCCGGCGTCGTGGCGGGATCGGAGAATTGCGCCGACAAGGGCGGGAAATATTGCGCGGCGGCGTTGCTGCCCGACGGCCCCCGCTCCACGCCGATGCCGCTCGCATCCGCGCCGTTGTAGGTGACCGGATTCCAATCCGGCCGGCCGGCGTCGTCGATCCACGGCCCCGGCCCGTAGTGGTGTCCGGTCGCCATCTGGTGAGCGAGCCCGAGCGGGGTCATGTAGTCCACCGCGGTTTCGCGCGAGTCCATCATCATGGCCACCACGGGCTTCACGAAGGCGGGATTGGAGGTGAACGTCAGGCGCACCCACTCGTCGGCGATCGTCTCGGCCTTCAGCTCGGGATCCCAAGCGAGCCGCCCGAACGCGTACCAGTTGGCCTGGTCGAAGATCGAACCCGACCAGTTGCGCGCCGTGCCGATATTGGCGACGCCGGCCATCAGCGTCAGCTTATTCCCGAACACGCTGCCGTCGATCACCTTGGCGACCGTCGAGCCGGGCCCCTTGGCGAAGGTGTCGGATGCGAGCGCCTCCTGCCACATGGTGCCGAGATAGACGAGGTGGATCTCGAAACCCAGATATTCCTTGGTGATCTGCAGTTCGAGGCCCAAATTGGTGCGCGGCGCGGCGCCGATCAGCGGGCTGAAGGGCTCGCGCGGCTGGAAGTCGAGCGGGCCGTTCTTCACCTGCAGCACGACGTTGTCACGGAACTTTCCGTCGAGCGGCACGAACTCGTCGTAGGCCTGCTTGACCCGGTCCTCCGGCTTCAGGTTCGAGTAGACGAACGCCCGCCAGATCAGCACGCCCCGGTGCGGAGCGAGCCCCGCGGCGATCGCGTTGGCGCCGTCGGCATGGCTGCGGCCGTAGTCCTGCGGGCCGGGCTGGCCTTCGGAATTGGCCTTGACAACGAAGCCGCCGAAATCGGGAATGGCGCGGTAGACCTCGTCGGCCTTGTCCTTCCACCATTTCTGCACCAAGGGATCGAGCGGATCGGCACTCTTCAGATCGCCCAACTCCTCCGGCGCGGAAAACCGCGCCGTGAGCCAGATCCTGATGCCGTAGGGCCTGAGAACGTCGGCCAGCGCCGCCGCCTTGGCGATCCACGGCGCGGTCAGCGTGATCGCGTTCGACACGCCCGAGGGGTTGGTCAAGAGGACGCCGTTGATGCCGAGCGATGCGTTGGCGCGCGCGTAGTCGACATAGCGCGGGTCGACATGGCCCGGCAGCTCCCACCAGTTGAAGATCGAGAAGCCGGAGAAGCCGCGCTCGACGGTGCGGTCGATGTTGTCCCAATGGTCGAGCATCCGCAAAGCCACCTTCGGCGCCGAAACGGCGTCGAGCCGGTCGAGCGGCCGGCCGAGCCCGACCTGGCTGAGGAAGAAGAACGCACCGTGCAGCACGCCGACATCAGTGTTGCCGGCAATGACGACGATCCTGCGTCCCTTTGCGGTCGCGGCGCGGACGACAAAACCCTCCTGCCCCACCCGATCGAGCGGCAGTTTCAAGGCGGCGATGGTGGGCGAGTCCTGCGGCGTGCCGAACACGACCGCGCCGGCCTTGACCGCACCGGAAACCGCCTGCTTGCGCGCCAGAAGGCCCGAAAGGCCGCGCACCAACTCGTCGCGGGTGACGGCCGCGGTGGGCGTTAGGCCGATGCCGACCACCGCGGTAATGCCGCGGTATTGCGCCTTCGCGTGACTGTCGAGCGGCCGATAGCGCAGCCAGAGGTCGTAGCCGTCTTCGGCCCGCGCGGTCGCGGTGAAGGCCAGCAGCATCAGCAGGAATTTGAGCTTCATGGCTTGCTCCGGAAGGGTGGGGCCGCGCGCGCTGGTCGCCTCATTTTGCGGCCGCGGCGGGCGCGGGCTTGGGCGGCGAAAGCGGCCGGTTGCGGCTGCCCTGTCCGGGCGCATAAGGGAAGTAGAGCGACTGGTAGTAGCCAAGGTCGCGGCCGGGCGGGGCGATTCCTCCGGGCAGCGGCAATCCCGAGATCGACTGGAAATAGGCGATAGATGCGTCGCGCCACAGCTTGGCGTCGTGTTCCTGAATGCGGAAGAAATCGCTCGTCAGCTGGAAGCGCTGCTCATCGACGAACGGCCTCAGCTTGGCCCAGGTGCCCGCCATCGCGTCGACTTCGCCGACGCCGTCGCTGTAGCGGCTGACAAGCTCGTCCCACAGCGTGCGGCCATCCTTCATTTCGTGGCTCCACGGCACATGGTGAAACCACAAAAGGTACTTCTCGGGCGTAGTCGCCACATCGGAAAACGCGCGTTGGAGCGGCCCGGCATATTGCGCCACCGCGTTGCTGCCCGTCGCAGTCCGGTCGAAGCCGATGCCTTCCTGGTCGGCGCGGTTGTAGTAGACCGGGTTCCAGTCGGCGCGGCCCGCGTCGTTCACCCACGGCCCCGGTCCGTAATGGCCGCTGGTGCCCATCTGGTGCGCCAGACCCAGAGGGGTCATGTAATCGACCGCGACCTCGCGCGATCCCATCATCATCGCGACCACCGGCTTCACGAAGGCCGGATTGGCGCTGAACGTCATCTTGACCCAGTCGGCGGCAATCGCTTCGGCGCCGGCCGCGGGATCCCAGGCGAGCCGCCCGAAGGCGTACCAGTTGGCCTGGTCGAAGATCGAGCCGCACCAGTTGCGGTCGGCTCCGATATTGGCGACGCCGGCCATCTCGGTCAGCTTGCTGCCAAACAGCGAGCCGTCGATCACCCTGGCGACCGTCGAGCCGGGGCCTTTGGCGAAGGTGTCGGCAGCAAGCACTTCGGCCCACATGGTCCCGAGATAGACGAGGTGGGTCTCGAAGCCGAGATACTCCTTGGTGATCTCGACCTCGAGCCCGGTATTGGTCTTGGGCACGGCCCCGAACAGCGGGCTGAAGGGCTCGCGCGGCTGGAAGTCGAGCGGTCCGTTCTTCACCTGGAGCACGACGTTGTCGCGGAACTTGCCGTCGAGCGGCACGAATTCGTCATAAGCCTGTTTGATGCGGTCGTCGGGCACCAGGTTGGAATAGACGAAGGCGCGCCAAATCACGACTCCGCCGTGCGGCGCCAGCGCGTCGGCCAGCATGTTGGCGCCGTCGGCGTGGCTGCGGCCGTAGTCCTGCGGGCCGGGCTGGCCTTCGGAATTGGCCTTCACCAAGAAGCCCCCGAAATCGGGAATGGTGCTGTAGATCTGGTCGGCCTTATTCTTCCACCAGGCGGCAACCTCCGGATCGAGCGGATCGGCCGTGGCCAGGCCGCCGATCTCGATGGGCGCCGAGAAGCGGGCGGAGAGATAGACCCTGATGCCGTAGGGCCGCAACGCGTCGGCCAGCGCCGCCACCTTGTGCAGGTAATCCTCGGTCAGGATCAGCGAATTGGAGTTGACGTTGTTGAGCACCGCGCCGTTGATGCCGATGGAGGCGTTGGCGCGAGCGTAGTCGATCATGCGCTGCGACACGTGCTGGGGCAGCTCCCACCAGTTGAAGATGGAGGTGCCCGCATAGCCCCGCTCCACCACGCCGTCGAGGTTGTCCCAGTGGTCGAGCATGCGCAGCCGGACGGCCGGAGCCGACACGATGTCGAGGCCCTTGACCGGCTGGCGCGTCTGGAGCTGGCGCAGGAAGCGGAAGGCGCCGTAAAGCGCGCCGACGTCCGTGTTGCCGGCGATGACGACAAGCTTCCTGCCCTTGGCAGTTACGCTGCGGACGACGTAGCCCTCCGCCCCGAGCTTCTCGAGCGGCAGCTTGAGGCCGGCGATGGTGCGCGAATTGGCGGGTGTTCCAAACAGCACGGCGCCGCCGCGCCTGAGCGTGTCGGCGGCGGCGATCCTGCGGCCCAACAGGCCCGTGAGCCCGCGTACCAGCTCGTCGCGGGTGACCTGGGCCGTTGCGGAATGGCCGGCGCCGACCACCGTGGCGAGGTCGCGATATTGCGCCAGCGCCTGCTTTTCGAGCGGCTGATAGCGCAGCCAGAGATCGTAGCCGTCTTCGCCCCGCGCGGCCGCGGCAAAGGCGAGCGCGCAAAGCGCAACGAGGCACAGCAATTTCATCGCGGGTCTCCGCTTCACTTCGGCGGCAGGGCGGCCGGGTCGACTCCTTCATATACCGCAGCGCGGAAGTCCCTGTGCAGCGGCACTTTGCCGAAGGGGAAGTACTGGGTGAACAGGACGGCCGTCAGCCTGTTCTTGGGATCGATCCAGAACAGCGTGTTGTACTTGCCGTCCCAGAAGAACTCGCCCGCTTCACCGGCCTTGCCGCCCGCCTTGGGCGGATCGATGCGGACGGCGAAATCGATTCCGAAGCTCATTTCGCCCTTGTCGGTGATGAGCCAGGAACGGTCGGACGTGGCCGGATCGAGGTCGCCGGTCGACATCAGCCGCACCGTGTCGGGCCGCAAAATGCGCACGCCGTCGAGTTCGCCGCCGTTCAGCATCATGCGGGCGAAGCGGCTGTAGTCGTCGAGCGTGGAGGTCAGCCCGTATCCGCCCGGGGTTGCGGGCCAGTGCGCCGTGTTGAGGTTCAGTTCGCGATCATGGGTGGCCGGCGTGAACGTGCCGTCGTCGTTGCGCTCGTAAGGCGTGGCGAGCCTATCGCGCTCCTCTTCGGGCACGTACCAGCCGGTGTGGGTCATGCCGAGCGGCTTCAGGACGTGGTCTTCGACATATTGCTCGAACGGCTCGCCCGACAGGCGCTGCACCAGCAGCGCCTGCATGTCGACCCCATAGCTGTAGCGCCACTTTTCGCCCGGCTGATACAATAGCGGCAGGGTGCCGAGCCGGCGCGCGAGTTCATCCAGCGTGTTGGTCAACGCCCCCGGATCGATGGCCGCGGACATCGCCTTGACGGTCGGATCGAGGGTCGAGTCGCCGTAGGAAAGCCCCGCCGTGTGGCGCGTCAGATCGCGGATGGTCATGGGCCGGTCGGGCGCCACCAGGATCGGCCTGCCCATGGCGTCGAGGCCGGCCAGCACCTTCACGTTCGCAAGCTCCGGAATGTACTTGGCGACCGGATCGTCGAGGCGGAACTTGCCCTGCTCCCACAGCTGCATCAGGGAGGCGCCTGTGATCGGCTTGGTCATGGAGAAGATGCGCACGATGGTGTCGCGGGTCATCGGCTTTTTCGCCTCGCGGTCGGCATAGCCGAAGGCGCCGAAATAGGCCTCCTTGCCGTCCTTGGTCACGAGCGCGGACACGCCCACGAGCTGGCCGCTGTCGACGAAGCCCTTGAGCGTCTCATCGATCTTGGCGCCGTCCACGGCGTCCACCGGCGCCTTCGTCCCGGCGAAGGAAGCGCACGCGCCGAGCAAGACCAGCGCGAGCCACGCAAATGCCTTGCGAAGCATGATGACCTCTGACCTGGCTAGACGGACGACGCGTCGGGATGGACCCACGGCGCGCGATAGGGCCGGACGAGACGCTTCTCGGCCTCCTCGTCGGCGATGACGCGCTCGCCCTCGCCGTCCCAGCGGATCGGGCGGCCGATGTCCATGGCGATGTTGGCGAGAATAATGGACGAGGTGGAGATGTAGCCCTCTTCGATGTCGGCGACCGGCCGCTTGTGCGCCTGGATGGCGGCGATGAAGTCGCGCATGTTGGGCCGCGTCAGCGGCACGAGCTGGCGGTCCATCGGAAGGAGCTTGGCGTCGTTGGGGAACTTGGCGATTTCGGCATCGAGATTTCCGGCAAGACCGGCGCCGCCGTCGAGCGGATCGAATTCATAGTTCACCGAGCCGAGCGTGAGCGTGCCCTTGTCGCCGTAGAGCTTGGCGCCCCAGCCGCCGGCCGGGCCTTCCGGCAGCTTGCCCCATTCGCGGTTGGCCCAGGTGATCAAGAGGTCGTCGAATTCCCACTGGGCGCTCTGGGTGTCGACCACGGTGGCGATCGAGTTCTTGTCGACGAACACCCCGCCAACGCAGGAAATGCGCTTCGGCCAGCGTAGGCCCAGCATCCAGCGCACCGTGTCCATGAAATGCACGCCAAGATCGGCGATATAGCCGTTGCCGAATTCGCGGAACGAGCGCCAGTTGATGGGATGGATGTTGGGATGATACGGCACCCACGGCGCCGGGCCGACGTAGGTATTCCAGTCGAGGTTGGGCGGCGGGGTGGCGGCCGGCGGGAAACTCGCCACGCGCTGATGGTAGAAACCGTAAAGTTCCACCAGCCCGATCCTGCCGAGCCGGCCCTCGCGCACCACGCGGTCGCGTGCTTCGATGTGCGGCGGCGAGGCGCGGCGCTGCGTGCCCACCTGCACCACGCGGTCGTATTTGCGCGCGGCGGCGAGCACGGCCTTGCCTTCGGCCACGTCGACGGTGATCGGCTTTTCCATATAGACGTGCGCACCGGCCTTGAGCGCGGCGATGGTGGGCAGCGCGTGCCAGTGGTCGGGCGTGGCGACGATGACGATATCGAACTTCTGCTTGGCCAGCATCGTGCGGTAGTCGCGGTAAAGCTTGGGCGCGCGGCTCTGGCGGTGGACCGAATCCGGGAACGCGGCGATGCGGGCCGAAAGGTCCCGCAGCATGTTGGAATCGACGTCGCAGAGCGCGGCGACCTCCACCGGCGCCACCTGCATCAGCGCCAGCACGTCGCAGCGCCCCATCCAGTTCGAGCCGATCACGCCGACGCTCATCGGCCGGGATGCGGCGAAGGCGAGCCCTCCCAGGCTTGCGGCGGTCAAGGCCGCGGCCGTTCCGCCCATCATCTCACGTCTCGTCGCCGTCATCGCACTCCTCCTTCACGCCGGTGATGCGTCCATCTCGGGCCTTGCCGGGGCCGCCGCGATCGCCTGAACGATCGCCTCGCGCAGCGGCTTGGGCTCGAAGTTGTCGTCGTAGGGGCAGGGCCGCTTGGGCAGCCCGTCGGCACGTGGCGAGGTTCGCTGCAGCCACGAATACTTGTCGACGATGCCCCACGCCATGATGTAGCGCAGTTGCGGATACCCGAGCAGGATGTCGAGATAGGACTTGCCGAAATCGGCCACGGCGCGGTCGCGTGCGGACGCGTCGCCCTCGACGTATCTGTCGTTGACGTCGAACTCGGTGATGACGAGGTTCAGCCCCATGCCGACGACTTCGTCGAGGAACTTGCGCCACTCCGCCTCGTCGATGTCGGCGAGCGGGCCCGTCGCGGTGCCGAGCCCGTTCGAGCCGATGTGCGACTGGATGCCGAGGCTGTCGATCGGCAGGTTGGCAGCCTTCATGCGCTCGAGCAGCTTCAAGACGCCGGCGCGATGGGTGGCGGCGCTTTTCGCCCAGCCCATGTAGTCGTTGTAGACGAGTTCGGCATGCGGAGCGAACTCGCGCGCCGCGTTGAAGCAGATGTCGACCACGTCGGGGCCGAGGATCTTGGTGAACGCCGATTCCTCGAGGTCGCCCGTCGCCGGCGCGATGGTCTCGTTGATCACGTCGTAGCTGAAGATGCGGTCGCGATAGCGCGTGCATACCTCCTTGATGTGATCGCGCAGCATCTTCTCGGCCGCGCTGGCCGGATTGGCGCCAAAGTCGTAATTGACCACCCATGGCGGCGTCCAGCGCGAGCGGTTCCACAACAGCGTATGCCCGCGCATGGCAAACCCATAGGTGGCGGCGAAAGCGGCCAGCGCGTCGGCCCCGCGGAAATCGAACTGACCTGGTTCGCGGCGCAGCACGTACCATTTGAGCTCGTTCTCGGGCACCAGGATTCCGCATTGCGCCACCATCAGCGCGCGCATGCGCGGATCGTCGAACGCGGCGAGGCGCTTGCCGGCAAAGGGCTGCAGCGCTTCCATGCCGGCTGGCGGCTTCAGTTGCTGCCCGATGGCGGTGCCGAATAGCAATCCCTTGGCCCGTGCCGCGCCGTTGAGCGAATCCGGCGCCGAGCCGGCCTTGTCGTGGTGCTTGTGGTGGTGGACGCGGCCGCGTCCGTGCTTGGCGACATGCCTTGGTTCGGCGAGCGCATCGCCGATGCCGAGGCCGGCCGCGGCAGCCCATGCCATCCAGTCGCGCCGTGACAACTCGCTCATCCGACCCTCCCGGCGGCCGCGATCATGATCCGATTCAGTTTCGGCCGTGCGACGGCGCGCGTCCACATCTTTCTACGCCGGCCTCACCGTGCGCGCGCTGCGCATCGGCGCACCAGCAAAGCAGGCGGCCATCGCTTCGCGCAGGGGCTTCGGCTGACAGGCGTCGTCATAGGGCGCCGGGCGCTGCTCCAGGCCGTCGGCACGCGGCACGAACTCCTGCAGCCACGAATACTTGTCGACCATGCCCCACACCATGACATAGCGTAGCGCCGGATAGCCGACCATGATGTCGAAATAGGTCTTGCCCAGCTCAGCCACGCTCCTGTCGCGCTCGACGATGTCGCCTGGCGCCGCCTTGTCGTTGATGTCGAACTCGGTGACGATGAGGCCGTAACCCATGCCGGCAACGTCATCGAGGAACTTCCTCCACGCGGTCTCGTCGCGCGCGCTGCTCGGCCCGCCCACGTTCGGGAACCCGATATGCGCCTGCACCCCAAGCGCGTCCACCGGCAGGTTCTTCTTCTTTGCGTAGTCCAGCAGCTTCAGGATGGCGGCGCGATGCGTGCCATCCGGGTTCCAACTCGGAAAGTCGTTGTAGACCAGCTCGGCGCGGGGGGCGGCCTCGCGTGCCGCGTGGAAGCAGATGTCGATGACGTCCCAGCCGAGATACTTGGTGAACGGGGTGTCTTCCAGCGCGCCGGTCTTGGGATTGATGGTCTCGTTGATGACGTCGTAGCTGAAGATCCTGTTGCCGTAGCGCCGGCATACCTTGGCGATGTGCCCATGCAGCATCTTCTCGGCGGCGGAGGCCGGTCGCGAGCCGAAGTCGAAGGTCCCCACCCAGCGCGGCGTCCAGCGCATCGCGTTCCAGACAAGGTTGTGGCCGCGCACCGCCAGCCCGCCCGCGCCGGCCCAACGCACGAGGCGGTCCATGCGGCGGAAATCGTAGGTCTTCGGATCGGGGCGCACCACGTACCATTTCATCTCGTTCTCGGGCACCACGATGGAACACTGCTCGACCATCAGCCGGCGCACGCCCGCGTCGTCGAAGCTGGGGGCGCGCCGCGGCCGGGCCAATACCTCCGGAGGCAGCAGCGCCAGCCCTTCGGCGGTCGAATCCATGCCGATCGAGCTGCCAAAGCGCATGCCTCGCGACATGGCGATGGCGTTCAGGCAACCCGGCGCCGTGCCCGCCAGCTTCACCGCCCGGCGCCGGCGTTTGGCGGCCAGGGCTTGGTCGACAGGCATCAGGCCCGCCGCCAGTGCCCAGCTTACGCAATCGCGCCGTGACAGTTCGCTCATCTCGCTTTTTCCTTCTTGATCTGAACCCGCGTTTCGGGCACCGGCCCGTAGGCGTGCGCAGCTTCCGCGAAATCGATCTCGATGCGGTCGAGGATCACGCCCGGATCGAGCGCCGTGACGGTGACGCTGTGCGCGCCGGGTGCCAAGCTCAAGTCGCGCACCGTGCCGACTGCGCTGTTGGTCAGAACGTGCTGGCGCCAGCTTTCGGTGAACTCCGCCGCGAACAGGTCGAGCACCTGGGGCGGCCCGCCGTCGATCGCGACCGCCACGCGCATGCCGTTCTGGCTGGTGACCGGTAGCACCGGCAGCGCGATCACCTTCAGCGCCGCCTTCTGGTCGCCGACGAGGTCGTAGCCGCGCTTGACAGCCGTGCCGAAGCGGTAGGTGAGATGCGGTGCTTTTGCCAGCGCCGCCGCGTCGGAAGGATCGACCGAGGCCATGGCAAGGCTCGAGCGCATGCTGGCGCCGGTATGGCCGAGTCCGTCGATCTCGTCCCAGCCTTCGCTGCGCAGGTCGGGATGCACCGCATAGATCGAGACGATGCTGTCGTCTTCGAGGAACGAGACGTCGCCCGTGACCGGCGCGGGTGCGGTGCGGATGACTACCGTCGCCTTCAGCTTGCCGCAGCTCGCCACCACGCCGGCCTCGGCGCCGTCGGGCGCCTTCGACCAGTCGATGCCGATCCAGGCGCGCTCTTCGAGATGGTTCGCGCCGAGCGAGCCCGCCGCCTTGCTTACCGTAATCCACGGCTTGGTCGGTGCCAGAGCCCACCCGGCCGGCGTCACGCCCGTCAAGAAGAAATCGAGATAGCGCTGGCGCGGCTCGGCGCGCTGGAACTGCGGCAATCGCTGCGGCCAGCCGCCGCCCGCGAAATAGCCACCGCCTTCGGTTTGCCATCCGCAGCCCTTGTCGCCGTTGTTCGCCCAGTTCGGCAGATGCGGGCGATCGTAGGCAGGCAGATCATGGGGATGGATGCCCATCATGCCGCGCCATTTCCCGTGCTCCAGCACGTTGTTGTAGACGTTCGCGTCCCGGTCGATGGCGGCCTGCGCGCGCGCCGCTTCCCCCACATAACTGTTGGCGCTTTGGCGCCGCTGCAAGCCATAGGTGACGGACTTGTCGAGCGAAAGCTGGCGGATGTTCATCTCACCTGCCGCGTCGATCGGATACTGCACCAGCTCGAAGAACGCCGACTTGCGGTCGGCCGGCATCTTCTTGGCGAGCGTTGCGGCCCGCCCCATGATGTCGCGATAGGCGGCGACACGCCGCGCGTTCTCGTCGCCGAAATCGAGCATGTCGAACCTGGTCTGGCTCACCGCGGTTTCCGGGAATGCGGTGGACCACGCCATGAACTCCGGATTGCGGTCGAAGGCGAGGTCGTAAAAGCGCCACAGGATGTCCGCGATCGCCTCGGCATCGGCGGCGCCGAAATTCTCGCCGGCCCAGCGTTTCAGATGCGCTTTGACGCTGGGGGCATCCGGGAACGATTCGGCATCGAAGCCGATGTCCATGAAGAGCTGCGTCAGGTACTCGCCCGGCTTGATGTCGCCGACGTTCAGGATCCAATAGCGCCGCGCCTCGAAGCGCCACGCCTTGTTCATCTCCTCCCACATCAGCGCCGGATGAGTGGAAGCAAGCCACAGATACGCCATCGGCCCGCCCCAGTAGGAGATGTGGTAATAGACCCCCGCGCCGCCGGAGCGCTGGCGCTCGCTGGCGTTGGAAAGCCGGCGGATGTAGCCGAAATTGTCGTCCGGCCACGCCAGCGTGACGTCGTCGGGAACCCTCAGCCCCGCGTCGTAAGCGGGTAGCACTTCCTTGTACGGCGTGAACACCTGCGGAATCTGGTCCGCCGGCTTGCCCAGGCGGTCCGCGAGGATCTTGCGCTGGGCGGAGAACACGTCTTCCAGAATCTTCGCCATACCCTGCGGGGTGTCGGCGCCCGCCATGGGATAATCGTCGGCCCCGCGCAGGCCCACCGTGTAGACGTTCTCGTATTTGCCGAACTCGGCGACCGCGCTGTCCCAGTACTTCAACATGTTGGCGCGGTTGGCGACGAAGTTGTACGGCCCCATCGTCTTGGAATCCCACTCGTGCGGGTTCGAGCGCAGCATCATCTCGACATGGGACGTGCCGTGGACGATGGCATAGTCGGCCGCGGTTTCGGGATTGCCGGGGACCTTGTTGAATGCCTCGGTGACGTTGTGCATGGCGGGCCAGATCGTGTTGGCCTTCAGCCGCCACATCAGCTCATAGATTCTGGCGTAGGTCTTGGGACCGAGGTTGCCGAACTTGGGATCGAAGGTCTTGGACGCCCAGGGAAACAGCCCGTATTCCTCGTCGTTGAGGAAGATGCCGCGGTACTTGACCGTGGGCTCCTTCGAATAGCGCAAGGTTCCGTCGACCGCGACGCGGGGGCTTCGGTGGATTTTCACGTCTGCCCACCACTCCCAGGCCGACACGCCCATCTCGCGCGTCAGATCGATCACGCCCCAGATCGCCCCGCGCGTGTCGGAGCCGAAGATCACAAGAACGTGAGCGCCGCCGGGCCCGGGCACCTCGACGCGGCCATAGGTTTCCCATTTGCCCGCGACCGGTGCGGCGTCGATGCGGTTCGCCTTGAGGATCGCGGCGATCATGGGCGAATCGATGCGGCCGATGAGGACCGCCGCGCCGGTTTGCGCCAGCCTGGCCGCGATGGCGGGCTTGTGCCCAGATAGCGCGCCGAGATCGTGCGCCAAAAGTTCCGCCGCCTTGGCGATCGGCGTTCCGCCAGCCGGGTCGTAGGCGATGCTTGCCACCGTCTTGCCGTCGAACAGCACCACTGCCCGCGCCGGAACGGCGGCCAGCAGCAGGGCGATCGCCCAGCATGCAAAATGCCTCATCGTAGGGACTCTGGGTTGGAAGGTTCTGCCGCAATGCTCAAGGGACAGCTCGTTGTGCGCCCTCGTCTGTTAGCGGTATCACTGTTAGGCTTCACCCTCAACCAGCGGGGGCCCTGATGCGCTCATTTGCGATGGTGGCGATCCCGGTTGCGCTGTTCGCCGGCGCCGCCGCCGACGTGAGCGAGCAGGATCACCAGCGCATGATGGACCTGCTGCACATCACCGCGCCTCTGCGGCCGGGCGTCAACGGCTGGGACGCCCATGCCGCCAATCCGGTGAATTACGACGAAGCCAAGGTGCGCGCCTACACGCTGCCCGATCCGCTGAGGCTCGCGAGCGGAACGGCGGTGGCCACGCCCGCGATGTGGTGGAAGCAGCGCCGCCCCGAGCTTGTCCGGCTTTTCGACCGCGAGATGTACGGCCGCGTGCCCGCCCGCATGCCGACGGTGCGCTGGGAGCTGAAGGGCGCGGAGGAGAAAAACGTCTTCGGCGTCGAGGCGGTGACCGAACATCTCGTGGGTCATGTGGACAACGCCATCGATCCCGCCATCACCGTCGACATCGAAACGGACCTCACCCTGCCCGCGCGCCTGGATCATCGCGCGCCGGTGATGATCGTGTTGACCTGGACCGGCAATCTGCCGGGGCCGCCGATTCCCGCCGGCAACGATCCCGACTGGCGCGCCCAGCTTCTCAAGGCCGGCTGGGGCTACGCCGAATACGTGCCGGTCAGCGTCCAGCCCGACAGCGCCGCAGGCCTGACCCAGGGCATCATCGGGCTGATGAACAAGGGGCTTCCGCGCAAGCTCGACGACTGGGGCGCGCTGCGCGCCTGGGCCTGGGGCGCCAGCCGCGTGGTCGATCTTCTCGAGACCGACGCCCGCATCGATGCCAAACGCATCGGCGCGGCGGGCCATTCGCGCTATGGCAAGGCCGCGCTCGTCGCCGAGGCCTATGATCGGCGCATCGCCATCGGCTACATCAGCTCGTCGGGCGCGGGCGGGGCCAAGCTGCTGCGCCGCAACGTCGGCGAGCAACTGGAGAATCTGGCAGGCGGCGAGTATTACTGGTTCGCGGGCAACTTCATCCGATACGCAGGACCAAAGACCGTGGACGATCTGCCGGTCGACGCCCATGAATTGATCGCGCTTTGCGCGCCGCGTCCGGTTTTCGTCAGCGCAGGCACCGAAGAGGCGGGCGACGGCTGGGTCGATGCCAAAGGCAGTTTCCTGGCCGAAGTGGCGGCCGGGCCGGTCTATCGTCTGCTCGGCAGGCAGGATCTCGGCACCGCCGAATTTCCCACGCTCGGCACCGCGTTGATCGCGGGCGATCTCGGCTTCCGCCAGCATCCGTTCGGCCACACCCCGCAGCCCAACTGGGCGACGTTCCTTTCCTTCGCCAAAGATCACCTGCATTAGGAGGACGCATTGTCCCTTCGCCGTTTCGCCGCCGCGGCCGTCATGGGCTTGCTGGTATGGCCCGCAAATGCCGAGTCGCTGCTCAATGTGATGTTCCAGGATCATGCCGTCTTGCAGCGCGACCAGCCGATCCGCGTGTGGGGAACGGCGGCCGCGAATGCCGCGCTCACGGTGACGATCGCGAGCGCCTCGGTTGAAGCGCACGCGGGCGCGGACGGACATTGGAGCGTTCAGCTTCCGGCCATGGGCGCCGGCGGACCCTACAACCTTGCCGTGCGCACCGATGCCGGCGCGAGCCAGACCGCGAGCGACATCCTGATCGGCGACGTCTACCTCTGCTCCGGCCAGTCCAACATGGCATTCCCTGTCAGTGCCGCGATCGATGCCGGCCCCGACATCCAGGTTTCGGCCAACGACTCGATCCGCCTGACGACAGTGGCGAACGTCACCAGCATGACGCCGCTGACGATGCTTCCCAAACCGGTCACGTGGGCCGCCGCCACGCCCGCAAGCGTGGCGAACTTCTCAGCCGCCTGCTACTTCTTCGGCCGCGCCCTGCAGCAATCGGCGCATGTGCCGCTGGGGCTTATCCATTCTTCCTGGGCGGGCGCCGCCATCCAGACCTTCATGAGCGAATCCGCTTTGCGGCAGGCGGGCGGCGAAGACGCCCGGCTCGACGCCTTGAACCTCTATGCCCGCGATCCCGACGCCGGAATGAAGCACTGGGGCGCGTTGATCGAGGCGTTCTGGCGCGCCCACGGCATGACGGTCTGGACCGATCCGTCGGTCAGTGCCGGCTGGCCGCTGGCGCCGAAAGGTTTGGGCATCTGGAGCCAATGGGGCGTGCCCTCGCTCGAGCACTATGCGGGCCATGTCTGGTTCCGCACCCAGGTCACGCTGACGGCGGAGCAGGCGGCCGAAGCCGTCCAGCTTTCGCTCGGCACCATCACCGAAGAAGACCAGACCTGGGTGAACAGCAGGTTCATCGCCTCCACCTTCGGCTACGCCCAGCCGCGCACCTATGGCCTGCCGGCCGGCGCACTGCACGAAGGCGCCAACGACATCCTGGTCAACGACTATTGCGGCTGGCGCGGCTGCGGCCTGTTCGGCCCGCCCGAAGCCCGCGCGATTCTGCTCAAGGATGGCGGCGCCGTTCCCTTGTCCGGCGCGTGGCGCTACCAGCCGGTACCCGGACTCACTTCGCCGCGCGTGCCCTGGGGCGCGACCGCGGGCGACACCGTCGCCTATAATGCGATGATCGCTCCGCTGGCGCCCTACGGCCTCAGAGGCGTGCTGTGGTATCAGGGCGAATCCAATACCGGCGATCCGGATGCCTATCGCGGCCTGTTGAAAGCGTGGATGGCGGACTGGCGCGGCCTGTTCGAGGCGCCGAAGCTGCCGTTCCTGATCGTGCAGCTTCCCGACTACGGCCTGCCGCCGTTTGCGCCGGAAGACTCTGACTGGGCTCGCTTGCGCGAATCGGAGCGCATCGCGGTGGCCGGCGATGCCGACGCCGCGCTCGCGGTCACCATCGACATCGGCGACCACATGGGGTTGCATCCGGCCAACAAGCAGGAAGTGGGACGCCGTCTTGCGCTCGCGGCGCGCCGGCTGATCTACGGCGACGCGACGTTGAAGACGGGACCGATGCCGGCGGGCGCAAGCCGCGGCCGCGGCGGCGTCGCCGTGATGTTCACCGGCATCAATGGCAGGCTGGGGGCAGTCGATGCCGCCCAGCCCATCGGATTCGAGCTTTGCGGGGCCTCCGAGCAGTCCTGCCGCTTCGTCGCGGCGACGATCCGCGGGAACCAAGTGGCGCTGGCGATCCCGCGCGGCCTCAAGCCCACGCGCGTGCGCTACTGCTGGGGCGACGGCCCGGTGTGCACTTTGTACGACTCGACGCGCATTCCCGCCGTGCCGTTCGAGTTGCCCTTGAGTGCGCCACCGCCCCGCCGCCGCAAGTGACCCTTATGCTGCGCAGGTTCTTCGGCCTCAGATGGTGGATTATCGCCCTGGTGATGCTGGGGACCATCCTCAATTACCTGACACGCAACACGCTGTCGGTGGCCGCACCCGCGATTCTGGCCGGGCTGCACATCTCGGCCAGGGAGTATTCGTGGATCGTCGACGCCTTCCAGGCCACGATCATGCTGCAGCCGATCGCGGGTTACGTGCTCGACGTGATCGGATTGAAGCTCGGCGCGGCGCTGTTCTGCCTGGCCTGGTCGGTGATCTGCATGGCGCACGGGCTGGCCGGAAGCTGGCAGGCGTTCGCCTGGCTGCGCGGCGCGCTGGGGCTGGCCGAAGGCTCGGTGATGCCCACCGGCATGAAGGCGACGGCCGAGTGGTTTCCGGCCCATGAGCGCGGGCTTTCCGGCGGCATCTTCAACATCGGCGCCTCGCTGGGAGCGATGCTGGCCCCGCCGCTCGTGATCTGGGCGATCCACGCCTACAATTGGCAGACCGCTTTCGTCATCACCGGCGGCCTCGGTTTCATATGGGTGGCGCTGTGGCTTTTGTTCTACGATTCGCCCGCCCGCCACCGGCTGCTCTCGACCAAGGAGCGCGACTACATCGTCGCCGGCCAGGAGAAGACGCTCGTGGCCGATGCGGGCAAGCCGCCAGTCTGGCAGATCGTGCAGCAGCGCAATTTTTGGGGCATTGCCCTGCCGCGCTTCTTCGCCGATCCGACCTGGGGCACGATGACATTCTGGCTGCCGCTCTATCTTTCGCAGGCGCGCCATTTCGACCTCAAGCACATCGCGATGTTCGCCTGGTTGCCGTTTCTGGCCGCCGACCTCGGCTGCCTGTTCGGACCGGCGATCGTTCTGTTCCTGCAGCGGCGCGGCGTCGGCCTGATCCGGGCGCGCAAATGGGCGTTTGCCACCGGCGCTTCAATGATGACGGGGGTGGCCTTTGCCGGCTTCGTGCCCAACCCCTATCTTGCGATCGCGCTCATCTGTCTGGCCCTGTTTGCCCACCAGACGCTGTCCATAACCGCCATCACCATGGCGTCCGACCTGTTCAAGAGGAACGAGGTCGGGACCGTGTCGGGCATGCAGGGCATGTGCGGCAACCTCAGCGTGCTGCTGTTCAACACGGCGATGGGGATGCTTGTCGCCACCACCGGCTATGCGCCATTCTTCGTGGCGCTGAGCGTTTTCGACTTCATCGGCGCCGCCGTATTGTGGAGCCTGGTGCGACCAGCTGAGCCATGATCACCAATCCCATCCTCAGAGGCTTCAATCCCGACCCGTCGATCGTGCGGGTGGGCGACGACTATTACATCGCCACCTCGACCTTCGAGTGGTATCCCGGGGTGCAGATTCATCATTCGCGCGACCTCAAGCACTGGCGCCTTCTGACGCGGCCGCTTCGGCGCGCCAGCCAGCTCGATCTCCGCGGCGATCCCGATTCCTGCGGGGTGTGGGCGCCGTGCCTCACTTACGCCGACGGCCTGTTCTGGCTGGTCTATACCGACGTCAAGCGCTACGGGCGCACGACCGTGGGCGGAGCGTCGGGCGCTTCGCTGCGCGATTTCCACAATTACCTCGTGACCGCGCCCACCATCGACGGCGACTGGTCCGATCCCGTTCCTCTCAATTCCAGCGGCTTCGATCCTTCGCTGTTCCACGACGACGACGGGCGCAAGTATCTCGTCAACATGCTGTGGGACGGGCGGCCGGGAGAAAACCGCTTCGCCGGCATCGTGCTGCAGGAATACTCGCACCAGCGGCGCGCGCTGACCGGCGAGCGCACGCTGATCTTCAAGGGCACGCCGCTCGGCCTGACCGAAGGCCCGCACCTCTATAAGCGGGGCGGCCTCTATCATCTCATCACCGCCGAAGGCGGCACGGGCTTCAACCACGCCGTCACCATGGCGCGCGCATCCCGCCTCGAAGGCCCTTACGAGCTGCATCCCGACGTGCACATCCTGTCCTCGCGCACCCGCCCGGATGCGCCGCTGCAGCGCGCCGGCCACGCCGACATCGTCGAAACGCAGCACGGCGAGACCTACATGGTCTATCTCTGCGGACGTCCGCTCAAGAATCGCGGGCGCTGCGTCTTGGGCCGCGAGACCGCGATCGAGAAGATGGCGTGGGGCGCCGACGGCTGGCTGCGCACGCACCGCGGCGACGCCGTTCCCGCCCTGGAGACGCCGGAAGCTCCCGTGCCCGAATGCCCGTTTCCGCCGGCGCCCGCGCGCTCGGATTTCGAGGCGCCCGAATTGCCGCTCGATTTTCAGTGGCTGCGCACGCCTTGTCCGCACGACATCTTCAGCCTGACCGCGCGGCCCGGCCATTTGCGCCTTTACGGGCGCGAGTCGATCGGCAGCCTGTTCACGCAAGCGCTCGTGGCGCGCCGCCAGCAGGCCCATTGCTTCGGCGCCGAAACGCTGATGGATTTCGAGGCCCGATCGTTCCAACAGGCGGCCGGTCTGGTCTGCTATTACAATTCCACCAAGTTCCACTACCTGTTCGTTTCATGGGGCGACAAGCTGGGCCGCCACTTGCGGGTGATGAGCGCACTGCCCGACGCGCCGGTGGCCGATGCGTTCACGCCTTCGATCGCAATTCCGGCGGGTCCGGTGCATCTGCGCGTCGAAGCCGATTACGAGCGGCTTTTGTTCGCATGGCGGCTTGAGGGCGGTGATTGGAACTGGCTGCCGCAGACGTTCGACGCTTCCGTCCTGTCCGACGAGGCCGCCGCGCCGGGCACGCCCAACTTCACCGGCGCCTTTGTCGGCATGGCCTGCCAGGATACTTCCGGCGCCGCCCGCCCCGCCGATTTCGACTGGTTCGAATACCGCGAGCGGGATTACGTGATCGCGTTCTGAACGCCTACGCGCTCGCTTCCTTAATCACCGCGTAGAACGCCGGTTTCGGCTGATAGGCGCGGTCGAACAAGAGCGGATAGGAGGTGCGCCCCTTGACCGGCCAGTTGTTCTTCCAGTTGTCGCCGTCGCTGACGCCCCAGAAGCTGACCCGGTCGACCACGCCGCGATGCTTGACGAAGATGCGGAACAACTCGGCATAGCGCTCCGCCAGCCTCTGCTGCATCGCCGCCGGCAGCCCCTCGGCATAAGGATTGAGCGTCGGGTCCTGCTGCACATTCAGCGTCACCTCGGCGGTCTGCTCCCGCGTCGCCGGCGGCAGCACGTCGATGTCGAGTTCGGTCATCGGCACCTTGAGGCCCATGTCGCCGAAGGTGGCGATGGTGTCGCCGAGCGCGTCGAGACCGGGAAAATCGAGGCTGTAGTGCCCCTGCAGGCCGACGCTGGTGATCGGCGCGTCTTGCGCCTTCAGCTTCCTGATCAGCGCGTCGGCGCCGGCGCGCTTGGCCGGATTCTCGATCGAGTAGTCGTTGTAGAGCAACAGCGCCGCGGGATCGGCCTCGTGCGCGAACTCGAACGCCTTGGCGATGTAGTCGTCTCCGATGATTTTATGCCACAACGACGGACGCATCGTGCCGTCCTCGGCGATCGGCTCGTTGATCACGTCCCAGGAATTGATGCGCCCCTTGTAGCGACCGACGACGGTCATGATGTGGTCCCGCATGCGGGCGAGCAGCGTGTCGCGGTCGACGAGATTGCCGTCCTTGTCGCGGAACACGGAAGGCGGCGTCTGGTTGTGCCAGACGAGCACATGGCCCACCACGAACATGCCGTGCTTCTCGCCATAGGCCACGTACTGGTCGGCCTCCGTAAAGTCGTACTGGTCGGGGAGCGGGTGGACGTTCTCCCACTTGAGCACGTTCTCCGGCGACACCGAATTGAACTGCGCTTCGATCAGCGGATTGCTGCGCGACTGGCCCGCGAATTGGGCGGCGTTGAGCGCGGCACCGACCAGGAAGTCGCCCTTGAACGCCTGCTTCAGCGTGGCGGCGGGCTCGGCTCGCGCCCGGACACCATTCAGCGCAGCAGGCGCGGCCACGCCCGCTGCGAGGATTTTCAGAGTTTCACGACGCGTCTGCATGGCGGTGCCTCCTTCGTCAGGACGAGGCGAACTTCTTGCGCCGGTCCGCCAACTCGGCCGCGATCTTTCTGTAGGTTTCGCGATCCAGTGGATAGATCAGCAGCAGGGCCGCGGCCACCAGGAACGACAGACCGGCATAGAGGCTGCCCGTCAACACCACCCCGTGGATGGCTTCCGGCGTCTGGGTCGTGGCCTGCGCGGCATATCCGTAGGCGCCGTAGATCCAGCCGACGAACGACTGGCCGAGCGTCAACCCAACCCACAGCGCGAACACCACCGTGGCGGTGACCGTGCCGGAGGCGCGGCGGCGCGTCTTCCATTCGCCGAAGTCGGCGACGTCGCCCATCATCGACCACAGCACGGGACCGGAGATGCCGAACGAGAACTGGCGCACAACCTCCAGGGCGATCACCGTGGTATTGCTGTGCGGCGGCACCAGTATCAAAGCGACGGTGAAGATGCCGGTCAGGATCATGCTGACGAGGAAGAGCGTGCGCTTGCCGATGCGTACTGAAATCCAGTTCGAACAGGTCACGCCGACCAGCAGCGCGGCCAGGCCGAAGCCGTTCATCCACGAGAAAAGGAACTCGTCGCCCTGGTAGAGCGTGCAATAGGCCAGCATGGCATTGCCGCGCATGCAAAGCGCCGCAAAGTAGAACAGCGTCACGAGGAACAGGACCGCCCACGACTTGTTGGCGAACAGGTCGGCCATATCCTGCGAAAGCGAGGTCTTCTGCTGGGGGGGCGGCTGGACGCGTTCCTTTGCGGCAAGGAACGCAATCACGAACAGGCCCATGGCGATGACCATCAAGATGCCCATCGTGATCTGGTAGCCGTGCGCCAGGGCGGCCGGACTCTTGGAACCGTGGGCAAATATGCTGATCAGCGGAATGAGCAGGCTCGCGACAATGAAGCCCGCCGAATTGGCCGCGAACTGGCGGTACTGGGAGGCGCTGTTACGTTCGTCGGGATCGTCGCTGATCACCGCATTGAGCGAAGCGTAAGGCACGTTGTTCATCACATAGATGACGCGCAGAAGGCCATAGGTGACCCAGGCCCAGATCAGCTTGCCGGCAAGCGATAGGTCGGGCGTCGTGAACGTGAGAACGCCGATGATGCCGAACGGCACCGCCGTCCAGATCAGCCAGGGCCGGAACTTGCCCCATTTGGTGTTGGTGCGGTCGGCGATCACGCCCATGATCGGATTGATGAAGGCCGCCCCGATGCCGATGACGAAGAACATGGTCGCGGCCGTGTTCGGATCGAGACCGAAGACGTCGACGTAGAACGGCACTTGCAGGGCAATCAGGAACTGGAACACGAAGTTCGCGGCCAGATCGCCGCACGCGTAGCCGATCTTCTCGGTCACTGGGAGTTTCTGTTTCATCGTTCCCTCCGCCGGCTCTGCCGCCGTGCTTTCTGGTCTTTTGGATTGGCCTGACCCCGCCCTCGCCGTCTGTGCGCAAACCACGCGACGCGACGCAGCGGGCTCGGTGCAGATGACGCTGCGTTTGGCCGCGCAATCTACTGATAGCGCTAACAAAAGGCAATCGACGGCGCGGCGATGAAATGAAACTATGTCGCACAGATTCGCTTCGCGACGCATGCCGGCGCGGGCGCGCCGCCGGGGTCGGACACTTGACGCAAGCGTGATTTATGTTACCGGTAACATGAATGCCCGGGAGATGCACATGCTGAAGATCGAATCGGCCAAAGTCATCGTTTCGAGTCCCGGGCGCAATTTCGTCACCCTCAAGATCGAGACCAAGGACGGGCCCCACGGCGTGGGCGACGCCACGCTCAACGGCCGCGAACTGGCGGTGGCGAGCTATCTTGCCGATCATGTGGTTCCCTGCCTGATCGGGCGTGACGCGCACCGCATCGAGGACATCTGGCAGTTCCTCTATCGCGGCGCCTATTGGCGGCGGGGACCCGTGACCATGAGCGCGATCGCCGCCGTCGACATGGCGCTATGGGACATCAAGGCCAAGGCCGCCGGCATGCCGCTCTATCAACTTCTGGGCGGAGCCAGCCGCGACGGCGTGCTGGTCTATTGCCACGCCAACGGGAAAACCATCGAGGAGACCATCGAGGACGCCCAGAAATGCAAGGCGATGGGCTACAAAGCGATCCGCCTGCAATCGGGCGTGCCGGGGCTGAAATCCACCTATGGCGTGGCCAAAGGCAAAGAAGCCTATGAACCGGCCGACGCGGCGCTGCCGACCGAGAACCTGTGGTCCACCGAGAAGTACATGCGTTCGGTGTCCGCGCTGTTCGAGGCCGGCCGCAGGGCGCTCGGTGACGAGGTGCATCTACTGCATGACGTGCATCACCGCCTGACTCCGATCGAGGCCGCGCGTTTGGGCAAGGATCTCGAGCCCTATCGTCTGTTCTGGCTTGAGGATGCGGTCTGCGCCGACAACCAGGAGTCCTTCCGCCTGATCCGCCAGCACACCACGACGCCGCTGGCCGTGGGCGAGGTGTTCAACTCGGTGTGGGACTGCAAGAACCTGATCGAGGAGCAGCTCATCGACTACATCCGCACGACCATCGTGCATGCGGGCGGCATTACGCATGTGCGCCAGATTGCGGCGCTGGCCGACCTCTATCACGTCAAGACCGGCTTCCATGGCGCCACCGACCTGTCGCCCATCACCATGGCCGCAGCGCTGCATTTCGACCTCGCCATCCCGAATTTCGGCATCCAGGAGCACATGACCCATTCCGACGAGATGGAGAGCATCTTCAGCCGCGCCTATGCCTTCAAGGACGGCTATTTCCATCCTGGCGAGGCGCCAGGCCACGGCGCCGACATCGACGAGAAGCAAGCGGCCAAATATCCCTACAAGCGCGCCTACCTGCCGGTGAACCGCCTGGAGCAAGGCGGGGCGATGACCAACTGGTAGCGCGCGCCGGGAAAAACGCGTCCTCGGCGGTCACTCGGTCGGGGCGTCGGGAGCCTTGTGATAGGTGTGCGCGATCATCAGGTAGATCGCCGGCACCACGAACAGCGTGAACACCGTGCCGATCGCGATCCCGGTCGAGATGACGAGGCCGAGATTGAAGCGCGCGGCCGCGCCGGCACCGCTGGCGAACACCAGCGGCATGACGCCGAGCACCATGGCGGCGGTGGTCATCAGGATGGGCCTCAAGCGGATGGCGGCGGCCTCCTCGATGGCCTGGCGCTTGGCATAGCCCTGCTTCTGCAAGTCGTTGGCGAAACGGACGATCAGGATGCCGTGCTTGGAGATCAGGCCGATCAGCGTGACGAGGCCGACTTCAGTGTAGATGTTGAGGCTGGTACCGCCCACGCCGAGCGCGATGAAGATCAAGGCGCCGCAGATCGACATCGGCACGCTGATCAGGATGGTGATGGGATCGCGGAAGCTCTCGAACAGCGCCGCCAGCGTGAGGAAGATGATGATGAGCGCGAAGAAGAAGGTGATCAGCAGAGCACTCGATTCCTGCACGAACTGGCGCGTCGGGCCGGCGTAATCGAGCCGGTAGCCCGGCGGCATGACGTCGGCGGCGATGTTCTGGATCGTCGTGATGGCGTCGCCGGTCGTGATGCCCGGTTTGGGAATGAGCGTGAGCGTGGCGGCGTTCAGCTGCTGGAAGTGGTTGAGCGATTCCGGCGTCACCGTGTCCCTGAGACGGGCGATGGTCGACAGCGGGACGTTGGCGCCATCAGAGGTGCGGATGTAGTAGTTCTTCAGCTGGTCGCTGTTGAGGCGATAGACCTGCTGCACCTGCGGGATCACCTGGTAGGCGCGCCCGGAAAGGTCGAAGTAGTTGACATAGCCCCCGCCCAGCATCGCGGTGAGCGAGTTGCCGACGTCGCTCATGGTGAGCCCCATGCCGGCAACCTTGTCGCGGTTGATCACCACCTCGGTCTGCGGATTGTCGTATTTCAGATCCGAGTCGATATAGAAAAACGAGTTCGACTTGTCGGCGGCGGCCATGATGCGCTGCATGACGTCGTTGAGCTGCCGGAACGGCTGCGTGGTTTCCACCACGACCTGGACGCCCAGGCCGCGCGGTCCCGGCAGGGACGGCAGCTGGAACGCCGCCGCGCGCACGCCCGCCAGCTTGGCGAGCTCGGACTGCAGTGTGCGCTGGTCCGGATTTTGCGACTGCTGGATCTCGTCGGCGGACTTGCGGCGCTCGCTCCACGGCTTCAGCACGATGCCGAGCAGATTGAAGCCCTGTCCGGTGATCTGGAAAGTGTGGTCGACCTCGGGGAACGACTTGGCGATCTTGAAGGCCTGATGCTGCCAGATCAGCGTCTGCTCCAGCGTCGCGGTCGGCGGCGGCGTCAGCAGCGTCAGGATGAAACCCTGGTCCTCCGACGGCGCCAGCTCCGATTTCGACGAGGTGAAAAGGAAATATATCGTGCCGAAGATGATCACCGCGAACACGACGACGACGGGCAGCTCGTTGAGTGCGCTGTGCAGGGCGCGCTGATAGGCCCGGTGCAGGCGGTCGAACTTGTCGTCGATGTAGGTGACGATGCGCCGCTCGAGCGCGGAACGCGTCTGTTCGTGGGAATGCAGGAGCCGGCTCGACATCATGGGCGACAGCGTCAAGGCCACGACGGCCGAAACCAGCACCGCACCCACCAGCGTGAAGGCGAATTCCACGAACAGCGCGCCGGTCAGCCCGCCGATGAAGCCGATCGGCACGTAGACGGCCACCAGCACCAGCGTCATGGCGATGATCGCGCTGCCGAGTTCGCGCGCGCCCAGGATCGCCGCGTCGAACGGCGTTCGGCCTTCCTCCAGGTGGCGGCTGATGTTCTCCACCACGATGATGGCGTCGTCCACGACCAGGCCGATGGCGAGCACGAAGGCAAGCAGGGTGAGCAGGTTGAGCGTAAAGCCGAACACCATCATGAAGATGGCCGCGCCGATCAGCGACAGCGGAATGGTGATGATCGGAATGACGACGGCGCGCGGGGAGCCCAGGAAAACAAAGATGACGAGGACGACGATGATGATGGCCTCGCCCAGCGTCCATTCCACCTCGTTGATGGCGCCCGAGATGAACTTGGTCGTGTCGTACGCTACGAAGGAGGAAAGACCCTGCGGCAGCTGCGCGTTGATGCTGGGCAGGATGTCGCGCACGCCCTTGATGACGTCGAGCACGTTGGCGGTGGGCGTCACGCTGATGGCGATGACCACGCCCGGATTGCCGTCGAAATTGGCCTGGAAGTCGTAGTTGGTGGCTCCCAGGGTGACGTTGGCCACGTCCGACAGCCTGACATAGGCGCCGTTCTGCGACTTGATGATCAGGTCCTTGAAGTCGTTCACCGAATGCAGGTTGGTCGAGGCGGTCAGATTCACCTGCACCATCTGGCCGCGGGTGCTTCCCACCGCCGACAGGTAGTTGTTGGCGCCGAGCACGTTGTAGACATCGGCGGCGGTCACGCCGTAGGCGGCCAGCTTCTGCGGATCGAGCCAGACGCGGATGGCGAACAGCTTGCCGCCGATCACCTGGGCCTGCTGGACGCCGGGCACCGCCTGGAGCTGCGGCTGCACCACGCGGATCAGGTAATCGGTGATCTTGTTGGTCGGCAGGATATTGCTGTTGAACGTGATGTACATCGCGTTGATGGCAGTGCCGACCGAGATCGAGATGACCGACTGCTGCGCCTGCGGCGGCATCTGGTTCCTGACCGAATTCACCTGCGTGATGATCTGCGACAGCGCCTTGTTGGCGTCGTAGTTGAGGCGCAGATTGACCGTGATGGTCGACACGCCCTGCACGCTGGACGACGTCATGTAGTCGATGCCGTCGGCCTGGGCGACGGCGTTTTCGAGCGGCGTGGTGATGAAGCCGGCGACCGTTTCCGGGCTGGCGCCGAAATAGGCGGTACTGATGGTGACGACCGCGTTCTGCGTCACCGGATACTGACGGATCGGCAGGTCCATCAGCGCGCGAACGCCGATCACCAGGATCGCCAGGCTCACGACGATGGAAAGAACCGGCCGCCGGATGAAGAGATCGGTGAAGTTGGTCACGGCTGCCGCCTATTCCTGGACGGGCGTCGGCGCAACGTCGTTCGGCAGGCGCACGGAGTTGTTGATCTTCACCCTGGTGCCGTTCTTCAGCTTGATCTGACCGGCGCTGACCACCTGGTCCATGGCGGTGACGCCGTTGAGGACGGCGATCTGGTCGCCGCGGGTATCGCCCAGCACCACGAAGCGCTGCTCCGCAACCAGATGGTCCTTGCCGTCGTCGCCCTTCTTGCGCGTGACGACGAACACCGTGTCGCCGTAGGGATTGTAGGTGATGGCGGTCTGCGGCACCGTCAGCAGTTGACGCGCGGTGCCGACGCCGGCGACCACGCTCGCGAACATGCCCGGCAGCAGCTTCTTGTCGGGGTTGCGGATCTCGGCGCGCACCCGCGCGTTGCGGGTCACCGGATCGACCTTGGGATCGAGCGCAATGATGCGCCCGGTAAAGGTGCGCCCCGGCACGGCGTCGCTGGTCAGCGTGACGCTGCCGCCCGGCGCGAGCTCTTCGAGCTGCTGCTGGGGAACGGTGAAGTCGACATAGATCGGGTCGAGCTGCTGCAGCGTCACCAGCGCCTGGCCGGCATTCACGTATTGTCCGACGTCGACCAGGCGGATGCCGACCCGGCCGGCGAACGGCGCACGGATGGCCTTCTTGTCGACGGTGGCCGCCTGGGAGTCGGCCTGGGCCCGGGTGCTTCTCATGTTCGCCAGGGCGGTATCGTAAGTCAGCGGGCTGATGGCCTGGGTCTTCATGAGCGCGGCGTCACGGGCATAAGTCTGCGCCGCCTGTTCGGCGTTCGCCTTGAGCGCGGCGAGCTGGGCCCGGTCGCTGTCGTCGCGCAGCTGGATGAGAAGCTGGCCCTGTTTGACGTCGTCGCCCGGCTGAAAGGCGATGCGGGTGACGATCCCGGCAAGTTCGGAGGCCAGATCGGCCCCCTCGACCGCATGCAGGGTTCCCACCGCGGGGATCTCGGTCTGCCAATTCGACCTCTGAGGGTGGACGGTGGAGATGGTCTGCGCCTGCAGGAAGGCGTCCTTGGGTATCAGGAAATTCATAACGACGTAGGGGACGACCTTCAGCCAGATGAACAAAAGCGCGAGCACGGTGAGCGAGATGCCGAGCATCCACTTCATACGCCGCGTCAAGAACCGGCGTGCCCGCGCGACAGGTTCCGTTTCCAATACGGCCCCGGCACGCTCGAGCCAGGTTTCCTCGCGTCCTGATGCCATCTTAAATCCCGCCGAAGACGCGCCGGCCCCAAGGGTTCCGACGCCTTTCCTACATCGCCCACGCGTTCTATGTAGTCAACAAGTGGTGACCTGCAACCTGGGCAGACCCGATCACCCGCGGGCGGACGTGCGGTAAGCCTCAAGAGCGTCGGGAAATGGCGACAAGGCGCGGTCGAGAACGCCTTGGAGAACGGAGATTGCCAATCCGTAATTCGTGATGGGCACACTTTCGCGACCCGCCTGGCCCACGCGAGACAGCATCTCCTGCCGGGTCATGACGCAGCCGCCGCAATGGATGACCAGTTTGAACCGGTCCAGGTCGGGCGGGAAGTCGTGGCCGGCGCAATTAACGATATCCAGTTCGCAGCCGGAGAACTGGCGCAACCAGCGCGGAATCTTGACGCGGCCGATGTCGTCTTCCAGGGGATGATGCGAGCAACCTTCCGCGATTAACACGCGGTCGCCGGCGGTCAGGCGGCTGAGCACGCCAGCTCCGCGCGCCAGCGTGACGAGTTCGCCTTTGAAGCGGGCGAACAGGATCGAGAAGGTGGTCAGCGGAACGTGCGGCGGCGTGTCGGCCACCACGCGGGCCACCACTTGCGAGTCGCAGACGACCAGATCGGGGGCTTGGCTCAACCGCCCAAGCACAGAGGCGTATTCGCGATCCTTCACCACCAGCGCGCTGGCGTCGTTGTCCAACAGATCACGCAGCGACTGGACCTGCGGCACGATCAGGCGCCCGGCCGGTGCACCCAGATCGATCGGCACCACCAGAACGGCCATGCCTCCGGGCGGCATCAGATCGCCGATGAGACTCGGAGGTGCGGTGAAAAGACGCGGAAGCAGGCCGCGCACGGCATCCTTGAACGCTTGCCGGAACGCTTCGGGCGACTTCGTGGCGCTGCCTTGAATCGAGGTGAGGCGCTTGACGTCGATGAGCGACAGGAAGTCGGCCGAGGGTTCGGCAAGATCGGTCTTGTTGACCACCACAAGAACCGGAATGGCGGCGGCATGCGCTTGGTTGACGAGGGCGTCCTCGTGCGTGCTCCAACCCTCCGCAGTCACGACGATGGCCAGGATGTCGGCGCGGCGCAGCGCTTTGCTCGTCTTCTCGATGCGCGCCGCCGCGAGCGCTGAGGTGTCGTCGAGGCCGGCCGTGTCGATCAGCGTTACCGCTCCGAGCGGCAACAGCTCCATCGTCTTCTCCACCACGTCGGTGGTGGTGCCCGGAATGGAGGACGTGATGGCGACGTCCTGGCCGGCCAGCGCGTTGAGAAAGCTCGACTTGCCGACATTGACGCGGCCCGCAATGCCGATGTGCAGGCGACTGGCTTTGGGCGCGGAGGGAACCTGGGACATGCTAATGACCGAGCTTGATGAGGTTCTGGGCCGACAGCACTTCTTCGACCACGGTCTCGCCCAGCTCCGCCGTCAGGAACGCGCGCAGCTTCAGGCTCGCGTCCTTGGCGCGCGCCGCCTCGAACGCCTTGACCAGCGCTTCGGCGCGTTCGTAGCCGATCTTGGGCAGGAAGGCCGTGAGCAGCGTCGGGCCGTCGGCAAGGTAATCCGCGCACCGCGCCGCATCCGCGGCGATCGCCGCGACGTGTTCCTTGAGCTTGTCGGCACAGGATCGGAGCGTGGCGATGGCGTCGAGCAGCGCCCAGGCGATCAGCGGCATGAATTCGTTGATCTGCAGCGTTCCGTGGCCGGCGCACTCCGCCACGATCGCATCGCTGGCGCGCACCGCCATCGCCGCCTGCATCACGGATTCGGTCATCACGGGGTTGACCTTGCCTGGCATGATCGAAGAGCCGGCCTGAAGCGGCGGTAGGACGATCTCGCCCAGGAAGTGCAGCAGCCGCAGGTCGCCCGCGATCTTGGCGAGGTTGGCGGCAGACGCCTTGAGGATGCCCGAGACTTCCACGAAGGCGTCCGCGTTGGCGGTGGCGTCGACGACGTTCTCGTTGCGCGACAGGCCCATGCCGGTGAGCGAACGCAGGACCTCGATGACCCGGAAGATGTAGGCCCGCGGCGCCGTCAGCCCCGTGCCGATCGCCGTGCCGCCAATATTGATGAGCCTGAGCCGTTCTTCGCACTTGAAGGTGCGCCAGCGGTCGCGCGCGACGGCCTCGGCGAAGGCGGAAAATTCCTGGCCCAGCGTCATCGGCACGGCGGGCTGCATTTCGGTGCGGCCCATCTTCACGATGCCCTGGAATTCCCGCTCCTTCTGCTGGAAGGCGCCCTGCAGCCCGGCAAACGCGTCGCTGAGGCGCCGCACCCCGGCGATGGCCGCGATCCGCAACGCCGTCGGATACACGTCGTTGGTCGACTGGTGCAGGTTGACGTGCTGGAGCGGATGGACGGCCGCGTAATCGCCGGGTTCCCTGCCGAGGCGCTTGAGCGCGAGGTTGGCGACCACTTCGTTGACGTTCATGTTGGTCGAGGTGCCGGCGCCGCCCTGCAATGCATCGAGCGGGAATTGCCGTTCGATCTCCGCGCCGCCTTCCGAAATCTCGCCGCAGGCCGCGACGATAGCCTCGGCCACCTCGGGCGCGAGATATCCCAGTTCGGCGTTGGTCGCCGCGGCGGCGTGCTTGACCACGGCGATGGCGCCGATCAACTCCTGCGGCACGCGCCGGTTGGTGTTCGGGAAGTTCGCCAGCGCCCGCTGAGTGTGGATGCCCCACAACGCGCCGACCGCGATGTCCAGCGCTCCCAGCGCGTCGTGTTCCCGACGTGATCTAGCCTTGCTCATCCGCGCGCTCGCGGCGTTTCCGGGCGTGAAGGGAATCGCCCCAGTCATGATAGCCGATCCGGCGACCGGCCAGTTCGATCCGTGCATCGAGGCAGGACTGGCACTCGCGGGCATCCTCATCCAGACAGGGTTTTCCCGGATAGAGCTGGTAATCCGGGCGGAACTGGGCGGGGGACATCTGGGGCATGATCACATTGGCGCCGAATTTCAGCCCTTTTTCGCGGCCGACGGGGTCCAGCGCCTGCAGCGCCGTGGTGGAGGCGATGTTGACGTCGCGAAGCTTTAGCCGCGTGGCGGCGATCATCAGGAGCGCCGTTTGCACGCGGTCGGCGACCGCGGGGCATTCGGCATCGCCCAGCGGCGTGTCGGGATGGGGAATGAAAGGGCCCATGCCGATCATGTCGATGTCGTGCCTGGCGAAGAACAGAATGTCGTCGGCCAGATCGCCGAGCGTCTGGCCCGGCAGGCCGATCATCACGCCGGTGCCGACCTGGAAGCCGATCTCGCGTAGCATGGCGAGGCATTCGACACGCGAGGCGAACGACTGGTCGGAAGGATGGATGCGCGCGAACAGCTCGGGGTTGGTGGTCTCGATGCGCAACAGATAGCGATGCGCGCCCGCTGCGTGGAGCCGCTTGTAGGTCTGGTAGGTTTGCTGGCCGATCGACAGCGTGATGCCGAGGCCCTCGGGCTCGATTTCGCTGCGGGTCTCGTTCTTGATGCGCTCGACCGCTTGGACGATCAGGTCGATGAACTTGTTGTCGGCGCGTTCGCCCGACTGGATCACCATGGAGCCGTAACCGTAGCCGGCGCACTGCCGCGCGCAGGCCGCGATCTCGTCGGCCGTAAGCGTGTAGCGATGGACGTTGCGGTTCGACTTGCGGATGCCGCAATAGAGGCAGTCGCAGGCGCACGCGTTGGAGGCTTCCACCAGCCCGCGCAGATAGACCGCGTCGCCGCAGTTTTCCAGAAGCACGCGCTCCGCCTCGGCGCGGATCGCTTCGACGTCGGCCGCTTTTCTTGCCCCCAGTATCTTCGCCAAGTCCTCGCGGCCCAGGTCCCTCTTCGCCGCGAGTTCGGTGAAATCCAAAGAAACGGTCCTAAGCCCGTTCTTTGTAGTGGGTGTGCAAAAGTTCATGGCTCTTGTGGCTGCAGGGCCCTTCCGTGAAGAATTCCTTGTAGAGGCGCAGGACGTCCTGGTTCTCGTGGCTCTTGCGCACCGCGTAGCTGGCGTCTTCCTTGTAGATGGCAATCGCGCGCGCGCCGCGGATCTGCTCGTCGGTCGGGATCGGCTGGCCGCCGCCGCCGAGACAGCCGCCCGGGCACGCCATGAATTCGATGAAGTGGCAGGTCGAAAGCGGGCCGCCTTCGGCGATGTCCTTCATGACCTGGATCGCGTTGCCGGTGCCGTGTGCCAGGCCCACCTTCAGGGTGACGCCCTTCAGCCATTCGAAATCCGGCACCAGATGATTGAGGATGGCAGGAACCGGACCGACCTTCGGGATGGTCACCTCGGCCATGCGCACGCCGTCGCATCCGCGCACAGGCTTGATGTCCGCGTGTGCGAACAGGCTCTCCACCTTTTCGCCGGTCACGATCTCGATCACCGTGCGCAGTGCCGCTTCCATCACGCCGCCAGTGGCGCCGAAGATGACGCCCGAACCCGTAGGCGTGCCGAACGGATCGTCGAAATCGCTCTTCTCGAGCTTCGGCAGATCGACGCCGGCCTGCTTGAACATGCGGGCCAATTCACGCGTGGTCAGCGCGTAGTCGACGTCGCGGTAGCCGCTGGCGTCCATCTCGGGACGGGCCGCCTCGAACTTCTTGGCGGTGCAGGGCATCAGCGAGACGCTGACGATCTTGGAGGGATCCCAGCCGTTCTTCTCGGCAAAATAGGTCTTGATCACAGCGCCCATCATCTGCTGCGGGCTCTTGGCCGACGACAAATTGCGCAGGTAGTCGGGATAGAACGTCTCAATGAACTTGATCCAGCCCGGCGAACAGCTGGTGAACTGCGGCAGCGCCGCGCTGTTATCCTTCAACACCAGCGCCTTGTAGAGGCGCGAAATCAGCTCGGAGCCTTCCTCCATGATGGTGAGGTCGGCCGAGAAGTTGGTATCGAATACCTTGTCGAAGCCGATGCGGCGCAGCGCCGTGTTCATCTGGAAGGTGAGCGGCGTGCCCGGTTCGCAACCGAAACTCTCGCCGATCGCCGCGCGCGGTGCAGGAGCGGTCTGGATCACGACCAGCTTGTCGGGATCCTCGATGGCGCGCCACACGGCCTCGGTGTCGTCGCGTTCGGTAAGCGCACCGGTGGGACAGCGGTTGATGCACTGGCCGCAGTTGATGCACCAGGCGTCCTTCATCTCGCGGCCCATGAAGGTGGAAATCCGGCTGTGGTCGCCGCGGCCTTCGGTGGTGAGCGCGTAGACGCCCTGGTACAGCGCACACATGCGCACGCAGCGCCGGCACAGGATGCATTTGTTCATGTCGCGCTGGATGATGTTTTCGGGGTCGCACATCTCGAACAGGGCGTGTTCGGGGCGGCCGAAGCGGTGCGAGGTGACGCCGTAGTCGCGGCAGAGCTGCTGCAGCTCGCAGGTGCCATTGCGGGCGCAGGCGAAGCAGTCGCCGAAATGCTCGCTCATCATCAGCTCGAGGATGTCACGGCGGGCATGGCGGATTGCGGCGGAAGAGGTGCGGATTGCCATGGGGTTGTGGATCGGCAAGGCGCAGGAGGCGTGCAGCTTGGGCATGCCCTCCACTTCGACCAGACACAGCCGGCAACTCGACGGCGTCGCGAGCATGCCGCTTTCCGCGTAGCGCTGCGGGTCGTGCACGTCTTCATGCTCTCTCGGCACGAAGCAGTTCAGCGAATAGAGCGCTTCCTCGCACAAGTCGTCGTGGTGACAGAGGGTGGGAATGTGGATGCCCACCTCGCGCGCCGCCTCGAGCACGGTCGTTCCGGGGGCGACCTGCACGTCTTTCCCATCGATCGTGACGGTGATCAACTCGGATGTCATCAATATGCCCCTTCCTGTTTGTCTGTCGGAAGCCTGCTCACGCGCCGCGCCCCGGAAGTTCCGATGCGAAATTGTTGAGGATCGAAATGAACGCCCGCGACGCCATCTGGCCGAGGCCGCATTTCGAGGCAACCTGCATGGTGTTCGCCAACTGTCGCAGCGTGCGCTCCTCTTCCTCGTCCAATCCATCGCGGTGCATGCGCTGGATGGCCTCGAGCATGCGCACGTTGCCGATGCGGCACGGGATGCACTGGCCGCAGGACTCGTCGGCGAAGAAGTGCTGGAAGTTCTCGGCCACGGCGAACATGTCCTGGCCCGGTCCGAACACGATGATCGAGCCGCCCGTCGCCAGATCGCCGGGGGTCAGCGTGCGGTCGAACTGCGAAGGCGGCACGCAGGTGCCGCTGGCGCCGCCAACCTGCACGGCCTTGGCGTTCTCCGCACCGACGTCGGAGAGGATCTGCCGCAGGCTGGTGCCGAACGGATATTCGTAGACGCCGGGGCGCTTGCAGTCGCCCGACACGCTGAACAGCCAGGCGCCGGGCGCCTTGCGCGTGCCCATGGCGGCGAACCACGACGGCCCCTTCACCAGGATGCACGGCACCCAAGCCAGCGTTTCGACGTTGTTCACGACCGTCGGCTTGCCGAGATAGCCCGCCTGCACCGGGAACGGGATGCGGTTGCGGGCGTCGCCGCGGCGGCCTTCGAGCGACTCTAGCAGGGCCGTTTCCTCGCCGCAGATATAGGCGCCAGAGCCCATGCGAATCGAGATGTCGAAGTTGAAACCCTTGGTGCCCAGGATGTCGTTGCCGAGCATGTTCGTGGCGCGGCACTTCTCCAGCGCGGCTTCGAGGTGCGCGCGCATCCACGCGTATTCGGCGCGCAAATAGAGAATGCCGAGCTCGGCGCCGACGGCGCGGCCGGCGATCGTCATGCCGGTGAACACCAGCTCGGGGAAATCGATCAGGATCAGACGGTCCTTGAACGTGCCCGGCTCGCCCTCGTCGGCATTGCAGATGATGTATTTGGGATTGCCCGCCTGGCCGCGCGCGAATTCCCACTTCTTCCCGGTCGGGAAACCGGCGCCGCCGCGCCCGCGCAGGCCCGATGCGCCGATGATCGCCACGACATCTTCAGGGGCCATGCCAGAGGCGATCTTGATGCCGTCCTTCGCGGACACATCCGAGAAGGAGAGCTTGTTGCCTACGAATCCGCGTACCGCCTTCACGTCCATTTTGTCCTCGCAAATCCTTTAGGCCAACTTGCCCCGTTCAGCCGCCGCCTTGTGGCGATAACCGTTGATGATTGTGCGAACTGACGCTTCTGTCAGGTGCGCGTGCACGTCCTCGTTGACGAGCATCGCCGGACCCTGGTCGCACATGCCGCTGCAGTTCGTGCGCTCGAGCGTGAAAACGCCGTCCGACGTGGTTTCGCCGAAGCCGATGCCGAGTTCTTCGAGCAGGGCGGCGACGGCCGGATGGTAGCTGCCCTGCTTGGCGCAACTGACGGTCCGGCACAGCCGGATCACGTACTTGCCGCGCGGCTTGACGCTGAAGAAGCTGTAGAAGGTGGCGACGCCGTACACTTCCGCCCGCGGGACGCTCAGGACCTTCGAAACGCAGCTCATCGCGTCTTCGGAGATGTAATTGTGCGCCCTGTTGAGCTCCTGCAGGATCGGCATGAGCGCCGTCCTGTTGCGGCCATGGATGCGCGCAAGCTGCTCGATCTCGGTGCGAATATTGGTCTGTGCATCCATTCCGGTTTCCTCCTTACGAGAATCGCACAAGCTGAACCGGCGCCCCCAGAAACGGACGCACTTCCTCAGCAAAACACGTCCCGCTGTCAGCCCTTATTGCGCGCATGCCGTGCCGGGAAACACCAGTTTCCTTGTCGCCCGTCTGCGACATATTTTCGCGTACAATCTTGTTGCTGTTTGGCGCCATCGCCCACACGGCTTCACGCAGCCAAAGCCGTACGAGAGCATCGAAGAATGCGCCATGGCCCGCACCGGCAGCACGTCCAACTTCAACGCACTCGCAAGGCACCGAAACCACTCCGCAACGAACGCCGCGCTTCATAGAAGCCCGCGAAGCCCTCACTTCATTGTGAAAGATCAAATGCTTCCATACGCGCTTTCCCTGACAGCGTTGCGGTCGCAGCACAGCGTCCGCGCACGTGGGCAGGCTATTGAAAATACTGACGTATTTCGCTTGACTGACAGATTGTCACAGTCCGGTTTTGGCACGCTTCAGGGGTAGACCATCGTGCTCATGGTGAGGTCTCCCCAGATCTCCTTCACCGTGCGCGTCAAGTGCAGCTTGCGGTCGTTGTACATCGTGTGCAGGAGGTGGTGCGCCTTGTCCGAGCAGGGTTGCTGAAGGAAGTCGCGGTAGAGCGCCTTGATCTGCGCGTTGTTGTGCGACTGGCGCACTTTCTGGGCGCGATCGACGTTGTAGAGCGTCGCGCGGCGCTTCAGGGCGTTGGGCATGTACGCTTTCTTGGAGCGCAGGTTCCCGCCGCCGTCCACGCAGCCGCCCGGGCACGCCATGACCTCGATGAAATCGAATTCCGACTTGCCTTCGAGAACGCTCTCCACGATCTGGCGCGTGGGCTTGAGCCCGTGGCACATAGCAACGCGCACTTCGCCGATCGCCCCGCCCATGTCGACGGTCGCCGCCCGCACGCCGTCGAAACCGCGCAGCTGCTCGAATTCGATGCGATCGTATTCCTTGCTGTTGGCGACGAAATACATGGTGCGCACCGCCGCCTCCATGACGCCGCCCGTGGTGCCGAAGATTGCGCCCGCGCCCGAAAACTCGCTCATGTAGGGATTGTCGAACGGGGTGGGTTCGAGCCTGGCGATGTTGATGCCTTCGCGCCGCAAGAGCCTTGCAAATTCGCGGGTGGTGAGCACCGTGTCGACTTCGGCCATGTCCCCGAGCTGGAGCTGCAGGCGGGTGGCTTCGTCCTTCTTGGCGGTGCAGGGCATGATGGCGATGACACGCACCTTTTCCGGCTCGATCCCCATCCTCTCCGGCAGATAGGTCTTGGCGACCACGCCCAGGCTCTGCATCGGCGACTTGGTCGACGACAGGAACGGCAGGATTTCGGGGTAGTGCCGCTCGGCGAAGTTGATCCAGGCGGGGCAGCAGCTGGTGAAGGTGGGCCGCTGGCCGGCGTGGAGCCGCTTCAACAACTCGGCGCTCTCCTCCATGATGACGAGATCGGCGCCGAAATTGGTGTCGAGCACGATGTCGCCGCCGATGCGCTTGAGCGCCGTGATGATCTGGCCCTGGACGTTGGTGCCCGGCGGCAGCCCGAATTCCTCGCCGAACGCCACGCGCACGGCGGGAGCGAACTGGAACACGGTCACGATCTCCGGATCGTAGATCATGTCGAGGACCTTGTCGGTCTCGTCGCGCTCGCCCAGCGCGCCGGTCGGGCACACCAGCACGCACTGGCCGCAGGTGACGCAGGTGGATTCCTTCTGCGACAGGCCGTAGCGCAGGCCCACCGCCTTTTCCTGGCCGATGCCGATCTGGATCAGCGCGTCGACCCCCTGGCCGTCGCGGCAGATCGCGATGCAGCGTTGGCAGCGGATGCACTTGCTCATGTCGCGGATCATCGCAGGCGAGGAATCATCGAGCTCGCGCGCGGCCACGAACGAACGGTCGAAGAACCGGTTTTCATGCAGCCCGACGAATTGCGCCACATCCTGCAGTTCGCAGTTGCCGTGACGCACACAGGTCGCGCAATCCTGGTTGTGGTCGGCCAGCAAGAGCTCGACCTGCAGCCTCTGAGCGTTACGGGCGCGCGGGGAACGCGTCTGCACCGTCATACCCTCCACGACCGGCGTGTTGCACGAGGTGGCCAGCTTGGCCTTGGAGTTTCCCGGCGTGGTGAACTCGACGAGACACACGCGACAGGTGCCGGGCGCATGGTCGATGTCGTCGAGCTCGCACAGGGTCGGGATGTAGATGCCGTGGCGCCGCGCGCAATGCAGGATCGTCTCGTTCGGTTCCGCCTCTACCGCCAGGCCGTTGATGGTGGCGTGAAGGGCCGGCTTTTCCTCGCCTTCGGGAAGTTCGGGTTCCATAGGCGTGGCGCTCCTAGCTGTGTGATTCCGGAATGGGGTTGCCGGTGACGACCGAATAGACGCGGTAGCACCTGAGGCAGCGTTTGGCTTCGCGGTAGGCCTCTTCGGTCGAGATCGGCCGCTCGACTTCCTCGAACATCTGCGTGCGGATGTTGGGGTCCAGTTCCGGGTGGTGCACGCGGTATTCCGACTTCACCGGGATCTCGGTGACGTCGGAAGCGAGCAGCTTGTTCTCATGCAGGATCTGGCGGATGCGCGAGCGCGGGAAGAAGCGCACCTCGCCGCGGCGCACCCAGTCGTCGATGGCGCGCGCCGCCTTGAGGCCGGCCGCCATGGCGTGGATGAGGGTCGAGGGCCCCGTCTCGCAGTCGCCGCCGGCGAACACGCCCGGCCGCGAGGTCATCAGGCTGGACCTGTCCGCACCCACGGTCTTCCATTTGTTCAATTCGACGCCGTCGGAAACGCCGATGGCGCCGCTCTGCACCTGCTGGCCGATCGCGGCGATCACCGTGGTGCAGGTCAGCACGCGTTCCGAATCCGGGACGGCTTCGACGTTGCGCCGGCCGCGCGCGTCCTTTTCGGTCTGGCGCATATGCACGAGCTTCATGCCCGTGACGCGCCCGTTCTCGGCGGTGATCTCGGTCGGGTTGGTGAGGAAGTGCATCACGATGCCCTCGTCCTCGGCCGCCTGGATCTCTTCCTTGTCCGCGGGCATGTCTTCGCGCGTGCGCCGGTAGACGAGGTGGACGATGCGTGCGCCCATGCGGATGGCGGACCGCACGCAGTCCATCGCCACGTTGCCGCCGCCAACCACCACCACGTCGCCTTCGAGCTTGACCTCTTTCACGCCGGCGACATGGTCATGGACCTTGAGCAGGAAGCCGATGCCGGATTCGTATCCGAGAAGACTGGGGTCTTCCCCGGCGACGCCCATCTTGGTGCCTTCCTGGCAGCCCAGCGCCAGGAACACCGCGCGATAGCCGCGCGCGAACAGATCGTTGACCGTGTAGTCGCGGCCCATCTTCTGGTTGAACAGGAAACGGCCGCCCAGCTGGGTGATAATGTCCATCTCGGACTTCAGCACGTCCTTGGGCAGACGGTAGCTGGGGATGCCGATCGCCGCCATGCCGCCGGCCTGCTCCATCGCCTCGAAGATGTCGACGTGGTAGCCGTGCAGCAGCAGATGGTAAGCGCACGACACGCCGGCCGGGCCGGCGCCGACCACGGCGATGCGCATCGATGGCGGCAGCGGCTCGGCGATCATCGCCTTGGTGAAGGTGAGCGCGCCGGTGCGGTTCTGATAGTCGGCGACGTAGCGCTTCAGCGTCTTGATGCCGACGGCTTCGTCGACCAGGTTGCGCCTGCAGGCCATCTCGCAGAAGCGCACGCAGACGCGCCCGCATGTGGCCGCCATGGGGTATTTCTGCAGGATGACGCCGAGCGAATGCTCCGGTTTGCCGTCGCGGATGTAATCGATGTACTGCGGCACGTTGATCTTGGACGGGCAGGCCTCGATGCACGGCGCGGTGACGTAGACCATGCCTTCCTGCTCGGGCTGCTTGCCTTCGGTGAGCTCGCGCTCGAATTCGTCGCGGAAGTTGTCCAGCGCGTCGAGCAGCGCGCGCCCGCAGGTCATGCCCAGGCCGCACAGCGAGGTGTCGGTCATCTGGCGTGACAGATCGATGATGTCGTCGAGATCGAGCTTGGCGGGACGGCCGAGCCGCATGTCGTTGAGCGCGTCGCGAATCAGGAACGTGCCCATCCGGCAGGGCGTGCACTTGCCGCAGGATTGTTCCGCGGCCTTAGCCATGTAGCGCCAGAATGTGTCGGTCAGGCTGACCCCGGTGTCGAGAATGAAGAAGCCGCGATCGCCGACGAAGGCGCGGATGGGATTGCCGTCATTGAAAAAATCCAGACCCTTCAGAGCGGCCACGGTCTTAGGGGAGTTTTTCGGCTGATCGCGATGATCGTGAATGACCCCGTTCCAGACGCCATAGACGATGTGTGCCATGACCTTGAGGATCCCTGCTCGGCCCCGGCCGGAACGAGGCCGCCGGCAAGGGCGCTTTTTGCGGCTGCTGATTAGCGGCAGAGCATGTTCGGATACATAGGTAATTCGCAAATTGACCGGTGCCGCGACAAACGGCCCTACGAATTGCGTCATTTTGGTGGCATCAATGGAAATCTCGTGATTTTGGCACGATGCGCACGGTTCGCGGATGGCGGTGAAGATGCTGGGCCGCCGGCGATCGGAACGAAGGCGAATCGGCCGCATCGTCCGACAGCCGCTCCAATTCACCCGTGCGGTCCACGGCCCGCTCGCACACCAGATGGACGACCCCCTCGGGGCTTCGCTGCACCTTGCCGTGCACAAGAAGCAGGCGGGCGCCCATGATCTCGCGCCGGAAAGCGTCGAACAGCCGCGGCCACACCACCACGTTTGCGACACTCGTCTCGTCGCTCAACGTGACGAACACGACTCCGGCGTCGCCCGGCATCTGCCGCACCAGAACGATGCCGGCGCACGCGGCGCGCCGGCCATCGGCCGCCTGATTGATCTCGGCGCAGCTCATCACCTTTTCCTCGCGGAACAGATCGCGCAGGAATTGCATCAGATGCGCGCGCAACGACAGGCGAAGCATCTGGTAATCGGCGAGCACGTGCTCGGAGAGCGGCATCACCGGCAGCGGCGCGATCCGTTCGGGTTCTTGGGCGTCGACGAATTGCGCATCAAACAGCGGCAGGCCGGTGGGATCGGCGACTGGATCGGCGATGCGGCGCACCGCCCACAGGATCTCGCGGCGGTCCATCGCAATCGACTGGAAGGAATCGGCTTCGGCCAGAATGATCAACGCCCGCCTGGGCAGCCGCGCCCGCCTGGCGACGTCGTCCACCGCGCGGTAGCCGTTGCCGCGGGTCGAAACGAGCGCGGCGGCCCATTCCTCGCGGCAGCCATCCACCTGGCGCAAACCCAGGCGCACGGCCAGCCCTTTCGCGCTTGCCTCCAGTGTGTTGTCCCAGGCCGAGAAGTTCACGTCGACATGGCGCACTTCCACGCCGTGCTCGCGTGCGTCGCGCACGATTTCGGCCGGCGCGTAGAAACCCATCGGCTGCGAGTTCAGCAGCGCGGCGCAGAACGCCGCCGGATGATGCTTCTTGATCCAGGCGGAGACATAAACGAGGTGCGCGAAGCTGGCGGCGTGGCTTTCGGGAAAGCCGTAGCTGCCGAAGCCTTCGATCTGCCTGAAGCAGCGCTCGGCATATTCGGGATCGTAGCCGCGCTCCGCCATGCGGCCCACGAACTTCGCCTTGAAGCTGTCGATGGTTCCCACATTGCGGAACGTCGCCATGGCGCGCCTCAAGCCGTTGGCTTCTTCCGGCGTGAACTTCGCCGCCACGATGGCGAGCTTCATCGCCTGTTCCTGGAACAGCGGCACGCCCATGGTTTTCGCCAGGACCGCGTGAAGCTCGTCGGCCTTGCCGTGTTCGGGCGAAGGCGACGGAAACTCGATTTTCTCCTGGCCCGACCGGCGCCGCAGATAGGGATGCACCATGTCGCCCTGGATGGGCCCGGGCCGCACGATCGCCACCTCGATGACGAGATCGTAGAACTCGCGGGGCTTTAGTCGCGGCAGCATGGCGAGCTGGGCGCGGCTTTCCACCTGGAACACCCCGACGGCGTCGGCGCCGCGCAGCATGTCGTAGACGGCCGGGTCTTCGCGCGGGATGGTGGCGAGGTCGAAGCTCTTTCCTTCATGGATGCGGATGAGATCGAAGGCCTTGCGGATGCAGGTCAGCATGCCGAGCGCCAGCACATCGACCTTCATCATCATCAGGCAATCGATGTCGTCCTTGTCCCATTCGATGAACCAGCGATCTTCCATCGCGGCGGGGCCGACCGGCACGAGTTCGTCGAGGCGGTCGCGGGTCAGGACGAAACCGCCCACGTGCTGCGACAGGTGCCGCGGGAAGCCGATCAGCCCGTTGGCCATCGCCACGGCGCGCGCCACGACGAGGTTTTCGGGATCGAGCCGGCCTTGGCGGATCTCATGCTTCCTCAGTTCGCGGCCCCAGCTTCCCCATATGCCGGAGGCCAACGCCGCGGTGACGTCTTCCGTGAGACCGAAGACCTTGCCCACCTCGCGGATGGCGCTCTTCGGGCGATAGCAGATGACGGTGGCGGCCAGCGCGGCGCGGTGGCGGCCGTAGCGGGCGTAGATGTCCTGGATAACTTCCTCGCGGCGCTCGTGCTCGAAATCGACGTCGATGTCGGGCGGCTCCTTGCGCTCCTGGCTGACGAAGCGTTCGAACAAAAGGTCGATCTCATTCGGATCGACCGCGGTGATGCCGAGCACGTAGCAGACGGCGGAATTGGCGGCCGAGCCGCGGCCCTGGCACAGGATGCCGCGTTCCTTGGCGAAGTGGACGACGTCGTGCACCGTGAGGAAATAGGGCGCGATGTTCATCTCGCCGATCAGGCGCAGCTCCTTCTCAAGCGTGTCGCGGACCTTGTCCGGAACCATGCCGGGATAGCGCCTGGCGGCGCCCGCCCAGGCGAGATCCTCCAGGTGCCGCTGCGGCGTCTTTCCGGCCGGCACGGGCTCGTCGGGGTAGTTGTACTTGAGCTGATCGAGACTGAAGCCCACGCGGTGCGCGAACCGGATCGTCTCTGCGATCGCTTCCGGCGCGCACGCAAACAGCGCCGCCATCTCGTCCGGCGATTTCAGATGCCGTTCGGCATTGGGTTCGAGCAGGCGCCCCGCGCCGTCGAGCGTGACATGCTCGCGGATGCAGGTGACGACATCCTGCAGCGGCCGGCGTTCGCGGGCGTGGTAGAGCACGTCGTTGGTGGCGATCAAGGGCACGCCCGCCGCGCGCGCAGTCTTTTGCCATTTGCGCAAGTTGCGTTCGTCGTCGCCGCGCAGCAGCATGGAGACGCCAAGCCAGACGCGGGCCGGTGCGGTGGCGGCAAGGTTACGCAAAAGAACGGGCCAATCCTCATTCGTCGTGGCCTGGTCAAGCCCGGCCACGACGGAAGAAGGGTTGTGAAACTCCCTTCCTCCTCCGACGACGCAGTTGTTCCATGCTTTCTTCGCGACCACCGGCGGCGGCGGCCTTCCCGGCGGGGGCGGCATCACCACCAGCAAAAGGCCGTCCTGCCATTCGAGGAGAGCGCCCAAGGTCAGCACGCAATCGCCTTTGGGCGCACGCAGTTTGCCGACGCTCAACAGCCGGCACAGCCGCCCATAGGCCGCGCGGTCAGAAGGATAGGCCAGAATGTCGGGCGTGCCGTCGGCGAAGACGAGGCGCGCCCCCACCAGCAGCTTCGGCTTCTTTCCTTCAATTCCAAGCAAGGCGTCGTAGGCGCGCACGACGCCGGCCAGCGAATTCACGTCCGCGATGCCGATGGCCGCATGGCCCAGCCCTGCCGCCGCCGCCACCAGCTCGCGCGGATGCGATGCCCCGCGCAGGAAGGAGTAGTTGGTCGTTACCCCAATTTCCGCGTAAGCGCTTATGTTGGTCGCGTTTTCCGACCGGAAACCGCCGAAACACGCTGGCGCTATCGGCTCCATTTTTCGGGAAAACGCTCCGGTCACGCGAACACCCCATGCAGGAACCAGCTCGTGCCTTCGCGGTAGAGCCAGAAGCGGCGGCCTTCCTCGTCTTCCAGCCGGAAGTAGTCGCGGTCGGGCGCCGCCGCGCGCCACCATTCCATGGCGATGCGCTCCGGCCCTTCCAGCTTGCGCGCCACATGCAGCGCATTGCGCCAGCGTAAACGCGTCGCGCCGTCCGAGCGCAGCAGGCTGACGGGTTCGGGCGATAGAAGCCGCAAGGGCCGGCGCGGCGCTTCGTTCCTCCGCCGGATTCTTTCCCATTCCATCTTGGAAGGTTCGGCATACTGCGCCGGTACGGCGACGAAGGCGGCTTCCGGGATGTGCGTATCGTTCGGCCGGAACGAGAGCACGCGATGGCTGCCGAAGCGGGCGGCAAGGCGATCGACCAGGAAACGGATTTCCTTCTTCTGTTTTTCACCCGCGGCGAAGCCGCCGGTTTCCGCCCGGCAGGGCTCGGCGCGCGCCGCTTCCAGCCGGATGAGATCGAAACCGAAGCCGGGATCGAGCGCGTCGGCGAGCGTATCCATCTTCTCGCGGAACAGCCGTTCGATGACGGCGGGATCGCGCGTGGGCGCGCCGGTTTCGACCGCAAGGCGCCGGATGGTCCCGTCGGCGCGGAAGAACGCCGCTTCCAGGCAGCGCGCGCCCTCGCCGCGTTCCTCCAGCAGCTTGGCAAGCCGACCCGCCAGCAGCTTCACGGTGGCAAGAAGGATCTCCTCAACCACCACCGGCTCGGCGAAGCGACGTTCGGCGCGGTAATCGGGCAGCGGCAGGCGTGGGCGAATCGGCACCTCGACGCGGCCCAGGGCATGATCGAGCTTGAACACCATCGCCGAACCGAAACGCGCAGCGAGCTCGGCACGGCTGCGCGAGGCCACCTGCCCGACGGTTTTCAGGCCGGCGCGGCGGAAAGCGTGCGTCGTGACGGCATCAAGCTCCAGCGCCTCCACCGGCAGCGGCGCCACCGTTTCGCTGTCGCCCCCGGCAGGAACGACGGTGCCGTCGCGGTGGTGCGCCAGGGCGCGCGCCGCCATCGCCGTGCCCGCCACCGCGCCCGTCACCGCGAAGCCTTGCCGTTTCAAGCCGGCGCGGAGGCGCGCGAGCATCTTCTCTTCGCCGCCGAACAGATGCGAGGCACCCGTGACGTCGAGCAAGAGGCCGTGCGGCGGATCGAGGGCCACGAACGGCGAAAACCCGTCGCACCAGTCGGCGATGGCTTCGAGCAGCTTCAAGTCCGCCGGCTCGTTGGCCACCATCACTTTCAGCGCCGGCACCATGGCGCGTGCATTGGCGAGCGGCATGCCCGCATGCAATCCGAGCGCGGACGCCCTGCGGTCGACCGCCACGAGCCGCATCGCGTTGTCGATTCTGGCGACGAGGACGAGCGGCTGCTTCGAGGCGCGGCCGTCATCCTGAGGTGCGAGCGAAGCGAGCCTCGAAGGACGGCCGCGCACCTCAGCATGACGGTCATGCCGCTGCCATCGCCGCTTGAGCCGGTCGGTCGGCAGGCGCGGAAACCACAGCGCCAAGATCCGCCGGGCGGAATTCTCCATCGTCGCAACTCCACTCCATCACCCATTCGCCCACCGGTCCGCGCCGGTTGCGCGCGAGGCTTGCGGCGAACACGGGACGGCCCCAGTTCTCGCCATCCCCCGAGGGCTGGCCGCGCACGCACCAGCGCGTTTCGGCCACCCCGATGTCGGGCTCGGCCCCGAAGCGCAGCAGCAGGGCCGTGACCCCATGTTCGGCCGCGCCCAGCGCCAAGCGGCGGTGCGCCACGAGGTCGAGCAGTTTGGGGGCGCCCACGATCTCGATCACCACCGTGCCCAGCGCGGCGCAGGTGAGCGCATCGGCAGCGGCCCGCAGCGCGCCCGCCACATCGGGCACGCGCAGCAGAAGAACCCGCGCGGGATCGAGCCCCAGCTCCGTCAAGCCGGTGGCGGCCAGCTCGCCATGCTCCAGGGCGGCATAGTCCTGGCGAATCCAGATGAGGGGGCCGCCCACCCTCGCTGCCAACGCGGCCGTAAAACCGGAGGCCGCCGCCTCGTGAGAAACAGCTGCAAAAACCTCGTGCAACGCAGCTTTTTTCAGACCCCCGCCAAGGCAGGAATCCGCGCCAACATGGCCCAGCGGCACACGAATTTCCGGCGGCCCCGGCTTGGCGAGGACGGCACGGAGCAAAGCAATTTTCTCGTGCGCCGCAGACATGCGCCTCCCTTTGCGCCGGCGGTTTTCCTGCGACCGGTTCTTAGACAGAACGAACGTCATATTAGAACAAAAAGGGAACGAATGGCAAGGGGCGGTATTGGGCGACACGATGTTGTCGACGGTTACACAACTCGCCGAGTCAGTAACGTCGAATTAGTTGAGAAACCGCACAATCGCCGTTTCCGCGGGAAAGGCTGGCCATGGACGCACCGCCCAAAACCCGGCCGGTCAGCGTCATCGCCGGCGGCGTGATCTTCACCTTCCTGGCGCTCTTGTGGACGGGATACGTCTGGCTCACCGTCAGCGAATACAACGAACGCATCGCCGAAGAGCGCGGCGACCGGCAAACCGAGGCCCAGGCCTTCGCCAACTACGCGGCCATGCTCGCGGACTTCGAGGTCAACCTGCCCTATGGCGTGAACTCGGACGCAGCGCCCCCCGACTTCGACAAGCGCTTCGCCAGCCGCTTGCTCGCCCGCTTCCGGCACGACATGGGCCTGCCCAGCGCAACGGTGCTCGAAATCGAACCCGCAGGCGGCGTTTCCGCATCGCCCCGCGCCGACATCCTGGAAGGGCGCGCGCAAAAAGCCGGCATCGTCGTCATCTCGCGCCGCCCCATCCAGGACGCAACCGCGGAATGGCGGCGCGGCGCGTGGGTGGAAGGAAGCGGCCTGGGCGCGATCACGCTGGTGACCGTGCTGATGGGCATCGGCCTGGTGCATCAGCTGCGCAAACGCGAAGTGGCCGAACGCCTGATCATCGCCGCCAAGGAGCAGGCCGAAGCCGGCAACCGCGCCAAATCGGAGTTCCTGGCCAACATGAGCCACGAAGTCCGCACCCCGATGAACGGCGTGCTGGGCATGTCGGAACTGCTGCTGGCGACCGAGCTCGACGCCGAGCAGCGTCGGTTCGTGGAGCTGATCCACGATTCCGGCGAAGCGCTGCTTACGGTCGTCAACGACATCCTCGACATCTCGAAGCTGGAGGCAGGCAAGCTCGAGCTCGACCGCAACGAATTCGATCTGGTGCCGACCGTGGAGCGCGCGGTCGCGCTGATGATCGGCAAGGCGCGCGAAAAGCAGCTCGACCTTACCGTCTATGTCGAGCCCGACGCCCGCGGCAGCTATCTCGGCGATGCATTGCGGCTCAGGCAGGTGCTGCTCAACCTGATGAGCAACGCCATCAAGTTCACGGGCAGCGGCGCCGTATCCGTTCAGGTCGGCCGCAGCTCGGCGCCGGGCGCAACGCCCGCGAGCCTGCGCTTCGCGGTGACCGATACCGGCGTCGGAATCGCGGAAGCCGAACAGCGCAGGCTGTTCCAGAAATTCGTCCAGGTGGACGGCTCGCCCACGCGCCGTTTCGGCGGCACGGGACTGGGCCTTGCCATCTGCAGGCAGCTGATCGAGCTGATGGGCGGCAGCATCGCCGTCCTGAGCGTTCCGGGCAAAGGTTCGACCTTCTGGTTCGACGTGCCGCTGGCGTCGGTCCAGCCGTCGAAAGAGGAGGCGCTGCCCGGCCAGCCCCTGTCGCTGCGCGCCCTGATCGTGGACGATCTGGCCATCAATCTCGAGGTGCTGGGGCGCCAACTCAAGTCGATGGGCATCGACACCACCGCCATTCAGGATCCGCTCGACGCCGTGAACGAACTCGAACGCGCCTGGCACGCGGGCCGGCCATACGACATCGTCTTCCTCGACCACATGATGCCCGGCCTGGCGGGCACCGATCTGGCGCGCCGCATCCGCGAGGCAAAGCACCTTGCCGACACCAAGCTGGTGCTCGCCACCTCCGCCGGCCGGCAGGCGGTCGGCAACGACGTGCGCCTGGATTGCGTGCTCGAAAAGCCCTTGCGCCAGCTTGCGCTGCGCGAATGCCTGACCGCGATCCTGAAGTTCGCGCCGCCCGCCAACCGGACGCCGGCGGCGCCCACGCGCGAGACGGGATTCGTGGCGGCAAGCCTCAACATCCTTCTTGCCGAGGACAACCGCATCAACCAGCAGTTTGCCGAAGCGATGCTCACCAAGGCCGGACATCGCGTCGACCTCGTCGAAACCGGATTGCAGGCCGTCGATGCCGTCGAGCGCAAGGACTACGACGTGGTGCTGATGGACATCCAGATGCCCGAACTCGACGGCGTGGCCGCCACCCAGCGCATCCGCAGGCTGCCGGCGGCGAAAGCGAGCGTGCCCATCATCGCCATGACCGCCAACGCCATGGCCGGCGCCCGCGAAGAGTACTTGCGCGCGGGCATGAACGACTACGTCTCCAAGCCGATCCAGTCTGCCGTGCTGCTGGCCAAGCTTCACGCGGTCGCGCGGCGGACGGCCGGGCGCCAGCCCGTGCTCGACATGGATAGGTTCGGCGCGCTTCAGGGGGCCATGCGCAAGCACGACCTCGATTCCTTCGTCGCGCTCTACCTTGCGGATTCCGCCGGGCAGGTCTCGGTCATCGTCCAATCGCTTGCCAAGGGCGAGCTCGAAGCGGCAGGGCGCGCGGCGCACGTGCTGGTGTCGACGGCCGGAAACCTCGGCGCAATGGGAGTGAGCGCATCGGCGCGGCGGCTGGAAGAAGCGTGCCGGCACAAAGACGCGCCCGCCGCCGAAGCGGCGGCGGCCGAATTCGCAGAGTGCGCCAAGGCCGCGCGCCTAGCGCTGCAGCAGTGGCTTGAAGCGCACAAGTCCGAATCCGCAGGCGAACAAATCGCCTAGCGCAAAATCCGCGATCATTATATCGCCGACTTGCGCTAGATTGCTGTCCTGTCGCGCAATCCGACGGAAAAGTGCTTCACACTTTTCCGGACTGTGCTTTAACGCCCGAACGGAACCACCTTGTTGTCCGCGTCGTGGCCGATGTCGGCACGCCCGAGATATGGAATGCCCGACACCTCGCACCAGTGGCGCACGATCTCTTCCTCCGTCTGACCGAAATCCGGATCGTTTGGCAAAACGTCGCAGACGCGCCCCAACCGGATGCCCGCAACCCGGCCCATCGACGGAACCGAGGTGATGTGCAGCATGGTGCGGTCGATGGCGTAGAGATGCTCTGAGACCTCCTCCAACATCAGAACATGGCCGGAGAGATCCGGTTCCAGCGCTGTGCCCAGGATCTGGCTCAGCACGATCATGTTGAAGGCGGCGGCCGGCGGTTCGAGCGAAGGTTCAAGCGCCGACTTGTCCGCCCGGCACAGCCAGCCGAGCGCACGCGTCACGGCGGCCTCGCCGCGGTCTCGGCCGATGTCGGCCGGCATGGGGCCGTGCGCCACGCGGCAGCCCGCCTTGTACAGCGCCGCCAAGAGCGCGCCCGCGTCGCTGTAGCCGAGATAGACCTTTTGCCGGGCGGCCTCGTTGAGCTGGGCGATCACCGATGGCGCGATGCGTGCCGAGCCGTAGCCGCCGCGCGCCACCCACAGGGCGTCGAAATTACCGTCGTTGGCGACATCCAGGAAGGCCCGGGCGCGGGCCTCGTCGTCGCCGGCGAAGTGCCCGCTGGAAAGGAAACACTGCGGGTGGAACAGGAGCTCGGCCGGCGGATCGACGGCGCGGGCGAGCGCGCGCACCGGCTCCACCATCGAGGGATCCAGCCGCGCGGCCGGCGCGACAATGCCGATCAGCTTTGCGCCCATGCGCCTTTCCCCGTGAGCACGCGGTCCTTATAAGCTTGGGCCATGACGGCTCGCTACTTCTTTTGCGGCATCGGCGGCAGCGGGATGCTGCCGCTGGCGCTGATTCTGCGCGGCAAAGGCTGCAGCGTGGCGGGTTCGGACCGCTCGGCCGACCAGGGCCGCACGCCCGAGAAGTTCGCCTTCCTCGCCGCGCGCGGAATCGCCCTCTATCCTCAGGACGGCAGCGGCGTCACCGATCCGGACACCACCGTCATCGCATCCGCGGCGGTGGAAGCCAGCGTCCCCGACATCGCCGCGGCCAAGCGCATCGGGGCGATGATCGAGACGCGGGCGCAGCTTCTGGCGAGCCTGTTCAACCAATCGCCGCAGCGAATCGGCGTGGCGGGGACCAGCGGCAAGTCCACCACCACGGGCATGCTGGGCTGGATACTTGCCGCAAGCGGGCGCGATCCCACCATCATGAACGGCGCGGTGATGAAGAACTTCGTGTCGGACGACATGCCGTTCGCCAGCGCCCGGGTGGGAAAGGGCGAAGTCTTCGTCAGCGAGGTGGATGAGAGCGATGGATCGATCGCACTCTACCGCCCCACGATCGCGGTGGTGAACAACATCGCCCTCGACCACAAATCGATGGACGAATTGCGCCTTCTGTTCCGCGACTTCGTGGCCAAGGCCGACGCAGCCGTGATCAACCTAGACAACGCCGAAGCCGCCGCCCTGCAGCCCGCCCATGCCCTCACCTACAGCCTGAGCGACGCCGCCGCCACGCTTTGCGGCGCGCACATCGCCCCGGCCCCCGACGGCATCCGCTTCGACGTGCGAGAAGGCGCGCACAGCGCTGCCGTGGCGCTGAAAGTGCCGGGCCGGCACAACGTCGCGAACGCGCTGGCTGCGCTCGCCGCCGCGCGCGCTGCAGACGTGCCGCTTGACCACGCGGCCGAGGCGTTGAGCCGGTTCACGGGCATCAGGCGGCGGCTGGAGGTGGTGGGCGCAGCGGGCGGCGTCACCGTGATCGACGACTTCGCCCACAACCCGGACAAGATCGCCGCTACCCTGGCGACGCTGCACGATTTCCCCGGACGGCTGTTGATCTTGTTCCAGCCGCACGGCTTCGGCCCCCTGCGCCTGATGAAGGACGGCTTCATCGAGGTGTTCGCGGGCCTGCTTGCGCCCGAGGACGTGCTGGTGATGCCCGAGCCGGTCTATTTCGGCGGCACGGTGGAGCGGACGGTTTCAAGCGCGGACATCGTCGCCGGCGTCGTGGCGGGCGGACGTCGGGCTTTCGCCTGCGTCGAGCGCAGCCGATGCGGCGACAAGCTGGTTTCGCTCGCCCGGCCGGGCGACCGCATCGTGGTGATGGGCGCCCGCGACGACACGCTGTCGCAGTTCGCAAGCGACCTGCTCGACCGGATCGGCGGCTGAGCGGGCTGGGCGCGAGGCCCCGTAAACCGGCTTTGACAGCGCTTACTTGACAGCCCCAAGGCGATGCAAGAAGGTTCGCCGCACCATACAAACAAGCATCAAGCCTGGGGGAAAAGCCGTGAACCTGCACCTCATCGACATCGGCATCATCCTGTTGTTCCTGACGGTGAGCGTGCTGGTCGGCTACTGGGTTTCGCACCGCGCTTCGCGCGACACCAAATCCTACTTTCTGGGCGGCAACGTGCTGCCTTGGTGGGTGCTCGGCGTCTCCAACGCGTCGGGCATGTTCGACGTCGCCGGCACCATGCTGATCGTCTACTGGCTCTTCATCTATGGCCTCAAGAGCGTGTGGATGCCCTGGATGTGGCCGGTGTGGAATCAGATCTTCCTGATGGTCTATCTGTCGGGATGGCTGCGCCGCTCCGGGGTCACCACCGGCGCCGAATGGATCAAGTTCCGCTTCGGCGAAAACCGCGGCGCCCAAATCTCACACATCATCGTGGTGGTGTTCGCTCTGATCGGCGTCGTCAGCTTCTTCACCTACGGCTTCAAGGGCATCGGCAAGTTCGCCACCGAGTTCCTGCCCTGGCAGCTTTCGGCCGACCCCGTCACCAACGCCAACCTCTACGCCCTCATCCTGATGGGCATCACCGCCTTTTATGTGGTGAAGGGCGGCATGTTCAGCGTGGTGATCACCGAAGTGCTGCAATTCACGCTGCTGTCGATCGCCTCCGTCGCGATCGGTCTCATCGCCATGAACGCAGTGGCGCCGGAAGCCATTCGCGCCGCCGTGCCGGCGGGTTGGGACAACATCTTCTTCGGCTGGCAGACGGCACTGGACTGGTCCAGGCTGATACCGGCGGCCAACTCCAAGATCATGACCGATGGCTCTTCGCTGTTCGGCCTGATGTTCCTGATGTACGTCGGCAAGGGCATCCTGGTGTCGGCGGCGGGCCCGGCGCCGAACTACGACATGCAGCGCGTGCTTTCCACCCGCAACGCGCGCGATGCCTGCAAGATGAGCGCGGTCGTCAATGTGGTGCTGAACGTTCCGCGCTATTTCATGGTGGCGGGTCTGACCATCCTGGCGCTTGCCTTCTATTCCACCGCCATCCGCAACATGGGCACGGGCATGGACTTCGAAAAGGTGCTGCCCGACGCGCTGTTCCGATTCGTGCCGACCGGGCTCTTGGGCGTGACGGTGGCCGGGCTGCTGGCGGCGTTCATGTCGAACTTCGCGGCTACCGTAAACGCGGCCCCGCCCTACATCGTCAACGACATCTACCGCCGCTTCATCAATCCCGCCGCCTCCGAAAGGACCTGCGTGCGGCTTTCGATCGCCTCGTCGCTTTCGATCGTGGTCATCGGCATCTTCATCGGCTGGTTCATCACCTCGATCAACGACGTGGTGGGCTGGATCACGAGCGCGTTGTGGGGCGGCTACGCGGCGGCCAACGTGATCAAATGGTATTGGTGGCGCTTCAACGGCTACGGCTATTTCTGGGGCATGGTACTGGGCATCGCCTCGGCGCTGGCTCCGGCGCTGCCGATGCTGCACATCGGCGATCACATGGCCGCCCTGGCCGCCGATCCGAGCCTGCCGGGCTTCATTCGCGATTACCTGACCCTGTCGCCGCCGCTGGCGGTGTTCCCGGGCATCCTTGCCATGTCGCTGCTCGGCTGCTTCCTGGGCTCGCTGCTGTCGAAGTCGGAGGACGACGAAGTCCTCAAGAACTTCTACAAGAAGACGCGGCCGTGGGGCTTCTGGGGGCCGATCCTGAAGAAGGTCCAAGCCGAAGACCCCAGCTTCAAGCCGAACGGCGACTTCTGGCGCGACATGTTCAACATCGCGGTCGGCATCGCCTGGCAGACCAGCCTGGTCGCCATGCCGATCTACGTGGTGATCCGCGAGTACGACCGCGCCAAGATCGCGCTCGGCATCGTGCTGGCGACGAGCCTGGTGCTCTATCTCACCTGGTTCCGCCACCTGAAGACCGCCTATCCCGACGCGGAGATCGCGATCGCGCCGAAGCAGGCCGTTCCGGCGGAGTGAAAGCCCCGCTTGCGCTGCGAGGGGCCGGAGAGATCCGGTCCCTTCCTTTTTCACTCGATCGAGCGTGCCTTCCCAAACCGCTCGGCATCAGTGCCCGAAGCAGACGTACTGGTCGTAGGCCGTGGCGGCGCGGTCATCACCGCCATCAGTCCGCCCGAACGCTTGGCCAAATCCCCGGCGGCTGGCGGCTTCGCGAACGGGTTCATGCTGAAACTGGCGTTGTTCGCCACCGCCGCGGGCTGCATCGCGGCGCCGAGAGATGGTCCCGCCGACCTCGCGTCGCATATTCGCGAAGTCGGCGGGTGAACGAGAACCGTCGCGATGCGCCTCAACGGCAATCGAATTGCGACGGGCTGACTTTCGTGCAGATCCTGGCCGGGACATCGCGCAGGAAAACGCCACATTTGGTGTAACAGCAAAGCAGCCGCTGCGAAGTCGGACCCAGCTTGATGACATTCGCACACTGGCTGTTCGGCCCGAAGGTGTTACCGGTCATCTGGCCGCCGTTGTGCTGCCAGGGGCCGATGGTCGTCACCGCCGGAACGCAATTGATCTGGCTCGGCTGCGGGCACATGAACGTCTCCGCAATCGCCGCCGTCGCAAGGCACGCCGACACGGCGGCGCCGATGAACAAAGAGGCAAAGAGTTTTGCCCTCATGACGCTTGTCTCCCTCTGTAGGAACGCGATGTGAGAGGAAATTCTCGGACGCAGGGGACAACAGGCGAGTGAACTTCCTTCACCGCGCGGTCACGTCACAACCCCTCCGATGTATTTAAAGCTAACGATCGCGACGAAGATGTGTCAACGCTCGGCGCGGGCCGGCATTTTGTGAGACTGCGAGGTGGATGCGAATTTTTCGTCTGCTCCGAGCGGATCGCGCGGCTCCAATGCCCGGACGAGGCGAAAAGTGACTGCGCGTCATGGGCCGACCGCCACCGAAATCTTCTGCCACCGGCGGTTCGGGCCCGCTGAGCGGGCTGCAACGCACTGGTCCTAATCGGGCCCGGCGACTCGCGCGTTGGTGCGCACATAGTCCAGAGACACGTCCCGCTTGAACACGACATAGGCGGCGAACGCGTCGACGTAAAGCGAGCTTCCCACAAGATCCAGGCTGTTGCGCTCGTTCCCCGCAAGGCCGAAGCCCAGGCTGCCCAGCGCCGGAGCGTCCGAGCTGCCGAAGCCCATGTTGGCGTCGGTGGTCGGCCAGAACGGATTGCCGGGAAGCGCGATGTCGCCTTTGACAAAATCCCCGATGTCGCCCGACTTCAACCGCCAGCCGCCGCCGGCGATGCGCGCCAGCCTTTGCGGCGCCAGCGCCATCGTCATGAGCAGCAGCTTCATCGCCGCGCTGGCATACTTGACCGCCTGGCCCTGCGCCTGTTGGGAATAATGAGAACGGCCGGCTCCGAACGTCAGCCAATAGGTCTTGCCTTCCCACAGCGCGAGGAAGGCCTCCTTGGTGCAGGGCACGCGCACGCCGTCATGGAAGTCGAGTTGGGGTGGATTGCCAGGGATCACGGTGGCCTTTGGCGTATCCGGCGGAGCCTGGCTTACGGGCGTTGCCTGCGAAGCCGAAGCGGCGCGCGTCACCGCGCCGGCCGCCAGCGTTCCAACCAACGAGAATACGATCGTCCGTCTGTCGCGCATCGATGTCCCCGTTGTGCCGCCGGCGCGCGCAATCGCCCGCAAACCCGCCGATCGAATAGTACGCCGGGAGCCGGTATTCCGCCACGCATTCAGGTCCGCGCCTTGACAGAGGTTCGATTGCGCGGCCTTGCGGCAGGACTTTGTCCGGCGGCCCCGTCCGCCCGCCTTGTCCCACCCCACCCGCAAAAAAAAGGGGCTGCCCGAGGCAGCCCCATCCCTGCGATCCGCCCCATCCCCCCGGAGGCGCAAAACGCAGGCCTAACCGATCACCGCTTCGACCTTGATCTCTTTGCGGCCGTCGGCAGGAAGCGGAACGACGTTGCCGTCGAGCGCCTTGCCGTCGGCGGCGAGCGCGACCTTGTTGCCGGAACCCTTGCGCGTGACGGAAATGCGGAAGCGCACGCCGCGATATTCGCGCACCGCCTCGAAGCCCTGCCACTTCCCCGGAATCACCGGTGCCACGCGCAAGCCGTCATATTCGGGGCGGATGCCGAGAATCCACTGGGTCACCGCGTAGTAGGTCCAGGCCGCCGTGCCGGTGAGCCAGGAGTTCTTGGCCTCGCCATGGGTGGGCGCATCGCGGCCCGCGATCATCTGCGCGAAGACATAGGGTTCGCACTTGTGCACATCGCCGATTGGCTCGCGCGCCGACGGATTGATGCGCGTGTAGTAGTCGTGCGCGGCGTCGCCGTTGCCCAGCATCGTCTCGGCGATCATCACCCAGGGATTGTTGTGGCAGAAAATGCCGGCGTTCTCCTTGTAGCCGGGCGGATAGGAACTGATCTCCCCGAGCTCGAGGTAGTAGCGCGAATAGGCGGGCTGCTGCAGCACGATGCCGTGCGGGGTGGCCAGGTGCTTCGCCACCGAATCGAGCGCCTGCCTCGCCTTGCCGTCCTCGACGCCGATGCCCGCCAGCACGCAGAAGCCCTGCGGCTCGATGAAGATGCGGCCCTCCCGGCATTCCCTGGAGCCGACCTTGCGGCCGAAATCGTCATAGGCGCGCAGGAACCATTCGCCGTCCCAGCCGTGCAGCTTGACGGTTTCCTCCATCGCGCGCGAGACGCCGAGATAGAATTCCTCGTCCTGGCGCTTGCCATGTCGCCGGGCGATGGCCGCCAGTTCCCGCGCCGACAACACCATCAGCCCGCCGATGAACACCGATTCCGCCGTCTTGCCGTCCTTGCCCTTGAGGCATTGGAAGGACTGCCCGGGCTCGTCGGAGAAGCAGTTGAGGTTGAGGCAGTCGTTCCAGTCGGCCTGGCCGATCAGCGGCAAACCGTGCGGGCCCATGTTGTCGAGCGCGTACCGGATGGAGCGGGTGAGATGTTCGTAGAGCGGTACTTCCGTTCCGGGAGTGGAATCGAACGGCACCATCTCGTCGAGGATCGAGAAATCGCCGGTCTCCTTCAGATAGGCGGCCACCCCGATGACGAGCCAGTGCGGATCGTCGTTGAAGCCGCCGCCGATGTCGTTGTTGCCCTTCTTGGTCAACGGCTGAAACTGGTGATAGGCACCGCCCGAGGCGAACTGGGTCGCCGACAGATCGAGAATGCGCTGGCGGGCGCGGTCGGGAACCATGTGCACGAAGCCGAGCAGGTCCTGGTTGGAATCGCGGAAACCAAGTCCGCGACCGATGCCGGACTCGAAGGTGGAGGCCGATCGCGACATGTTGAAGGTCGCCATGCACTGGTAGGCGTTCCACACGTTCACCATCCGGTCGGTGTGGATGTCGGGCGTCTTGACTTGGCACATGCCGAGCAGGCGGTCCCAGTAGGCACACAGAGCTTCGAACGCGCGATCGACATTTTCGTTGCTGCGGTACCGGCCGATCACCGGGCGGACGGTGCGCTTGTCGAGCGTCTGCGACTCCGGCGGATCGAACTTCTTGTCCTTCGGATTTTCGTGGTAGCCCAGTGCGAACACGATGCGCCTGGTTTCGCCGGGCTTGAGCACGAGCCTGACGTGGTGAGAACCGATCGGCTGCCAGCCATTGGCGATGGAGCCCGCAGCCTTGCCCTCTTCCACCGCGCGCGGGCTGTCCCAGCCGCGCCAGGGCCCTAGGAAACTCTCGCGCTGGGTGTCGAAGCCGGCCAGCTTCTCCGAGCAGGCAAACCACGCGAAATGATTGCGGCGTTCGCGGTATTCGGTCTTATGGTAGATCACCTCGTCGTCGATCTCGACCTGGCCGGTCGAGAAATTGCGCTGGAAGTTGGTGGAATCGTCGAGCGCGTCCCACAGGCAGAATTCGGCGACCGAGAAAACGGAAATCTCCGCCGCGCGATCGCGCTCATTGACCAGCGTGAGCTGCCAGATCTCCAGGTTCTCGTCGAGCGGCACGAAATAGCGCGTCGAGGCGGCAATGCCGTCGCGGCGCGAGGCGATAATGCTGTAGCCCATGCCGTGGCGGCAGGAGAAATCGTCAAGCGCGCCGCGCACCGGCATCCAGGACGGCGACCAGAACGCGCCGCTGGCGTCGTCGCGCAGGTAGATGTAACGCCCGCCGAAATCGAGCGGCACGTTGTTGTAGCGTCCGCGCGTGATCCGGCGCAGGCGGGCGTCGCGGTAATAGGAATAGCCGCCCGCCGTAGCGGACAGGATGCCGAAATAGTCCTGACAGCCGATATAGTTGATCCAGGGCAGCGGCGTGTCCGGCCGCGTGATGACGTACTCGCGCCTTGCGTCATCAAAGTGGCCGTATTTCATCGGATTCCCTCTTCGGAATTCGCGAGCCGCCGTAACATCTCAAAGCAAACCCGCGCGTCGTGATACGGGCATTTCCAAGGCCCGACAAGCAGCGCTTCCGGATCGTCGGCTTCGGTCAGCGGCACTCCTTCGCGGCTCACCAAGGCGTGCCATTCGCCATGGCGGCGGTCCACAACATGACGCTCGATGTAGTCCCAGGCCCGGCGCGAGGCTTCGCGGAAATGCCGTTCGCCAGTGAGCTGCCAGGCGTTGTAGAAGCCGACCACCGCCTCGGCCTGCACCCACCAGTGCTTGCGGGGATCGATGACCTTCCCGTCACGACATGCGGTGTACATCATGCTGCCGTCGGCATCGACGCCCTTTGATGCCGCTCGGGCCAGCCTGACGGACGTTTCGCGCGCACGGGCAAGCAACGCGGGATCGCCGAGCACCTCGGCGGCCTCGAGCAGCAGCCAGCTCGCCTCGATGTCGTGTCCAAACGACACGTCGCCGCAAAGCGAAGTCCATCGCTCGTCAAAAAACAACTGCAGGTGGCCGCTGGCCGGATCCACGATGCGATCCATCAGCAGCGCCAGCACTTCGGATTGCCGCTGCTTCACTTCTTGATCCGGCCAGACGCGCATGAGGTTCGTGTACGCCTCCAGCACGTGGAGATGCGTGTTCATGGTCTTGGGACAATTCATGTCCTTGTCGGACAGGCGGACGTCGGCAAGCAGTTGCCAGTCGCGCGTGCGCGCTTCGTGATAGCCGCTCAAGACCGGATCGTGGCAATGGCGCTCGATCAGGGCGAACAGCAATTTGGCAAAATCGAGGCTGCCCGGGCTGCCGGTGAGGCGGTAATGTTCGGCAAAGGCGTAAATCCCGAAGGCCTGGGCGTAAGTCTGCTTGCGGTCCGAGATCGGCAAGCCCCAGCTGTCGAGCATCCAAAACAGCCCGCCCTGCTCGCGGTCCCAGAACTTGCCGACGACATAGTCCAGCGCCCAGTCGGCGACCGAACGGTAGGCGGGATCAATCAGCCGCGCCGCCGCCGCATAGGTCCACAAAATGCGAGCGCTAACAACGGCCGAGCGCGGAGAGTCCCGTTGCACGACACGACGGGAATCGACCGTGCCGAAGAAACCGCCGCGCTCGCGGTCCATCACATAGCGCGGCCAGAACGGCAGGATATTGCCTGCGAGCTCCTCGCCGATGCGCTCCTGCCACGCTCCAGCGGGATGTCGCAACGGCTCGACCCGGACTCCCACCTTTGTCATTACTTACCTCAGGAGGTCTGACAGCGCTTACACTTGTACCCCGAGACAGCGGTCCCGCCCAGACCAATAATCGATCCGGACTGCGGACATCGTGCCGCGCCACGGAAGGCTTGCGACCGATTAGCATGATGTGCGGCGCCCTGCCGCGCCAGTGGTGGAGACGACCATGGAGTGGAAGGACGAATTCAGCGTCGGCGTGGCAATTATCGACCAGGACCACAAGGAGCTGCTGCGCATCGTAAACGCGCTTAGCGAGGCGCTGGCCAAAGGCCCGCAACCGGCGGGACGTATCTGCGACGAGCTGATCGAGCATACGTTGGCGCACTTCACGCGCGAAGAGCATTGGTTCAAGCCGTTGGGATACCCCGGGGCCGAGCAGCACCGCCGCATGCACCAGAAGTTGACGGAACGTCTGCTTGAATATCGCGACCGGCTGCGCCAGGAGACCGATGCCGACAGGTTGGCGCTGTTTGTCGACTTTCTTGCGCACCACATCACGGGCGCCGACCGCTCCTACGGCGCGTGGCTCAACACTCGGGGTATTCACTAGCTTGCGCCGTCTGGCCGATCCGTCGAGGTTCCCGCCCGCGGCGCATTGACATGTCAGAGAGCATCGTCATGGCGTTCATGGAATGGACTGACAAATTCAGCGTCGGCGTCGCCGTGTTCGACGACGAACACAAGAAGCTCATCGCCATCATCAACGACCTCTACGACCACGTGGCGCGCGGGGCCGACAAGCTCACGCTGCAGCGCGTCAGCGACGCGCTGGTCGACTACACGCTCACGCATTTCCGGCACGAAGAAGATTATTTCGAGGAGTGGGCTTTCCCGGGCGCGAAGGAGCACATCAGGGACCACGAGGAGCTGCGCCATAAGGTGTTCGAATACCGCCAGGACATCGCCGCCAGCGAAACGACCGAGCTGGCCGCCGAAATGCTGCGATTCCTGCGCAGCTGGCTGGCGCAGCACATCCTGGTGGAAGACAAGAAATACGGCGCCTTCCTCCTGGAAAAGGGATTCCACTGACGTTTTGATTCCGCCGCGCGCCTGCTCTAGCTTCTTGTTCTGTCGCGCAATCGAACGGATAAGTGCTTCACACTTTTGCGGATTGCGCTTTGGGCGCACATGCTGGCGATGAAACTGCACCGGGCCGGCCAAAGCCTGGCTCTCGAGACACCCGCGCCGGCCAAGCCGGGACCCGGCGAGGTGCGCATCGCGGTTTCGGCCTGCGGCGTCTGCCGCACCGATCTGCACGTGGTCGACGGCGAACTGACTGAGCCCAAGCTGCCGATTACCCCGGGCCACGAGATCATCGGACGTGTCGTGGAGCTGGGTGAGGGCGTTGCGCGGTTTGGCATCGGCGACCGCGTCGGCGTGCCCTGGCTCGGCTGGGCGTGCGGCAATTGCGAATTCTGTCGGCGCGGCGAGGAGAACCTGTGCCCCTTCGCCCGCTTCACCGGCTACCAGATCGACGGCGGCTATGCCGACGAAACCGTGGCCGACGCCCGCTTCGTGTTTGCCGTGCCGGACAACTACAGCGACGAGGAGGCCGCGCCCTTGATGTGCGCCGGCCTGATCGGCTGGCGCTGCCTGAAGCTGGCGGGCGACGCGGGGCGGCTCGGTCTCTACGGCTTCGGCGCGGCGGCGCACATCGTCATCCAGCTGGCCCTGGCGCGCGGGGCCAAGGTGTTTGGCTTCGTGCGCCCCGGCGACGAGAAAGCCAAGGCGTTTGCGCTGCGGATGGGTTCGGTATGGGCGGGCGACTCGGATGCACCCGCGCCCGAACCGCTGGATGCGGCGATCCTGTTCGCGCCGGCGGGCGAGACGCTTCCGGCGGCGCTGAAGGCGATCAGGCCGGGCGGAACTGTCGTCTGCGGCGGCATCCACATGAGCGACATCCCTTCGTTCCCGTACGAGCTGTTGTGGAGGGAGCGCGTGGTGCGTTCGGTGGCCAATCTGACACGGGCCGACGCGGAGGAATTCCTTGCCTTCTGCGCCACCACCAAGATCCACACCGAGACCAAGCCCTACCCCCTCAGTCGCGCCAACGAAGCGTTGGACGATCTGCGTCACGGCCGCTTCAGCGGCGCCGCCGTGCTGGTGCCGCCACGCGCCTGATCAGCCGCCGCGCAGCAATTGCATCACCCAGGCGCGGATGCGCCCGTAATTGTCGGGCTTGAGCGGCCCCAGGATGCCGCGCTTTTCGGGCGGCAGATGCGCCAGAGGATGGCCGTTCGGGCGGAAGACGTAGTGGTCGAACCATGCCCTCCATGCCAGGCGCTCCTTGGGCGGGCGCTCGGCGATGGCGATCATCGCCAGCAGCAGGCTGGTGTAGGGTGCATCGGGTCCGATCGCGAACGCATCCCACCAGTAGTTCACGAGGCCGTTGAAGGGCGCTGTGCCCTCCACCTGATGCCACCACAATTTGGGAAGAAACATGGCATCGCCCGCCTCGAGCTCGGCCACCAGCGCCGAGTCGCGCACCTTGGCGAACAGCGGAAATCTGGCGTCGTCGGGCGGCATGGATGCGGCCAGGCTGACCGGCTGGCCCGCCATGGTGTTGTCGATGGGGCCGACATAGAGGCTGCCGATCAGTTCCGGCGGATAGAGCGTGAAGCGGCGCTTGCCGGCGATCACGCAGGCGACATTCTCGAAGGCGTCGTAGTGGCAGGACACGTTGGAAGCGTGACCCAGCCAGATGCGTGGGGCCGGGTGCGGCACGAACGGCATCGGGTTTTCGGCCGAGAGGCCCGGCAGGAAATCGTCGATGTGGATCGAGCCGACATAGATCGAGGGCGCGCCCGGCTGGCCCAGGGCCTCGACCATGGCTTGAAGCGCTTCGGCGAAGCGCATCTGCCTGCGCTCGAAATTGAAACCCGCAAGATCGTCGGCGTAGTAGTATTTGCCCGCGATCGCGGGCTGGCCGAAGAAGGCGTCCATGCGGCCGCCGCGGTCGAATTTCAGCAGGTAATCCTTGAGGGTCGCGGGCGTGACCGCCTGAACAAGCGGCCAGTTCGACACCAGCCCCTTGAGCACGACCGGGCGGCATTCCTCCACGATTTCGGCGCGGAAGCGTTCGGCGCTCCAGCCTTGCGCGTCGGCGACTTCGCGCAGCGCCTCAGGCATGGGAGAGCGACAGCCCGGCGGTGAAGGAACGGTTCTTCCGCCGCGCCAGGACCGGCACCTGCTTGAGCGAGGCGATCATCAGATAGATGAGGCTGAGATAGCCGCGGCGGAACAGATCGAGGACCACCGCATCCGGTATTTCGCGCAGGGCTTCCTGGTTTATGGTGTAGAGGCCGGTGACGTCGCGCCGCGAGCCATCGTCGAAGGCGACATCGAGATCGACCGGCTCGATCAGCTTCAGCTTCAGGAGCGTGTCGATGAACACCTTGGTGCGTTCGAGCCCCGGCACCAGATCGCGGAACAGTTGAATGATGCTCTTGAGATAGGCGCTCGGTTCTCCGTTTTCGCCGAACAGCGCCTCACCGCGCCCCACGCGCGGATGGTCGAGATCGATGGCAAGTTCGTCGCCCGCGGTGAAGAATGGGCCGCGCTGCAGATTGAGCGGGCGATAGCAATCGCGCCCGTCGTCGAGAAACAGGTTCTCGCTTTCGTCGAAACCGAGCATGGCGCCGCAATAGAACGCGCCGGTGTTGGCGTCCTTCGAGAAGAACAACGGACAATGCACCGCGAGCAGCGGGAACTCGCTGACGATGACACCGACGAAACGCCTGTCGTCGCCGTAGTGGGCCGATGGCGTTGCGTCGACGCGCAGGTTGCGATGGGTGACGCTGTTCAAGAGGACGACGTTGCTCATTTCAGATGGGCTGCAATCCGTATTCGTGAATCTTCTGGATGATCTCGCGGTTCTTGGGCAGCTGCGTGCGCATCTTGGCGACGATCGCCGTGGTCTCGCTCATGTAGCGCATCGCCGCCTTGGCAGTGCCGACCATGTCGTCCGGATCGACTTCGGTGCGGAATCCCATGCCGTAGAGCACGTATTGATAACTCGCCGCAGGGAACACCTCCTCCAGGCGGTCGAACTCGTCGAAGAACCACGGCGGCTGGTACTTCCAGAGGTGAAGCAGGTTCTTCAGACGCTCCGGAACGGACTCGGGTGCGACGTTGTCGATCCAGAATTGAGTGTCGGTGCGCTTGGTGAGCACGTAATGCAGCTTGAGGAAGTCGATGATGCGGCCCCAGCGATAGCCGGTCACCTCGTTGAATCTTTTCGCCACGATGTCCATCACCTCGCGGTTGGCGGGCATCTGCTCGGCGATCAGCTTGGCCGACAGCTCGCCGAGCACGATGGCCGAGGATTCCAGCGGCTCAAGGAAGCCGGCGGCGAGGCCCACCGCGACGCAGTTGTTCTTCCAGAACGTCTCGCGATGGCCGGCTCGGATCGGGATCTTGCGGATCTTCAAGCCCTCGATCCGTGGACCGACATAACGGGCAAGCACCTCGCGGGCGCGATCCTCCGTCGAGTGGCGGCTGGAATAGACGTAGCCGATGCCGCGCCGCGTCGGCAGCGCGATGTCCCAGATCCAGCCGGCTTCCTGCGCCGTGGCGTTGGTCTGCGACGCCATCGGAGCATCCGGCCGCTCGAACGGGACCTGCACGGCGAGCGCGGTGTCGCAGAACAGGACGTCGTCGCACGGCTTGAACGGCACGCCCAGCGTCTGGCCCAGAAGAAGCGACGAGAATCCGGTGCAGTCGACGAACAGATCGCCGGCGATTTCACCCGCCTGCCTGGTGCCGACGCTCAGGATGTCGCCGATCCCGGCCTGGTTCACCTTCACGACGTCGGCCAGCACGTGGCGGACGCCGAGCGCGGACGTGCAGTGCTTTTGGAGGAACGGCGCGAATTTGCCGGCGTCGAGATGGTAAGCGTAATTGGCGGCACCCGCGTATTCCGGTGTGGTGATGGTCTTGGGTGCCAGGCCTTCGTCGCACAGGCGGCCTTGCGGCGTCACCGCATCGCAGAAGCTCGTGCCGTTGCCCCTGACGAGCCAGTGGGGGACAAGATTCACCTCGGCGAAGCCCTGCGGCAGCATCAGCGGATGGTAGTAGGCGTCGTCGTCGGCGCCGGTGGTCCAGCGCGCAAAGCGGCCGCCCTGCTTGAAGGCGCCGTCGCAATGGCGGAAGAAATCGGTCTCCGACACGCCCATCTTCGCGAGCGTGGTGCGGATGGTGGGCCAAGTGCCCTCGCCGACGCCGATGATGCCGATGGCGGGGGACTCGACCAGTGTGACCGAGAAGCTTCCGGCCTTGATGCGCCCGTGGTGCCGCGCCGCGATGACCCCGGCGGTCAGCCATCCCGCGGTTCCGCCTCCGACAATGACGACACTCTTCACCGGATACACGCGTTCCGTCCGATCAGCCGCAAGCAAGTGAGATGACATCATGTCCAAAGAAAACGGGGCCGCCAAGTGTTCCTGACGGCCCCGTTTCCTTCCGCAGGGGAATTACATCTTGTAATGGACGCCGAAGATGAATTTGCGCCCGTAATCGACCACGTCGAGCGTCTGGTTGGAAAAGCGGCCGTGTGTCGAATAGGTGGCATCCGTCAGGTTCTGCGCCTCGAAGTAAGCCGTGATCTGATCGGTGATGTCATAGCTGGTCGAGAAGTCCAGGTTCCAACTCGTGTTCACGAAGGTTGGCTCGGTGCCGAAGCTCGAGCCGTTCTGGATTTGGCCGAAATGATCCAGCACGGTGTCCTGCCAGTTGGCGGCGAGCCGCGCCTGGAAGCCGTTCTTGTCGTAGAACGCCACCATGTTGGCGGAGTCCGCCAAACCGGTGACCGCAAACCCGCTGACGGCGATGTTGTACGGGTCGTACGGCTTGTTGGTGCCAACGATCGTGCCGTTGACCACGACGCCGAAGCCCGTGTCGCCGAACACATGCTGAACGCCGAATTCGAGACCGTACACATTGGCTGCTGGCCCGTTGATCGGCTGTGTGATCGTGTAATTGATGTCCGTGCCACCCGGCCCGACGCCTTTGAACACCTGCTGGGTCGAGCCCTGGATGATGAAGTTGTCCACGGACTTGAGGAACGCGTCGACATTCACGAACGAGTTCGGCGCGTAATACCACTGTGCACCGAAATCGACGTTGTCGGACAGGAACGGCAGCAGATCAGGATTGCCGCCCGCGGCCGCTACGTCCGCCGTGCGCTGCGCCGTGATGTTGTAAGTCGGCGAGAGCTGGCTGATCGGCGGGCGGGTCAAGCTGCGCGATATGTCGAGGCGCACATCCAAAGCATCCGTCACGGACAGGATAAAGTCGAAGTTCGGCAGCAGATACTGGTAGCTGTGATGCCCGGCCACGTTGGTGGTGCCGGTGTAGCTGATGTCGTAGGCCGTGTGGTCCGCCGCGTCGACTGTGAACGCAGTCGGCACGCGACCCAGACCCACCACATCTTCGTCGGTGTAGTCGTATCGTACTCCGAGATTGACCCGCAGCGGCATCGACGCCAAATCCGTCTTAATCGTGCCCTGCATGTAGCCCGAATAGGTCTTCTCCATCAGCACGTGGTAGGAACTCGGATTGAACGCAACCTGATACATGCCGTTGAAGGGACGGCCGGCCTCAGGCGTGGCACCAGGAGCACAGCAGCCGCTGCCGATGCCGTTGTAGCCCGGCACGACTGCAGTCTGCGGATTGCCGAGACCTTCCAGATAGGAAATCGTCGGCCACGGATCATATTGCAGGATGGCGGCGGGCAGATTGCCGGCACCGTTCCATCCGTTGATGAACCCGCTCGTCTTGAACGACTTCGAGAACAGGTCCTGCGGCAACGCAACGCCGGCCGGCATGCCGAGATAAGGATCAGCCGGATTGCTGCTTTTCCAATAATAGTTGTTCGACGCCGGGCCGTACCCGGAGTAGGCCTGCCAGTTGTTGTTTTCGAAGCTGTCGGCGCTCGCCTCGTTCTTGTGCTCGCCGAGATACTGGAAGCCGAACTTGAGATCGAGATTATCCTGGTTCCACTCACCTTCGGCCTTCACCTGGTTCACGGTATCCAGGTTGTAGCCCATTGTTAACGGCAGCACGTGCGAACCGATCAAGCCGTTTCCGATGAACATCGACTTGTCGCCGCCGGGGCCGTAGTCCGTCGGATAAGGAAGGCTATGGCCTGCGCCGACGGCAATGCCGACCGGCGTGCCATACAGGCCGCCGGCGTAGTTGGCGGTCTGGCAGGTTGGGTCGTACACGGCACTCGCCGGATTGTTCGAGCAGGCTGACTGCGACGGGCCGTAGCCGACATCCATGTCGGCTCCGATCACGTGACCAGGATTCAACCAGCCGTCCGCGTGGTCGAAATCGAGAGTGACGCTGAAGTGCTCGCTTTGGCTCCACTTAACGTTGGCGCCGTAGTCGTTGAACTGCATGATCTGCGGATTGTACTGGCCCTGGAAGTCGGTTGGCGTGTTGGGCTGAACGAAGTTGATGATCGTACCGTTCTTATCGATCTGCACATTCTGCAACGAACCGCTGTTAAACCAGACACTGTAGCCATATTGCGCCTGATGGGTGCTGAAACGCGCGAAGTTGTCGTTGAGCGTGACTTCCAGAGCGTCGTTCGGGCGCCATTGCACGACCACGCGCCCCTGCATCCGTTCCGTGTTCTGCAGCTCGTGATAGATGCCGTAGTCCTGGATGAACCACACCGGTTGGGTCGCGGCGACGCCTGAAAGTCCCGGGTATTGGTCGGCCGTCTTGCCTTCCCAGCCCTGGATGTTGATGTGGTTTTGGCGCGTGTCGACATCCGAATACGAGGCAGCGAGAAGGACGCCGAATGTGTCGTTGGCAAAGGTGTCGCTGATGAGAGCGTCGCCGTTGGGAGTCAACTCGCCGCGCTCCGGCGAAACCACTCCCGAAAATGAGCCGGCCACGACAAGCCCCGGATGATCGAAGGGCTTGGGGAATTTGACGTTGACCGTTGCGCCGATCGCCCCTGAAGACAGCGACGCATCCGGCGTCTTCAACACGTCGATCTGGCTGACGAAGTCGGAGGTGACCGAACTGAAGTCGAAAGCGCGGTCGGCCGTTCCGGTGGCGCCGTTTCCCGTGCCGCTTGCGACTTGACGTCCGTCGATCAAGGTCGTGTTAAAGTTCGGACCGAAGCCCCGAACCGTGATCTCAGTGGCTTCACCGTTCGTCGACACGCCGCCGGTACCGCCCATGGCGCTGGCTTGGCGGGTGACCGTCACGCCCGGAATGCGCATCATGGCTTGCGCCAGGTTGGTATCCGGGAACTTGCCAATGTCCTCGGCGGTGATCGCATCCTCCACTCCAACCGCATTCCGCTTGATGTCGAGGTCGCGTTGCAGCGACCCGCGAATGCCGGTGACGACGACGACTTCCGGGGCGCCCTGGTCCTGCGCCAAAGCGGGGACGGCCGTCAAAGATGCAATGCAAACACTTCCGAGCAGCGCGCTGCGCAGCAGCGGCGCGTTCCAGAGACTTGTCCCGTTACCGATTTTGTCCACGTGATCCCTCCTTGAATTGGCGCTTCGAAATCGTGGACCGAAGCCGCACTTTTATTTAAGTAGTACTAAGCATCACTCGCATTTAATCCTGACGGGCCGACGCAAAGCCGGACTGTTCAGGATGCTCTCGAGAACTATCGCTTGGGAGCACTCATCCCGCAGCGTTCACCGTCCCTGATGAGGAATTCTGACGCGAAGTCAACAGCTTACCGCCTCGTCCGCCGTTCCTCTCGTGCACCTCCGAAGAATGACCGTCTGTGCACCGCTAAAAGTGACCGTTACCAAATGACCCGATCTGAATCCAGATAATGCGACGCAGTATTAGTTTAATTACGAAGTATTCCAGGGCTGTCGTTGCAGTAGTGCAACGCTGTCAGTTTCCGTTAGGTCATGGAAGTCGCCCCAAAGAAATTGCGCCAACCGGTGGCAAATTGCGCGCTTGTAAGCAGAGCGAAAGGTGCGCTCCGACCTGGCCGCCTCCGGTCGTCGAGACCGCATGGGAATCGGTTCTGCGCGGTTGAGTTTCGAGTCGGTGCGGATCAACCGCGCACCGCATGGAAGCATCGCCGGCACCGCAAGCGCCGATGCGATGCAGGCAAGGCGGAGGATCGAGCGCGCGCAGCTCGCTCGTGACCGCGGGCGAGCGATCGTCGGCCGCCCGCGCGAAGCTTGATGCAAAGCGAAACCCGCCGAGCGCGGCGGGTTGGCGGGCGGCGCCGCGCGAGGCGGCATCAAAAAGGGCTGGCGCACCCGACAAGATGAAAGTGCGAACTGGGTTGTCATAATTCGGCGAGAAGTGGGGCTGCGCCAACTAAGGGTCGGCTGAGCGCTCCAATGCACCCGAATGCTGCAAAGCGGCATGTGAAAAGACGATCGACGTGACCAGCCTCACATATTGGTTCATGTTTAATCCCACGAATTTCTCAATCCCGACCGAGTCGAAAACTGACGTACTTTGAATCAGATAGTCTTCGAGTTGTTTGATCGCGACTGCAGTTAAATGGCAGAGCGGGCGACAGCGGATAGTGCAGCGCGGAATTTGGCCGGTTCGCGATCCAGAACGAACTACGCTATCAGCCGGAAAGTGGCCCCACGCCATTGGGCGAGAAGTGCAATAAGCAGTCACTCTAGCCAGCAGCGGGATGGTCCCGCCCGCGAGGATTTCGTATTCTCGATGATGCGTTAAACGGAATCCTCTCTCCGATGCCCACCCTCCCACCGCCTGTGTTGGAAGTATACTATTCGCCCACCTGCGCACCGTGCCGGGCTGAACTTCCTGTCCTCGCAGACTTTGTGACCAGGGATAGCGTGAGGGTTCGCATCGTGATCCTGGAGCAGGAGGAGCGTGCGCGCGGCGATATTCGTGCCGTATCCGCCAAACTCGAAATGGGTGCCGTAGCGAATGCAAAGGTTCCACCCCGCATCACGCTTCTCGCAGCCGGGAATTCAGACGGAATCTTGCCCTATGCGCGTTCAGTTACTGTGGCGGGCAAGGCATGTGCCAAATGGCGCGGCGGCCTTAGCTTGGAACGCGCCCGCGCGCTGGTTGGTGCATGCGCTGCGCTCAATGAACCGTCGAAGCGACGATCTTGAAGAACATTCCTTTTTCGCCGTTGTTGATGAGGCTCAACGGTCCCGTCACTGTTACGATCTTCTCGGTCCAGACGATGGGATGGGGCGCCACGATCTCCGCCACCTCGTTGGGCTCACCCGGCGGGCAGAACATGCAGACCGGCGTGCGCCGCGTCAGCAAGAAGTGCTTGGTGTGATCCGAGCCGTCGAGTGGCAGGACAAATCCGTTGAGTGTCACGGTTTGTCCTGCGAGTGCTTTGACCTCGGGGGTTACGGCAATACTATAGATGCCCGTTTGGTTGCTGTAGCCGATCTTGCACTTTGCGAATTGTTCCCATAGCGGACTCGGGGCCTTCGGAAGTGCATCCTGGGCGGCGCGCTCATCGGCCGGTTGGCTGCTCGACGAGTGCTGCACAACGTGCTTTTCCGTCCTCATCCCGCCCAAGAAAAGTAGGAGTGGCACAAGTGCGAGTTTGAGTGTTCTGTTACTCATGATTGCAGTAACTCCTCCATGGGCGTACGTGCCGCTCGAATGGCCGGAAACAAGGCGGCCACCCCCGCGACCACAAACGCGCCGGCGACCAAACAAACGACGTCTTCGATGTCGATTTGCGGTTTGAGTAGCAGACCGGTTTGGTCCGCTAGCACATCCGCTCCCAAAGCCATCAAAATGGCCGAAAGGCCAATACCGACCAGCAAGGCAGCCAGCGCGATCATCGCTGCTTCAGCGAAGGCGACAGACGCGATCGAGAGCGGGCCCGCGCCCAGCACCCGCAGCAACGCCAAATCTCGCGTGCGCGCGTTCATCGTCGCCATCAGACCCGCCGCCGCTCCTGCCGCCGCTATGCTGACCAGCAGGATGCCCATTGCCGTTGCCGCTACCGTTATAGGCCGTAGATAGCTCATCACGCGCGCGATCTCGAAGGTTGGGCTCGCGGCGCTGAGCGCTGGATTGGCATCGATCAGACGAGGTACCAGAAGTGCCGCAACCGGGCTTCTATAGGACGCCACTACCGCGGTTGCTGCGTCTGGGAGGTTCACATAAGTCTCCGTGACGCCGGTCTCTGCAGCCTCGTCTTCCGCATGCATTTTGTGGATATAGCGGACCGTCTCGATGTCACAGAGCACGAGCCGGTCCAGGGCAGACCCAGTGGGCGCCAGCACACCGACGACCGTGTAAGGGAATTGCGAGTGCATCTCGCCGCCAGATTCAAGACCGTGTGCGCCGATGAAGTGGTCGCCAATCTTGAAGTGAAGTGATTTTGCTGCGCCCGCCCCAAGCACCGCCTCAAGTGGCTTCGCCCACATCCTCCCGCGCGCGATTTCAGCACGGTACACTGACAGAATCTTGGACGTTGTTCCAACGATACGCCAGCCATCCACATTATCGCCCAGCGCAATGGGAGCCGCGACGCGTACCAGCGGATGACTGGCCACCGCCATGGCCGCTTTTTCCGAGACCAAGCCGCGTGGATCGGAAATGTGCAGGGCACAGCAAAGAACCAGATCGAGGGCGGAACCCTTTGGTCCCACGACGAGGTCGACCCCGCCCCAGGAGCGCTCGGCCGCGTCTGGCAGTGCATCGAGGCCGACAAAGGCTGTCGATACCGCAGCGATTCCCAGAGCACCCACCAATATGGAAAGCAGGGCTTGGCCCCAGCGACGGCGGAGATAGGCGAATGCCAGGGCAACGACGTTCATTGCAGTCTCTCCATCTCAACGACTTGGTCGACGGCATCGAGAACCCTGCGGTCGTGGGTTGCCACAATCAGCGCCGCATTTTCGGAAACGGCGCACTCGGTAAGGAGCGCCATGATTGTCTCGGTGTTGGCGTCGTCGAGTGCCGAGGTCGGTTCGTCCGCGAGAATGACTGCCGGCTGGTTCAATAGAGCACGTGCAATCGCGGTGCGTTGTGCCTGCCCGTGACTGATTCTGTCCGCACGGCTCAACTTGACGGAGGTGAGCCCCAAACGATCAAGCAAAGTTTCAAGGCGACGGGTTTCGTGGTGCGGATATCCGGCGCACTGCGCCGCAAGCCAGATGTTCGCACGCACGCTTAACGCATCGACGAGATAAAAAGACTGGAAGACGAGTCCGATCCGCCGCCCTCGAAATCCATCGCGCGCGCGGCGCCGTAGTTTCCACGGATCGGTACCCTCGATTGAAATCGCGCCGCTTTGCGGTGGGCGAATGCCCGCAATGGCCATTAAGGCGGTTGTCTTGCCGCAGCCCGAAGGTCCAACGACAGCCACAGACTGTCCACCACGCACGTCAAGATCAGGCAGCCGTGCAAATGATTTTCCGTCACGCGCGAGGATGACACCCTTTGTTGCTAAAGCTGGTGTCCGCGCTGGATTGCTGTTCATCCTATTGCCCCCGTTAGCGCTTTGGCGTCACCTGTGTGAGATCTTGCGGTGAGCGCTCTTGTACGGCGTGTCGCGCTGCCAACTCATGCTGCTCGACGGCCCGCTCAATGATCGTTCCGACAACCGCAGTGACCAGACACAGCGCAATGAAGAAGAGCGCGGGAATTGGTCCAACTCGGACGTTGCTCTTCCGTCTTCCCGTCGTCCGGCGAACTATGATTCGGGTCTGCTTTTTCATGGCGACCGTCCCGTTAGGGCGCGTCCCGCGAGCGGCGATGCGCCACTCGCGGGATTACCTCACAGCCCCTTCGACAGCCCGACGAAGAAGCCCCGGCGCGGGCCGAACTGCGGCGCGCCAACGCCAACACCCGTTCCGTCACGGATTTCGTACTTGTCATCGAAGACATTAATGACGTCGAACCGGACGGTGTAGCCCTTAGAATCGGCAATCGAGAATTTCTTGCTGACACCGACATTGACTTGCGTGTAACCCGGCACGTGATCGCCATTGGGCGTGGCACCGTCCTTCCGCAGCCCCGAGCCGTAGAGCAGATCGGCGCTAAACACCATGCCATCCCACTTGTACGACGCTCCGCCGGAGATAGTGACGATCTGTTGGTGGTCGAGCGGGATGTAGTTGGCGGCTATATACGCCAAGTCATCTGGATTGAACTGGAATTCGCTCGACACGATGTCTTTACCGTCGGCACGTTCGTAAGCGGCATTGATGTAGCTGGAGAAGTTTCCGCTGTCGTACGTGCCTGTGAACTCGATCCCATATTGCCGCCCGATACGGTAGTTGAACGGCGTGAGGATGATCGGCGCGCCGAACTGACCCTCGTCGATAAGATTGTGGGACGCCTTGTAGAAGCTATCTAAGCCCACGGACAGGGCATCGGACAGTTTCTGGTTGATGCCGGCATCGTAATAGTCGGCGCGCTCGGCCTTCGGCGTCGTATCGGTGTGATCGCCAGCTGCCGTCGTGTTGTCGAACAATGCGATATCCGTCGTCGCGACCAGTTCGGTCGGCGGCGGCGAGAAATAGCGCGAATAGCCCACGTGAATCGTCGTCGTATCCCATGGCGTCCAGACGACATTGACGCGCGGACTGAGTTGGCTTTCCGCGTCGAAGGCCTGGAACTGATCGTAGCGCAGGCCGTAGTTGATCGTTACGGTCGGCAGGATTTTCCATTCATCCTGAATGTAAAGCCCATAACTCCAGGCGTGTTTGGTACCGTTGTCGACGATGTTTACGGGAACATCGGACGTCTGACAGGTATTTGCAGGATCGGTGCACAGAGGGTTCGGGTTTGGATTGGCAAGTGAACCGGGAGCCGTCGGCAGGACCATCGACGACGTGTTGCTGACCAAATCGTCGGCTTGATAGACGGCGCCGAAGCGGATCGTGTGCGTATCGCCCAGATGATAGGCGCCCTCGGTCTGCAGACCGTAGGCTTCGTCGCGCTTGTAGGCGGTCTGCGCAAGCCCGTCATAAAGTATGTCGCCGACATTCCCACCCGGCGTGAAGTTCAGGCTGGAATAACGCCCGAACATCGACACCTGGTAATCGAATGCGCCCCGGGAGTGCAGATAACTGAGGATTGCGTAATGCGTGATTTCGCGCTGCCTCTCGTCGAGCTGCACCGACGGGAACGTGGTATGGCCGTTGGCTTGGAGCACGAAATCACCGCTGCCCGAATCTTGAGGTCCCAGGCCGACGATGCCGTCTAGCCCGGAAGGCTGCAGTCCGGTGCTGTTCGGAATCTGAAACATATCGTTGGACGTCCCGAGCACAGCAGTGATGGAGCTGTGTTCATCAAGAATGTCCTGTAGATAGGCAAAGCCGTGCCATTGCTTGGTGCGGTCGTGGCTCGGATCGCTCTTGCCGTCCGGCGATTCGATGCCGAGCGTGTTGGTTAGGTAATCGCCGGAGACGAGGTAGTTGAAATTCCCGGACGAGCCGCCATAAGAGAAGCTGGGCGCCAACTCGCTGTGGCTGCCGCCATACATGCTGATTTCGCCACCGGGATTGAACAGGCCGGACTTCGTCTTGATGTCGATGATCCCGGCGGTACGGTCGCCGTATTCCGCCGGCAACGCGCCGGTGATGAGCTGGACACTATCGGCGAGCCTGGGGTCGAGCGTCTGGCCGAAAACCGAAATGCCTTCCGGAATGATGATACCGTTCAGACGGAATTGCAGGCCATTGTGTTCGCCACGGATATGCAGCTGCCCGAACGAATCCTGCGCGACGCCCGGCGCCTGCAGAATTACCTGGTTGAGTAGCGTATTGTCCCCGCCCGGCGCTGCCTGGATATCATCCGAGGTGATTGTATAAGTCGAGGCGCCGAGTTGCGTCTGAATGCCGACACGTGCCTCGGCCAACTTTTGCGCCGTGATCGTGACGGTCTCGACGTTACCCGATGCGGCACCAGCATATTGAGCTTCCGCCGATATGGTTGACGACAGAACTGCGGCCACGGCGACCGTGGTCAATAGAGAAAAACGAAGCATCGCTAACTCCGACTATTCGAGATTGCAGGTCGAGCCTCCAAACACACCGGAGATCGCTCTGCGAAGAACGAGACCACGCAAGTCTCCGTTGGGAGATGCGGAATCGTTCGAACTTTTTTTTGCAAGTTAGACTGCGGGCGGCGCGCGGCCGTGCCAGCTATGCGACGTCAACCGGAATAAATTCGATCGCACAAACACGATCGGCGCGGGGAGCGGGACCTGCGTCGGCAGCAACATCGCCACTATTGTTGGCGACACGAACGCGCCGGCAATCAGGATTTGCTGGCAGAGCGGACAGTCTTTCGGCGGAAGTTTTCCGTGATCACCTTTTTGTGAAGGCAAAGCCTTCGTTACTTTTGCAATATTCCCATCAGAAAAGTTGACGTTGACGTCACGGTCGGTAGAAAAGTGAACATGGGTCTGGGTCGCGAAGCCCTGCAGTACAAAAGTAAGGGCAACAAACAGCGTAACCGCCAGGCGCATCGGACAATTGCGCGCGCCAAGCTGCTGCTTCGCCATCATTCGAGGTGCCTTCAAGGGCATCTGCCGATCCGGAACGCTCAAGATTTTGCGGAGTCATTGTAGACGTTATTTCGCACAATTGCACAACAGTTGGATCAACCGCTTAACCATCTCCACGGCTTGCAGCCGGCAAGAGCTGGGCCGTGTTGAGGATATACGTCATCTCCGATTCCACATGAATAAGGGCTGCAAGGAGTGAATTGAGCAGCCCGACCGCAGCGAGCCTTATCCCGGCTCTATCGCCCGCGACCGAGCCCACAAAATTCTTCCAGATGATCCCGCGCGCCTGCCGCGCGTGATCGCCATCGTGTCTGCAAACCGCACCAAGTCGTTTCCAAGGAGCACGACATCGCCATTTTCCCGCGCCACCTCGATCCTCAAACCTATCACAATACAGACGCTCACAGCCGTGAGGCTGGGCGCATCGTTGATGCCGTCGCCAACCATGGCAACGATCTGACTACTCTCAGCCAGTTGCTTGACCCGTGCGAGTTTTTGTTCGGGCAGAAGACCCGGACTCGACCTTTACGATTCTGAGCGCCGATTGAAAAGTCTAACCCCACTATGCTAAATGTCCGTCAAAATCCGCAGGAGAGGAACGTGTTCCGATGCGTCAGCACGCTACAGTTTCGAATAAGATACTGATCGTGGTCACTATCCTCGCCGGTGCAGTCTGGACATCCGGCGCTTCCGCCGAAACGCTGGACCTCTCCTGCATGCCCGCCGATAGCACACGAGTCCATCATATCGTTGTCGACCTTAGCTCAGGTCTTGTCTTCAACGATAGCGACCGAGGAAGCCGGCGCTGGGCTGCAGTCATCACCGATAAGGATGTGACGTGGGATGAGGTTTACGATTCGCGCGCTGGCCACTCCGCGAACCACTATGTACTTGATCGGCAGGCTGGGACACTCCATGGCACCGACGTGACGCACGGCGGGACCGGCCACGAGGTCGTAAACGCGATGTGTCAAAAGACATCGTGACCATTGCCTCGGAACCAGCGAGATCGCCGTCACCCCTAACATTGTGCCCGCAGTTCTGACCAGCCATGACAACGTTACACGCGCGTTAGGGTGGGAAAGGTGCCACTCAACTGACATAAACCGCTGCTGCCCAAACAAGCAAGGCTCCGAGTACGGTCGCAACAGTCGTCAAGTGCTTGGGATGGGCATGGTGGCTCTCCGGTACCAGATCGCTGGCGCCGAGATAGAGGAAGAATCCGGCAAATAGCGCCAGGACGAGACCGAACAATTGCTCGGGAAGTTTGAACGCCAGCGTCGATGCGATGCCTATCGCGGGAGCAAGCGCATCGGCCAGAAGCCATCGGATGGCGTCTCTTGCCGTGCCTCCGTTTTTGAGGATGACGTTCGTCGTGTTGATGCCATCCGAAAAATCGTGCGTCAGCACGGCGGCGGCGACCACGATTCCGATCGCATGGGAAACCTGAAAGGCAAATCCGATCGCCACGCCGTCGAGCATGCTGTGCGTGACAAGGCTCGCAGCGCCCAGAGCGCCACGTCCTGGGCTCACACTTTTGCCGGCGGGGCTCTCGATCGCTGCCGCCGAATGCAGAACGGCCAGCCGGTCGAGCAGGAGATATGTGAGAAATCCGACGCCTGGCAGTACGGCCACCAATCCGGCGAGGCTGTTGCCCTGGCTTAAGCGGAACGTTTCCGGGAGCAAATCGAAGAATGCCACGCCGACCACGGCGCCTGCGCTGAACCCTAATATCAGATGCCGCCGGTCTCGCAGGAAGAACGCGAAAAGCCCGCCAAGCAATGTGCAACAAAACACGGCAGGTGCAAAGGCAAGGACGTACATTCACGAAGACCTATGATTGGGCGGCCATCAGCATGGAGAAAGGGTGCGCTGATTTGTTATAACGTAACATCCGTGATATCGCGCAACAAGCTGATTGGATTGCGTTTCGCCAAATGTTCCATGTTATACTGTCCAGGTAACATCCGATTTGCGAACCACCATGAAACAAGACCGCACGCGACAACGACCGGCGGCGAACCACGAGTTGGTTTTTGCCGCCTTGCGGAAGGCCGGCAAGCCTCTTACGGCGTACGAGTTGCTGGATCGGTTGCGGTCCCAAGGCGTTTCGGCACCACCCACCATTTATCGCGCGCTGGAGCGTTTGATGGCGGACGGCCGCGCTCACCGGCTGGAAACGCTCAATGCCTTTGTGGTTTGTGCACATCCCCAGCATGGCGCCTCGGTGATATTCTCGATTTGCGACGTTTGCGGAACTGCTGAAGAAATCTCTGACCTCCGACTCGGAAGGCGCATCGCCGATTGGGCGCGTCTGGCGCGCTTCAAGCTCGATCGCACGATCGTGGAAATGCATGGTCGCTGCCAGGACTGCGGCCGCACCGAGCGCGCCAGTCACGCGTGACATTACTTTCCTGAGCGAAGCACGTCGACCACGTAGGTCATCGGCACATCGTGGCGATGGCACGCAACCGTTCACGCGTCAGGGCGCCGGTTCCCGAAGCGCACAACCGTCCTTGGCCATCAAAAGCAGCACTGAACGGCAGTGTGCCCGCACGGTTGCCGATACTCGCCAAAAGTCCACGGGGATTTACCGGCGCCTGAGCACGAACAACGTCGGATGGAACGCCATATTCTCCCAGCGCACGCCGTGTGTCGTCGCGGGGCGAGAGACTGACCACCACAAACACGGCGTCGGGAAAAGCCGTCTTCAGATTTGCCATATCCGCTAGTTCGCGCAGACACGGCGCGCACTCCGTATCCCAAAAAAGAAACAGCGACGGCCGTCCCGCAAAACCTCCTGGCGACACCCACAGGCTGCCGTCCGTATTGGCGAGACGAAACGGCGTGCCTGCTGCAGAGGCGGGACCGGCCACCGCGAGAACACCCAGAAAAAGAGCAATGCAGGCCCTTTTCACAGCGAGACCTTCACGCCGCCATAGACATAGCGGCCCTGCAACGGTCCCCAGATGTGGGTTGTATCTAGGTCCCCCGCACTATCGATCCACAGAGGTCCTTCATGGTCTGTCTGCCGGTCATCGAACACATTGTCTGCACCAGCGAACACGCTCCAATTCTCGCTGAGAGCATAACTCGCCTTCAAATCGATGGTGGCGAAAACCGGGCTCCAGTTCATCATCGGCGTGCCGTCGAAATCGTACTGCTGAGTGTTCGCATAATCGTAGAATTTGGCGAGGTTTTGAGGTCCGGTCACGGTCACGCGCGCGAACAAATCCCAGGCGCCGTAATCCCAAGCCACTGATGCGTACAGCTTCCAATCCGGTCGCGAGAACACGAGCGTCCCCGGCTCGAAGTCATATTTGAACGCTTCGGCACCCAAGGCGACAACCGTGCTTGGAAGGAGCCGATAGCTGCCCGAGAAATCAATCCCTTGCACTGTGACCGGTTTAGCCGCTTCCGTGAACAGCGTGATCGGATTGCCAAATGTGTCGATGGCGCTGGGATCGAGTATCGCAAAATGATGGATCTCATTGTAGTTGTAGGAAACCGTCACGGACAGCCGGTCGTTCACGTAATTCAACGCGTAACTGGCATTATCTGATGTTTCGGGATGATTGATCTGCCGCACGATCCTGGTGGTGTCGAGAATGCCATGGTCCTGTTCGAAGAAGGACGTCGGCGCCCGGTATCCGCGTCCGATCGAGAAGAACGACGACAGCGAATCGGTGTGGTGCCACAGAAGGTTGAAGCGCGGCGACACAATCGCGCCGAAGATATTGTGGTCGTCGTATCGCACGCTGGCGTTGGTTTCGACCGCGCTGTCGAAGAACGTGTCGTAAAATTGCAGAAACGCACCCGGTGTCCGGTAGGTGTAGTTATCTATCCCGTCGTTATTGGCACCGTCTGCCGTATGCCCGCGGCTCGCCAGATCCTCAAATCGGTAGTTGAGCCCTCCGGTGATGACCGCGTTGTCGATGTGGTAGCGAGCGGACAACTCGCTGTAGAGTTGATCCCCGTCGCCGTCATATGTGGAGAATTCATAGAACGAATGTTGCACGTTGCGCGCATAGCCGAAGGCGACGCGCCAATCGAAATTGGCACTAAACCGACCGTCAATCGTGCCGATGATGCTGGCGCGGCGCGTCGAAACGATCTCGGCGTGCCCACCGCGGCCGTCGTCGTAGGGAATGAATCCGGAACCATCGGGCGCGTACCAGCCGTCCGGGCTGGGCGAGCCATGCACGCCGGCGCTCCAATTGAAGGGATTTCCGCTCGTGCTGCTCTCTATCGCGTTGTAATCATCGCCCATGGCGCCGCCGCCGCGGTCTTCATAGGCGTAATCCAGACGCAGTTTCGCTTTGATATCGTACGGCAGATCGCCGAACAGAGCGATGCCAGCGAGAGCACGCTCGTAGCCAGTATATTCCGATATGCCGTTGCCGTCATTGTCGACGGAGTCATGCTTGTTGTAGCTCGTCGTCAATGATGCCGACCAGCGGTTATCCAAAACACCCCCGATATAGCCACTGAAAATCCGGGAGCCTTGGTTGCCGACCTCGGCGCTAGCCTCCAACTCCAAGTGTTCCGGCCTCCTAGTGACAATGTTGACCACGCCGGCCAAAGCTTCGGGGGCGATCAGGCTCGCCCCGGCGCCACGCGCGATTTCGATGCTCTGCGTGCCGCGAACGCTCACGCTATCCAGGCCGTAAGTGCTCGACAGAGATGAAAACAACGGAACGCCGTCGATCATCAATGTCGTATACCGGCCGGGAAGATTGTTTAGCGTGATCTCACGCGCATTGCAGACCGAACATTCGGTCTGCACAGAAATGCCGGGATTAAAGTCGATCGCCTGGTTGAGGTTTTGCGCATCGAGACGCGAAAATTGGTTGGCGTCGATCACCTCGGTCTTGACGATGTCGCTCTTCAGCGCACCAGGGCGAAAATCACGCTGCGCCGTGACAGTGACGGTCTCGACGTTGCTACCCGGCGACAAAGCCGCCAACTGCTGCGCGTCAGCCGACAAGGAAAAGGAAAGAACAGCAGCACTCGCGGCTGTCACAAACAAGAACGAGCGATACATCGCAAACTCCAATTGTCCACGGATTGCGGACATCCCCCCAAAATCAACGGAAGGAGAATCCTTCGGCACGATCCGCGTGCCGCGAGCGGCAGACGGATCGATCAGATTTAATTCGATGAGAGCGAGACGATTGGAGGCGCTCGGCCCTGCCAGATATGCGACAGCTGTTGTGTCGCAGCCGTGACCGCCGTCGAAATTTGTGGAAGCAAACCGACTTCGGTCGGAAGTTGGAGAGTTGTTATGAACGGCGAGAGGAATGCGCCCGCCACTGCGATCTGCTGACAGAACGGGCAATTTGCGGGGTCATCCCTTGATGGAACGCCACGGTGATCGCGCTGATGTGGTTCGCCCGTGTTGGATTTCGCCACGGTCCCGCCAGCGTCCGAAATAGCAAAGGTCGCATCGGCCTGCGCTGAGAAGTGAACGTGGCTTTGGGTGATGAAGCTCTGAACAAGAACGGCAAAAAGCACCACAAACGTCAGCGCGAGCTTTGCCACTTGCGGCCTTGCCCGAACGCGTATTGCCGTACGGTTATGAAATTGCCTGCCCCGCACTCTCGTTCCCATACGGGATGAGCTACTGCGGCATTCTACACCGCATTTTGCCACCGGATGCAATGATCGTGACTACACCGTCATGTTACCGCCGTGTAATTAAGGAGACCGCCGCATTGAAAGCGGCGAGACTTTCGGCAACTGGATAACGTTTCCGTGGAATCACGACATTGATCGATTCTGACCTTTCTTCAGCTTTATAAGTTGTACGAGATGTTCGTCTTGATCAGTTCCTGGGCGACCACCTGATTGCCGATATCAAAGACGCCGCAACCCTCTTGCGCTTGCGCATCAAAGGCTTCGTCAACATCATCGGCGAACCCGGACCCGTCGTGATCCACGGCGTTCAGCACATCTTCCATCCCTCGGTATCGCTTGATGCCTGGCCCGATGACGACCGGCGCAGCAGGATCGTCTTCATCGGCCGCAACCTTCCGGCTAAAAAGCTGCAAGAGGCTCTTGCCATTCTTTCGGCCAGCCGGGCAGCGTGAACGGCAAGTTTTGAAGGATCGGAGACCAACATGTCCGTGACGGCACACACGCCAAGAGTGTTCATCGTGGCCGCGATCGTTGGCGCCTTGGCAGGCGCGCCCGCGCTAGCAGCCGGCAAAACCAAGCATGGCTATCTGCCGTCCGATTCCTTCGATATTCGCGCCGTGCTGCCCGTCGCCCCGACGCCGGGCGACCCGCGCTACGATGCCGACCGCGCGATTTTCAAAAATACGCGAAGTATGATCGGCTCGCCGCGCTGGAATTTGGCGACCAACGACGTGAAGACCGGCTCCGCCGATTTGATGGCCGATTTCAGTTGCACCGTCGGCGTTGCGCTGACGCCGCACAACGCCCCGCGCCTGAAGGCTCTGGTGGAAACTGCCGGACGCGACACCGGCCGCTCGTCGGGTATCGCCAAAGACTATTTCAGGCGGCTCAGGCCGTTCCAGATTGACGACGGCGCAACCTGCCAGCCCAAAGAGGAGCTGGCGAACAGCTTCGATTATCCGTCCGGGCACGCCACCTGGGGGTGGACTTGGGCACTGATCCTGGCCGAGCTGGTGCCCGACAAGGCAACCGCCATTCTGGCCCGCGGCCGCGCCTATGGCGAAAGCCGCATCGTGTGCGGTGTCCACAACGCCAGTGCCGTCCAATACGGCTACCTCACCGCATCGGCGACACTCGCAGCGGTGCGAGCCTCGGCCAAATACCGAACTGATTTTGCTGCGGCCCGGAAAGAGATGGCAGTGCTGCGCAAAAAGGGCCCCAAGCCGAATACCGCAACCTGTCAAGCCGAAGCCGATCTGGTCGCACAAGACATCTATCACGCCGTCACGCCGCAATAGGAAAGACGCCGTCATGCGCCTGCCAACAATTCCCTGGAAAACCCTGAGCGTTTGCGTTGCCTTGAGCGCGGCAACCCCGGCACTGGCGGACTTTTCCATTCCCGGATTTGAGCTAGTGCATTCGCTCCCCGTCGCGACTGACCTTAAGACCCTCGATATCCGCGATCCGGCGACGGTGTGGTGCGAGATGATCGATGGCGCCCGTAAGACTATCGATCTGGAGCAGTTCTACGCGACGTCGATGCCTGGTACCGCCCTCGACAATGTCATTGCACGCCTGGAGGCGGCCGGCGCGCGCGGCGTGCATATCCGCTTCCTGATGGAAAAGAAGGGTGAGCGCATGTCGGACGTGCCAACCCTGGAGCGGCTGAAGCGCATCCCGAACCTCGAATTCCGCGAGCTGGCCTATTCCGATGTTTCGGGCGACGGGATCATTCACGCCAAGTTCTTTGTGGTCGATGGCCGCACGTCCTTCGTCGGCAGCCAGAATTTCGATTGGCGCGCGCTCGAACACATCGACGAGACCGGCCTGAAAATCGACCAGCCCAAAATTGTTGCGCAACTCGCGCGGATCTTCGCGCACGATTGGAACGCGCAAGCGCTGATCGCGGCCGGAAAGACGGTGCCGCGGCACAAGAGTGCCTTCTCGCAGGCGCAGATTGACGGCCCCGCAACGCTCCTCGCCAGCCCTGCCTCCGATGATCCGGCCGGCGTAGTCGATTCCGAACAAGCCCTAGTGAGCCTGATCGGACAGGCAAAGCACAGCGTGCGGATAACGGTGATGGAGTACGCCCCGCTCGGCCAACACCGGGAGTATTACGACACCATCGACCAAGCCTTGCGCGCGGCGGCCCAGCGTGGCGTTAGAATCCAGCTCATGGTCGCCAACTGGAACCTGACAGCCGACAAACTTCCCTATCTCAAGAGTCTGGCCGTCCTGCCGAACATCGAAATTCGCGTCGTCACCATTCCGCAGGCACCCTCGGGGTTCATTCCCTATGCACGTGTCATCCACACCAAAGCGATGACGATCGACGACCGCATCGCCTGGATCGGCACCAGCAATTGGGAGGGCGGGTACCTGGACAATTCGCGCAATCTCGAAGTCGTTCTTCAGAATGTGCCCATGGCCGACAAGCTAAACGCCTTGCACCAGCAGCTCTGGCTAAGCAGCTATGCAGCACCGCTCAACATCGACGCGTCCTACCCCCCGCCTCATCCCGGTCACCCATAGCGTTCGGCGAAATCACCGAGCAAAGCTGCCGCATCAGGTGTTGTGTGGATCAACGCTCTTAAAGCCGTATGAGCAATATTGGGTTGTCACACTGCCGCCAGCGACGCGAATCACCAGATACCCTTCCGGCGTACCCAAATGCGTTCCATGCCACCAATTGCCGCTGACCGCTCCGCCTGTAATGTACGGAATGCCATGCCAGTCGACCCGCTCCAGGATGTGACTGTGCCCCTGTAAGACAGCGATCACATTGTAACGGTCGAACAGATCGATAATCTGCCAGGCATTCGCCACACGCGACACCAGGTGCTGCGGCGGCTCCCCGCGGGGCGGTGCATAATCATCGATGGCCGTCACCAGCGGAATATGGACGGCCGCGATGACGGGAGTACCGGCCGGCATTTGCGCCAAGTCCTGCGCCAGCCATTGCAATTGCCGGTCGTCGATCCTGCCTTCATAAGCGCGATCATCAGTAATGCCGATGGTGTCGAGGACGACAAAATGTACGCCTTTGTGATCGAAGGAATAATAAAGGGCGCCCAGATTATCTTCGAAGAATTTCTTGCCGAACTGCGGATCAGTCGGAGCGACACCGCTCTTGGTATAAACCCCAAGGCAATCGTGGTTGCCGATGGTGTGGTAGACCTTGCCGGCAAAATCCTGTTCGGTCCGCTTATACAAATCCATCAGCTTCTGAGCGCTGTCGCGATCGGTACCCAACGCATCGATGATATGATCGCCGCCTTGAATGGCAAAGTCGCCACCGGAACCACGGGCGTGCGTGAAGCATTCGTGACAACCCACCGCTGCGTTCAGCTCGGGCTTGATGTGGGAATCAGTAAAAAAGGAAAAGGTGAAAGGATCATGTGCCAGCATGGGCGGCCGGTCCGGAACCAGAGCACACGCCGGCCGCACGAGCCATGGCGCACTGATCGCACCCGCAGCTGCCAAACCGAGCAGTTTTCGGCGACAAAAATCGTTCATCGATCCCGCCCCACAACATGTAGCCATCAATTGTCTCGAAGGAAGCAGGGTAGACAATTCATCTCTCCAAAACTAGTCGGGAAAATTTGCTTGGGGCGATTGTCAAAGCACTTTTTGGTCGTCGTCGATTTCCAATTCCTTGAGTGCAATCATCACGGTGTCACACGAGACACAGTCCTCGTTTTGCGATGGTCCCAGTGTCACTTGCCTACCGCCGTCCCAGCCACACATCGGCCGCGCGCCCACTTTCTCGCTGTGTGTCGCCCTGTCTGTAGCTTGATCGAACCTCGAATCGACCTTCGATCGAGCTTCAATCGACCTTCGTTCGGAGTAGGTCGAGGGTAGATGGCTTGATGCACCAGAACGCAGCCGTGCGGCAGCTATTCGAATGAATTCGTGTGCGTTCGCTCCCCCCTTGACGAACCGCTTGCGCAAGCCTCATCTATAAGCACCATCGCTCTCGACACGGTTCTCTGAGCTTTTCAAGGAGAAGACCGTGCAGAGCGTTCCATCCAGACATGATTTGTGTTGCCGGCGCATGGCGGGCTCAAGGAAAGCCATCTGCGCCGCCACCGCATCTTGGCGGCCACGCCGATGAGAAGGTGCAGGAAGTCGGGAGGCGGGCGAGGCGTGCGTTTGCCGCCCGGCTCCAACGACAACGAGCCTCAGAATTCCGGCCTGAGGGTCAAGGTCGCGATTCCGGATGACATTCCCGTCACGCAAGTCGAGATTGAAGTGTTTGCCGCCGTGCTCGACAGTTGGCCGGAAGTTCCGGCCAACGACAACGAGGTATCGTCATGACCAAGCGGGTTGCCGTCTATGCGCGGGTGTCTACCATCCGGCAGGCCGAGAACGACATCTCGATTCCGGATCAGTTGGCCCAAGCCCGCCGGTATTGCCAGGAACGTGGTTGGGCCATGGTGCGCGAGTTCGTGGATGCCGGTGCCAGCGCCCGCGACGACAAGCGACCCGAGTTTCAGCGCTTGATGGATATGGCCTCCACAGACCCGTCGCCCTACGACATTGTTCTGGTCCACAGTCAATCACGCTTCTTTCGCGATACGGCAGGGTATGTGGTTTCCAAGCGCAGATTGCAGAAGCATGGTGTGTCGCTGGTTTCCATGACGCAGGACTTTGGCGAGGGTGCGTCCGCCGAATTTGCCGAGACCGTAATAGCAGCCTCTGATGCGCTGCACAGCGCCGAGACCGCCAAGCACGTCACCCGCACGATGCTGGAGAATGCGCGACAAGGATTTTGGAATGGTTCGCAGCCGCCGTTCGGTTATCGCACGGTCGAAGCCGAGAAGCGCGGCCAGCGCATCAAGAAGCGCTTGGAGATTGAGGAACGCGAAGCTGCCGTCGTGCGGCAGGTGTTCAAGCTGTTTCTAAAGGGTGACGGCAACAAGGGGCCGATGGGCGTCAAGGACATCACGTCCTGGCTCAATGCCCACGGCTTCAGGGGACGGAACGGCAACCCGTTCTATGTCAGCCTCGTCCACGCCATGCTGACACGCAGCACCTATTCGGGCGTCCATCACTACAATACCCATGATAGCCGCACGCGGCGGGTAAGGCCCAAGTCAGAGTGGATCACTGTACCGGTGCCGGCCGTCATCTCCCGCGACAGCTTCAAACGTGTCCAGGAGCTGCTTCAATCCCGTCGTCCGGACATGACCCCGCCGCGAATCACTAGCAGCGAGGTGCTGTTGTCCGGCCTTGTCCGCTGCGAAAGTTGCGGCAGCCCGATGATGCTGCGCACGGGAACGGGCAGAAGCGGCCAAACATATCGCTATTACACGTGCGCCGGTGGGCGGCTTAAAGGCCGCGCGGCGTGCGGCAAGCCGGTTTCGGTCCCGGAAGCCCAGTTGGATCAGCTCGTCTTGTCCGGCCTTGCGGGCCAGCTTCTTACGCCCGCCCGTCTCACCGAACTGCTCAACGCAGCCATCCGTCATCGCCGCAAGACGTCGTCCGATGCCAGAGGCCGAAAGACGGCTTTGGAACGGCAGCGCAAGGAAATCGACTCCCAAATCGACCGTCTGGTTACGGCGGTGGCCGAAGGTTCCCTGCCCGACCTGCAGCCCGTCCGCGCCAAGATCGACGAGCTGGCGGCCCGGCGCGGCGAATGTGACCGCCTCCTGGCCCAGCTCGACTCCGACCTGCCGGAGTTCAGACAGGCGCTCTCCAGACAGCAGGCGGCCTCTATCGCGGCCACGCTGAAAGGCAGGCTGCTGGACGCCCCTGCTGCCCTGAAGCGGCGCTACGTGCGAGGGCTGGTCTCGAACGTCGTGGTAGATGCCCACAAGGCGGTCATCTCAGGCCCACCAGCCGCCATTGCAGCCGCCGTCACGGCTCCCGACCGTCTGGGGGAGGTTCGCAGTTCTATTCGGGAATGGCGCACCGGGCAGGATTCGAACCCACGACCCCCAGATTCGTAGTCTGGTGCTCTATCCAACTGAGCTACCGGTGCGTTTGGGGCGCGCAACCTATGCATCAGGCGCCGCAAAGGCAAGCGAGCCGCGCGGGCGCCGACGATTCGTGCACCAAACTCCCGCCCGGCAAGCGCAAAACTCCCCAGAAAGCCGCAGGCGCCGCCCTTGTCCCTAGGCGAAGCCGTGGTTAAGACTGCGCCGGTGCGCCGCCGTAAAGGCGCGTGCAGGCTGGATATTCGCCGGGCGCGGGCGTCCCAGGCGAATCGGGAGAGCGGCAATGACAGCGAAATTGGCCGGGCGGGCAGCAGTTTCGGGCATTTCGGCACGGTTTTTCAGGGTTTTGGCGGTGCTGGCGGCCGTCAGCCTGGCGGGCTGCGCCGACATCGATTCCATGCTGTTCGGCGAGTCGAACGCGACCTCGGAGACCGCTACCCCCGCGGCGAGCACCGAGTCTGCCCAACCGGCACCATCCACAACAGCGGCCACGCCGATGTCGACGGAGTCGCAGCCCGCCGCGGTCGGCACCGTTGCGACAATTACGCCCGTCAGCATCGAGCCCGGCAGCGACACCGGCACCGCGGTAAGCAAGACCGTGGCCAGCCTGAGAAGCCAGCTGTCCGCCTTGCAGGGCGCGCTGATGGCCAATGCGCAGCGCTATGCCGACTTGCGCGCCTCGGGCGCCGGCGCCGCCGCCGCCTATCACGAGTCGCGCGCCCACATCACGACCCACCTGCAGATGGGCACGACACGCGGCAATCCGGAACTCGTCGCGGAGTGGAACCGGGCGCAATCGGCGCTCGACCAGCTGGCCGGCAACATCAACGGCCTTACCGGCGTCGGCACCTCGGTCGCAGGCAACGCCTCCGCAGCGCACTACATGCTC
>Ga0335085_10000669_pt1 | contig 90224 bp, 83 predicted proteins | sample Lox_Sample_45_FD_206712 | JGI IMG/M metagenome (GOLD analysis project Ga0335085, IMG submission 206712) | Soil microbial communities from Loxahatchee National Wildlife Refuge, Florida, United States - Lox_Sample_4.5 | ecosystem: Environmental > Terrestrial > Soil > Wetlands | place: USA... | reverse complement strand
TTCGGTGCTCCCGTTCGTGTGAACGCGCCGGCCCGAGAAAGCAGCGGCTGGCCCGTACACGTGGCCCTTCTGGGGGCCCAGACGGGGTTTTCGCTCTTTCCCATCTTCGGCAAGCTCGCCCTCGCGACCATCCCCCCCATGGTTCTCGCGGCGTTTCGTGTGGTCGCGGCCTCGCTGCTGCTCGCGATGTTCCGGCGCTTCTCCGGAGAGGAGCGGATCGCGCCGGGGGACCGCAAACGGATCCTCCTCTTCGCCCTGCTGGGAGTCTCCTTCAACCAGGTCCTCTTCATCTTCGGTCTGTCCCTGACCACGGCCATCAACACGACGATCTTGACGGCGATGATTCCGATCTACACGCTCGTGGCTGCGGCCCTCCTGCGCCACGAACGCCTGACCGTTCGCGGCGCGGCGGCCCTGCTCTTGGCCGCCCCCGGCGCTTTGCTCTTGCTTCGCGCCGAGAGTTTCGATTGGCACAACGAGTACTTCCGCGGAGATCTGATGCTGATCGCCAACGGAATCTCGTATGCCTTCTATCTCGTTCTCTCACGGCCGATCCTGGCTCGCTACCGCGTCCTGACGGTCGTTTCGGGCGTCTTCGCATACGGCACTCTCCCGATCGCCCTGGCGGCGCTCCCGTCGCTCGCGGCTTTCTCGGCCCGCCGGGTCACCGCCGTGGGATGGGAGAGCCTAGCCGCGGTCATTCTCCTTTGCACCGTCCTCCCCTACTTCTGGAACTCCTGGGCCCTCGCGCGCACGCACGCCTCCCGGGTCGCCTTCTACATCTTCCTGCAGCCCCTGATCTCCTCGGCGCTGGCGATCCTCGTCCTGGGCGAGCGCCTCACGTTGCGCACCGCCGCAGCCGCGTTGCTCATCCTCTCCGGCCTGGCGGTTTCGCTCTCGCCGGCGCGTCTGGCCGCGCGCCCGATCCCATGACGACATCGGTCTCGGGCCTCCGAGTCGCGGTCGTCATCCCGGTCTTCAACGAGCAGGAGGCGCTTCCGCTGGTCGTCGCGGACCTGCCCCGGGCCTTGATTTCCGAGGTGATCGTCGTCGATAACGGCTCGACCGATGGCACGGCCCAGATCGCGCGCGGGCTTCCCGTGCGCCTCATCCGGGAGGCGCGGCGGGGCTACGGGAGCGCCTGTCTGGCGGGTGTCCAAGCGCTCGCCGGCCATCCGCCCGACGTCGTCGTCTTCCTCGACGGCGACTATTCGGACCACCCCGAGCAACTGCCTCTCCTGCTCGAGGCCGTGGCACAAGGCGCCGAGCTCGTGATCGGTTCGCGGCGGCTCGGCCGCGCGGAGCCCGGAGCGTTGTTGCCCCAAGCGCGGTTCGGCAACGCGCTCGCTTGCCGGCTCATCCGATGGCTCTATGGTTATCGGTATACGGACCTCGGTCCGTTTCGCGCCATTCGGTGGGATTCGTACCGGCGCCTCGGGATGCAGGACACCGGCTTCGGATGGACCGCGGAAATGCAAGTCAAGGCGCTTTCGGCGGGACTCCGTGTGGCCGAGGTTCCGGTCTCCTACCGGCGCCGCGTCGGAGTCTCCAAGATCACCGGCACCATCAGCGGCACCCTCCGAGCGGGTTTGAAGATCCTCTGGACGATTGCGCGCTGCCGGCTCGCGCGATGACGCCCGCGGTTCTCGCGTGTCCTACTGGCGGAAGCGGTCGAGAGTTTGGACCACCTTCTCCGGCGCGTGCCTCGGCTTCCCATGAACATCCGCGAAGATGTGTCGCGTCGACCCGTCGGCCATGAGAAGGTCCGTCGCGTCGACGACCTCGTAGTCGAAACGGAGGCCCCGGCCCGAGAGCTCCGGCAGTGTGGTGCGCACGCGCAGGGGGTCGTCGTAACGAGCCGGGCGGCGATACTTGCACTGGAGTCCGATGACCGGAATCAGCAAGCCCGACTCCTCGAGCTCGCGGTAAGGCAGACCCGCCGCGCGGCAGAACTCGGTTCTTCCGATCTCGAACCAGACCGCATAGTGGGAGTGGTAGACGACCCCCATTTGGTCGGTCTCGGCGTAGCGCACCCGGACGGCAATCTCGACGGTGCGCATGGGGTCTCGGGTGCCGGCGCGTTCCTGGATCAGAACCGCTCGGCGAGCCGCCGTCGGACCGTCTCGGGAACCAGTCCGGTCAGGTCCCCGCCCAGACGCGCGACCTCTTTGACCAGCCGGCTCGAGACGTAGGAGTATTCCTCCTTGGCCATGAGGAACACGGTCTCCACCTCCGGGGACAGGCGACGGTTCATGAGGGCCATCTGGAGCTCGTACTCGTAGTCCGAGATCGCGCGAAGTCCCCGGACGATGAGCGAGGCGCCGCAGCCCTTCGCAAAATCGACGAGCAGGCCGGAGAAAGAGCGGACCTCGACGTCCGGGGAGTCGCCCAGAATCTCGCGGATCATGACCACGCGTTCCGGAACGGAAAAGAGCGGCGTCTTGGAATCATTTTCCAAGATGGCGATGATCACGCGGTCCGCCAGCCGCCGCGCGCGAGAGACGATGTCCAGATGGCCGCAAGTCGGCGGGTCGAAGGAGCCCGGATAGAGCGCAACTCGTTCGGGCATTACCTGCTCCCCCTCTCGACCACCGCCGACCGCAGGCCCTCCGCCAGAAGATTATAGGCGGACACCGTCAGGAAGAGAGCGATCCCGGGGAACAGAGCCATCCACCACGCCTCCTCGATGTAGGTCGGCGCCACCGCGAGGATCCCGCCCCAGGAAGCGGTCGAGGCCGGGAGCCCGACGCCGAGGAACGAGAGCGCGGCTTCGGCCAGGATCGCCCACGCCACGCCGAAAGCCGCCGACACCAAGAGCGGCGGCAGCACGTTCGGCAACAGGTGACGCACCAGGATGCGCGGGGTCGACGCGCCCGCCGCGCGCGCGGCACGCGTGTAGTCGAGGTCCTTCACCTTCAGAACCTCGGCCCGGGCATAGCGCGCGTCGCCCGGCCAGGAAGTCAGCCCGATGGCGAGGATGACGGCCGCCGGCGAGGGGGGCAGAAATGCCGCGAGCGCCAGCAGCAGGAAGAGGACCGGAAAGCACAGCACGACCTCCATGACTCGGGAGAGCAACAAATCGGCTGCGCCGCCGAAATATCCGGCACTCGCGCCGACCGCAAATCCGACCAGCAGCGACACGGCGGCCGCAGCCAGGCCGATTCCGAGCGAGATGGGTGTTGCGACCATCACTCGGGCGAATAGGTCCCGCCCGAGGTCGTCCGTACCGAAAGGATGGGTGGCCGAGGGAGCGGCCAGGCGCTCCTCCAGCCGGATCTCGGCCGCGCGACGCGCGAAGAGCGGGGAGACCAAAGCGGCGAGCCAGAGCAGGATCACCACGGCCAGAGCCACGGAGCCGGTGACCGGCAGGCGTGCTCCGCGCCGAATCCCGCGGGCGCCAGACTCCGGCGTCGCGGTCAACGCGGCTCCGTCCCGTCCCGGACCCGTGGATCGGCGAGGGCATAGGCCAAATCCGCGGTCAGCGTCAGGACGAGCGTCGCTACGGCGCCGAGCAAAGAAAGCGCGAGGACGACCGGATAGTCCCGCGCGAGGATGGAGTCGAAGAACAGCCGACCCACTCCGGGCCAGGCGAAGATCCGCTCGATGATCACGCTTCCCGACAGGAGGCCGGGCAGCATCAGTCCGAGAAGCGTGATCAACGGAAGCAGGGCATTTCGAAAGGCGTGGGCCCAGAGGGCTCGGCGTGGAGAGGCGCCGCGGGCTCGCGCCGCCAAGACGAAGTCGTGTTGCCTCGCCTCGGCCACTCCCGACCGGACCAGTCGCGCAAAGAAAGCGAGCGAACCGTACGTGAGACAGACGACGGGAAGCGCGAGGTGCTCCAGTCGGTCGGACAGCCCCGCCCACCCGGAGGGCGTCCCGTCGGAGGCCACCCCGTAGAGGGGCAGCCACCGCAGACGGACCGAGAACAAGGTCTGGAGGAGCAGGGCCGCCCAAAATGAAGGCAGCGAATAGAGGGCGAACAGCACGACACCCGAAACTCGGTCGAGCGAGCCTTCCGGGTGGCCCCCCGCCGCGACACCGAGCGGAATCGCGATCCCCAGTGTGAGAAGCAGCGCCAGGCCATTCAGGAGCAAGGTGTAGGGAAGGGCTTCGAGAATCCGGGTGGCGACCGGCCGATGGTCCACGAAGGACTCGCCCAGATCCAGCCGCCCCACGCGGACCAGCCACGTGGCGAAGCGCTCGGGCAGCGGACGGTCGAGGCCGTACAGCCGCCGCATCTCTTCGGCGGCGCGGGCCGAAACACGGCGGCCGGACTCGGCCCCGAGGGCTGTCACGGGACTTCCCGGCGCCAGGTGCAGCAGGAGGAAAACGAGAATGACGATTCCCAGGAGCGTCGGCACCGCCAGGGCCAGACGCTGGAGCGTGTAGCGAATCACGGCCGGACTCCGGCGGGGGCCTCGAGAGCCCACCAGCCGAGGGGGCCAGGCCAGATGCCGAAAAGACCGAGCGGCGAGGTCTCGACACCCTGCAGGCGCCGGCGCAGCCCGTACTTCTTGGTGGCGTTGACGACGAAGACCGCCGGAGCGTCATCCCGGAAGATGCGGTGGAGTCGGTGGTAGATCGCGATGCGCCGGTCCTCCTGTCGCTCGCCGCGCGCCTGCTCCATGAGGCGATCCGCCTCGGGGTTCCGGTAGAAGCCGCTGTTTAAGCCCCGAGGCGGCCACTGCGAGGAGTCCCAGTAGGGGTACGGGTCGGGGTTTGGGTCGGAGGCGCTCGAAGCCAGCGACGCCGCCTCGAAGGCTCCGGAATCCACGCGCTCGACGAAGGAGGCCCACTCGAGCGGCCGCACCCGCGCCCGCACGCCGACCCGCGCGAGCGCTGCCGCGAAGGTCTCGTCGATCTGACGGCCAATCGTGTTGCCCGCCGAGACGAGCAGCTCGAAGTCGAACTCGCGGCCGTCGCGGTCGCGAATACCGTCGCCGTTGGTGTCGCGCCACCCCAAGTCCTCGAGCAGGGCCGCCGCCCCTTTCGGGTCGAAGGGAAGCGGCTCGACCGACGAGTCGTAGGCGGGAGACTCCGGTGCCCACGGTCCGGAGATGACTCGGGCCGAACCCTGGAACAGATGGCGCGCAATCCCTTCCCGGTCGAGCAGCATCGTCACGGCTCGCCGCGCTCGCGGGTCAGCGAAGAAAGGAAGGCGCGCGTTCAAGGCGATGTAGTTGTAATCGAGATCGTAGAATTCGACCACGCGGCAGCACTGGGAGAAGGCCGGATCCTCCGCGGCCCGCTGTTTGAGGGGAGCGTCGATCCAGCTCTCATCGAGGTCCCCCTGCACCAATGCCCGGTAGGCGACGGCATTCTCCGGGACGACACGAAACACGATCCGGTCGAAATATCCGCGAGGGCCCCAGTAACGAAGGTTGCGCTCGAGCGTGATCGACTCCTGAGCCTTCCAGGAGGTGAGGCGGTACGGGCCATTCGAGAGCGGCGCCCGGTTGTCGGGAGCGCGGTCGAAGGCGACACCCTGAAACCGGCGGGCCGGGAGCAGCGGCAGGGCGAACGCCATCGCCCGATACGCGTCGACCCGCCGAAACCGGGCGCGAAATGCGTGCGGCCCGGCCTCTTCGACCGAGACGAGATCCTCGAAGAAGGACTTGTAGAGCGGAGAGCTGGTTCCCGGGTCTGCGATCTTGCGGATCGTGAACACGGCGTCGGAGGGCGTGACCGGCACACCGTCCTCCCAAACGGCTTCGGGCCGCAGGTGCACGGTGAAGCTCAGGCCATCGGGCGAAGTCTCGAACCGCTCGGCGAGGCCCGGAACCAGTGCGAGCCGGTCGTCGAAGTCGAAGAGGTTTCGGGATAGATACTGGAGGACGAGCTGTTCGGGCACGTCCGTCTGGAGCACGGCGTTTAGGCTCCCCGGCTCGCCGAAGAGACGCCGGTAGAGAGTCCCGCCATCGGCGGGCGAACTGCCCACCCGGGTCGCCGCCGGGGCTGGACTCTTTCTCGGCGCGGCGAAGGCGCCCTGGCGCTCCTTCCCGCGGCATCCCGCGAGAAGCGCGATCGCCACGAGGGTCGTCGCGAGAAGGCGCACGCCCCGATTATGAAGGACTCGATCGTCCGGATTCGACGTTCGACCGCCCGGCCTACGGAAGCACGAAACTCGCGGCGGCCATGTTACGCGCGATGTCCGTGACCCGAATCAGCACGTAGGCCCCATGTGGGGCTCCCGCCACGCGAATCGAGTAGGTCTCCGTCGGTGAGTCGGAAAGGCCGTCCTCGGGCTCGACGCGGATCCACTCTTTCGCATCGATGCTGTACTCGGCCTGGAGAATCGGGGAGGCCGCGTCCGCAGCCTCGAAACGCAGCAAGGAACCGGACGCCGGAAGGCGGCGAATCACGGGCGGGGTGTTGTCGACGCGCACGGGCGAGGACTCCCGCGTCGCGCTCTTGGGGTCATCCGGGTTGGCGTCCGCGTCGGAAGCCGTCAGCTGAAACACGTACTCTCCGTCGGGCAGCGAGGTCGTGTCGAAGGCGAAGTAAGTGTCCTTGATGTCCTTGCGCAGCAACACCCAGCGTGCCGAGTCCAACGGCCGCACGCGAAGCTCGTAGGTGAGGGGATCGCCGTCCCGGTCGCTCGCCTTCCAGACGAGCGTCCGATACCCCTTGCGCAGCAGCTTGCGCGGCGCCCCCTCCGCCTTGGACTCCTCGAGGCCCGTGAAGATCCCCTTCTCGTCCGGAGCCTGCGTCTCGAAGACGTTGGAACTGCCGGAGGCGGCCCGCGCGAGCACCTCACTCGGCGCCATCGGGTTCAGGCTATCGATCTCGGGCGCGGCGTTGCGGTTGCGATAAGCGGCTTCGGTCCTGCGGATGACCGGAACCGCCTTGCCGTCGGATGTCATTCGAACCTTCCATTGAACGTAGCGGCCGGGCGGTGCGGCGACGCTGCCGGCCCGCCCCCCGGGCTGCCATGAGGACCAAGGGCTCCAAGTCGCGTCGGGCGTCTGGGACTCGCCGGAGCGAAACGCGAACTGGACACCCGTTCCGGCGGGAACATCCCCCTCGAAGCGGAACGCTCCAAACCGGCTCGTGCGGCCCGTGTCCTTGACCGGCGAAACGTATTCGCCCTCCCGTGGTCCCTCCGACAAGCGGTAGACGGCGCAAGAGGAATTGGTGGCGATCGCGTCGCCGGCCAGCGCCGTGATCTGTTTCTCGTCCAGGGTTCGGTCGAGCGACCAGTATCCGTTTCCGATCCGGTACAGCTTCCCATTCGGACCGGTGGCGGCAAGAACATCCCCTCGACCCCCCGCAGAGTCCAGCGCGAAGACGATCTCCTCAGTGCTCGACCAAACGGCGCGGGGCGGCTCGTCATTCGAGAAAACGATGACCTCTGACGAGTAGGCCCCCTTGCCCGAGGAGTGCGCCGGGGCCACGCGCGCCGAGGACACGCTGACGGACACCTCCGCCTTCTCCTTGCCCTCGTCGTCCTCGCGGCCCGGCGCGCGGGGCGGCTTTGCGGCCGGCAGCGCCACGGGAGCCGTGATGGGTTCGCCCGCACCGGCGGTGGCCTCCGCCGACACCGCAGCCGCCCAGATCCGGCCGTCGCCGCTCGAGGTGATCGAGGAGATTTCGCTCTTGGCCGAGTCGTAGACGGTCGACACGGTTCCGGACGGGTCGATCCGCAGGACCAGACCCGATCCGGCCGTGCCGGCCCAAATCCGTCCCTGGCCGTCTCGGAAGAGCGTCCGGACGTGGGGGTCCGAGGCAGCGTAGACCCTTTCCCCCTTGTGAGCAGAGGCGACCCGATGGATCTCTCCCGGCAGGCCCGTGGCGACGTAGAGCGTCGGGCCTGCGAACGTGAGCGCCCACGTGTACTTGGCGCCGGTCTCGTAATAGACCTCGGCCTTGCCGCCGACGACCCGATAGACCTTGCCGCCCGGCGTCCCCCCCGCGTACAGCGCCCCATCCGGACCGAGTGCGAGCGCCGTGATCTCCTTCTCGGGCAAAGTGGCGGCGGTCTCTGCTCGTCCCCCGGTCACGCGAAGGATCTTCCCGGCGTCGCCCGTGCCGAGATAGAGAGTTCCGCCGGCGTCCTCCGCTGCCGCGAAGATCGCGGCTTCGCCCACACCCGTCACCGGCAAGACACCGCGTGACAGAGCGAGCTCTCCATCGCCGCGAACCGACACGCCGCGCGCCTCACCGGCCGAGAAATCTTGGGCGGAATCCGATAACCAGATCCGCGTTTCCGAGGCGCTCAGGCGGGAGACGGCCAGGCAGAGAACGGCCGCGCCGAGGAGCGCTCTCCCCTGAGGGAAGCTCCTCAAAAGAGTCTCGGCAGGACGTCGAGTCGGAGGTGGACCGAACCGGTGACCGGTACGGACTGTTCGAGCGACTGCGACTCCAGGCGCACCGATGAAAGATCGGGCGCTCCGCTGCCTCCCGGACCTCGATCGAGCAGGACGGCGCCCACCGAGGGGGGCAGCGCCGTCAGGGTCTCTCCTCCGACCACCGCGCCCGGGGCTCGCCGGTCCGCGAGCAGATTGAGCGAGTTCGGCGGGCGAACGCGGGCTAAGAAATCGAGGACCTGCGACAAAGATCGAGGATCGGGCGGATAGAGGGCGAGGTCATAGGCGGTGGCGGCGGCTCCGTCTCCGACAAAGACGTTTAAGGGACCGGGCGGCGTGTCCGGAGGCACTTGCACGAGCATCGACACGCGACGCGCGCTTCCTCGAAAATCGACCAGATCGACGTGGATGGGCACCGATTCGCCCGGCCGAACCTTCCCCTTGCCCGCCTCGACGTTCACCACGCGGGCGCTCTGGAGCCGATCGGAGTGCCGAATGTCCACGTCGAGGCCGGTGATCGTGAGATCCTGAAACTCGTTGGCCATCAGATAATTCGTTAGAAGCGCCAACGACGCCACGGCTTCCTCCCGTGCCGTGAGCCCCGTGAAGACGGTCTGCCAGGGGATGACGCGGTCAGGCGTTCGAATGGAAGACTTCCACACGAGCGTCCGCTCTCCGGTGCGCTTCTCGATCGTCGTCAGCACGCTGTCGACCGCGATGGCCGCCAGGATCGGCGTCAACATCGAGTTGTGAACCACCTGGAAGTGGAAGGTCTGCGTCGGAATGTCCTCGGAGGACAGGCGCACCTGCACCGGAACCATGGGCGCGCGGGCGCCGAAGGTGCCGAGGATGCCGGTCGACCGGTCCTGGGAGATCGAGCCCAGGGTCTGGCCTGTTGCCGCGAGCTTGAAGGAGCGGAAGACGGATGGCAAAACGGTCAGAACGTCGGCGTCGGCCATCGGCATGTCGACGGGCCCCATCGAGAGAAACGGATGTCCGAAGGCCAGCACGCTCGAGCCCTCGACCCAGGTCACGGTTCCCGTCGCCGCGATGTCCATGTCTCCCGACATCAGTACCGTCGCGATCGGAGAACCCGGCTGGAGCCTCGCTCGACCCTCTTCGCGGGACGCCGATGCGCCGGAAGGGACAGCGATCCAACCCGCCGTGTCCGCGAACCGCGCACCGAGGGCGCTCGACAGCGGCCCGGCCGAAAACGAGATCGGAAGCGGCAAGGCGGTCATCGTTCCGCCGCCGGCGGGCCGGAAGGGCGAGAGAATCGCCTCGAGGCCGGGCCGGAAGCGACCCTCCCGGAACGCCGAGATCAGCGCCTCTGTCGACACCGCCGAACCGGCGATCGGCACCGGAGGCGCCGCCGGCGCCTTGCGAATGTCCAACATGCTCTGAATCGGCGTGATCCCGCAGATCGGATCCTTGGCGAAGGGCCAACCGTAGGCCAGCGCGCCCACGAGCTTCCCGTCGACATAGATCGGGCTGCCACTCATGCCGGCGATGATCCCCGAACGCTCGAGACCGGCCCCGGACACGCGCCCCAGGATCATGTCTTGGCCCGGCGCAAATCGCTTCAAGGTGCCGATGATCTCGACGTCGAAACGCTGAACGCCTTTGCCGTCGCCGAAATCCGTCAGGCCATATCCCTTCATCCCCGAAACGACGCGGTCGGCCGGCAAGATCGCGGAAGGCTGAGCCAAAGCAGCGCCACCGGCCGCGGCGAGTGCCAGGACGAAGCCGACGACAGTGGCGCGTCGCGTCACGCGATGGAAAACGCGCCGAATCGGAGCCGCCATTCCCTTTGAATCTCTCCAATGCGTATGTTACGGTCCTTTGGGATGGTCGCGGCACTTTTTCAGCCGATCTCCAGCGAAAACCTTCCTGGCGGCGGTTCCCTTTGGGCCTTCTTTCGGGAAACCGGGCCAACGGCCAAGGTGGTCCTGGGCATTCTCTTTCTGTTCTCCCTGATCTCCTGGATCATCATTTTCGCCAAATACCTGCGCCTGCGCCGCGTGGCGAACCAGTCGGAGAAATTCGTCACTTACTTCCGAAAGTCCAAGCGATTCTCGGAGGTCAACGGGATCGCGAGCCAGCTCCCGGACACTCCCTTGACGACCCTGTTCCGGGCGGGCTACGCGGAGCTGGATGCACAGGTGAAAGCCAACCGGCCGGAGGATCCCGCCGTGACCGCGAGCGGAGCCGGCAAACTGCTGATCAAGAACATCTCGGGAGTGGAACGGGCGTTGGAGCGGGCGATCACGGCCGAGGTGTCGCGGCTGACCCGGTACATGACGTTCCTGGCCACGACCGCCTCCGCCTGCCCGTTCATCGGTCTCTTCGGGACCGTCTGGGGAATCATGCAATCCTTCCGCGCGATCGGGAACACGGGCTCCACCTCGATCGTGGCCGTGGCGCCCGGGATCTCCGAGGCGCTCATCAATACCGCGGCCGGCCTGGCGGCTGCGATTCCGGCGCTGATCTTCTACAACTACTTCATGGGCCAGGTCCGCATGCAACGGGCAGGAATGGAGGATTTCGCGCTGGAGTTCATCAACCTGGCAGAGAGAAATTTCACGTAGCCGTGGCCGACTCTTCGGACGTGCGTTGCTCTGAGAGCATCCTGATCGCCGCGCTTGACCGAGTCGCTGCGACCCGCGACTAATGGCGCTCCAACGGCAATCGGGCGATCCCTACGACCATCTGGCGGACATCAACGTGACGCCGCTGGTCGACGTCATGCTCGTGCTGTTGATCATCTTCATGGTCACGGCGCCGATGCTCCACCAGGGCGTCTCGGTCGCGCTGCCGCGCACGGCGACGACCAACCTGCCCACCTCGATCGAGGACCCGGTCATCCTGTCCATCACGCGCGAGGGCGCCTACTACATCAACGAGACGCCGGTGGCGCGGGGACTTCTGCGGGAGCGGCTTCGGGCCTTCCTGAAGACGAGGAAGGACCGCACCGTCTTTCTCAAGGCGGACCGGGCGCTCTCCTACGGAACGGTCGTCGAGACGATCGACATCTTGAACCGCATGGGAATCGAGAACCTCGGGATGATCACAGACACCGGCGCGAAGAAGGGCAATTGAGGCCTCCGAGCTCGGACTGACCGCCACGTCATGGACGCCGTCGGAGACATCCTCGCGGAAAAAGAGGAGCAGGCTTTCCCGTGGGCCGCCGGGGCGTTGCTGGCGGCGATGCTCCACTTGGGTATCGCGGCCGCGTTTCTGGCATCGTCCCTCGCAACGCCGCAGCGACTCGCGCCACCCCGCGCCGTGGCCGTGCGGATCCTCCAAGCCGGGTCCCTGCGGGGGCAGACGGCCAAGGCGGCCGCGCCGGAGCCTGCCAAACCGAAGATCGAAAAGCCTCCGGAAGAGGCACCGCCTCCCCCCTCCCAAAAAGCCGTATTGCTGCCGGCCAAGGAAGAGAAGAAGAAGAAGCCGACACCCGCTCCCCCTGCCCGCGCGACCGCGCCCCACGGCCCGGAGGTCTCGCTCCCGAGCTCCGGCGAGGGACAGGGGACGGGTCCGGGAGTCACCGCGGCCGGCGCGGGAGGCACAGCCGGCATCGGGGGCGCGCAGTTCGACCAGCCGAACTTCAAGTACGACTATTACATCCAGGCGATCGTAATCGCTCTTTCCACGAACTGGTTCAAGCCCCCCGGCGCGACAAATCCGATTCCACCGAGGGTTCATTTCCGAATCAATCGCGACGGAACTCCCGTCGACGCCGAGATCATTCGGTCGAGCGGGCTGCCGTTCGTCGACCGAGCCGCCCTCCGAGCCGTGGTGGCCTCCACCTTCCCGCCCCTGCCTGCCGATTGGGCCGGGCCGTATGTCGGCCTGACCGTCACATTCGAATGACCTTGCTGCCGGAGGAGGTTCGATGAAGCTTGTCCCGTCTCTCCTGTTGGGCCTCTGCGCCTTCGCCGCCATTGCCCCCGCTGCGGCGCAGACGCGGCAGCCCACGCCGCCCGCGCCGCCGCAGGAGATCGAGATCACGATCCGCAAGGAGGGAGTGCGCCGCCTCGCGTTGGCGGTCCCGGAGCTCTATCCCACCGGGACGACGGCGCTGACCTCCACGGTTGTCGGCCCGTTTACCGCCACCCTGCGTTCGGACATCGAGTACTCCGAAGTGTTCGTCCTGGCGGATCCCGCGCTCTACCCTGCCGGGCAGCGCGATGCCGCGGCGCCGGATGTCGCCGAGCGCTGGCTTGCGGGAGGCGCCGAGATTCTCGTCGACACGCGGGCGGAGGTCTCGGGAGATCGCGTGACGATCGAGGGAAGGGCCTGGGACCTGAAATCCCGAAAAATGATCCTGGGCCGGCGCTACTCGGGAGGAGCTTCCTACGTCTCCCGTATCGCCCACACGCTCGCCAACGACCTGATCAAGTACTTCACCGGCAAGGAGGGGCTGTATCTCTCGACGATCGTCTTTGTTTCCGACCGGGACGGCAACAAGGAAATCTATGCCATGGATTTCGACGGAAGGGGCGTCCGGCAGTTGACCGCCCACAAGTCTCTGTCGATCAATCCGAACGGCCGAGGTGGCCGGATCGTCTACACGTCCTACGTCCACCTTTTCCCGGAGCTTTACTCGATGAACGTCGACGGCAGCGACAAGAGGCAAATCCCGACGGGGGTGGGGCTCAACGCCTCGCCAGCGATTTCGCCCGACGGAACCCAGATCGCCTTTGCCGGCTCACAGAACGGCAATTCCGACATCTACTTGATCGGCGCCAATGGCGGCAACCTCCGTCGCTTGACCACGACTCGCTCGCTGGAAGCGGCGCCCGATTGGTCGCCGACCGGCCGCCAGATTCTCTACACGTCCGACCAGACCGGACTGCCTCAGATCTGGCTCATGGAGGCCGAGGGAACGAGCCCGCATCAGTTCACGTTTGCTGGAAACTGGAACGACGAGGGAGCCTGGTCCCCCGACGGAGCCCGGATCGCGTTCGCCTGTCGAAACGAAGGGGACTTCAACATCTGTGTGATGGACGTGTCGACCGGACGCACCGTGCAGCTGACGGCGGAAGGATCCAATTCGCACCCCGCCTGGTCTCCCGACGGGCAGAAGATCGCGTACGAATCGAAGCGCAGCGGAAGGACGCAGATCTACACGATGGATGCGGCCGACGGGAAAAACAAGCGGCTGCTCACGGATGCCGGCAACAACGTTCAGCCGGTGTGGGTGCCGTGATCCGACGCGCGATCGCACGCGACCGTTCGGCGCATCTGCTATATTTGCACTCTTCGCGCGGCGCGTCGCGCCCGCGCAACAAAAGGCGTTACGCATAGGACAAGGAGAGAGGTAATGAAGAGGAGACTTGGGACGCTCTTTCCCCTGCTCATCGTGGCCGTAGGCACGCTCTGGTTGGCCTCGGCCTGTAAGAAGAAGCCGCCGACGACCGTCCCGGAAAAGAAGCCCACCGAGGCGCCGGCGCCGGCGCCCCGTGAAGTCGCGCCTCCGGTCACTTCCGCGCCGATCGATGAGTCACAGAGGGTTCTCTCCCAATCGATTCAAGAGCTCAACCAGCGCGGTTACCTGCAGGACGCCTACTTCGACTATGACAAGTACGACCTGCGCGAAGATGCACGCGCCGCCCTGGCGACCGATGCCGAGTGGCTCAAGAAGTACCCGACCATTCAGGTCCTGATCGAGGGCCATTGCGACGAGCGCGGAACCACCGAGTACAACCTGGCCTTGGGCGAGCGCCGAGCCGGCGCCGCGAAGGATTACCTGGTTTCGCTCGGAATCGACGGCGGCCGACTCAAGATCGTTTCCTACGGAAAGGAACGTCCGGTCTGCACGGAATCCAACGAGACCTGCTGGCAGAAGAACCGCCGCGCTCACCCCGTGATCACGGCCAAGTAACGTGGCGAGACCCGGTACCCGGAGCCTGATGGCCCTCGCGTTGGGCTCGCTCCTGCTCGGCGGGGCGTGTGTGTCCTCGAACGACATCGAGGGCCTGCACCGGCAGATGAATGACATCGAAAAGGAGATCCAGGCGCTCGAGAGAAAGTCCTCGAGCAAGGAAGAGGTTTCCAAGCTCAACTCGAGCGTTTCCCAGCAGACCCAGCAGCTGCTCAAGTCCAACGCGGACATGGGGGTCAAGCTCGGGGAACTCACGACCAAAATGGAGCAACTCGAAGCCAAGCTCGAGGACACCAACCGCCGGCTTTCGCAGCTGTCCCAGCAGATCGCGGAGACCCAAGGCGACCTCGCCCGAATGCGAACGGTGTCGGGGGGGGCGCCGCCTCCCGGAGGGTCGAGTACCTCTTCGGTGGATACGGCCGTCGTCTCGTCGTCGGCGGCTGGCGGCCCGTCCCCCGCGGAGCTGTATGACACTGCTTCCGCCGACTACTCCAAGGGGCGCTACGCCCTGGCGATCCAGGGCTTCGAGGACTACCTGCGCCTCTACCCCAGCACGGACCTGTCCGACAACGCGCAGTACTGGATCGGCGAGTGCCACTACGCACAGAAAAAGTTCTCAGAAGCCGTCGCGGACTTCGACAAGTTATTGAAGCAGTGGCCCAAGAGCGACAAGGCCGCCGCGGCCCTCCTCAAGAAGGGCTACGCGTTGCTCGAGCTCGGCCAGAAGGCCGAGGCCGTCGTCCAGCTGCAGTACGTGGTACACGAGTATCCCTCCTCGGACGAAGCGCGGCTGGCGAAGGCGCGATTGGGTTCGCTCGGGGTCGACGTGCGCTAGAGACCCAAAGGCGTCGGGAATCAGACACCGAGCGAGCATGAGGCCGAGGCCTCTGGGGTATGGTGTCCCAGGGATCGGTCGTGAGAAGAGCGGGAGGCTCAACAAATGGCGAACATCAAGTCGGCGGAAAAACGCATCAAGCAAACGGCCCGCCGCCAGCAGCGGAATCGGAGCGTGCGGTCGCGGCTTCGCGGCGCCCTGAAGGCATTTCGCAGCCTGGAGGAAAAGGACCGGGCACAGGCCCTGCCTGCGGCCGTTTCCCAGATTGCCCGGGCGCGGAAGAAGGGCGTCATCCACAAGAAGGCCGCCGCCCGCTACGCCTCGCGGCTGGCAAAGCGAAGCGCCAAGAAGGGCTAGTCCTTCCGCCAATCCACGGGGCCGACCCGCCTAGAACCCCTCCAGCAGGCTCGTCACGAGGCTTTGGGCGAATTTCTCGGCCGCCTTGTCGATCGTCTCGTTTTGACGGTCGACGAAGGAGCTCGTGCCCTCCGTGAAGCTGTAGTTCTCGCGAAACGTGTAGGCGGGATTTTCCCAGATCGGCTTTTCCTCGGGCAGGCTTCGCAAGGCGACCCGGGCCGTCACGGCGACCTGATACTGGTTGGCTCTTCCCTGCTGGTCGAAGGCGACCGGATAGAAGTCGAAACGGGTCACGGCGCCGGTCAGCTCCGCATCGGCGCCCGCCGCCGCCGCCTGCACGCGGAAGTGACCGCGGGCCGCCAGCTCCTGGGCGATCGCCGCCGACAACCGTTGCTCGACGCCCGCGATGGAGGTCTGATTGGTCAGCGTCTGGAATTCGATGACCTTGATGGACGGGGGAAGTGTCGAGCCGTGGCCGACCAGGCCATACCCGCATCCGGCGGACAGAACGGCCGCGGTGGCGACCACGCAGGCCCCGACGGCGCGCGCCCGGCGCATCACTGGACCACGAGATTCAAGAGCCGATCGGGCACGTAGACGGCGCGCTTGATCTGCCTGCCTTCCACCCAGGGCCGGATCTTGGCGTCCGCCTGCGCCAGGGCAACCGCCGCCGACTCCGCGGCGCCCCGTTCGAGGTCGAGCTTTCCGCGGACGCGTCCGTTGACCTGCACGACCAGCGTCACCCTCGGGCTCGTGGCCAGGTCCGCATCGAACCGCGGCCAGGGCGTCGCGAGCAGCGACTTCTGCCCGCCCAGCCGTTCCCACCACTCCTCCGTCACATGCGGCGCGACCGGATGAAGCAGCTGCAGCAGGGTGCGCGTGGCGCGGCGGACCGCGGACACGCTTTCCTGGCGTGCCTCGAGAGCCTCCAGAATTCCCCGCTGAAATTCCATCAAGGCGGCCACGGCGGTGTGGAAGTGGAACCGCTCGGCGTCCTCGGTCACCCTCCGGATCGTTCGGTGCTCCAGTCGCGCGAGGTCCGTCGCGCGGCCCCCCGCTTCGGAGCCGCCGTCCTCGGACAGGGCCTCGACGCGGGTGGCTAGCTCGTGCACGCGGTTCAGAAACCGATACGCCCCCAGTACGCCCTCCTCGGACCACTCCGACTCCTTCTCCGGGGGCCCGATGAAGAGCGTGTAGACGCGAACCGTATCCGCCCCGAATCGGGCAATGAGCTCGTCGGGGGAAACCGTGTTCCCTCGAGACTTCGACATCTTCTCGATCTTTCCGGTAGAGGGATTGAGCTTGGTGATCATCCCCTGGTTGAAGAGCCGCTCGAACGGCTCCTCGAGCTCCACCAGTCCGAGATCCCGCAGCACACGGCAGATGAACCGCGCGTAGAGCAGGTGAAGGATGGCGTGCTCGATGCCCCCGATGTATTGATCGACGGGCATCCAGGCCCGAGACCGCCCCGCATCCACCATTCGGGTCTCGTCCTGCGGATTCAGGTACCGGAGGTAATACCAGGAGGAATCGACGAAGGTGTCCATCGTGTCGGTCTCACGGCGGGCCGCTCCCCCGCAGCGAGGGCACGTCGTCCGGACGAAGCTCTCCGATTGCGCGAGAGGATTGCCGGCGGCCCCGCGGAAGGCCACGTCGGGGGGCAGAAGGACCGGCAGCTCGCCCTCGGGGACCGGCACGACACCACAGGACGGGCAATGGATCGCCGGGATCGGCGTGCCCCAGTACCGCTGACGGGAAATGAGCCAGTCGCGCAGGCGGAAGCCGACTTTCCCCTTGCCCGCGCCGTGCGCCTCGACCCATGCGATGGCGCGGGCGAGCGCCTCGGGCCCCTCCGGCGTCCCGTCCCAGTCGCCCGACCGCACCAGGACGCCCCCGTGCGGAATCGGTCCGGTGAGGGTGTCGGGATCCACATCTCCGGCTGCGCCGCGGTAGACCGGGCGAATGGGGAGACCGTAGCGGCGCGCGAACTCGAAGTCCCGCTGGTCGTGCGCCGGCACGCCCATGATCGCGCCCGTGCCGTACTGGGGGAGCACGAAGTTCGCCAGCCAAACCGGGATCCTCTCCCCCGTGCCCGGGTGGGCGGCGAATACGCCGGTGTCGAGGCCTTCCTTTTCACCGGCTTCGGATTCGCGCTCGATCCTCGACTCCCTTCGGACCCGATCGATGAAGGCCGCGATGCCCCGCGCGGCGCCAGAGCGCCCCGCGATCTGACCCGACAGGGGGTGCTCGGGCGCGAGCGCGAGAAAAGTCGCGCCAAAGAGCGTGTCGGGCCGGGTCGTGAACACCGTCAGCGGCTCGTCGAAGCCCTCCACTCGGAATCGGATTTCGGCGCCTTCCGACCGGCCGATCCAGTTGCGCTGCATGGTCTTGACGCGGTCGGACCAATGCGGCAGGTTCTCGAGCCCCGACAGCAGACGCTCGGCGTACTCCGTGATGCGAAGGAACCACTGCGTCAGATCGCGGATTTCGACCGGGTCCCCGGAGCGCTCGCAGCGGCCGTCCACGACCTGCTCATTGGCGAGCACCGTGGCGCACCCCGGGCACCAGTTCACGGGCGCCTGCTTGCGATACGCGAGGCCGCGCTCCCACATCCGCAGGAAGAGCCATTGATTCCACCGGTAGTAGGCCGGATCGCAAGAGGCGAGCTCCTTGGACCAGTCATACAACAGGCCGAGTGAGCGCAGCTGCTCCTTCATCCGGGCGATGTTGTCGAGCGTGTACTGCCGGGGCGGCGTGCCGCTGGCGATCGCGGCGTTCTCGGCGGGCAATCCGAAGGCATCCCAGCCCATGGGGTTCAAGACGCGCCGGCCACGCATGCGCTGGTATCGGTACAGAGCGTCGCCGAGGATGTAGTTGCGCCCGTGACCGACGTGCAGGCGGCTTCCCGACGGATAGGGAAACATGTTCAGCATGTAGTACTTGTCCCCGGGCGCGGAGGTATCGACGAAAGCGGCCCGCGACTCTTCCCAGCGCCGCTGCCACTTCCGCTCCGTTGCCGCGTGGTCGTACTTTTCCGCCATGGAGGCGCAATCCTACCGGAGGCGGGACTCGGGGAGTGAGAGGTCGGGATGCGGCAAGGGCACGGCCGGGCACGCCCGTCCGGATGCTCGCCCGCGGCCGATGCCTACTTCCCGAGCGGCCGTTCCCGGAGAACCGATTGCCCCGCCGCGACGGGCGTGTAGGCCAGAGCTCCTCCCTGATCGACGAACACGAGCGTCAGCGACCTCGGCCGGGCGAGCGACCTGTCGCGAAACGGGATGTACCGGGCATCGACGCCGTTGATCGACGCGGAGGGGTCGGAGAAGACGTATCCCCGGTCCGGGTAGTAGACCTCGATCCAGCGGTGATAGGAGCCGCCGATGCGAGGGTCGTAGGCGGGATCCTCGGGCCGACTGCGCACGATTCCCTGGACGGTGCGGGCGCGGACCGCGACGCGCCGCAGCAGGTCGACGGCGAGCTCCGCGAATCCGACGCAGTCCGCCCGACCCGAGGAGAACACCGACGCGGGATCCTGCGGACGCAGTCGGTCCGGGTCGTAGCGCAGCCGAGAGGCTACCGCGATCAGGATTCGAGAGACCGCTTCGGCCTGTCGCCGGCTGCCGGAAGTGACTTCTTGGGCGAAGGCATCCCGGGCCGGAGCGGGGGCCAGGGCATCGTCGCGCGACGCGCCGGTCGGAAACGGCGCAGTGCTCTCGAGCGGCGAATCACTGACTCGCACCCGCAGCTCCACGGACCCGGAGGCTGCCGCCTGCACGGCGAGCGAGTAGCCGTCGTTGTCGTATTGATCGAAGAGGCGGATGTCCTCCCCTTCGGCCAGGTAGACGGCGTGCTCTTCGGAGCGGGCGAACGGCGTCGTCAGGATCGTCGCCAGCAGCATCCCGATGGCGATCGGCCCGTTCCGGAGGGCTCTCATGCCCGCCCCGCGTGACGCGACTTCAGTACGCCGTCCAGAATCCCGTTGATGAACTGGGAGGAGCGGGGAGTCGAGAACCGCTTCGCGATCTCCAGCGCCTCGTCGATGACGACCGGATGGGGCGTCTCGGGCTCGTGCAGGAGCTCGAACAGCGCCAGTCGAAGAATGTTGCGATCGACGACCGGCATCCGCGACAGGCGCCAGTTGTCGGCCTGCTTCGAGATGATCACGTCCAGGTCGTCGCGGTGGGCCAGGGTGCCGGTCACCAGATGCTCGGCGAAGGCACGCGTCCCCTCCGGAGCCGTTTGAAGGTCCGAGGACCGGGCAAACATCTCGCCGGGATCGGTGCCCGCCACGTCATTCTCGTAGAGCATTTGGAGGGCGAGCTCTCGGGCCTTCCGACGGGCTCCCACGGCTACTTCCTCGAGAGCGCGCGACGCAGGTTCGCGAGCTCGATGGCGGCCTCGACGGCCTCCGCCCCCTTCTCGATCCTCTTTCGCGCCTGCTCCAGCGTGTCGCAGGTCAGGACGCCGAAGCCGATCGGCGTACCCGTCTCGGCCGAAAGCGCGCTCAACGCGCCGGCGACCGCGTGCGCGAGGACTTCGTGATGAGAGGTCTCGCCACGGATGATCGCCGCGAGGACCGCGAGAGCGTCGCAGCGTCGGCACCGGATCAGGGCCCGGGCGGCCGCCGGCAGCTCGAAGGCGCCGGGCACGCGAACGATCGTGAGCCTGGATGGCCGCACGTGGTGACGCTCGACCGCTCCGAGCGCCGAGTGCAACAGGGCATCCGTGACGGTCGGGTTCCAGCGCGCGCAAACGATCCCGAGTCGCAAACGGCGGGCATCCAGGCTCCCTTCCCACGCCTTCGGCGGGGCGGGAGTCTCGCGTGCGAGGGCCCGGCGGCTGCTCAAGGATCGACCTCTCTGAAAGAGAGAGGCATTGTAGCGCCGACGCTGTCCCGGCGCCATCGCCGACGCTGGCTCAGCCGAGCACTTGCAGCCGCGGCTCCGGGCCGAAATTGCGCTCGTACCGGTCGATGAACCGCGCGATCGGGTAGGGCGGCGGCTGTGGCCCGACCGCCTCGAGGCCGAACACCGCCGCCACACTCCCCATCCGTCCGGCGACATCCCAGGGAAGTCCGAGCCGCATTCCGCGGATCAGCCCTGCCCGGTACGCGTCGCCGACGCCCGTGGGATCAACCGCCTCCCCGTCGACCCGGGCAGCGGGAATCGCGAGGTGCCTCGCGGGGTCGCCCTCCCGCACGCAGATCGTCGATCCCTGCGCTCCGTGTGTCTCCACCAGGACGGGCACCATTGCTTCCAGCCCCTCCCTCGAGACGCCGGTCTTCTGCGACACGATGCCGAGCTCGTAATCGTTGACGATCAGCATCCCTGCGCCGCGGATTCCCTCGAGCAGGGCCTCGCCCGAGAGCCGCGCTACCTGCTGGCTCGGGTCGTAAAGGAACGGGATCGCCAGGCGCCGGCATTCCTCCGTATAGCGTTCCATCGCGGCCGGGTCGTTCGGGGACACGATCACCAGAGACGACGCCCCGTCGCCGGCGCCGGCAATCGAGAGCTCGCGGGCCCGGGCCATCGCGCCGGTGTAGAAAGAAGCGATCTGATTCTGATCGCGATCGGTCGAGACGAAGAAGGACGCGGTGAAGACATCGGTGTGGAGAATCAGGCCCGAAACGTCCACGCCCGCCTCCTCCAGATCTCGCCGGTAGGCCGCCGCGTCATGCCCCGCCGATGCGAGCAGCAGCGGCCGCTCGCCGAGCAGCGCGAGCCCATAGGCGATGTTGGGTCCGCACCCGCCAGGCACGCGGCGCATTTCGTCCACGAGGAAGGAGACGGAAAGCCTCTGCAGACGATCCGGGATCAGGTGCTCGACGAAGTGGCCGGGGAAGCGCATGAGGTAGTCGAAAGCCACCGACCCGGTGACGATCACCCGGCCCGAGGAGTTCACAGATACCTCCCCACGATCGGCTCGAGGCGCCGGCGCGCCTCCCGGGAGATGGCGTCGCGATCCGTCAGCACGGCGTCTCGCATGGCATCCCGACAGCGGCAGTCACGCTCCGGATTCATTCTCCCGACCGCCTCGCGCAGGGCGCGCCGCGCGGCGGCCGCGTTTTCCCGAAGGATCGCGAGGATCGTTTCGACCGTCACCGGCTCCGTCGCATCCCGCCAGGCGTCGTAGTCCGTGACGAGCCCGAGCGAGGCGTAGCAGATTTCGGCCTCCCGCGCGAGCTTCGCCTCCGTCAGATTCGTCATGCCGATCACGTCCGCTCCCCAGGAGCGATACAGCAGGGACTCCGCGCGCGTCGAGAAGGCGGGTCCCTCCATGCACAGGTAGGTTCCGCCCAGTCTCACCGCCAGACCGCTCGCGCGCGCCGCGGCATCGAGGGCCCCCGCCGCCGTCGGACAGACCGGGTGGGCGAAGCTCACGTGCCCCACCACTCCGTCTCCGAAGAACGTGTCCACCCTCTTGCGGGTCCGGTCGATGAACTGATCCGGGATCACGGCCTGGCGCGGCGCGTGCTCCTCTTTCAGGCTTCCCACGGCCGAGGCCGAGAGGAGCGCGTCGCAGCCCAGCATCTTGAAGCCGCAGACGTTGGCGCGGTAATTGATCTCGGACGGAGTGAGTCGATGCCCCTGACCGTGGCGTGACAGGAATGCCACCGGCACACCGTCCACCCTTCCGGTGACATAGGGGCCGGAGGGCTTGCCGAAGGGAGTATCGAGGACTTGCTCCCGAGGGTCCTCGAGGCCCGAGAGATCGTAGACGCCGCTGCCTCCGAGCAATCCAATTCGGCGCCGCTCCGTCAAACGGGGACCTCATGGACCGTCTGGCGGTGAGCCTCGATGGCCTCGAGCACTCGATCGGCCAGCGCGAGCGCCTGCCGGCCCGCCGTGCCCGGTACCCGGGGCTCCGACCGGTCGCGGACGCACCGAACGAAGTCCTCGAGCTCGTGTCGCAGCGGCTCCCCATTCCCGACCGGCAACGCCACGGGGACGACCCTCGGCGTGCCACCTTCCCGGGACAATTGATAGGCGGCGGCCGAGCACGCCAGCATGTCGATCGACACGTAGAGCGACGGCGCGAAGACGCGGAATCGCCGGATCTTCTCCGGCGAGACCCGAGACGCGGTGAGGCTCGCGACGCATCCCCCCTCGAACGCGATACGGGCGCTCGCGATGTCCAACCGTGGCGTCAGGACCGGCAGTCCGGCGGCCCGGATCTCCGTCACCGGTCGGCCGACGAGCTCGCCGACGATCTGAAGGTCGTGGATCATGAGGTCACGCACGACATCGACATCGAGGCTGCGGCCGGTGAATGCCCCAAGGCGATGCACCTCGACGAAGCGCGGGTCGGACAGATGCCGGAAGGCCGCGTCGACCGCGGGGTTGTAGCGCTCGACGTGGCCCACGGCGATCACGCATCCGCGCGACCGGGAAATCGCCAGCAGCTCGTCGGCTTCTCCCAGAGTGACCGTCATCGGCTTTTCGATCAGAACGTCTTGCCCCCGTCCGAGCAGGAAACGAGCGATCTCGGCGTGACTGACCGTCGGCGTCGCCACGACGACGGCATCCGCACGTTTCGACACCGAGTCGAGATCGGGCAGGACCTCGACCCCGAACTCGCGCGCCACTTCCTCGGCCCGACCCGGGTGGTGATCGTGGACGCCGACCACACGCACCCCGGGCAGCGCCGAAGCGACCCGAACGTGCTCGCGACCCACGTGGCCGACCCCCACGACCGCGATCCGAGTCGGGCGGTCCGGGGCCGCCGAGGCGCGACTTCCGGAGCTCACTTGTGGAAACCCCGCTGGCTGGCTCGGATGAACGCCACCAGGTTCGCGACGTCGGGTTGTCCGGGAAGCTCCTCTCCGATTCGCTCCAGGGCCTGGCTGGTATTGAGCCTGGACCGAACGAGCAGGCGGTACGCCCTCTCGAGGGCCTGCACGCGCTCGGCCGAGAATCCTCGGCGTGTCAATCCGACGGTGTTGATTCCATAGGTCCTCGCGTCCCGTCCGTCCGTCTTGCAGAACGGCAGCACGTCTTGCCGGATCACCGTAAAGGCTCCGACATAGGCATGGCTCCCGATTCGAATGAACTGGTGGCACCCGACGTAGGCTCCGAGGAAGGCCCAATCCTCGACTTCGATGTGGCCGGCCAACCCCGCGTAGTTGGCGAGGATGGCATGAGAGCCAATACGGCAGTCATGCGCCACGTGACTGTAAGCCATGAAGAGGTTTTCGTCCCCGACGACGGTCTCGCCGCTTCCTCCGGAAGTACCGCGGTGAATCGTGCAGAACTCGCGAAAAATGTTCCGGTGGCCGACGACCAGCCGGCTCGCCTCGCCGCGGTACTTCAGGTCTTGCGGGTCGAACCCGACCACGGCGAAGGGAAAGATCCTGTTCTCCTCTCCAATCGTGGCGGGGCCCTGAATCTGCGCGTGAGCACCCACTGAGGTGCCACGACCCAAACACACCTCGGGTCCCACGACGGCATACGGTCCGATCGCGACATCGGCATCCAGCTCGGCATCGGGCGAGACGATCGCCGTCGGATGGACTTCGGTCGTCACGGACGATCGATGAGAACGGACATCAGCTCGGCCTCGGCGCACAGAGCGCCGTCCACGAGCGCTCTCGCCCGGCACTTGCACGTGCGCAGCCGCAACGAAACGATCTCCGCCTCCAGGCGCAGCTGGTCCCCGGGAATCACGGGTCGCCGGAACTTCGCACGGTCCACGCCCGCCATGTACAGCAGCTTCTTCGTCGGGTCAGGCACGGTCCCGAGCAAGCCGACCCCGGCCACCTGCGCCATCGCCTCGATGATGAGAACGCCGGGCATCACGGGGTTGCCCGGAAAGTGGCCCTGAAAGAACTCCTCGTTGAAGGTGACGTTCTTGATTCCGACCACACGCTTTCCGGCCTCGAGCTCCAGGATCCGATCCACGAGCAAGAAAGGGTAGCGATGAGGCAGAATCCTCAGGATCTCGCCGATTTCGAGCTCCACGCGCCCCCTCCTTTCGTGGTCTTCGCCAGCTTCCGTTCGAGCTCCTCGACCCGCCGCGCCAGCTCCGGGAGGCGCGCAATCCAAGCCGCCCGCTTCAGGAACTCCCGGTGTGGCGCGGCGGGCATGCCCGAGACCACCGCTCCGGGCTCCACCTTCCCTCCCGTCACGATGCCGGACTGTGCCGTGGCTACGGCGCCGTCCCCGATGGTGGCATGGTCCGCCACGCCGGCCTGGCCCGCGAGCGTGACTCGCCGGCCGATCCGAGTCGACCCGGCCACACCCGCTTGCCCGCACAGGAGCGAGTGCTCCCCAATGACGACGTTGTGCCCGACCTGAACCAGGTTGTCGATCTTCGACCCGCGTCCGATGATCGTCTCACCGAGTGTCGCGCGGTCGATGGCCGCATTGGCTCCGATCTCGACGTCGTCCTCGACGCGCACCGTACCGACCTGCGGGATCTTTCGGTGGGCCTCGCCGTCCCAGACATAGCCGAAGCCGTCCGAGCCCACCACCGCTCCCGCGTGAAGGATGCAACGCGCCCCCAGGCGGCATCCCGGGTAGATGACGGCGTTGGCGTGCAGGAATCCGTCCTCTCCGATCTCGGCGTCGGCGCCCACCCGGGCCCCCGGACCGATGACCGTCCGCGCTCCGATCAAGGCACGCGGTCCGATACTGGCGCCCTCGGCCACCGAGACGCCTCCTGCCAGGCGAGCGCTCGGATGCACGTGCGCGCTTCGAGCGATTCCCGGACGGGGCCTCTCGGGCGGGAAACAAGCGGCGAGCCAGACCGCGAGGGCCTGGAGGGGCGCGTCGACGATCACGGCGGGCCGGCCTCCGGCCGCTTCGACCGACGAAGCGAGGATGGCGCCGGCGCGGCTCGTGCGCGCTTGCTCGAGGTACCGCGCGTCGGCCAGGAAGGAGAGGTGCTCCGGACCCGCCTGGTCGAGGCCGCGGACCCCCGACAGGCGGAACCCCGGGTCCCCGTGCACCCGGCCACCGACCGCGCGCGCAACGTCTGCCAGAGTGAAGGATTGCCGGGAACCGCTCACCCGTACCCTCGCCCGGCCCGACCGTGTTCTCTTCGCCGCCTTCACCGGGCGCGATAGTACTAGAGCGCCGGGACGATCCACGGAGGGCCGCCGTCTCCGGTCCGTACCGGGCCGGCAGGCGGTTCCGGAGGCCCGGTCCGGAGGCAGACTATCGGCTGCCCGGCGTTGGCTTCTTGGGCGGAGGCTTGGGCTGCGAGGTCTGCGACGCTGCCGGCGCGGGGGCGCCGCCCGGAACGGCAACCATCGTGTTGAAGCGCTTGAGCACGTCGTCGGTGATGTCCACGCTCTCGTCGGCAAAAACCAGCCCCGACTGGAACTTGTTGAAGACCAGCGTGAAGCCTCGCTCCTTGCCGATTTGGGTGATGACCGGCATCACTCTCTTCTGGAGCTCCTCGAGCTCCTTCTTCTGGGCTTCCTCGAGGGCCCGCTGGGCGTCGTCCTGGAAACGCTTGAAGGCGATCGCCTTCTCTTGGTACTGCTTCTGCAGGGAGTCTTTCTTGTCGTCGGCCAAGGAGGCACCCTGGTCGGCGAGCTTCTGCTCCATCTCTCGCAATTCCTTGGTGAGCTTTTCGCCCTCCTCCTTCTTCTGATCCGCGATCTTCTTGACGCGGGCGAAGGCCTCCTTGCCGAGGGCGGAATCCGTAACCAGGCGGTCGACGTTGATGACGGCAAGCTTCACCGACCCGGACGGTGCCGCCGTCGCCGCGGTCTGTCCCAGCGCGGCGGCCGCCAGCCCAACCCCGGCGACGGAGAGCAGGATGCGCTTCATGATTCTGACTCCTTCTGTCTTGCGCGGTGTCTTGCCGCGGGCAAGAACGGCGAATACTAGCAGAATTCCACGACTGGACAACAGCCCGTGTCCCCGTTCGATTCCCCTGGGGGCGGCGGGTTCGATGAGACAGAGTCCCAGACGGCGCCAAGACCGGACTTGCGGACTCCTCGGCCGCCCGTCCTAGAAGGTCCGGCCGATCGAGAAGAGGAACCCCGACTTCTTCTCCGTCAAGCTCGAAATCGGAAATCCGAACTGGTCGAGAGGTTGCACGATGACGGGATTGAAGAAGTAGATGAAGCGCAGCGGCGCCTGGAAGATCGGCAAGAAAATCCGCGCCTCGGCCCCGACCGAGTACCGAAAAACAGACGGGTTGAAGGACTGCGTGTCGTAGTAGGTGTTGCCCAGGTCGCCAAAGACCAGCAGCTTTCCCGGGCCAATCTGGAGGAACGTGTACTCGAGGTTCAACACGAAGAACTTGTTGCCCCCGAGGATTCGACCGAGGCTGTCGGTGAAGACCTGATTGTTCGACTGCAGTGGCAGAATGGACCCGACCCGGTAACCCCGCAGGCTCTGTTCGCCGCCGAGCTGGAACCGCTCGAAGATCGGAATCGGCTGACCCTGGTATTCCGCCACCCAGCCGACGTCCAAATTGACGGCGATGTACGCGTGGCGCGGAATCCTCACGTTGAAGTAGATCGTGCCTCCCACGAGCGGCTTGATGAAGTAGTCGCTTCCCCCCAGCACTCCGCCCGCCAACTGAACGCTCGCAAAGAGCCGCCGGCCGGCGGTCGGATCGAACGGATCGTTCAGACTGTCGTAGCGGAAGGCGGGCGTAAACGACGACGTGCGTCCGGTCACCGCGGTGAACTTCGTCGGCGGAATCGGCTGTCCCGGGGGGACCGGCGCGCCCGTCACGGGAAAGTTCGCCTGGATGCCTTCGTACTGATAGAGCAGGTTCCACGAGTCGAAGATCCCGATGCCCTTGCCGTAGAACACGCTCGCCCCGCGGCGACTCTGGTCGATGTTCTGGTAGTTCTCGCTCCGGCGATAGATCGAGAAGCCGACCGACTGATTCTTGTCCATGAACCAAGGGACCGTGTACGACACGTCGTAGAAGCTCGAGTACTTCCCGAGCTGCGCCGAGGCCGACAGAATCTCACCGCGGCCCATGAAGTTTCGTGTCTGAAACGAGAACTGACCGAAGAACTTGTCGACCGCCGAGTACCCGGCGCCGAACTGGATCTCGTTGCGCGAGGTCTCCGTTCCCTTCAACGTCAGGTTGACCTTCTTCTGCTCCGGATCGACGGTGAATTCCGGCTCCTCGGCAATCTTGAAATACCCGAGTTGCTGCAGCTTCTGGAGGCTCTTCTTGACCGCCTCCATGTCCATCACCGCTCCCTCGTCCAGCGCAAACTCGCGGCGGATGACCTTGTCCCGGGTGATCGTGTTGCCCTTCACCTCGAATCGGCCGAGGTAGAACTTCTCGCCCTCGAAGAGCTTCACCTCGACGTCCACGCGACGGTTGCCGACCTCCTTGTAGACCGGATCGGCGAACCAATAGATGTAGCCGTTGGACTTGTACATCGTCTCGACGGACGACAGCGCCTCGACGAGGTAGTCCCGGTTGAGAACCGTTCCCGGGGCCAGCTCCCAGAACTTCGAGAGCAGGAGCTTCGGAGGAAAGACCGTGGGTGTCGGCGGCTCCATCGGCTGCCCCGATTGGTCGACGCGAACAATCCGGATTTCGTTGACGAAGTATTGGTCGCCCTCGACGAGGGGAATCGTGATTCGCACGGCCCTCTTGATCTTCTCGGGCTTGGCCTTCGGATTCGTGATGTAGATGTCGAGGGTCGCGTCCTTGACGACGACGTCCTTGTAGCCCTTGGAGTGGTAGAGGCCCTTGATGCTCTCGACGTCCGCCTCGTAGTTGGCCTGGCTATAAGTGGTGTTGTCCGAGAACACGCGCCAGAAGGTGGCGACCTTCGTCTTGCTCATCTCGTTGCGCAGGCGCCAAGCGGGAAACACCGTGTTCCCGGTGAACTGGATCGACGCGATCTTGATCTTGTCGCCCTCGTCGATCGTGAAGACGACCTTCTTCTCGGTCTTGGAGACGTCCTCGACGTGAAATTCCACGCTGACACTGCGGAACCCCTGCTCGAGGTAGTAGTCCGCGATCACGGATCGGACGCGCGCGATCTCGCGCAGCGACAAGGGCGAACCCGGGCGAATCTCGATCTTCTGTTCCTTCAGGCGGTCCTTGATCTGCGACGTCGTGACCTTCTTGTTCCCGACGAACTCGACGATCGTGATCGTCGGGCGCTCCTCCACGGTGACGACGAGCGTGACGCCCTGGGCCTCGTGCTCGGCCTCGATGGTCACGTTGTCGAGAAGCCCGACGTCCCACAGCGTGCGGAATCGGGCCCGAATCGCCTCGGGGTCGTAGGGGTCGCCGACCTTGATCCCCAGGTAGTGGGCGACGGTGTCGGGCGAAACCGTCTGGTATCCAACCACGCGGATTCCGACGATCTTTTCTCCCGTGAGATTTCCGGGGCTCGAGACGAGGCCCGCCGCCGGCGTCGGGACCGGCCCGGGCGGTGGGGAGGGGTTCTGGGCCTCGGCCACGGCCAGGGAAAGGAGGCCGGCCACGAGACCGCCGGCCAGGGCTGAGGAGAACCTCAACCCTCGTTCCTCCGGCCGCTGCACCTTGCGGAAAGAGTCGCTTGGGCGCTTCTCCTCATGATGCTCTGGTTCGAACGAACTCGTAGCCTAGCTTCTTCCCCCGGAACAATGAAAGGGCCTCGAGAGCTGGTCCGGAAGCGATTGCGACGCCTACCGCTCGACGCCGGCAGACGAAACCTCGCTCGCTGTCGGCGCCGGGACCCCGCCCTCCCGCGCCCTACGCCGCCAGCTCGGGAGACGGGTTGAGCGCAGGGACCTCAGAGCCCCTGGCCAATCGTCACACTTTCCCGGGCCAGAACCGTCAAGCCGTTCGGGCCGACCCGAACCTCGATCGCCTCGGGGCGCTCTTCGCGCGCCTGAATGAGAAGCTCGGAGACGGGGTCCTCGATGTGCTTCTGGATCGCTCGCCGCAGGGGGCGCGCACCCATGTTGGGGTCGTCCCCGCTCTGCTCGAGCAGCCAGTCGACGGCCGCCTCGTCCACGTCGAGGACGGCGCCCTTAGGCCCGAGCGTCGCGTTGACGTCGTCGATCAGAAGCCGGCAGATCTTGGCCAACTCCGGCCGCCCCAGGGGATGGAAGACGATGATGTCGTCGATCCGATTGATGAATTCGGGCGAGAAATCCTTGCGGAGTTCTTTGAGAACAAGATCCTCGATCTCCTGCGTGTCCTGAACCTGCCGCGCGGTGCCGAAACCCAGTCGACTCCGGCTGACCAGGTGCTTGGTCCCGATGTTGGAAGTCATGATGATCAAGGTGTTCTTGAAATCCACGAGGTTTCCATAGGAGTCCGTCAGGATTCCGTCCTCCAGGATCTGCAGGAGCAGGTTCGCGATGTCCGGGTGCGCCTTCTCGATTTCGTCGAACAGAATGACGCTGTACGGATTGCGCCGGATCCGTTCGGTCAGCTGCCCGCCGTCCTCGTGCCCCACGTAGCCCGGGGGCGACCCGATCAGCTTGGAGACGGCATGCTTCTCCATGTACTCGGACATGTCGAACCGCACGAGCGCCCGCTGGTTCTCGAAGAGGAACTCCGCGAGTCGCCGCGCGACCTCCGTCTTTCCGACCCCCGAGGGCCCCAGAAAGATGAAGGATCCCATGGGCCGATTCGGGTTGTTCACTCCCAGCCGGGATCGCCGAATCGCCTTGGACACGCCCACGATGGCCGCTTCTTGCCCGACGATTCGGCGCCGAAGGGCGTCCTCCATGTGGAGGAGCTTCTCGGCTTCCTCCATCTCGAGCGAGGCGACGGGGATGCCGGTCCAGGAGGAGATGATCTCCTCGATGTCTCGCCGCGTGACCTCCTGAGTCGCGTCGCTGCGCTCCGCCGTCTGCGCCTTGGCGCGCTCGATTTCCTCCTTGAGCTCGATTTCCCGCTCCCGCAGGAATACGGCCTTCTCGAAATCCTTGTCCGAGATGGCCTTCTTCATCTCCTTGACGATCTGCCTCGTCTCGAGCTCGAGCTTTCTCAGGTTCTGCGTGTCGGCCACGCGCTTCAGCTTCACCTTCGCGCCCGCCTCGTCCAGGATGTCGATCGCCTTGTCCGGGAAGAAGCGGTCCGTGATGTAGCGGTTGGATTGATACACCGCGGTCTTGATCGCCTCCGGCGAGTACCGCACCTTGTGAAACTGCTCGTACCGGTCCTTGACGCCCTCGAGGATCTCGAAGGTCTCGCTCTCGGAGGGGGCGGTCACGTTGATCGCCTGGAAGCGGCGCAGCAAGCTGCGGTCCTTTTCGATGTACTTGCGGTACTCCTTCAGCGTCGTCGCTCCGATGCAGGACACCTCGCCTCGCGAGAGCGCCGGCTTCAAGATGTTGGCCGCATCGAGCGAGCCCTCGGCCGAGCCCGCGCCGATCAAGGAATGGATCTCGTCGATGAAGATGATCAGGTCCGGGTTTTCGCGCAACTCGCGGATGATCCCCTTGAGGCGCTCCTCGAACTGGCCGCGGTACTTCGTGCCCGCCACGATCAGCGACAGATCGAGGGCGAGGATTTTCTTCTGGGCCAGGAACATCGGCACGGCCCCCTCGACGATGCGGGTCGCCAGTCCTTCCACGATCGCGGTCTTCCCGACACCGGGCTCGCCGAGCAGGATCGGGTTGTTCTTCGTCCGCCGCGACAGGATCTGGATGATCCGTTCGACCTCCTTCTCGCGCCCGATCAACGGATCGAACGTCCCGGCGGCCGCCAGCTGCGTGAGATCGCGGCTGTACTCGGACAGAAACGGGAGCTCCTTCTTCTGCTTCGAAACCTCGCGCTCCTTGATCAGCGCGATCGTCTCCTCGCGAACGCCGTAGAGGTTGAACCCCCGTCCCGTGAGCAAGCGGCCCGCCACACAGCCGTCGACCCGCAAGAGGCCGATCAGCAGATGCTCGGTCCCGACGTAGGGGTGCATCATCGACTCGGCCTCGTGAGAGGCGTAGGCGAGGATCTTCTTGGACTCCTCCGAGAGCGGGAGCTCGGCCGTCGAGGAGATCCGCTCCACGAAGATTCGGTCCCCTTCGATCTCGCGGCGCACCTCCTCCGGCTTCACGTTGAAGCGGGAGAAGATCTCCTTGATGATGTCCTCCCCCTCGCGGAGGATGCCGAGCAGCAGGTGCTCGGATTCGATCACCTTGGAGCCGAGCTTGGAAGCTTCGTACCGCGCGAAGAAGAGCGCGCGGCGCGCCTTCTCGTTGTATTTCTCAAACATGGCCGGCGGGCAGGAAGGCCAATGCCTCGGGGGTCCCTATCCCCGCTCCACGAAGCTCGATGCGGGCGAGATCCCTTCGCGTGACATCGTAAAAATCTTATCACAGCGCTTCGCCAATTCCGGGTTGTGAGTGACCAAAATCGTGCTCATCCCGCGCTCCCGGTGCAATTGCTCGAGCAGGTCGAACACCCGGGCCGCCGACTCCGCGTCGAGGTTCCCGGTCGGTTCGTCGGCGAGAAGCAGGCCGGGGTTGCGGGCCAGCGCGCGAGCGATGGCCACCCGCTGCTGTTCGCCGCCGGACAGGGCGCGCGCCCCGTGCGCCCCGCGGTCGGCGAGCCCGACGCGCTCGAGGAGCTCCCGTGCGAGCTGCCGCGCCGATGCGGACGAGAGACCCGCGATGCGGTGCGGAAAGGCGACGTTTTCCTCCGCCGTGAACTCGGGCAGGAGATGGTGAAACTGAAAGACGAACCCGATGCGCGCATTTCGAAAGCGGGCCCGCTCGGCCGGCGGCAGATCGGCCAGCGAGACGCCGAAGACCTCGACGCGCCCGGCGTCCGGACGGTCGATTCCGCCCAACAGGTGGAGCAGCGTCGACTTCCCCACTCCGGAGGGACCCATGATGGCCGCGAAGACCCCTACCGGCAGCTCGAAGGAGAGATTGCGGAAAACCGTAATCGGCGCCGCTTCGCCGGCGTACGTCTTCGACAGATTCTCGGCTCGGACGGCCAGCATCCTAGGCGCGGCAGGCATGAGGCGGTGCCGGGAGAAGCCGCCGCTTCATCGCGAGAGACCGACGGCCTCTCCCGGCGCGATGCGCGCGGCGGCGCGGGCGGGGAGGGTCGCCGCCGCGAGGGCGGTGCCGAAGGCGAACACGGCCACCAGAAACACCTCGCGCGGGTGAACGGCGAAGGGAACGTGGCTGAACACGTAGACATCCGGCGGGAGAGGAACCAGCCGGAAACGATCGAGCAACCAGGACGTTCCGACACCCAGAGTCAGGCCGGCGGCAGTCCCAATGGCTCCGATGGCCGTTCCGAGCACGAGATAGATGCCGGCGAGCGACCGGGGGCTTGCGCCCAATGTCGTGAACACACCCAGGTCTCGCTTCTTTTCGACCACGAGCAAGGCGACGTTGGAGAGGATGTTGAGCGCGGCCACCAGGATGACCAGCGCCACGGTTGCGAAGATGACGAGCTTCTCGAGGCGCAGCGCGAAGGAGAGCGAGGCGTTCCTCTCGCGCCACGTCTCCACCCGATAGTCTCTCCCGAGCTGCCGAGCCGCCTCGCTCGCCGCTCGATCGGCGGACGCCGGGTCCCTGAGCCGGGCCTCGTAGGCATGGGCGCCCGACAGCTGGCCGGAGAGAGTCCGGGCAACCGGCTCGGGCACCTCGACCTCCGGTGTCCTCTGGAGGCTGCCGCGGCGGCCGAGATCGGCCACGCGAAGCTGGAGGGAAACCGGCAGCGGCCCGATGGGAGAAAGCCTCACGCGCGAGGAGGTCAGGCGCACGGAGTCTCCCGAGCCCACCCCGATCCGGAATCCTATCGGCGCCGCGATCCGAATCGGCGGTTCTTCCGAATCCGGCACCGGCGGCAGCTCGCCCTCGGCCGCACTGCGATAGCGGACCGGTACGGCGGCGCCCCCGGAGGCGGCCGCGAGCCAGCCCCGCCCTTCCACCACGGGCTCGACGACGAGCACGCCCGGCAGATCCTGCAGAACCCGCCGCACCTTCTCCGGGTCGGACAGGGCCGCGCCGCGTTCGGGAGAAACCGAGAGGTGCGGGCTGCGCTCGGCCATTTGCGCGCGGATGCGGTCCTGGAACCCGGACAAGAGCGAGAGCGAGATGACCAGCGCCGCCACACCCAGGGTCAGCCCCACGATCGAAATCGTCGAGATCAGCGCCACATGCGCCGTCTTGCGCGACGCCGCGAGGTAGCGCAACGCCACGAAAGACTCGAAGCTCATCGGGTACCGGCAGCGGCCGCGCCGATGCGTACCGGCTCGGAGTTCAAGCGCCGTCTCCCGATTCCGGGCCTCGCGGCTTGAGCAGGGGAAACAGGATCACGTCCCGAATCGAATGCCGATCGGTGACCAGCATCGTCAACCGGTCGACGCCCAGCCCTTCCCCGGCGGTCGGCGGCAGGCCGTACTCGAGCGCTCTGACGTAGTCCTCGTCGTAGGGCGCGGCTTCCAGATCCCCCTCGGCACGTTCCTGCGCCTGTCGCTGGAAACGGGCCGCCTGCTCGCGGGGATCGTTTAACTCGGAGAACCCGTTGGCGATCTCCATGCCGCCGGCGTAGAGCTCGAAGCGATCCACCCATTCCGGGTTCGACGGGTCCTGCTTGGAGAGCGGGGAAATCTCCGTCGGAAACTCATGCAGGAACGTCGGCTGGACGAGACCGGCCTCGGCGATGGCCTCGAAAATCTCGGCCAACAACTTTCCCTTCTGTCCGGCAAACCGCTCCGGCTTCTCGACGCCGAAACGGCCGGCCGCGGCCAACAACGCCTGGGCAGACTCGAGATCCCTCTCGGCGAGCGCCCCGCGCGGGTCCTGGCGCGCCGCCTCGAGAATTGCCTGGCGCATGGTGACGCGCCGGTATGGCGGCGTCCAGTCGATCGCCTGCTCCGCCCAGGAGGTCTGCGCCCCGCCGGCCACCTCGCGCACGAGCCCCGAGAGCATCTCCTCGGTGAGCGCCATCAGGTCGGCCGCGCTCGCATAGGCTTGATAGAACTCGAGCATGGTGAATTCCGGGTTCCATCGCCAGCCGACGCCCTCGTTCCGGAAGTTGCGGTTCAGCTCGTACACCCTCGGCATGCCGCCGACGACGAGGCGCTTCAAGAAGAGCTCCGGCGCGACACGGAGATAGAGCTCGAGGTCGAGCGCGTTGTGGTGGGTCACGAAGGGACGCGCGAGAGCGCCTCCCGGTATCGCATGCATCATCGGCGTTTCGACCTCGATGTACTCCCGCTCATCGAGAAAGCGGCGCAGGTAGCGGATGATGGCCGAACGCGTTTCGAACACGGCACGGGACTCCGGGTTGACCGTCAGATCGAGGAACCGCTCACGATAGCGGCGCTCGACATCCTTCAGACCGTGCCACTTTTCCGGAAGCGGCCGGAGGCACTTGGCGAGAAACGCGATCTCCCGCGCCTTGATGGTCAGCTCGCCCGTCCGGGTCTTGAACACATCGCCCGAGGCGCCGATCCAGTCGCCGAGATCCAGCAGACCGTAGAGCTCCCACAACACGTCTCCGACGACGTCTTTCCGGACGTAGACCTGCAACCGCTCCTGGCCATCGGACAGGTCGAGGAAACCCGCCTTTCCCTGGGTGCGGCGGGCGAGGATCCGACCGGCGGTCGCGACGTGGATCGCCTCTCGTTCGAGTTCCGGGCCGGGCCTCCCCCGGTACGCGCGTGAAACCTGCGTGACGGTCGCGGTCAGGGGAAACCGGAAGGGATAGGGGTCGCCCACGATTCGCCGGATCTGCTCCAGGTTGCGCCGGCGATTCTCGATGAGCGTCTGCTCGGGCGGACCCTCCTCGGGGGCCTCTGACTTCACGCCGGGGAGTATACGGGGAAGGTCCTCTCCTCCCCGCGAGCCGCCCTCGGGCGAACGAGCCCGACTACTCTGTCGCCGATGGCCCTTCGCCGGGCCGGTCGACCTCCAGCCACAATGCCGCGCTCGAGGCGCGCAGCCGGTGCCGAGTGCGATTCCACCACCGCGATCGCTCCGAGGCGCGGCCTTCAACGGCCAGCTGCTCGAGCGCCACCTCCATCGGCTCGCATCGCGCCAGAGTCGCGCGGGCGGCCCGCACGAGTTCGGGGGCCCGGGCCGCGCCGGCGCGCCGGAGGGCCTCGGCCTGCTCTTCCGCCCTCACCCGGAGGGCCGCAGACCTCAAGACGATGCGGTCCTCCTCGGTCGGGGGAACCCCAGCCTCGGCCGTGCGCCTCGCCGCGGTAAGCTCCCAGGCCTCGAGCCTCAACGGCTTGACGTCCGCTCCCTTCTGGGAGACCGGCGAAAGAATCCGATCCAGGCAGGGTCTCCAGAAGCTCTCATCCTCGGAGCTCGCGTCGACCTCTTCGACCAATCCCAGCGCTTCGTCGATGTCCTCGGCTTCGAGCCCCGAGATATCGAACTTGTCGAGCACGTCGCCGATGGCGAGCTTCAACTCGATGATGTGATGAGCGCGCAGGTTGCGCTCCACGGCCATCTGGTCGAACCGGACTCTCGACTCTCGGAATCGGCGAAACTCCTGGGGCGGCGCCGCGTCTTCGCCTCCCCGCGTCAGCTCTCGCTCGAGGTCGGCGATGCGGCCCGACGCCTCGTCGAAGCGGCGCTCCTCCCTTTCGTACAGACGGTGGAACACCGATCGAGTCGTCAGGTTGCACCAGGCCGCCGCGGTCAAGATCGCCGGGTCCGCCAGTCCCGCCGCCACCCGACGCTTCATCGTGCGGGCATTGTTCAATAGGCGCTCGGTCAGGAGCTGCTCGAACTCGCGCGCTCGGGTGACGTCGCTCGCCAGCTCGTCGAAGGCCCGGACGATCGCCGACGTCATTCCCGTTTCGACCCGCGGCCAAACCGATCCCGCCGTCACGGACTCGAAGAGCTTTCGAATCGTGCTGCGAGGCCGGGAAGCCGTGGCGTCTGGCTCGGGCCGTCCCGTCGCGGAGACCGTCGCGAGAAAGTCGACCTTGTCGATCACATCCTCGTCGACGTCCGGCTGTCCGAAGTAGAACCGCAGAAGGTAGAAGGCGATCTTTTCGTCTTTCGGCCGGATCTTGTCGAAGAATCGACGAACCAGAGACGGGGAGATCCTCCGATCGGTCTCTCGCAGCTCGGCGGTCACTCGATCGAGGCGCGTCGAAAGCTCCTGGATCTGGCGCGAGACGGCCTCGGGCGCACCAGTCCCGAGTTCGCTGCCGACGGCCTTGACCTCCTCGTATAGCCCGTTGAAATCGGTCGAATACTCGGAGGGTTCCGAGGAGAAGGTCTTGCAAACGCCTCGAAGGAACTGATGAAACGTCCACAGGGCCTTGAACCGCTCCGTCAGCCGGATATAGTCTTCTTGGAGAAGCTGTTGCTCTTCGACGGACATCGCGGCTTTTGTTGCTTTGCCGTCCATTGTAGCGCCGCCGGGACGTTCCGGACCAGGTGGGCAAATGCGCCTCGGGAGGACCCTGATCGATGCCGCGGCCCTTCAGGAGGGGGTCGCTCGGCTGGCGGCGCGGATCGACCGGGATCAGGACGGCCGACCGCTCCTGCTGGTCGGGATCCTGAAGGGCTCGATTTTCTTCCTCTGTGACCTCGCCAAGCGGTTGAAGACGCCCGTCTCCGTGGATTTCCTGCAGGTTTCCTCCTATGGAACCGGAACGAAGTCCTCGGGGAACGTGCAGCTACAGCGAGACCTGACGTTGGACGTCGCCGGCCGGGAGATCCTGATCGTCGAGGACATCGTGGATTCCGGCCGCACGTTGGAGAAGATCGTCGAGATCCTGGGGACGCGTCATCCGAAATCGGTCAAGATCTGCGCGCTCTTGAAGAAGCGGATCGCGGGCAACACGGCCGTTCCGGTCGACTACCTGGGGTTCACGATCGACGACCATTTCGTCGTCGGCTATGGGCTCGATTACGGCGAGAGTTACCGGAACCTCCCGTACATCGCGATTCTCGAAGAAGAGGGCCGCCGCACCTGAGCCGGCCGGAGGGATCGAAGCAGATTTCTTCGCGGAGGACCGCGCGGTGAGCTTCCGACGATAGACTACGGCCGATGCAGTTCATTGCGACCGACGGTGCCCCCAAGGCGATCGGCCCGTACTCGCAGGCGGTTGCCGCCGGCGGCTTCCTGTTCGCCTCGGGTCAGATTCCTCTCGATCCCGCGACCGGCGAGCTCGTCTCGGGCGGCCTTGAGAAGTCCTCGGAGCGGATTTTCGACAACCTCGAGGCCGTGCTCGCGAAGGCGGGCCTGACGTTTGCCGACGTCGTCAAGACGACGGTCTATTTGACGCGGGCCGAGGACTTCTCGGCCATGAACGCCGTCTACACACGGCGATTCGGCGACCACCGGCCAGCCCGCTCGACCGTCATCGTGGCGGCCCTTCCCAAGGGAGCACCCCTCGAGATCGACGTGATCGCCCGGATGACTCCGTAGCCCTCAGGGCCGCAGCGACAGCGCCACCGCCGCCGCGACCGCGCCCGCGAGCAGAATCCGGACGGACCGCCGATGCAGACGGTCGAACCTGTCTCTCCAGGGGTTGCCCGCCTCGGCATCGTCGAAGCTTCCGACCTTCATTCGGAAGTACTTGAGCCGCGGACGAAGGACCATGGCCAGGTAGACGTTGGAGGCCACGGCGAGAAAGATGGCGATTCCCGACCAGACGCCCCGTCTCTCGAGGCCGCCCTGCCCTTCGAGCTCGAAGAAGACGGCCACCACGAGAGCGAGCGAGAGAACGTGCTTGACCGCCTCGAAGCGCCGCAGAATCTCCCCGAAAAGATCACCCGCCTGATCGCGCGAGGCGAGACTGCGGAAGACGACCGGCGCCGTCAGGGCGACGAGCAGGGTTCCTCCGATCCAGAACGCGAGCGAGAAGCGGATAACCTGCTCGGGAAGCGCGGGCACGCGCGACACTCTACCGGCTCGGCACCGGCGTCACCAAAGCGGCGCGTGCGCTAGGATTCCTCGGGTGGATCCGGAGCTTTCGGCCGCTCTCGATGACCTGATCCTGGGCCGCGGCGTGGCCCGGGGGCGCCACAGCCTGCGCCACAAGGACCGCCCCGTGCGCGCGGAATTCGAAGAGCGGCTGCGGGCCGACGGCTTCCGCCCGATGACCGTCCGCGAGGCCGAAATCGAGGCGGGAGAGCGCATCCCTGCCTTCTACGTCCACGGCGACACGGCGGACTTCGGCTACATCCGCTGGGAGATCTTCACGCCCCGGAGCCGCCGCAAGTTGTTCCAGTCCGAGTATCGCCGGCCGGACAACCAGGAGTGGGCCGTCCAGCTGCCTCTCGCCTCGCGAGAGCGTATCTGGGCGTGCCCGGCGCTCAAGGAAACTCACGATGCCGAGACATCGGTGGCGGTCAATCCGTGAGCGGCGGACCTCTGATCGAGATCTTTCCGGTCGGGCCTCTTCAGTGCAACTGTTCCGTGCTCGTGGACGAAGCCACTCGGGAGGCCGTCGTCATCGACCCCGGCGACGAGCCCGAGCGCGTTCTCGAAGTCCTGGAGGCGGCGAAGGTGCGGCCGGTGGCGCTTCTGCACACGCACGCGCACTTCGATCACGTTGGCGCAACCCGGTCGATCGCGGAAGCAACCGGGGCGCCCGTTCGCCTGCACCCGGCCGACCGGCCGCTCTACGAAAGGCTGCCGCAGCAGGCGGCTTTCTTCGGTCTCTCGTTGGCGCCTCCCCGGGCGCTCGACGCACCGCTCAGCGACGGGGAGGTCATCCCCTTCGGTCGCTTCGCGCTTCGCGCGATCCACACGCCGGGTCACACGCCGGGTTCGACCTGCTTCGAGCTTCAAGGGGACACTCCCCTGCTCTTCTCCGGCGACACGCTCTTTCGGCGCTCGATCGGTCGGACGGACCTGTGGGGAGGCGACACCGACGCGATCCTCACTTCCATCCGGCAGAAGCTCTTCCGGCTGCCCGGCGACCTCCCCGTCGTCTGCGGACACGGCCCCGGAACGACGATCGACGAAGAGAAGCGCTCCAATCCCTTCGCCGCCCTGTGACGGCCGGGCTCCTGCTAAAATCCTGCGTTCGATGAGACTGTCGCTCACCGAAAAATCGACGCTCGTCTCCGCGTTTTGGAAGGACGCTCCACCGCTGTGCCCCCGGCACGACATCCCGATGCGCAGCTTCTTCGTCGAGCGCGTCTACAAGCCGCAGATCGTCATGGTGTGCCCGAAGGGAGAGATGCTCCGCTTCGACCAGAAGCCCAAGCAGATCGCGTTCTCTCGGCCGCACGTGAAGACCATGGTTCTCGACGCGCAGGAGCGCGAGGCGCCGGCCTGCCCGCAGGACTTCAATCCGCTGGTCGTCTACCGCTCGCCGGCGAAGTTCCTGCCCGTGGGATGGGACTACACGTTCATTTGCCCCAATTGCCTCTCCTACGGCCAATGGGTGGACACCGGGCGGCCGGAGGAGGAGGTCACGGCGGCCCCCAAACCGAAGAAGGAGGCCCCCGCCTTTCATGACGAGACGATTCCGCTTCCCAAACGCATGGAGATGGCCAAGGACGGCAACCTCACGCTGAAGCTCTACGCGGCCATGGCACAGACCGATTGCACGGCCTGCGGCTACGACTGCGAGGGATACGCCGCCGCTCTGGCCTCGGGCAAGGAGAAGGATCCCAACCTCTGCGTTCCCGGGAAGGAAGAGACGGCCCAGATCGTCAAGGATCTCCTGAAGGGGTCAGGCCTGCCGGCAGCCTCCGGCTGATATCTCCGCGAGTTCCCCGCTTTCCCCGAGCCGGTTGGCCCGGGGCCGGCCGTCACGCCTCTTCCAGAGAGTCGCCGCGCCCGAGCGCGGCTTCGACCGGAGCCGATTTCCGGAAGGGCCGGATCGGCAGAGCGAACGTGAAGCAACTTCCCTTCCCGACGGCGCTCTCGGCCCAGATGGCGCCGCCGTGCAACTCGACGAGTTCGCGCGCGAGCGAGAGGCCGATCCCCATTCCGGGGTGACGCCGGGTCGCCGAGCCGTCCACCTGACGGAAGCGCTCGAAGACGTGAGGCAGCTCGCTCTCGGCGATCCCCTCCCCATCGTCCTCGACGCTGACCAGGTAGCGCTCCGGCTCGCGCTCGACCCGCAAGATGATCCTCCCGTGGCGCCGAGTGAACTTGATCGCGTTGACCAACAGGTTCCAGAGCACCTGCTGGAGCCGCAGCGGGTCGGCTCGGATTGCCGGCATCTCCTCGGGCAACGGCGCCTGGAGCAGGGTCACTCCCCTCGCCTCCGCCATGAGACGCACGGTTTCGACCGTGCGCGCGACGATGTCCTCGAGCGCCACGGATTTCCATTCGAGAGTCAACGTTCCGCGATCCAGTCGCGCGAGGTCGAGCAGATCGTCGATCAAGGCGAGCAGAAGGCGCGAGGATTGCCGAATCTGCCGCAAGCCGCGCTGCAGCGTCTGCGGATCGATCGGATCGTCCTCGAAAAGATCCGTCCAGCCGACGATCGAGGTCAGGGGTGTGCGCAGCTCGTGATTCACATTTTGGAGGAAGTGGTCCTTCAAGCGACTCGCGCGTTGGAGCTCGGTGACGGTACCCGTGAGCGTCCCGTAGAGCCGGGCGTTCTGGATCAGCAGGGAAGAGGCGTCGGCGAACATGACGAGCGCGTCGGCCTCTTCCGAGCCGAATCCGCCCGACCGGTTGATCGCTGCCACGACTCCGAGAGTCTTCTCCTCGGTCTTCAACGGCGCGAAGATGGCGTTGGAGACCGAGTCCAACGGCTGCAACTCGCGGTTGAAGTAGGGGTCTCGTTGAAGATCGTTGGACACATGAATCTCGCCCGTCTTGTAAACCATGCTCGCGATGGAGGGCTGCTCGACCGAGACCGTCAGCCGCCGGGCCAGGTCCTGGGGCACGTTCCATCCCGGCCAGGCGGCCTCCAGACGATTCGTGTCCGGGTCGTGAAAGAAGAACCAGACCCTCTCGGCGCCCGTGAAAGCGGCGATCGCCTCGCAGGCCCGTGCCTGCACCTCCGCCAGGTCGGCGGTCGGGTGGGCGGCTCGGAGCAGCCCGTGAAGCCGATGCAGGGTTTCGACTCGCCGCTCGACCCGCCGCCCCATCCGGTCGATCGCCGCGGCGAGTCTTCCGAGCTCGTCTCGTCCCTCCTGGCCGCCAACCTCGACCTCGCGGCCGCGCCCCATCTCTTCGGCGGCGCGCATCAGGCTCAGGATGGGCGCCGAGATGCGGCGCGAGGCCCAGAGAACGGCGCCGAGGACGACCAGCAGGAGGAGCGTGAACAGGATCGCCGACTCGCGCCGAAGGCTCGAGACCTCGGTGCTGACGGTGGAGTCCGTGCCGACCGCCGCCTCCCCGAGCCGATCCTCCGATAGCCCTTCGAAGAACACCCACCCGGTCGCCTCGACGCGCGCGGACGCCAACCGATACTTCTTTCCGCGAAACTCGTACGGGGCGACCGAGGTCTCTCCCGAAAGGGCGCGGCGCGCCAGATCTTGCCGGCCCCGGTCGGCCGAGTCGCCGAGCGACTCGGAGGGTTCCCCGCGCCAACGGATCAGGTCCGCGGCTCGGGTGGGCATGACAATCGAGTGGCCTCGACCGTCGGTCGCGAACCAATAATCGCCCGGCAAGCCTCCCCTTTCGACGACTTCCGTCGCGTAGCGCCGCGGATCCACATCGAGCGCCACCGCGCCGAACAAGACGCCGTCTGGATCCCGAATGGGAACGAACAACGACACGAGCCGCGACTCCGGCGTCATGGCGGGACCCGCGAAGACGGGCATCCAGACGGCGTGGTCCCCTTCGGGCGGGCGGTGTTGCGGGAAGCGCGCCTGACGATTGAACACGAAGCTCTCGAGCGCCCCACCCGACTGCCGAATTGCCTCGTGCAGATCGATCCACGGCGCAAACCTCAGGGCCCCGGCGGCGGTCCAGAGCGAAACGCTGCGAACCGCGGAGTGCCGGTGGAGCAGCGCCGTCATCAGCGGCTCGAGCGCACGGCTACGAGCCAGGTCCCGGCGAGCGGCCGGATCATTCGAGCGCGGCAGAGCCAGGTAGGCGAGCGTCAGGGCTTCCGGTCGGTCGTTCCAGTAGTGGCCGTGCGAGTCCGCCGGCGGCAGGTCGGCGAGCGGGAGGCTCCCCCCCGGGGCGCTCAAGGCGGCCTCCGCCGATGCCGCGAGCGACCAGGCAGCCTCCTCGGCGGTCCGCGCCCGACGATCGACCGCCTGGGCCCGGGCCTCGGCGTCCTGCTGCAAGCGCATCGTCTCTTGAGCCAGCCGCGTCGACGCGACGCGCGCCTCCGAGGCCTCCTCCACGGCCGCGAGCCCTCGCTCGAGCAGCAAGACCAGTAGAGCTCCGGGTACGGCAAAGGCGAGGAACAACGCGAGCAACAAGCGCGCGGCGAGCCGCCGGCGCGGATCGAGGCGCCGCCACAAACGGGCCAGGAGTGTCATGGCGATTGCCCTCGATTGTAGCGCCGCCGCCGCCCCAAGCGACGCGTCGGGGCCGCGGGCTACTCGTACCGGAGGGCCTCGATCGGATCGAGGCGCGCCGCCTTCTGGGCCGGGTAGAAGCCGAAGAACACGCCGATCGCCGCGGAGAATCCGAACGCGAGCAGAACGGCGGCCGGGGACAAGAGGATCGGCCAATTCGCCTTCCAGGCGAGCAAGCGGGACGCCCCCATCCCGAGCGCGATGCCGATCGCGCCGCCGGCCACCGAAAGCGTCAGCGCTTCGATCAGGAACTGGGTGAGGATGTCGCGTCCCTTGGCCCCGATCGCCATGCGGATGCCGATCTCGCGCGTCCGCTCGGTGACCGACACCAACATGATGTTCATGATTCCGATTCCTCCGACGAGCAGCGAGATCGAGGCTGCCGAGGCGAGCAGCAACGAAAGGGTCTTGGACGTCTGATCGGCAGTCTGTGCGATCTCCTGCTGCGACCGGATCATGAAATCCGAATCCTGCCCGGTCACGAGCCGGTGCCGCTGGCGCAACAGCGCCTCGATCTGCTTCTGGGCCTCCCCCACCGCGTCGCGGGACACGGCCGAGGCCATGAACATGTCGATCTTCGTCGTCTTCTTCAACAGCCGCATCACGGTCGTGTAGGGCGCAATCACGGTATCGTCCTGATCCTGCCCCATCATGTTTCCGCCCTTTGTCTCGAGCACGCCGACGACCCGAAAGGGAAAGTTCTTGATTCTCACCGTCTGACCGACCGGGTCCTGACCCTCGAAGAGCGCGTTAGCCACCGTGGAGCCGATCACGCAGACCTTCGCCGCGGCTCGCACCTCGGACTCGCCGAAGAAGGCGCCCTTGTCCACGTTCCAGGAGCGCACGAACGGCCACTCGACCCCGACTCCTTGGACGCTCGTTCCCCAGTTGAGGTTAGCGGCCACGACCTGAGCTGCCGACCGGGACATGGGTGTCACGTAAGCGACCGCGGGACATTCGGCCGCGACCGCCTCGACGTCGTCTTCGGTGATGGTGGACTGTCCCGTGAAGATGCGCGCTCCCGACTGCGTGGCCACGCCGGGGAAGATCATCAAGAAGTTGCTGCCGAGCGAGGAGATCTGAGCCTGGATCGACGCCTGGGACCCCTGGCCCACGCCGATCATCGCAATGACGCAGGCGACCCCGATGATGATTCCCAGGGCCGTTAGGACCGAGCGCATCTTGTTGCGCCCGATGGCCTTCAGGCCGACCTTCAAAATGGTGAGGAACTTCTGCATGGCGGTCAGGCCTTTGCGACGGGCTCGGCGAGGCGCCGCGCCGTCACCGGCCGATCCTCGACCACGCGGCCGTCACGGAACATCACGACACGCTTCGCGTACTCGGAAATGTCGGTTTCATGCGTGATCAAGAGCACGGTGCGCCCCTCGTCGTTTAACCTCTGAAAGACCGCCATGACCTCATGCGAGGTCTTGGAATCCAGGTTGCCGGTGGGCTCGTCGGCGAGCATCAACTTCGGATCGTTGATGAGAGCGCGTGCGATGGCAACGCGCTGCTGCTGGCCGCCCGAGAGCTGGCTCGGCTGGTGATCTTCGCGCCCCGCCAGGCCGACGATCGCGAGGCAGCGACGCGCCTTTTCCTGCCGCTCGCGGGCCCCGAACCCGTTGGAGGAGTAGATCAGAGGCAGCTCGACATTCTCCAGCGCCGAGGTCCTCGCCAGCAGGTTGAAGGACTGAAAGACGAACCCGATCTTGCCGTTGCGGATCTCGGCGCGCTCGTCGCGGTCGAGGCTCGACACGTCAACGCCATCGAGCTCGTATCTCCCCGACGTCGGTCGGTCGAGGCAACCGACGATGTTCATGAAGGTGCTCTTGCCGGAACCGGACGGTCCCATGACCGCCAGGAACTCGCCGGCGGCAATCGAGAGCGTCACGCCGTCCAAGGCCCGGACCTCCACCTCCCCCATCTGGTAGATCTTGACGAGGTTCTCGATCCGGATGACCTCCAAGCTCAGAACCTCCGAGTGCCCGGGGAGCCGGGACCGCCGGGGCGAGACCCCGGCACCGTCGAGGCGTCGGCTCTTGCCGTGACCAGGCCGACGATGACCGCGTCCCCGGGCTTCAGATCCCCGGAGACGACCTGCGTGAAACGGCCATCGGTGATGCCGGGGCGAATCTCGACCGCCTTCGGTTGGCCGATACCGCCGGCGGAGAGCGTGTAGACGGTCTGGCCGGGCTTGCGCCCTTTGGACCCGGCCGCTCGGCCCATCTGGCTCGCGGCGCCGGGAAGCCCCTTCTCGCCTGCGCTCTGCGCTGCTCGCTCCTCTGTGGAGGCTCCCGCCGCCTCCTTCTCCTCCAGACGAAAACGCAGCGCGGAATTGGGAACTCGGAGCACATCGCGAGCTGTCGCCACATCGATGACGATGTTGGCCGTCATCGTCGGCTTCAAGTCGAGGTCGGGATTGGGAACCCAGATGATGACCGGGTAGGTCACGACGTTTTGATTGACCGTCGCGTTCAGCCGGATCTGCCCGATCGTTCCCCGGAAGACCCGGTCCGGGAACGCATCGACCGTGAAGCGGACGGGCTGTCCCACCTTGCACATGCCAATGTCCGACTCCGAGACATCGGCCGAGACCTGCATCTTCGTGAGGTCCTGGGCGATCTGAAAGATCATCGGTGCCTGAAACGACGCCGCCACGCTCTGACCCACGTCGTACTGCCGGTCCACGACGACGCCGTCGATCGGGGCGACGATCCTGCTGTTCTTCAGGTCCGTCTGGGCTTGCTCGAGACTGGCCTTGGCCTGCGCGACCGCGGCGACCGCCGAATCGTAGTTCGCCTGCGCCTGGTCGAGGTCGGCCTGGGGGGCGAGTTGCTGATCCCAGAGCGCCTTTTGGCGGCGCAGCCCGATCTCGGCGTTGCGCTCATCGACCTTGGCCTTCTCGAGCGCCGCCGCGCTCTGGGAGACCTTGGCCTGGAAGGGGACGGGATCGAGCTCGGCCAGCAAGTCGCCCTTCTTGACCTCCTTATTGAAATCCGCGTGGAGCGCGGTGATGAGACCCGACACGACGCTTCCGACCTTCACGGTGATGACGGCGGAGAGGCTCCCCGTCGCCGTGACAGTTTGGGTCACGTCTCCCTTGTCAACCGGGACGGTGCGGTACTTCGCCGCCGCCTCCTTACCTCGAAATCCCAACACCCAGATGAGGCCGCCGACCAGGAGCGCCGCGACGGCGACGATGGCAGTCTTCTTCATCCCTAATCAAAACCCTTTCCCGCGGCTCTATGTTTCCCAAAACAGGCTGCTGCAGGACCAGAACGAGGCTAAGTGTCCAATCGTTACGAGTGAGCCCCGGAACGAATGCCGCCTCAGAACGAGGTCGAACCTCCCACAATCGTGCCGTCCCATCGCCTCTCCAGTCAGTGACGTCCCCGTTCCCTTTCCTTGGCGGGCAGGATTTCGAGGCAGGTCGTCCACCACCCCGTGCGGATCGTCTCGATGAACTCCTCGGGCAAGCCCTCGCTCGCCATCTCGCTCGCCATGGCCTCGGAGTCGTACTCGACCGGCGCGAACTCGACGGCGACCTCGCGTCCGAAACTCAAGCGCGCGTACCACACGTTGCGGCTCCCGTCGTTGGCGGGCCGCCCGAGGGCGCCGCAGTTGACGACCAGCCGGCCCGAGGGCAGTCTCCGCCTCCAATGGAGGCCCGTGTGTGTGCAGACCAGGACGTCTGCCTCGTAATCAGCGAGGAGCTTCTCGAGAAACGGCACGGGAGAGGTCGACTCCCAGAGAAACTCGTTGATCTTCCGGGGTGAGCCATGAACCAGGAGCACGCGGCGGCCCTGAATCTCGAACCGGCGCGTCTTCGGAAGCGAGCCCATCCAGCGCTTCCACTCGGGCGCGGTCCGCTCCCGGGTGTAGTCGTAGGAAATCTGCGCGAAATGGTTGTCGCGGGGATCGGTGTAACCGCAGTGGCAGTCGGCGGCATCCGTCGAGAGAGACTCCTCGTAGTTGCCCTGGATGGCCTCGACACCGGCCTCGAGGAGGACCGGGAACACGCGATCCGGATGAGGCCCAAAGGCCCCGAAGTCGCCCAGCGCGTAAGTCGCGTCGGCCCCCCATCGGCGCGCGTCCCGGACCGCCGCAGAAAGCGACCGGGAGTTGCTGTAGACCCCCCCGAAGAACGCGAGGCGCGTCTCGGCCGTCACCGGTCGCCTCGGCGGAGTTCGCGCGCTCGATCGTCGGCTCTCAGGTGCGGCACGTGACTCCATTTTCGTGGCAGGTGAAGCAGGAGGGATAGCGCAGCTCGAACGGGCGGAGCGTCTCCGAGAGAGTCTCCCCCATCTTGGCGCCGGACTCCTCGATCAGGATCGGGCAGACGTAGACGCCGCGCGAGGTGACCATCCGGCAAGACGAGCACTGGAGCTTCTCGCTTTCCTCGGGAGTGAGGCGGCGCCCGAGCAGGGTTTCCGCGGCCGCATAACCGCGGCCGCGGTCCACCTCGGCACCGAGGCGAAAGAGCGAAAGGACCTTCAGACGCGGGCGCGCCAGACCGATGTCGCGCATCCATTGCAGAAACCGGAGGCGTCCCGCGATCCCGGCCGCCTCGGGGCAAGCCTCGGTGACCGTCACCACGGGGTTCAAGCCGGCTTGCGCGAGATTGCGGAGGGCTCGCAGGATCTTGTCGAACGTTCCGGCCCCCCGAATCGGATCGTTGACCTCGGGAGTGTAGCCGTCGATCGATATCCGAATGTCGAGCGAGTATTCGCTGCCGTCAGACAGCGCCCGAAGCTCGCGGCACCGCTCCGGAGTCAGCAGGAGCCCGTTGGTGAGCACGGTCGCCGGACCCTGTCGAAGCGTTTCCTCGAGGATTGCATTCATTTCGGGATTGAGAAACGGCTCGCCCCCGGTGAAGTAATACTCGCGTACTCCGAGGGCCGCCGCTTCCCGCAGGCGCGCGCGCACATCCTCGAGAGACAACATTCCATGGCTGTGATTGGTCGGAGAACAGGAAATGAAGCAGTGCGTGCACTTCAGGTTGCAAACGGTCCCCGCCACCTGAAGCCAAAGCGTATCGAGCGACACCGCCGGCACCCAGGGAAAACCGCCTGGCGAAAGCGGCTCCGGCGTCACGGAAATGCCCGGCTCCACCCTGACTCCTCCTCCACGAGAAACCGATCGCGAACCGACCCGAGACAGCGGCAGGCCGATCAGGCCGCCGCGGCCGGACGAAGACCGGAAGGGCTCAAGGCCGCGACTCCGAGCTCCCGGCGGGACCCGAAGGATCGTGCCGGCTCTCCTCCCGGGCGGGGTCGCGAGCCATCGGCTCGATCTTATGCCGGACAGGGCTCCCGATTCCCTCTAAAGCCCGTGTCGGCAGAACGGCGGAACGTCTCCACTAACGCAAAAAAGAGGGCCCGAGCCCCCTTTTCGCTACCGGCCTTCGCTTTCCCCGTTAGATGTTCCGGTCGATGAACCTCACAAACTCGCTGCGCGGGGCCGCTCCGAGCATTCGGTCGGCAACCTGGCCTCCCTTGAACAGGATGAACGTCGGAATCGAGGTCACTTGATACTTGATCGCCACCTCCGAGCACTCGTCCACGTTGATTTTGGCGACCTTGAGCTTGCCCTCGTAGTGATTGGCCAGGTCCTCGACGATGGGCGACACAGACCGGCAGGGTCCGCACCAGGGCGCCCAGAAGTCGACCAGAACGGGCTTGTCGCTCTTCAGGATGTCCCCCTCGAAGCTCGCGTCGGAGACCGCCTGAATGTTGTCATTCGGCATTCGGTTCATTCCTCCAGACTCAAAATATGCCGCTTTCCGGCCGGCGGATTCTAGCAGGCCGGCAGGCCGCCCCCCCCAGAGCCCTACCGGATGTGTGCGTGGACGCGGCCGCGAACGTGGGCGATCCCTTCCCGCAGGAACCAGGGAACCATCAGCAACGAGAGGGCCGGATCGACCCACCCCGGGGCGCCGAGCAGACCGCCGATCATCGCCAGCATCGTCAGCCCCGAGTCGATCGAGCAGGCGATCGACTCCTTGGCCTCGGCCGCCAGACCCTTGCTGCCCAGACGCCGGCTCGTCTTCCACTTGAGGTACCCCACGAAGGGCATTCCGAACGTCGCGAAGACGGTCAGGAGAAGCCCCAGCACGCTCTTGCCGGGCCGGGTTCCCGCGGACAGCTCGTAGATTCCGCGAGCGGACGTGTAGAGGGCCAGCAAAAGAAAGGAAACGCCGATCCAGCGCGCGAGGATGGTGTCGCGCCGCGCATGGTCCTCCTCTTCGTCCGCGAGGTGCCCGAGGTGACGGACGGCCAGGAAGGCCGCTCCCCCTTCAATGACGCTCTCGAGGCCGAACGCGAGCAGCGCGAGGCTGCCTGTGCGAATCGCCTCGAAGAGCGCAAGCCCCCCTTCGCCGAAGACATGCAGAAACGTGAGACCGAGCAGCCAGTACATCCGCCGGTGTGCGGCGGCTTCCCGATCGGGCGGGGGTTGGGCGGGGGCCTTCGGTCTGGGATTGGCCACGAGGCGGCATTGTAAGCACCGTTCACGGCAAACGCCTCGGCAGGCGGAATAGAATGCGCCGCGCATGCCTTTGGGAACACGATTGTTGCACCGCACGGGGTCAGCGCTTTCCCTGGTGCTTCGCCCCGAGTCAGTCTTCAGAACAGGGGCTTACCCGACAGTTCCTAGTTGTACCCCCGCCCTCGCCGCCAGCGCTCGCCGCCGCTACCTGGTCTCGCCGGCCGACAACGCCAGCAAGGAGTACGAGGCCGCGGCAGTTCCCGTGGGGCTAGCCACGACGAGTTGGGCCACGCCCGCGATCGGTCTGGACCCTATCTCCTCCCCGCCGTGTCCCGAGCTCTCGGGCAGCCCTTCCGCTCAAAGCTCGTAACGATCTTGAGAGGCATGACCGATGCCCGCTCGGGTGCCCGTCCGTAAAACCCAAAACCATTGGAGGAGAATTGAAGGCCCGATTTCGATTTTTCATCGTCGCCTCTTGGCTTCTCGCTGCGGCCGCGGGATTGGCACAAGAAGCACCGTCACCGACGCCGACGCCCGAGCCGGCGCCTCAGACGGCTCCGCCGCCCGAGCCCACGCCCCCTCCCCCGACGCCGGCCCCGGCGCCCGCTCCGGTCGTCAACCCTACTTTCTTCAATCCCGCGATCGCGGTCATCGGAAACTTTCTCGCTTCCGTCGGAAACAACCCGGTCCAGCCGAGCCCGGCGTTCCAGGTCGAGGAATCCGAGATCTCCTTCCAGGCGGTCGTCGATCCCTACGCGCGCGCGGACCTCTTCCTCTCCTTCACCAACGAAGGCGTCGAGGTCGAGGAAGGCTACGTCACGTTCCTGACGCTGCCGTGGGCAATGCAGGCCAAGGCCGGGAAGTTCCTCGTCCAGGTCGGGAAAGTGAACACCCTGCACCTGCACGTGCTGCCCTGGGTAGACGAGCCGCTGCCCCTGACCGACATCCTTCTCCAGTCGCAGTTTGAGACGTGGGGGGCCGAGGGCATCTCGGTCTCGAAGCTGATTCCGCTTCCCGGTGACACGTTTTCGGAGGCCTACTTCCAGGTCTTGAACGGCACGTCGGGGGGCGGGCTCTTCATCGCGCCCGCCAAGGGCGACCTGACCTACGACGGGCAGTATCGCGTCTTCCGCGAGTTCGGCGATGACAACAATCTCGAGGCTTCCTTCAGCTACGCATACGGCCACAACGGCACGTCGCCCACCAACACGACGAGCCTGCAAAACGCCACGCTCGTCTACCGCTGGAAGCCGCTCCAGGGAACGCCGTATCGCTCGTTCATCCTGCGCAGCGAGTACTTCTGGAGCCAGCGTGAGCAGCCCGACGGCGTTCAGAAGGCTCAGGGCTTCTATGTGGGAGCCGACTACCAGCTCGCTCGTCGCTGGTTCACCGGCGCGCGTTACGAGTTCTCCGACCGCGCCACGGACGCGACGAAGAGGGACAAAGGGTACGCCGCGACGCTGACGTTCTACCCGAGCGAGTTCTCGGTGCTGCGAGGGGAGTTTCGGCAGCGCGTGTATGCCGGGGGTATCAAGGCCAACGAGGGTTTCCTGCAGATCCAGTTCGCCATCGGCGCCCACGGGGCGCATCCCTTCTAGAAAGGTCACAACAACATGAAGAGAGTCTTTCTGCTTCTCGGAGCCCTGCTCGCGGCGACGCCCTCGTTCGCGGCCGTGAAAGTCGTCACGAGTCTTCAGGACTTCGCCTCGCTCGCCGACGCCGTTGGGGGAAGGCGCGTCGAGACCTTCGCGCTCGCCAAGGGATACCAGGATCCGCATTTCGTCGAGCCGAAGCCCTCCTTCGTGCTCAAGCTCTCGCGCGCGGACCTCCTGATCGTGGCGGGGCTCGAGCTCGAGATCGGATACCTCCCGCCCTTGGTCGACCAGAGCCGCAACGACAAGATCCGGCCCGGAGCGCCCGGATATCTCGACGCCTCCGCGGGCTGCGACATCCTCGAACGGCCGACCGGTGTCGTGACCCGCGCGATGGGAGACGTGCATCCCTTCGGGAATCCCCACTATTGGCTCGACCCCGACAATGGCCGCGTCATCGCCCGGGCGATCGCGGCGAAACTCTCCCAGCTCGATCCGGCGGGCGCCGCCGATTATCAAGCCAACCTCGCGACCTTCGAAGCGAAGCTGGCCGAAAGCGAAAAACGCTGGGACGCCGCGATGGCCCCGTACGCGGGAACGGAGGTTGTGACCTACCACAACTCCTGGCCCAACTTCCTCAAGCACTTCAAGCTCGTGGCCGCCGGCTACATCGAGCCGAAGCCCGGTATTCCGCCCTCGCCCTCTCACACGCTCGAGATCATCAACCTGATTCAGAACAAGAAGATCCCGGTCATCCTTATGGAACCCTACTTCGACAAGAAGACGCCCGATTCGATCGCCTCGAAGACCGGCGCTGTCGTTCTGACGTTCTACCCGTCGGTCGGAGGCATTCCCGCGATCAAGGACTACTTTTCCCTCTTCGACGTCGACATCGAAACCTTCGTCAATGCGATGAAAGGGACGAAATGACCGTCGTCCAGGTTCTGCTCCCGGCGTTTGTCGCGAGCCTCATCCTCACGGGCATCCACGCCTACCTCGGCGTCCACGTGGTCGAGCGCGGGGTCATCTTCGTCGACCTGTCGCTCGCCCAGATCGCGGCGCTCGGAACCACGGTGGCCTATCTCGCCGGTTTCGACCTCCACTCACGGACCGCGTACCTCTTCTCGCTCGGCTTCACCTTCGTCGGGGCGGCCATCTTCGCGATCTCCCGCACCCACCGGAAGACCCGAATTCCCCAGGAGGCGATCATCGGAATCGTCTACGCCGTTTCGGCGGCCGTCGCCATCCTCGTCATGTCGAAGGCGACGCAGGAGACCGAGCACCTGAAGGAGATGCTCGTCGGCAACATCCTCTCGGTTTCGTGGAGAGAGCTGGGCGTTACCGCCGTGCTCTACTCCCTTGTGGGCCTCTTTCACTTCGTCCTCCGCGAGCGCTTCCTCCTCATGTCGATGAACGAAGCCGAGGCGGAGCGCCGGGGCTGGAACCTGCGCTTCTGGGACTTCCTCTTTTACGTCTCTTTTGGCTTCGTCGTGACCTCATCGGTCGCGATCGCGGGCGTGCTCCTCGTCTTCTGCTTCCTGATCGTTCCCTCCGTCGCGGCCATGCTCTTCACCGAGCGGCTGGGGCTGCGCCTCGCGATTGGCTGGACGATGGGGGCCGCGGTATCGGCAGGAGGTGTCGCCCTCTCGTTCTTGTTGGACCTTCCGACGGGAGCCACGATCGTGGCCACCTTCGGTGCTGTACTTCTTCTACTGGCGGCCTATCGGGCCCTGTTCCGGCGCCCGGCTTCGGCCTGAGAACTCGGTACCTTTTGACTCCTCCCGGCCCATCCCGTACTCTGAGACCCGAAATGGCGAATCGACCGCTCTTTCAGCGCTGCGCGGCCTTGGCTCTGCTCGCGGTCCTGGCGGGCGCCGGCTCACTCCCGCACCGCCACTCTGCCCTGACAGACGAGTCGGATGCCGAGAACGGATCCGAGAGTGTCCAGACCAGGCACAACCCCCAATCGCATAGCTCGCACTGGCACTCCGTCCTGAGAACGATCCAGGAGGAGCCGTGCTGGGCTTGCCACTGGGGCCGATTCCTCGGCCTTGCCGCGACAGCCGCCCCGTCGCGGCCCTTCCTGCCGACAAGCGTTCTCTCGCTCCTGCCGCCCCGATCCGCCGCCTCGGTCGCCCGCTTTACCCGGCTTTCCCGCGCTCCACCGATCCTCCTCTGAGTCTCGACGAAAACGACAGCGAAATCGCCTCCCTCGGGGGGCAGCCGGCCCATTTCGGCCGGCCATTCGAGACATTCGAGGAGAGAGATCACCATGGGAAAGACCCCGCTCAGATCGTTCCTCTTCCGTCTTCTGCTCTCTTGCTTGGCGCTCGGCCTGCCGGTCGCAGCGGCGAACGGTGCCGGGACGGCCGGCTCGATCCGAGGCACCGTCAAGGGACCGGACGGAAAGCCTCTGGCCGCCGTGCTCGTGCAACTCCGCAACGACATCTCCGGATTCAAGGCGGACACGACGACCGGCCGCGAGGGAAATTTCCAGTTTTTCGGGATCCCGTTCAACCCCTACGAGCTGCATGTCGAGGTCCAGGGCTTCAAGCCGGTTCACCGGAGCCTCGACGTCCGAACCTCCATTCCCCAGGAAGTCGAGGTCACCCTCGAATTGGCGGCCGTCCAGGAGTCCGTCAGCGTCATGAGCGAGCCCACGGCCGCCCAGCTCGAGACGGACGTCACCACTTCGCACGTCGACATCGACAAGTCGTTCATTCAGCGTGTGCCCGCCGCCATCCCGATGCGGGCGATGGAGGAGATCGTGACGTCGACCCCCGGCTTCGCCCTGGACGAGAACGGCCGCTACCACTTTCAGGGCGCGCACAGCCAGAGCGAGTATGTGATCGACGGTCAGACCATCGCGGACCAGACCGGAGTGACGTTCTCGAACTCGATCGATCCGGGGATCGCCCAGTCGCTCGAGATCATCTACGGCAACGTCCCGGCCGAGTTCGGCGAAAAGGTCGGCGCCGTCGTCAACATGACGACCAAGTCCGGCCTCGGTGCCCCCTTCAAGGGCACCGTCATCGGCACCTACGGAACCTTCGATACCTATCAAGGAGGCTTCTCGGCGGGCGGCGGAACGGACCGATTCGGCGTCTTCGCTTCCTTCAACGCCGCCGGATCCGATCACTTCGCGGACGCGCCGAACCCGGATTACCTGCACGACAGCGGCGACACGCAGAGGGGGTTTCTCCGGCTCGACTCGGCCTCCCCCGGCTTCTCCAATGCCTTTCGCCTTTCGGCCCTGCTCGGCCGCACCGACCGCGAAGTTCCCAACCGATACACCCAGGAGGCTTCCGGCCAGGCGCAGTCGGTCCAGACCTACGATCAGAACTACAACTTCGGCTGGCAAAACGTGCTGTCGGCATCGACCGTCATCGACGTGACGGCTTTCGCACGGCTGGCGAGGTTCACGCTGTACCCCTCGGCCGGAGACACGCCGATCACCGCCTATTCGGACCGGTCGCTGAACAACTTTGGAATCACGCCCGTTTTCACGTGGACGGCGGGGATTCACGAGATCAAGGCGGGCGGCGTCTTCAAGGCCTATCCCATCCAAGAGAACTTTCGATTCGGAATCACGGATCCGACCTTCAACGATCCCTCCTCACCCGACTACAACCCGAACATCGCACCGTACGATCTGACGAGAGGCGGAACGGAGTTCGCCTTCGCCGATACGAGTACCGACAAGTACTACGCCGTCTTTCTCCAGGACACGATTCGGTGGAAGAACCTCACCGCGAGCCTCGGCGTGCGGTACGAGAACAACAACCTCCCGGTGACGACCGCCCAGTGGTCTCCGCGCCTGGGCGTTGCCTACTACATCCCACAGACCGGTTCGGTTCTGCGCGGAACCTACAGCCGGATCGTGTACACGCCGGAGTTCGAGAACGTCCTCCTGAGCTCTTCGGCCGAGGCTGCCGCCATCGTTCCTCCGGCCGTGCAGGACTCGCGCGCCCTCGGCGGAGGCGTCCTGCCGGTCCAATCCGAGAAGCAGAACGCGTACACGGTGGGGATTCAGCAGGCCCTCGGCTCTCGTCTCCGGCTGGATTTCGATTACTGGTGGCGTTACACCACAAACGCCGGCGACCAGGACCAGTTCCTGACGACCGGGATCGTTTTCCCGATCTCCTTCGCCAGCGGCCACTATCAGGGCTGGGACCTGCGCCTCGATCTGGCGCCCACCGCCGGATTTCGCGGTTACGTCTCGGCCGGCCACGTGCACGCCATCTACGTTCCGCCGCCCGCCGGCGGGCTCTTCCTCGACCAGGGATCCATCGACGCGATCACCGGCGGGCCGTTTCTGATCGACCACGACCAGAAGCTCCAGATCCAGGCGGGTCTGTACTACGACGTCCAGAAGACCGGTCTGTGGCTTGGGGCCAACGTTCGCTACGATTCCGGACTCGTCACCGACGCGAGTCCCGAGGATCTTGTTGGAGATCCGGACAATGCCTTCGCTATCCCTTACATCGTGGTCCACAGCGGGACGGATCTCGACCCGAATCGCATCAAGGCGCGAACCGTCTGCGATTTCCAGATCGGCTACGATCTCTCCCGGATCCACATTCCGGTCCAACTGCAGTTCATGATCCTCAACGCCTTCGACACCCAGGGCGTGTACAACATCCTTTCGGTCTTCGGAGGCACGCACGTCATCCCGCCACGCCGTTTCGTCGGCCAGGCGCTCGTGACGTTCTAGGACTCGGCCGATCCTGGCCGGCGTCCGGCGGGGACGCCGGCCGATTCTCGGCACGCGCATGCTCTTCGGCCCGGGTGGAGACGCAAGGGACGGGGGCTCGTCCCGTCACCCCTTCTGAGCGACCGAGCCCTCGGGTTGCCTCAATGGGCGGCGATGCCTCGCCTCGGGGTCGGCTGGGGGCGAGTTCCGGACGAAGAGAGTTTGTCCCGCCGCCACGCCCTCAGGCGCGCGAGCCGCCTCGCGCCGCGAAGTACTCCCGCGTCGCCTCGATGTCCCGCCCGATCTGCTCGGTCAGCGCCATGACCGAGGGGAAGGTTTGCTCCGCGCGCAGACGGTCGAAGAAGAAAAGACGCACTCGCTCGCCGTAGACGTTGGCGGTGAAATCGAGCACGTAGGTCTCGATCGTCGTCGCGAAGTCCTCGTAGACCGTCGGCCGCCGCCCGATGTTGGTGACCGAGTCGAAGAGCCGCCCGAAGGAGCGAATCTCGATGCGGGTCGTGTAGACGCCGTCCGCCGGAAAGAGCTCGTTTTCCGGCGCGAGGTTGATCGTGGGATACCCGATCTTTCGCCCGACGCGCTCACCGCGGGCGACGATACCGTCGATCTGGTACTCCCGCCCGAGCAGGTTGCGGGCTCGCGCGACCTCGCCCCGCGCGAGGGCCTCGCGAATTCGGGTCGAGGAGACCGGTCGACCCTCCTCGAAGACTTCCTCGACCCCTTCTGCGGCGAACCCGCATTCGGGCCCGAGCTGCCGCAGCAGCGCCAAGTCTCCGCGCTTGCCGCGCCCGAAGGCGAAGTGGGCCCCGAGAACCACCTCCGAGACCGCGAGCCGCTCGGCGAGAAAGCCCCGCGTGAAATTCTCCGGCTCGGTCAGCGAGAAGTCGCGGGTGAAGGGAATGACGAGCAGCCACTCGATCCCGATTGCCTCGATCGCCTCCTCCTTCTGGCGCAGCGTTTGGAGGCGCGGGGGCGCCTGATCCGGACGCAGCACGGCCAGAGGATGCGGCTCGAAGGTGATCGCCAGCGACGGCCGTCCGGCCGACCGGGCCCGCTCGACGACCGTCTCGAGAATGCGACGGTGCCCGCGGTGGACCCCGTCGAAGTTGCCGATCGTGGCCACACTCCCGCGCGGCAGGTCCGCCACGGCCAGGGGGTCTCGGATGACGTGCATGGACCGCTGCGGCTCTAGGCGACGATCCGGCCCACCAGGTCGTAGTCGAACGTCTCGCCGATCTCGACCCTCACGATTTCTCCGGCGCGGACCGGCCGCCTGTCAATGTCGTTGATCAGCAGCCGGCCGTCGATCTCGGGAGCCTGCGACCGAAGCCTTCCTTCGAGCAGGTGCTCGGTCTCCTCGCAGGGACCCTCGATGATCGCCTCGACGGTTCGACCCACGAGGTTTCGGTTCTTCTTGCGCGCGATCGGACGCTGGAGGGAAAGAAGGAAGTCGCGGCGGCGTTGCTTCTCCGACGACGGCACCGGATCTCCCAGCGGCTCGGCGCCGGAACCGGGCTCCGGCGAGTAGGTGAACGCCCCGAGATTGTCGAACTCGACTCGACGCACGAACTCGCACAGCTCCCGAAACTCCTCTTCCCCCTCCCCCGGAAAGCCGACGATGAAGGTGGTTCGGATCGCAATCTCCGGAACCCGTTCGCGCATGCGATCGATCATCGCCCGGAACGACGCCGCGCCTCCTCCCCGGCGCATCCGCGCGAGGACCGGACGGGAGACGTGCTGGAGCGGGATGTCGACGTAGGGCAGGAACCTCGGCTCCCGCCGCATGAGATCCAAGACAGAGTCGTCGAGCGTCTTGGGGTAGGCGTAGAGGAACCGGATCCAGGGAAAGCCGGTTTCGGCAAGCAGCGTCTGGACGAGGCGCGCGAGCCCGCGGCGGCCAAGATCCAGGTCCTCGCCGTATCGCGTCGTGTCTTGCGAGATCAGCACCAGCTCGGAAATCCCCGTCGCCTGTAGAGACCGCGCTTCCGCGACCAGGGAGTCAATCGTGCGGCTCCGCTGCAAGCCGCGCATCTGAGGGATCGTGCAGAACGTGCACGGGTTGTTGCAGCCCTCGCCCACCTTGAGATACGCGTAACCGCGTCGTCTCGACAGCACCCGCGGCGCCGCTTCGTCGTAGAGCCGCGTCGCGAGCGGCTTCTCCTCGAAGCGCGGCAGCGTCGCCAGGCCGGTCGCCGCGGCGGGAGCCTTCTCGAGCTCATCCAAGCCGAGAAAGGTGTCGACCTCGGGGATCTCTGCCGCGAGCTCCCGGCCGTACTTCTGCACCATGCATCCGGCGACGACGACCCGATCGATCTCGCCTCGGTTCTTCCGTTCGACCTGCTCGAGGATGGCGTTGACCGACTCCTCCTTCGCCGCGTCGATGAACCCGCAAGTGTTCACCAGCACGACCCGCGCCTTCTCGTCCGGCACGATCGCGTGCCCGGCCCGGGCGAGGTACCCGAGCATCACCTCCGTATCGACGAGGTTCTTGGGGCAGCCCAGCGAAACGACCCCGACGGACGGAAGTGTTTTCGAGGGCACCGGATTCTTCACGGGTAAATGCGCTTGAGAGTCCGCGGGTAGGGAATCGCCTCCCGCAGGTGATGGATGCCGCAGATCCAGGTGACGACGCGCTCCAACCCCATCCCGAAGCCGGCGTGCGGGAAGGTTCCGTACCGGCGTACGTCGAGATACCACTCGTATGCCTCGCGCGGGAGCCTGTGAGCCGCGAGCCTCGCTTCCAAGAGGGCCAGGTCGTGGATGCGCTGGGAGCCGCCGATGATCTCCCCGTAACCCTCCGGCGCCAGCATGTCGAGCCCGAGGACCACGTCCGGGTCCTTCGGGTCCGGCTGCATGTAGAACGACTTGATGGCGGTCGGGAATCGCGACACGATCAGCGGCCGGTCCAGATCCTGGGCGAGAGCCGTCTCCTCGTCGGCACCCAGGTCGTCGCCGAACTTCACCGGAAACCCCTGACCGGCGAGCCTGGCGATCGCCTCGCGGTAGGTCGTGCGCGGGAATGGCGTCTTCACGGCTTCGAGCTTCCGGGTGTCGCGTTCCAGGCGCTTCAACTCCTCCTGGCACCGGTCGAGCGCGCGTTCCACGAGCGCGACGATGAAGTCTTCCGCGAGCTCGCAGAGACCCTCGAACTCGAGGAACGCCACCTCGGGCTCGACCATCCAGAATTCGGTCAGGTGCCGGCGGGTCTTCGACTTCTCCGCTCGGAAGGTCGGACCGAAGCAGTACACCTTCCCGAATGCCGCCGCCGCCGGCTCCAGGTACAGCTGCCCCGACTGCGAGAGGTAGGCCTTCTCGCCGAAATAGTCGGTCTCGAAGAGCGTCGAAGTTCCCTCGACGGAGGAACCCGTCAGGATCGGCGAGTCGATACGCACGTACTCCCGTTCGTAGAAGAAGTCGGCGATCGCCTGTTCGATCTCGGAGCGCACCCGCAGCACGGCGTGCTGCTGTGAGGAGCGCATCCAGAGGTGGCGCAGACCCATCAGGAAATCGACGCCGTGCTCCTTGGGGGTGATCGGGTAGCTCTCCGAGGGCCCCAGGATGGCGACGTCCGACGCGGTCATCTCGAAGCCGCCCGGCGCGCGCTTGTCCGCCCGGACCGCTCCCGTCACCGCGACCGAGCACTCCTGCGTTGCCCGCTCGGCTGTTTCCCAGGTCTCGGGCGAGACCTCGGCTTGCGGCACGACGACCTGAAGATACCCCGTGCCGTCCCGGACGATCAGAAACTGAATCTTCCCGGAGGAGCGCTTGTTGAAGAGCCACCCCTGGACCGTCGCGGACTGCCCGCTCTTTTCTCCGATGTGCCGGATCGTGGTCGCCATAAAGGGCGTGGATTATAAGGGGACCCAGGAAGCCACCGGTGCAGGCAGGAGGATCGATGAGGTCGGACCGCACGGCGCCGCGGTGGGTCGCGCTCGCGCTTCTCCTCGCGGCGGCCTACGGCGTATTCCTGTCGCGCTACGCCGCATTCGCTGTTGGGGGCTCGGACAGCTCGGGCTACGCCAACACGGCACGAAGACTCGCGGCGGGCACGCTTCTCCAGCGCCCTCGATGCCTCGACCGCCTCGGGCTATCCGACGCCCTGGCTCCCGTCTTTACCCCGCTCGGATTCCTTCCCGGCCCGCGGCCGGGAACGACGGCACCTCTCTACCCCATCGGTTTTCCGGCGCACTTCGCGATCGCCGGTGAGCTTACGGGTTGGGACGTCGGCCCATTTCTCGTGAGCCCGGTGGCCGCCGCCACGTGCCTGATCCTCCTCTATCTCGTCGGCCGCGAGCTGGCACTCACTCGGCTCTGGTCGGTCGCAGCCACGCTGATCCTGGCGGTTTTCCCGCCTTTCCTCTTCCAGGCCGTCCAACCGATGAGTGACGTCGTCGCGACCTTCTGGTGCCTGGCGGCGGTGCTCGGCGCATTGAAGGCTCGGCGCCATCCGATTTGGGCCGTGGCCGCGGGCGCGTCGCTCGGCGTCGGCGTTCTGGTCCGTCCGATCAATGCCCTTATGGTCGTCCCGCTCTTCTTCGCGTTGCCGTTCTCGGCATCCGCATGGCTCCTTGCCGCGCTGGGCGGCCTGCCCCTGGCGGCGGCCGGCGCAGCGGTCAACGTCTATTGCTATGGCGGCATCCTGAAAACCGGCTATGGAAAAACGGGACATCAAGCGTACCTGGCCGTATCCAACTTCGGTCCCCGGTTTCTCTACTACGGAGCCTGGATCGTGAAGACCCTCTCTCCGGTCGTGCCGCTAGGCGCCGTGACGGCCTGCGCCCTTCGAAGGATTCCAGCCCGCGACCGCGCTCTCGCCCTGTCCTGGTTCGGCGTCTACTTCCTCTTCTACTGTTTCTACGAACCGTACCGATCCTTCATTTTTCTTCGATTTCTGCTTCCCGGCGTCCCCGGCCTGCTTCTGGCGGCGGCGCTCACGGCGCAGGAGTGGACAATCGGCAAGAAATGGCCCCGGCTGCGCGGCGCCGCAGCGATTGTCGCCACCCTCCTGGTCCTCGGTCTGGAAGTTCGCGGCAACCGCGAAGTCGTTGTCCTCGGAGTCGCGGAGGGCGAATCGATCTACCCGCGCGTCAGCCGCTGGGCGTCCCGCATGCTTCCTGCGAAGAGCGTCGTCGTGACGACCTACGCGAGCGGCGCCCTCGAGTACTACACCGATCTCTGCTACACGCGGTGGGACTCGCTCCAGCCGGAAACGTTCGCCAGGATCCGCGAGGCCGCCGAAGCCCGCGGCTACCGCTTCTTCGCGCTTCTTTACCCCGATGAAGAAACGGAGCTGTCCAAGCACGCGCCCGGGAACTGGAGGCGAACGGGCGCGCTACGCCAGATCGGCATCTGGCAACTCGATCCCTGATCGCCGACTATCGATAGCGAACGGGTCGCCGCAGAACCGTTTGTCCACCGTCCTTGGCGAAGACAGTCACAATGAGCGTATGGGGTCCCGGCGGGAGGTTCGGAATCGGAAAGCCGAAGCCAGACGTCGCGGACTCCGGGTAGTTGGGGAAGATCCTCCCGACATCCGGCCGCGGTCCCCCAATGGCCCCAACACCGGCCGGTCCGAGTTCGGAGGCGATCCGCACTTCCTGGATGCCCGAGTCGTCGATCGCCCAGCCATAGGCCCACTCCCCACCGACCACCTGGAAGCCCGAGGGCGGAAAGTCGATCACGGCGAAGGGGCGGGAAAGGTCGACGCCGGGCCGAACAGACAGCTGGGCGAACTGCTCAGCGGCCAGACGCTTCTCCTCTGGCGAGATGCCGGGCGACAACGGCGGACTGCCCCTGAGGCGAAAAACGTAGTCGCGATCCGGTCCATGGGGAAGGGCGTGGACGACCTCGAGCTCTCCAAGCAAGACACCCCGCTGTGCGGCGCGGCCCAGCCGCAGCAACAGCCCTCCCGGTGCGTCATGGGGATGCAGGATCAGAACGCTGGCGCGGAGCTCCCGCGCCTTCTCCCAAACCGAATCGGGGATGGGATCCTGCCGGAGCAACGCCGAGATCTCCTGGTACTGCGGCGGAAAGAACCCGGAGGACCCGTTGATGAGCGGCTTCCAGTGGACCGTCGAACGGAACTCGTACTCGAAGTCGGCATCGCCCAGGGGCCACTCCATGACTCCGCCGGAGACCGAGACGCCGGAAAGCCAGCGGTAGATGGGGGCCGGCTCGGACTCGACCGGAAACACCTTGACTGGAAAAGCGCGGTACTCGATGCCGGTCAGCGCCAACGCGATCGAGAGGACAGCGACACGCCGCGGGCCTTGGCGACGACCGGCCAGGATCGCCAGCCCCCACGCCGACAGCACCGCCAACGCGACGTGGAAGAGGACGATTCCTCGGGCGGGCGCTCGGATGGCGCGAAAGAGAAACCCCATCGACTTGAAGAGGAAACGGTAGATCGGCGTGTGAGCGCCGAGCGCGATCAGAACGCCCGCGACACCGATCGCCAGGAACAGAACGACGTTTCGAGCGGAGAACCGCGACCGCAGGTAAGCGCTGAGGTCCCGGTAGCCGAAGCGCTTCGGGAACGCGATTGCCAGTCGCAGGAGGATGGCGACGGCTCCGATCGCAACCAGCCGGCCGGGATCGCCGAGTTTCACAAAGCCCAAGCGCAGGCCCGGCCGAGCCACCGCCGCCGCATAGAGCAAGAGAAGCGCCAGCAGAACGGCGTCGACGATCCTGGCCCAAATCCATCGTGAGGGACCGCCGGCAGCGAGCTCCTCGGTCGACCCCGCCTCGCGCTCCGGCCGCCTTCGAAGGAGCCATGCGATCGGGACGACGGACAGCAGGACTGGAAGGAGCCCGGGAAAGAAGCTTCCCTCCGGACCGGCAAATCGGCCGGTCATGCGCCCATACAGCCAGTTGCGGGACCCCGACGAGAGGAAGTACTTCAGGCGGCCGGAATAGAACTCCATTTCCTCGAAGTAACGCTCCATTCCGTAGAGCCGGCGGGCCTCGGCATAGGGAAGCAGGAACGGAGACACGAGAAGCCCAGCCACACCCGCGGCCACGACGGCGGCGAGAACGCGGCGGCCGGACCCTGCCGGGCCCGTCAGAAGCTCGTATGCCAGAACGAGGGCGAGAAGTACGCCCGAGAAGATCGCGTAATGGACGTTCGCCAGCGCGTTCCAGGCAAAGAATGCGGCGAACAGAACGAGGTCCCGCTTCCGCCCGGAGTCGAGAAAACGCAGGAGGAACAACAACAGGAGCGGGAGGAAGGCCCCCCACTGAAACTGGATGTGTGGGATCTGATCGATTCGCCATGGCAGGAACGCGTAGACGAGGCCGGCGAGAAGCGAAGCAGCGCCGTCGCCGGTCACCTGTCGGGCCAGGGCCCACGCGCCGAGCGCGGAGAGAAACATGCCGAGGAGGAAGAGCACGTTGTAGACGACCAGGGTCGAGGCGCCCGCCGCGTACATCGGAAAGCCGAAAACCGCCGCCCCAAGCAGATTCTCGGAGAAGGCGAGGGCCAGGCGAGCCGGAAAGAAGATGTTCGCGTCGAAGAGATGGATCGGATCCCGGAAGAGCTGGTGAAAGTCCCAGTGCAGGATCCAGGCGTTCAGCTTCGCGTCCCAAAGATCGAGGCTGCCGTCGGACAGATGCGCCGCCAGAGGCCAGGTCGCCAGGACGGTGACGCCCAGGAAGAACACCGCCGCCAGAGAGACCTCGCGGACGGGCGCGGTCTTGCCGGTCAGCGCCGGCGGCTCCGGAGATTGTTGGCGATCGTGAGCGCTTGCTGAAGCCGCTGCATCTTGCGCTGACGCCCCTGGGTCGCCATCACGTCGTCGGCCGGAGGCGGGTTGCCTCGGATCTCCCGAAGGAGCCGGTCGGTCTCGAAGAGAAACGTCTGGAAGTCCGGGTCCTTGAACTGTTTGAAAGTCAGCTCGGTCGTGATGATGTAACCATCGGCGATCGATTGCGCCATGCTGTAGGCGGAGCCGCCCGCGAAAACGCTCATGTGAAGGTGCGCCTATTCTATGCGGTCCGCTGGAAGCTGCGTCGAGCGCCCATCGAACCGACGAGAGTTGGGTTACGATCCCCCGCTCTGACGCAAGGAGTCACCCGTGACAGCCAACGTCGACTATCTCGATTGCGACACGCTCCTGACCGAGGAGCAGCGCTTGGTCCGGGACACGGTCCGGGGCTGGGTCGAGGACAAGGTCCTCCCCATCATCGAAGAGGCCGCCTGGGAGGGGCGTTTTCCGAAGGAACTGGTCCCCGAGATGGCCCAGATGCACCTCTTCGGATCGACGATCTCCGAGTACGGCCTTCCCGGCCTCGACAACATCTCCTACGGCTTGATCATGCAGGAGCTCGAGCGCGGCGACTCGGGCCTGCGCTCGTTCGTGTCCGTTCAGTCGGGCCTCGTGATGTTCCCGATCCATACGTTCGGCTCGAAGGAGCAGAAGGACCGGTGGATCCCGAGGCTCGCGAAGGCGGAGGCGATCGGCTGTTTCGGGCTGACGGAGCCCGATTTCGGCTCGAATCCCGCGGGCATGCGGACGACCGCGAAGAAGGACGGCAGCGGTTACGTCTTGAACGGGGCGAAGGCCTGGATCACCAACGGCTCGATCGCCGACGTGGCCGTCGTCTGGGCCAAGCTCGACGGCGTGGTGCGGGGTTTTCTCGTGGAAAAGGGCACCAAGGGCTACTCGACCTTCGAGCACAAGGGGAAGATGTCGCTGCGGGCTTCGGTCACTTCGCAGCTTGCCTTCGAGGACTGCCGGGTTCCCGCCGATGCCATCCTGCCCGGGGTCGAGGGGCTGAAGGGCCCGCTGTCCTGCCTCACGCAGGCCCGGTACGGCATCGCCTGGGGAGCCGTGGGCAGCGCCATGGCGACCTACCAGGCCGCCCTCGACTACGCCAAGAGCCGCAAACAGTGGAAGGATCGCCCGATCGCCGCGCACCAGCTCGTCCAGCAGCGCCTGGCCTGGATGATCACCGAGATCACCAAGGGGCAGCTTCTGGCCTGGAAGCTCGGCTCGATGAAGGACGCCAAGACCATGAAGCCGCACCACGTCTCGATGGCCAAGCGAAACAACGTCTGGGTCGCCCGAGAGTGCGCGAAGCTCGCGCGTGAGACGCTCGGCGCCAACGGTGTCGTCAACGAGTACCCGGTCTTCCGGCACCTCGCCAACATCGAGAGCGTGTACACCTACGAGGGGACCCACGACATCCACACGCTGGTGATCGGCGAGGCGGTCACGGGGATCCCGTCCTACAACCCCCCTTCGGAATAGAGAAGGCTCTCTGACGGACGTGAGCCCCGGCGCCCGGCTCGGGGGCCGCGGTGCCTCGACACCGGCTTTGCGGGCCTCCCCCGGCTCCCCGACGAGGGCGGCCGGGCGCGCAAACCATTTCGTTTACAATAGATAGGTTCCGGAAAACAGAGTGGGCATCAGCGGCAATCTGAACACGATGCAGCTCTCCGAGCTGCTTCAATGGCTGTCTCTCGGCCAGAAAACCGGGACTCTGCTCATCGAGGGCAAGGGCATCGAGAAGCGCGTCTACTTCCAGAACGGCCGAATCAATTCCTCCTCCTCCTCGGATCAGCGCGAGTATTTGGGCCACTTCCTCGTCTCCCACGGCTACATCACTGAGGAAGAGCTCAAGATGGCCATGGAGGTTCAGGAAGAGTCCAACATCCTGCTCGGCAAGATCCTCGTCATGATCAACGCGATTGCCGAGACCGATCTGCTGCGGCTGATGCGCAAGAAGGCGGAGGAGTCCATTTACGACGTCTTCCTCTGGGAGGCGGGCAACTTCGAGTTCGTGGACGGCGAGTTGCCGGAGCTGAAGATGGTGCCCCTGTCGCTCGACGTGACCGGCATCATCATGGAAGGGTTGCGCCGCTTCGACGAGTGGAAACGCATCCGTGTCGAGGTCCCGGACAACCAGGTCGTGCCGCGGATCCTCAAGCCCCTGAACCTCGACACGCTCTCCGAGCAGGAAAAGCTCATCGTCCCCTACGTCGACGGGCAGCGAACGGTCGAGGAAATCGCCCTCCACACCCACAACGCCGAATTCAACGTCTCGCGGCTCGTCTTCGAGGGCATGCGCGCTGGAACGATGGGTCTGGTCGAGGCCAGCGCCCGTCGCCGCGTGGCGACGGGCGGGGCGGCGGCCGAGGAGGAGGTCGAGCTCTTCCTGCAGCGCGGCATGGCGCAGCTGCAGCGCGATCCCCAGGCCGCCTACCGGATGTTCAAGGTCGCCTCGGATCTGAATCCCGCGGACGGGCGGGCCGCCGAAGGCATCCGCGACGCGGAGCGAATCATCAAGCAGAGCCTCGAAAAGGATGGCATCAAGGGAGAGAAGGTTCCGGAGCTCGCGATTCCCATCTCCGAGATCACCGAGCGCACCTTCTCGCCGCACGAGGGCTTCGTGCTCTCGCGCATCAACGCGCAGTGGGACGTCAAGTCGATCATGAAGATCTCGCCGATCCGGGAACTGGAAGTCCTGATGATCTTCCAGAAGTTCCTGAAGGACGGCGTCATCCGGTGGAAGGCGAAGAAGTAAGAGCCGAGGATCATGGCCCTTCGAAGCTCCGCGCCGGCAGTCGATTGGCGCGACCAGGCGTTTCGGATGCTGCAGGTCGCCGTCGTCGCCTCGGCGGCGGCGCTCTTTTTCCTGGAGCTCCCGTCGATCCCGGGGGGAAGGTCTCTCGAAATCGCCTTCTTCACCGGGCTGACGGCCCTCGCGTTCCGGTTGCGCGTGCGGTATGCGGGCAACTTCCTGGGCCTCGAGGCCGCGGCTCTGGTCCCGGTGATCCTGCTGTTGGGCTCGCCCGGCGCCGCGATTCTGATCTGTGTGGCGGCGGACGTCATCGCGAAGCTCCTCGGACGCACCCGCCGCCTGACGCTCTCGACGGCCTTCGATCTGGCCCAGCTCGCGCTGTCCTACGGTGTCGCGGCGCTCCTGTTCCACTCCCTCCGGGAGCCGCCGACCGGACCGGTAGCCGTGGCGGTCGCCGCGGCCGTCATCCTGCTGGTCTTCTTCTTCGTCAACACGCTGCTCGTCTTCGCCTACTTGTCGCTCGGCCGGCTGGTGCCGCCGGAGCGCCTGCTCGGAATGGCGCTCTTCCAGCTCGTGGCGCTCCTCCTGCTCGTGCCGATCGTGGTTCTCGAAATCCTCATCTACGCCAACCACGGTGTCGTGGGCTTGTTGTTGGCGTTTTTCCCCGTGGTGCTCGCCTCCTTCGTCTTGCGGGGCTTCTCCACGATGGAGGAGAAGTACAACCGTGTCACCCGCGAGAACCGCGAGCTCGACGTCATGCGCGAGATCTCGAACATCTTTGCGCTGGGGGCGCGCCCTGACCGATACCGGCGCACCTTCGAAGCGCTGCGCCGATTGCTGCCGATCGAGGCCATGGCTTTCGTCGAATGGGTCGAGGACTCCGGAGAAGACATGGAAATTCACCTCGAGGGTTCGGCCACCGTGGGGCGGGCCGAGATCCGCGAGTGGATCCGAAACCGCCGACTCGACGAGGCGTTGGACGTGACGACGGAGGTCGTATGGGCCCGGACCGGGGAACAGCGCGAGGTCCGCCTGACGAGCTCGACCCGCCATCAGCTGATCGCCCGGCTCTCGACCTACGAGCTGAACACCGGCCTGCTGATCCTCGAGAGCTCTTTCGCGGCGCTGCAATCGCCGCCCGCGATTCAATCGTTACGGGCGCTCGCGGGCCAGATCGCCCTGGTTCTCCAGGACCGCGCCGTCCGCGCTCAGGTCCAGGAACTGTCCGAGCGCAACCGCGAGCGCGCCGAGACCCTCGCCCAGATTCTCGAGATCTCCAACGAGGTCAAGCGGCACCTGAACCCCGATGCGCTCTTCCAGTCGATCGTCACCGCCGTCGCCCGCAGCCTCGGTTTCAACGCCGTGTTGCTCTCTCTCTACGACGCCGAGCGAGACCTTTTCATCCGGCGCGCGCAATACGGCCTCGACCAGCGCTGGCCCGACATTTCGGGGCAGGAAGTTCCGGCCACCGAGATCACCCAGCACTGGACCGTCCGCAACCGCGTCTCCAAGTCCTACTTCGTGCGCAATCGCTCTTCCGACGAGCTCGGGCCCTACGACATCGTCACCGCGGCGCCGCCGCGCCGCGCCTTGAACGGCTGGCGGGCGTACGACATGCTCTTCATTCCCCTCGTCTCGGGAGAGAGCCTCGTCGGCTGCCTCTCCGTGGATGAGCCGTCGAGCGGCCAGGCGCCCTCGCTCGAGACGATCCAGGCGCTCGAGATCTTCGCCAACCAGGCCGTCACGGCCATCGAGAATGCCCGGCGCTACAACGACGCCAAGGAGCAAAGCATCCGCGACGGCCTGACCGGCGCGTACAACCACCGGCACTTCCAGGAGTCGCTACAGCGGGAGCTCGGCCGCGCCGACCGCCAGGGCCGCCCGCTCTCGGTCCTACTGCTCGACATCGACGACTTCAAGGCGATCAACGACCGGTACGGGCATCCGATCGGCGACGCCATCCTCGAGCGCATCGTGGCCGAGATCCGGAGCGAGGTCCGGGGCGACATGGATCTGGTGGCGCGCTACGGCGGAGAGGAGTTCGCCGTCATTCTTCCCGAGACGCCGACCGAGGTCGCCGCGGAGGTCGCCGAACGCATCCGCCGGCGCATCGACGAGCGGCTCTTCCGGCCCCCCGAGGCCGACGATGTCCTGCGAGTGACCGTTTCGATCGGCCTGGCCGCGTATCCGAACGACGCCTCCAGCAAGAAGGAGCTCGTCGACCGCGCCGACGCGGCCCTCTATCGGGCCAAGCGCGCGGGGAAGAACGCGGTCGTCTCGAGCTCGCCCGGGCCGCTCGGCGCGTTGCCGCCGACCACGCACTGATCGGCGCCGCGGCCGGCGTCACCGGCGGCCGGACACCGACCGGGAATCCCGGTCGAAAAAGCGCAGGGGCCATCCCGCCGCTTCGCCCGCGTACTCCACGCCCACCCGGGGCGATGCCCCCGTGCGCGGGCGCCGACTGCGGCGGCGAAAGATGGCGAACGGACCCTCGAGCAGGTCCTCGCCGCTCGAGGCAGTCGTGATCCCGAGTCCGGCGCAGAGCTTGGCCGGACCGGAAAGCAGCCGGGCCGGGGACCCGTCGGGAGCTTCGGCGGCCCGCAGCAGGACCGCCTCCGCCACCCCTTCCCGGCGCGTCACGACGTTGGCGCAGTAGTGCATGCCGTACACGAAGAAGACGTAGAGGTGCCCCCCCTCCGCGTACATCGGCTCGTTGCGCGCCGTGCGCCGGCCTCCCCAGGAGTGCGCCGCTCGGTCCCGCGGACCGAGGTAAGCCTCGGTTTCGACGATCCGCCCGCCGTACCAGCGGCCGCGCCACCGCCGCAGGATCCAGGCTCCGAGCAGATCCCGCGCTACGGTCACCGTCGACCGTCGAAAGAAGGCGCGGTCGGCTCGACGCAACCGCATCGAAACGGGATCGAGAAGCAGGCGGGGATCGGGAGCGCGTTCCGCTATCATGTGGGCATCCCGATCGGAGATTTTATGAACATCCTGGTTACCGGCGGAGCCGGTTTCATCGGCTCGAGAATGGCCCGGAGGCACCTCGACGACGGCCACCGCGTCGTCGTCGTGGACGACCTGTCCGCAGGACGCCGCGAAAAGGTCCCGCCGGCCGCCCGCTTCGTGAAGGCCGACATCGCGGAGGCGGACCTCGAGCCGCTGCTCTCGGAGGAGAAGATCGACTTCGTTTCCCATCACGCCGCTCAGATCGACCTGCGTCACAGCGTGTCGGATCCGCTGTTCGATGCGCGGGCGAACATCCTCGGATCCTTGAAGCTCTTCGAGGCCTGCCGGCGGGCCGGCGTCCGGAGGGTTCTCTTCGCGTCGACCGGCGGCGCACTCTACGGCGAGCCCGAAGGCGGCCGGCCCTCTCCGGAAACCCATCCGACCAACCCGATCTCGCCTTACGGCTGCGCCAAGCTTTCGATCGAAAAGTACTTGTACTACTACCGGGTCGTGCACGGCTTCCAGACGCAGGTCTTCCGTTACGCCAACGTCTACGGTCCGGGGCAGAACGGGACGGGAGAAGCCGGGGTCGTCGCGATCTTCTCGGAGGCGATGCTCGGCCACCGCGCTCCCAAGATCAACGGATCGGGCGATCAGACGCGCGACTACGTCTTCGTGGACGACCTGTGCCGCGCCGCAGCGGCGGCGGTCTCGACCGACCGCAGCGGCACGTGGAACCTCGGCACGGGGGTCGAGACCTCCGTCAATCGGCTCTTCGAGCTGCTCGCCCGGGAGTTCGGCTACGAGGCCACACCGCCCCACGCCCCGGCGCCCGCCGGCGAGCAGCGGCGCAGCGTCCTCGACGGCTCGGCGGTCCGCCGCGACTTCGGGTTACCGGCCTACACGCGGCTCGAAGACGGGCTGAAGGTGACGGCGGCGTTCTTCCGAGGCGAGCACGAGGCAGCTCGGGCGTAAAATCTTCCGCCAAATGCCCCTCGCGGCGGGCACCCGCCTGGGCCCCTACGAGATCCTGGCATCCCTCGGCGCGGGAGGGATGGGCGAGGTCTACAGAGCGAAGGACCCGCGCCTGGGCCGCGACGTCGCGATCAAAGTCCTCCCAGCTGCCCGTGCCTACGCCTACGGTTTCCAGCGCATTCTCACGAACCTCGAAATGGTCGAAGGCATGCGATGACCGTCACCAGCGAGATCCTCGCGTCGCGTTGAGGGCGGCTAGCCGGTCTTCACCGCCGCCCACGTTCCGGTAGTGCGGCGCTCGTCCGACGGCGGAATAGGCCCGGCGTGCCGCTTCAGGACGACGACGGTCCGATCGTCCTCCGGCTCTCCCCCGCCCGCGTAATCGGCAACCTTCCGGACGAGCGCGCGCACGAGCTCGTCGCAGGGCAGATGCCGCAGGTCCAGAAAGGCCCGCGTCAATCTTCCGATTCCGAACTCCTCCCCATCGGCGCCGTGCGCCTCGACCATGCCGTCGGTATACAGCAGGAGGGCGTCGCCCTGGTCGAGCCGCCGGTAGCCGCGGCTGTAGGACGCGTTGGCCGTCGGCCCGAGGACGAGGCCGGTCTGAACGAGCGGCGTCACGCTCGAGCCGTGGAAGTGAAGAGGGTGGGGATGGCCGGCGTTGACGTACATCAGGCTGCCGTTCTCCTCGATCTCTCCGTAGAAGAGCGAAACGAAACGCGTGGTCAGGCGCGACTCGTGGATGATCCGATTCAGTCGCTCGACCGTCCGCGTGATCTTGAAGTCGCGCTCCACAGCCATCCGGAGCCCCGTGTAGACGTCGCGCACCTGCAAGGCCGCCGGGAGCCCGTGCCCGGAGGCGTCGGCGATCGCCACCCCCAGGATCCGATCCGAGACCGGGATGAAGTCGAAATAGTCGCCGCCCACCAGCTCGGCCGGCGTCGTGAAGCCCGCAATCTCCACCTCTCCGCGGCGAAGGGCGCGCTTGGGGAGGATCGACATCTGGATATTCCGGGCCTCCTTCAAGGCCGAGACGTAACGGTGCTGCTTCAACTTCTGATCGACCGCATGGCGAAGAATCCCGAGCGAGGAGAGGAGGTCCTCCTCGGGCACGGCCGGATCGACGGAGAAGGAAAGGATGTACTCGTCATCTCCGATCGCGATCGCGGCGAACCGATCGGCTCCCAGCCGGCGCTCGAGCTCCGGATCGATGCCCGGCGCGCTCAAATCCATGACGGCCACGCCCTCGTCGATGACCCGCTCGATCGGCTGGTACCCGTCGGAAATGAACAAGCCCGGCGCAACCTCGGGCACGCCGCCGAAGGTGCGCACGAGCTCGTACCCGCCGTCGCGGCGCTCGTAGAGTCTCCCGCCCCGGACCCCGAGGACTCCCTCGAATTGCTCGATCACCGCGGCGGCCGTGTGCGTGATCGTTTCGGACGGGTCCTTCGCCGCTTCGATCGCCTGGATGGCCTTCTCGACGCGCCGGAAGAGGATCTTGCCTGTCGTGGCGGTGGACATGGAGCGCGGGATTCTATCGCGGTGTGGCGAGTTTTCGCCCGACGTAGACTGCCCGCGTGAGCGTCCCCGGAGCCGCCTTTGCCGACGCTACGCCGCGTGTCGTGATCGTCGGGGCGGGATTCGGAGGCTTGACCGCGGCACGAACCCTCCGACGCACTCCCGTCCAGGTCACGGTGGTCGACCGGCGGAACCACCACCTCTTTCAGCCCCTCCTCTACCAGGTCGCTACCGCCGCGCTCTCGCCCGGCGACATCGCGTACCCCATCCGTTCGGTCCTGCGCCGCCAGAGCAACACCCGCGTCCTGCTGGCCGATGCCGAGCGCGTCGACGTCTCCGCGCGTGAGGTCGTCCTGACCGACGGGCGAATCGGCTACGACTATCTGATCCTCGCGACTGGGTCGCGCGACTCGTACTTCGGCCACGACGATTGGAGGGCTTGGGCGCCCGGCCTGAAGGATCTCGACGACGCTCTCGAGATCCGGCGGCGAATCCTGCTGGGCTTTGAAAAGGCCGAGCGCGAGCCCGACGGCGACCGGCGCCGAGCGCTCTTGACGTTCGTCCTGGTCGGAGGCGGCCCGACCGGCGTCGAGCTCGCCGGGGCGATCGCCGAAATCTCGCGCCACGTTCTCGCGTCCGACTTTCGCTCGATCGACCCTCGCGAGGCTCGAATCCTGCTGGTCGAGGCCGGGCCTCGAATCCTCCCGGCCTTTCCCGAAAGGCTGTCGGCCGTCGCCGAGAGGGATCTGCGCCGGCTCGGCGTGGAGGTGCGCACGGGAGCGGCCGTGACGGCGGTCGGCCGCGGTTTCCTGGAATTCGCGGGTCAGCGCCTCGAAGCGGAAACGGTGCTCTGGAACGCCGGCGTGACCGCCTCTACCCTGGTCCGCTCACTCGGCGCGCCTCTGGACCGCGCCGGCCGGGTGATCGTCCAACCAGACCTTTCGATCCCCGGCCACGCGGAAGTCTTCGTGATCGGCGACGCGGCCGCCTTCCTTCACCAGACGGGCCGGCCCCTGCCCGGTGTGGCGCAGCCCGCGATCCAGCAGGGGCGTTGCGCAGCCCGCAACATAACGCGACGGCTTGCGGGAAAGAGCGCGTTGCCGTTCGTGTATCGCGACCTCGGCAACCTCGCCGTTCTCGGGCGATCGGCCGCCATCGCGGACTTGGGCTGGCTGCGCTTCTCGGGCTACCCGGCGTGGCTCTTCTGGTGCTTCGTGCACATCATGAAGCTCGTCGGTTTTCGAAATCGGTTCATCGTGTTCTTCGAATGGGCCTGGTCCTACTTCAGCTGGCAGCGCGGCGCCCGGCTCATCACGGGGGCTCCGAGCGACGCGAAGCGATAGGATCCGCAGGATTTCCGGAGTTTTCTCGATGAATCCAGCCTAGCCAAGGAGGATCACGCTATGCCCGTCAGCCGCCGCGCACTGATCTCCGGGCTGACCGCCGGGTTCGCGCTGCCTCTCTTCCGAGCCGACGCCGGCGCCAGGCTTCGCCTGGCCTCTTCTGCCGCTGCCGGAAGGGCCGCCGCCGATCTGGCGGGCGACGAGACCTACTGGGCCGAAATCGAACGCGCCTTCGACGCCGACCGCACGCTGGTGAACCTGAACAACGGCGGCTGCAGTCCCACTCCCACGCACGTGTTGGAGGCCATGATCCGGGATCTGCGCTTCTCCAATGAGATCCCCGTCTACCACATGTGGACCATCCTCGAGCCTCGCATCGAATCCGTGCGCCGGGAGCTCGCGTCGGAGTTCGGCTGCGACCCGGAGGAGATCGCCATCACCCGAAACGCCTCGGAGGCGATGGAGATCCTGACGCTCGGCATCGACTTGAAGCCCGGAGACGAGGTCATCCTGACCAACCAGAACTACGGGCGGATGATCACGACCTGGGAGCAGCGGGCTCGCCGCGACGGGATCGTCGTCAAGCAGATCTCCTTTCCGGTTCCCCCGCCCTCCGCCGCCGACGTGGTCGATCGTTTCCGGCGGGCCATCACGCCGCGCACGCGCGTCATCGAGGTCACCCACATCACCAACCTCACGGGCCAGATCCTTCCCGTGCGCGACATCGTCCGGATGGCGCGGGATCGAGGCATCGAAGTCTTCGTGGACGGGGCGCATGCCTTCGCGCACTTTCCCTTCCGACGCGACGACCTCGAGTGCGACTACTACGGCACGAGTCTGCACAAATGGCTCTTCGCGCCGATTGGCACAGGGTTTCTTTACGTTCGGAAGGACAAGCAGAAGCGAATCTGGCCGCTCATGGCGGCGCCCCCCGCCATGGACGGGAACATCCGGAAGTACGAGGAGATCGGAACCCACCCGGCGGCCAACCACAACGCGATTGCCGTCGCGCTCGCCTTTCATCGCGGGATCGGCGCGGAGCGCAAGGCCGCGCGGCTGCGCTGGCTGCGCGACCGGTGGGCCAGGCGGCTGCTCGCCGCCGATCCGCGCATCCGGGTCCTCACCCCGCTAAACGACATCGACTCCTGCGGCATCGGGCTCGTGCACGTCGAGGGCCTCGACACCGAAAGGCTCCAGTCCTGGCTCTGGGACAAGCAGCGGATCATGACGACCCCGATCACGCACCCGGAGTTCAACGGCCTGCGCGTCACGCCCAACGTCTACACGACGCCGGACGAGATCGACTTCTTCTGCGAGAAGATGGAAGAAGCCTTGCAGAAAGGGCTGCCGGGGCCTCCGCCTGCGGGCGTTTGACGGCGCGCGGCGCGAGGCCATAGAGTCAGCGAAATTTTTCGCCTCGAGAAGGATGAGGAATCGATCCCGGCGGGCCGTGACCTGCCGTGACGGCCGGCCTCTCGAGGCCGTTGCGGGCGCCGAGCGCCCGGGAGGATGTCATGAATCGCTTGCTCCGCCTCACGCCACTCGCACTCCTCGCCCTGGTCCTTCTCTCGGGTCCCGCCGCGCAAGGCCAGATGGCCAAGCCGGAGATGAAGTCGCCGCCCCATGCCGTGGTTTCGCTCTATCGCATCGCGCCGGGCAAGCACCTCGACTTCTTGAAGTGGCTGGCCGACCAGGAGGCGATCGCCAAGGAGGCGGGTGTACCGGCCTCGCAGCTCTATGCCCACACCAACGGCGATAGCTGGGACTACATGAATGTCGCGCCCGACCTGACGCCGGAGCAACAGGCCAAGGTCGATGATGTCGCCAAGAAGCACGGCCGCAAGACGGGCTTCGCGGCGAACCTCGAGTTCCGCACGTACGTCGCCTGGCACACGGACACCGAGACGATCGGCCCGGTGACGCCAGCGGACCTGATCTCCGCCGCCAGCAAGTAGAAAGCCGCCTCCGGGCGCCCGGGAACCGGGCCGACCGCGCCGGTGTCCCTTACACTGTTGCGGACGATCGCCGTGTCGGTCGACGAACCGCGGCCGTCAGCGGCCGCCCCGGACGGCCCCTCCGACGAGGAGCTGATGGCCCGCGCCCGCGCGGGGGACGCTGCCGCCTTCGGCGAATTCGTCCTCCGCCACACGCCTACCGTGCACCGGTGGATGGCACGCGCGGTCGGCGAGCAGGAAGCGGACGACCTGACGCAGGAGGTGTTCCTGAAGGCCTACCGGGGGATCGCGCGGTTTCGGGGCGACGCGCCTCCCCGGGCCTGGATCGCCTCCATCGCGGACAATGCGGTCAAGAACCGGTACCGTTCCCTGGGGCGCTTCCGCCGGATCTTCTCCCCGGCCGAGCCCGAAGCCGGAGCGGGCCCCGCGGCCGGCGCCAGCCCCGAGGAGAGCGCGCGGGCCGGTGAATCACGCCGCTTCGTGGCCGAAGCCCTCAAGCGAGTCCCCGTCGAGTTTCGGTTGCCGGTCGTGCTGCGAGACCTCGAGGAGTGGTCTTACGAGGAGATCGCCGTCTCGCTCCGACTGCCGGTCGGCACCGTCAAGTCGCGAATCGCGCGGGGCCGGGGCCACCTCAAGGCGATCCTGCTGCCGCTGCTCAAGCGAGGCAACGTCGCATCATGAGCCCGGCGACGCACCCGGCCCGCTCGGTCGACTTTCTGTCGCGGCTTCACGATGGGGAGCTGACGCCAGCCGAGCTCGCCCATTTTGAATCGCACCGGACCCGCTGCGACGAGTGTCGCAAGGCCGCCGCCGAGTTCGAGCAGGCCCTGTCCTCCTACCGGACCGCCGACTCCCCGCCGCCGCCCCGGGATCTCGCGGCGCGCATCCTTCGCCGACTGGAAGCCACCAACCGCCGCCGCCCTCCGTTCGGCATCACGTACGGAATCGATCTGCGCTGGGCGGGAGCCTTCGCGGCCACCCTGATCGCCGTGGTCCTGGGATACACGCTCGTCGAGCGGCAGGCGCGGCCCCGACAGATCCCGCTCTTCTTTGCGACGCCGGCTCCCGCCCCGGCCGACCTGACGGCAGCCAAACCGGCGGTCTTGCCTCCGGTCGAGTCCGCGGCCCAGACGACCCCCTCTCGAGCTGCGCCTCCCCCGGCGTCGAAGCCCGAGGCGAAGCGCGCTACCTCCGCGCTCCAGGCCAGCAAGGAAGCCGTCCCGGCTCCGTCGGCATCTGCCGACCGGCTCGAGACAAAGCCGGCGCCTGCGGCCCCCACGGCGCAAGCCGCCCCGCCCGGCAAGAAGGAGTCTCTCGCCGCCGCCCGGGTTCCCGCCAACGCCATATCGCTCGCCCGAGCCCAAGGCGTCGTAGCGGCAACGCCTGCGGCAAACCGTGTCGACGTCTCCGCCCTCGACGGCACGGAGGCCCCCCCCGCACTCCTCGATTCCCCGAGGCTCGACCTGACGAGCGAGGACCGCGGCCAGTACGTTCTGCTGGTCGGCGCCGACGGCGTGCCCACCGAAGTCTCCCCTTCCGATCCGGCGAAAGGGAAAGACGCCGCCGTCAAGAAGGCCTCGATCGAAAAGCTCATGCAGATGCGCTTCGAGCCCGGCAATCGTCCGAGGCGATTGCTCGTCAAGATCAAGTCCCCGTAGCCGCCCCATCGCGCGGGCCGTTCGTTGCCGGACGCTGGCCCCAATGACGCGGCTGTCCTGGAACAAGCGGGCTTCCTCGACGACGCTCTCCACGAGCACTTGCGAGGCGTGTCCTCCGGAGCGTAGAGACTCCCTGTAACGACAGCGCTTGGCTCGGCCCGCTGCCGAGTGCGAAGCCGCGGCGGCCGCGTTCATGCTGCGTTCACCCGCTGCGCTCTACTCTCTGCTGCGAATCTCGCGTGCAGTGACGCACGCGACGAAAGGAGATTAGAGAGATGAAGAAGGTCCTGTTCCGGTCGCTCGCGCTCGTGGCGGCGCTTGCTCTCCCGACGGGCGTCTTCGCGCAGGCGGCAGGTTCGGCTCCGGCTCCGACGCCGGCCCCGACCAAGAGCGCCTCGACGAAGTCGACCAAGAAGCACAGCAAGAAAAAGAGCACGAAGCCGGCGACGACGCCCGCTCCCACGCCCTCGCACAGCAACTAACTCCCTTCGGTCTCGGACCGGGGCGTGCCGTTGTGTGGCACGCCCTTTTTGTTTTTGGCGGCGCCGCCCGGGCACCGAGCGGCTATGATTCCCGCGTGCGTTGGCGCTTCGGGCCCTGGTCTCTCGCGGCGATCGTGCCCCTGCTTACCGCGCGGTCGGCGAGCGGGGCGACGGCCTCATTTCGGAACCCATCTGCTGGCGACCGCCTCCCTTCCGGCTCGACGGTGTTCGTCGCCTGGACCCTCGAGTCTTCGACGCTCGAGGCCAGGGACGAGATGGAGCTCGTTCTCTCGCTCGACGATGGGGCGAGCTTCCCCATCCGCGTGACCGGCCGCATGGGCACGGCGGCTCGCTCCGTCACCTGGCGGGTCCCGGCGGTGCGGTCCCGGCATGCTCGAATCGCGCTGCGCGCAGGAGAGGAGGAGAGGACCGCCTCGGAAGCGCTCCTTCTGGTGAGCGATTCCTTCGCAATCGAGGGGCCCAACTCTTCGGGACCGGAGGAGTTCTATCCGGTCGGCGAGGGAATCCGAACTCGAGAGGCCCTCGAGGGAGCTCCCGTGCGGGAATCCGGCGGCGCCATTGGATCCGGCCGCACGGAGAACCTACGATGCGCCGGCCTGGAAGCCGTGAGCCTGGAGGAGAGGCCCCCCGTCGCGGCAGCCTCCCCCCGTCCGGCCACGTGCCCCCAATCCGAGGGATGTCCCGTCCGGCGAGAACCCAAAGGCCCGGCAAGGCTCCTTCGCGCCGAGATTCCCCTCCGCCTCTAGATCCCTTCCCTTCTTCCGATTCGGGCCTCTCACCTTCTCGAGAAGAAAGGAAGAGTCGTCATGCATTTCACTGCTGTCCGCAAGGCCGCGGGCCGGGTTGCCGGCGTCGCCTTCGCGCTGTTCTGCGTCCTTGCGGGGGGCCGCGCCGGAGCCCAGCCTTCGCCGACCCCAACGCCCCAACCGACTCCCGGTCCCGTCAACGAGACCGTGGTCGTCTCCGCGACACAGGGCCCCGAGACGGAGCTCGAGATCCCGGGCGAAGCGACCGTGGTCACCGGTGAAGAGCTCCGGGCCAGAGGCGTCACAAACCTGGCCGACGGGATCCAGGACGTCATGGGCCTCGACACGGGACAGGGAAGCGACAACGGTCCCCGCCAACCCAACGTCGGCCTCTGGGGGCTGAAGGAATTCGACGCGTTGCTCTTCATGGTGGACGGGATTCCGGTGGGTGGACCCTTCAACCCCTCGCTTTCGCAAATCAACATCGCCGATATCGACCGCGTCGAAATCGTCAAGGGGCCGCAAGGCACGCTCTATGGCGTCTCGGCATTTGCCGGAATGGTCCAGGTCTTCACCAAGAGCGGGCAAACCGGCACGTCGATCACGGTCGGGGGGGGCTCGTTCTCCGAGGGCCGAATCACCGGAACGACGACGTTTCCGATTGGGAAGGCGACGTTGCGCCTCTTCGGAAACTTCGACCGGTTGAACTCCGGGTGGCAGCCGCGAACCGATTACGAAGATTCCCGCGGGGGATTTCGCCTCGACGCCCCCCTGGGCGGGGGCGGCAACGTCACCGTCATGTACAACATGTTCTTGAACACTCAGTTCTTCGGCTCGCCGCTGCCCATCGATCCCCCCACCGGCGAAGTCATTCCCGGTTTCAAAGCCGAGAACAACTATGAGCCGGTCGGCGCTCGCCTCGATCACCGCGTCTACGCCCTGACAACCAGTGCCGTGTTCCCACTGGGCCGCGAGACCACCCTCCAGAACACGCTCGGCCTGACCCGAGACAACCAGATCTCCATTCGCAGCTTCGTCAGCGAGGTCGAGCCGGACCAGAACACGGCGAGCTCGGCGGGCGTCGCGCTCAAGCCCCAGCAAAGCACGGTCTACGACGATCTCCACCTGACGACGAACTTCTCCGCGGCCGGAACCCACCGGCTGATCGGCGGCGCCGCGGTCACGTGGGGACGCACGACGGCGGCGGGCTACGGCTTCGATTTCGAATTCCAAATCGACCCGGTGATCGTCCCGAACCTGAGCGACATCCCCCCGGGCGACCACCGCTCCTTCAAGGACGAGAGGACCTTCGTCGGTCTCTACGTCGACGACCAGTGGACCCCGGTGCCCTTCCTGACGATCACGGCCGGCGCCCGATACGACATCACGTCCGAGACCCTGAACGCGATGGCCCAGGAAGTCGGCGATCCGGAACCAACGATCTCGCAGGACTCGAAAGGCGCCAACCAGTGGTCGGGCGGCGGATCGATTCTCGGGCGCGTGGTGTCCGGTCGGTCCGGAGTCTTGAACGACCTCAACGTCTACTTCGCCGGCAAGACGAACTTCAAGCCGGCCGCGCCGAACCTGCTCGAGGCCGAGGAGGCGGTGATCCTCTCGCCCGAGCGCACGACCAGCGAGGAGCTCGGCATCAAGACCAACTGGCTCGACTCGCAGGTCTCTTTCAACATGTCGTTCTTTCACATGATCTTCAACAATCTCGTCGTCTCGGTCGTCGGACCCGACGGCAACCCCAGGCTGGTCAACGCGGGCAAGGAGCTCTTCCAGGGAATGGAGCTCGAGCTCTCGTATCGGCCGAAGGAGCTGCCGCACTTCACGTTCTTCGGGGGCTACGCGTTCCACGACGCGCTGTACAAGGTGTTCACGTTCATCGACCCGGACGAAGGGCCGCTCGACGCCGCCGGCCAGCGTCTGGAGCTGACGCCGAGAGAGCTCTGGAACATCGGTGCGAGCTACGGCCCGCCCGGGGGGCCGGGGGGGTGGTTTGCGATTCGCCACCAGAACCGGCGCCCGTTCGACAAGATCAACCTCGCCTACACGCCGTCTTTCTTCGAGTACGACGTCGGCGTCTCCTACACCTATGGCAACGCTCGCCTTTCCTTGATCGGGCGCAACCTCGCCAACAGCCGCCATTATGTCGGGGAGAGTGAGATCGGAGACGCTCAGGACTACGTCGCCTTCCCGCGCCGATTCTGGGCCGAAGTTTCCTACCGGTTCTGATCCGCTTGGGGGGGTCCGCTCCCGGAGGCGGGGGCGGCCCCCCCACGCCCGGGACTCCCCGGCCGCAGGGTGGCGCCGCGGAGTATCATGGAGCGTCGAAAAGATGAACAAGATGGCTCGAGCGGCGGGCGTGAGCCTTGCCCTATTTCTTCTTGTCGCGCCGCCGGGCTTCGCCCAGGGCGTGGTCCGCGGCGGAGCGCTTCCGCCGCCGCTTCCCCTTTTTCCTCCCGACAACTGGTGGAACGTCAACGTCAGCGCGGCGCCGCTCGACGTCAACAGCGCGAACCTCATCAACTTCATCGGGCCGGGCACACCCCTCCACCCCGACCTCGGGGGCGACAGCTCTCCGGCGCCGAGCATCTACGGAATGGTCTACGCGGTCGTCCCGGGAACCCAACCGCTGGTACCGGTGACCTTCGTCGAATATGGCGGCGAAAGCGACGCCGGCGCTCCCGGCCGGCCGCCGGGATACCCGATCCCCGTCGAGGCGCAGACGCAGTCCAAATGGATCGAGGGCGGGCAAGTCGGGGGCGGCACGTCCGGCGACCGCCACATGCTCCTGGTCGATCGAGACAACCGGATCCTTTATGAGCTCTACCACGCGCACTGGAATGCGGCGCTCTCGCGCTGGGAGGCCGGGTCGGGGGCGATCTACTCGCTCGATTCGAACGCCCGGCGCCCCGAAGGGTGGACGAGCGCGGACGCGGCCGGGTTGGCAATCCTGCCCGGGCTGATCCGCTACGACGAGGTCTTCGGCCCCGACCCGATCCGGCACGCGTTCCGTTTCACCGTCGACTCGACCAACGGACACGTCTTCCCCGCCTCACACACCGCCGGTTCCACCTCGGGCGCGCCTCCCATGGGCGCACGCCTGCGATTGAAGGCGAGCGTGAATCTCTCGGGTTATCCGCCCGAAGTCCAAAAGATCTTTCAGGCGATGAAGACCTACGGGCTCATCGTCGCGGACAACGGAACCAGCATGTACATCGGCGGGACGTACGACACGCGATGGGACAACGGGGTGTTGAATCCCGCGTTCTCGAGCCTCCACGCGAGCGACTTCGAGGTCGTCGGGCTCGGCTGGAAGCCTCCGATCGGAACCGGGTCTCCGAATCTGGCTTTCTATACTCTCGTCCCCTGCCGCCTGCTCGATACCCGCCGCTCCCCGGGCGCCTATGGCGCGCCCGCCGTGCCGCCCGGTCTGCCGCGCGTGGTCGTGGCCTCCGGGCAGTGCGGCGTTCCGCCGACGGCCAAGGCCGTGTCCGTCAACGTCACCGTCGTCGGCGCGCCGCAGTCGGGCGACCTGCGCTTGTTTCCCGGAAACGCCGCCGGCTCCAGCGCCAGCGCGCTCAACTTCTCTGCCGGCCAGACGCGCGCCAACAACCTGATCCTCATGCTCGCGTCGAGCGGCACGGGGACCTTTGCGATCCAGAACGACGCGGCGACGGCCTCCGTGCACGTCGTCGTCGACGTCGGCGGCTACTTTCAGTAGGCCGCGCCATGCTCAAGGTGCGGGAAATCCGCGATGACGGCCCCACTCGCACCCGCTTTCGCCTCGGCGAGGGCGACGGCGCCCCGCCTCCGGAGACCCTATCCCGCCTGGTGGCCGTGGCCGGGCAACTGCTCACCGAGAACGGGCTGTCCGGAACCTTTCGCCGATCGGGTCCCTGGGAGGTGGTGCTCGAGGTTGCCGTGGGCGCCCGGCACTTCCTCCACGAGGGCATCCTCTTCGCGGCCCTCGACGCGGTCAACGATCCCATCAAGAGCCCGACCCTGACGCTCTTCTCGAAGGGACCCGGCAGCTGAGTCGGGAACAGGGCCCCGCGAAGGCTTCGGTAGAGCGACTACTTTCCGCTCTCGCCGGCAGAGAGGGCCCGGGGCAGGGGAATCGAGCCCGCCCCCGCGATCCGCGCCGACCGGAGCATCGCCGCCGCCGCGTAGGCCACCACCGCCACGACGACCCAGCGCAGCGCTTCCAGGGGCAGAGACTTGACCAGGTACGCCGCGGCGAAGACGGCAGGGATCCCGCCTAACGTCAAGCCGATCGCCGGGCCCAACCGGTAGCTCCCCTTCCGAATGAAACGCACGCTTCCGACCGGCATCAGAAACGCGCAGGAGCCCATCATGATCGGGAAAGCCGCCTTCGGATTCATGCCGAGCAGCGCCACGAGGATCATGCAAGGCGCGTAGAGGCCGATGCCGAGCGTCATGAGCGCTCCGAGCGCGAAGTTTCCGGCGATCCCGAGCAACAGGAGAGGCGAGGACAAGCCCAGTGTGTTTCCCCCGGCCGGAAAGAGCCCGAGGTTCGTCATGGCGAAGAAGGTCGCCGCGGCCAGAAGCGCGCATCCCATGCCGATCTGGACCTTCCGCCGGGGCCAGCCCGCGACGACACCGGCCCCGAACCAGGCGCCGAGGACGGAGGCCGCGATCATGCCGAAGAGCGTCGGGATTTCCACCTCGACGATCGAAATGAAGAGGAAGGCCTGCGTGATCGTCGGAAGCGTGTGGCCGACGTTCAACGTGCCCGGGATGCGCTCGTCCGGCACGAGGCGGCGGAGCTTGAAGATCGATGTCGTCGGCGCAAACGAACCGATGCCGAGCGTGTCGAAGAAATTCGTGACGGCGCCGATCGAAAGCTGCAGAGCCGTCGGGCGCGCCGACCCGACGGCTCCTCTCTGGCGGCGCCCCCGCGCGACGCGGCTCGCCCAGTACGCGGCGTAGCCCAGGGTTTCGACGGCGAGGACGGCGACGAGCGCCCGTCTGGCATCGAGCAGCACGTCCGATCATCCTAGCGCAGCCGGCGCGGGCGCGGCGGTTCGTTGCGTTAGAGTCGCGCCCATGAGAATTCGACGGATCGCCGCTTACCGCGTGGAACTGCCGCTCCGGGAAGGGCGATACGCCTGGTCGGGAGGCAAGTCGGTCTCCCTCTTCGATAGCACACTGGTACGCGTCGAGACGGACGCGGGGCTTGTCGGGCACGGGGAGGTCTGTCCTCTGGGACCGGCCTACCTGCCGGCGTACGCGGAGGGGGTGCGCGCGGGTCTCGCCGTCCTCGCGCCGAATCTCCTGGGCGAGGATCCGCGGCAGCTCGAGCGCCTGAACCGCCGCATGGACGCTTTGCTGAAGGGCCACCCGTACGTCAAGGCTGGAATCGACGTGGCCTGCTGGGACATCCTGGGCCAGGCCGCCGGCCTGCCGGTCGCGGCGCTGCTCGGAGGCCGCTACGGCGACGACTTCGTCCTTTACCGCGCGATTTCGCAGGAGACGCCGGAGGAGATGGCCCGGAAGGTGGCGGGTTACCGCGGCGAAGGCTACCGCCGCTTCCAGCTCAAGGTGGGAGGCGATCCAGACGTCGACGTCGAGCGAATCCAGGCCGTGCGCCAGGCGCTCGAGCCCGGCGACGTCCTCGTGGCCGACGCCAACACCGGCTGGCTGCCGCACGAGGCCGCGCGCGTCGTGCGGGCGGTCCGCGACCTCGACGTCTACATCGAGCAGCCCTGTCTGACCTACGAAGAATGCCTCTCGGTCCGGCGCCGGACGGATCTGCCCTTCGTCCTCGACGAGACGATCGACGGGTTGCCGGCGCTCCTCCGGGCCGGAGCGGATGGCGCGATGGATGTCGTGAACATCAAGATCAGCAAGCTCGGCGGCCTGACCCGCGCGCGGCAGATGCGGGACCTCTGCGTCAGTCTGGGCATCGCCATGACGATCGAAGACACCTGGGGCGGGGACGTGACGACCGCCGCCATCGCGCATCTCGCCCATTCGACGCCGACGCAATTCCTGTTCACGGCGACCGACTTCAACACCTACGTCACCGTGAGCACCGCCGAAGGCGCTCCCCAGAGGAAGAACGGCCGCCTGGCCTCCTCGATCGCCCCCGGCCTCGGCGTGACGCCGCGACCGGAACTGATGAGAACGGCGGCGGTCGACGTCCTCTGAGCGTCCTCACGCCCCGGCAAGACCCTCGGCCGCTCGACACAGGTGCTATCTTCTTGCCGGATCAGGGCCCCATCGTCTAGTGGTTAGGACACGGCTCTTTCAAGGCCGCGGCACGGGTTCGAGTCCCGTTGGGGCCGCCAAACCGTTTTTTTCACAATGAGCCTCGCGAAACAACAGCTGCCAAACGTGCGCATGCACCAGACGCGCTCGCGCGCTTCGCTTCGTCGCTCGCCGGTGATGCGCAGCCCGTTAGGCCGCTCACGCTCGAGTTCCCGGTAGGGAAAGAAGAGGTCCATGAGACATACCCGCGTCATCGTCACTCACTACGGCGGGCCCGACGCACTCCAGCTGGTCGAAGAAGAGTGCCCCGAGCCGAAGGACGGTGAAGCGCGAGTGAGAGTGCTGGCCGCGGGCGTCTCCCTGCCCGACGTCATGGCGCGCGAAGGCGTTCATCCCGAAACGCCCCCGGTACCGTTCACGCCGGGGTGGGACCTGGTGGGCGTGGTGGATCGGCTCGGCGGCGGCGTCTCTGGGATCGAGCCAGGCCAGATCGTTGCCGCGCTGCCGATCCACGGTGCGTACGCCGAGCTCATCTGCCTGCCGCAACGTGAACTGGTTCCGGTGCCGTCCGGGCTGGACGCCGCCGAGGCCGTCAGTCTCGTGCTGAACTACATCACGGCGTACCAGATGCTGCATCGTTCCGCCGAGGTCCGAGCGGGCCAGCGCGCGTTGATCCACGGCGCGGCAGGCGGGGTCGGCACGGCGCTCTTGCAGCTCGGGCGCCTCGCCGGGCTGGAGATGTACGGCACCTGCTCACCGCGAAGCGCGCCGGCCGTCTCGGAGCTGGGCGCTGTCCCGATCGACTACCATCTCGACTTCGTGACGGAAATCCACCGCCTCGCGAGCGGCGGCGTGGACGCCGTCTTCGACCCCATCGGTGGCGCACACCTCTGGCAGTCTCGCAAGGCTCTCCGTCCTGGCGGGAGGGTGGTGGGCTATGGCCTTCGCTCCTCGATACGTGGGGAGGGATTGGCTTCCGGTCGGCCAGGCCGTCGTCAACGCTTTGGTGGAACCGCCGTCTTCACGTTGTACATCGCCGGCGGCTGGCTTCTCCCGGGCCGGAAGCGGGTGGTCCCCTACAGCATCCAGACGCTCAAGCGGCTGAAGCCGGAGTTCTTTCGACAGGACTTGATCGCCCTGTTCGGCCTCCTTCAGCAGAAGAAGATCAAGCCGCTCATCGCGCAGCGATTGCCTCTCGCCGAGGCCAGACGCGCGCAGGAGCTGCTCGAGAAGGGCGGCGTGACCGGCAAGATCGTGCTCATGCTCAACGGGTCGTCGCTTGAATCCGGAGCCGCGTAACAACGGCACGCAGTCCCGGCGGCTGTCCGCTCAAGCCGCCTCGCACACCGCTTGCAAACCGTGCAGGAATCGGTCAACTTGGTTCCAAATGAGTTCCGTTGGGGTCACCACTGTACGAGGTGAAGCGGAGGAAGGCCCGTGAAGCCGTTGCTTCTGCTCCTGGTCCCGCTCGCTGTCGCCGTCAGAGCACCCACGCCCTCGCCCGTCTGGGACAAGGAACCCACCGCCTACAAGAAGATTCCGTTCGGAACGCCGTATGCCGAGTTCGAAGGCCAGATCCTGCTGACCGGATGCAAGCCCGCGACGCGCGACCACGAACCCGGCCAGCGAACCTGCGAGGGCAGCGGCTTTCAGGCGAACGGCGTCTCGGTCGACGACGTCTTTCTCTTTCAGGACGACTCGTTCGTCGGGGTCAGTCTGTTCTTCGCCGCGGAGGACTACGAGAAGCTCCGCGAGGTGTTTCTGGTCAAGTACGGGGAACCGGCGCGTCTCGAGACCACGCGTGTCACAACGCGCACGGGCACGCGGTTCGACGACGAGATCCTGCACTGGGACGGCCGAAAGGTCACCGTCTCTCTCGAGCGATACGGCGACTCCCTCGAGCGAGGTTCCGCCACGATCTTTCTGAACAGCTACCTGGAGCAGCAGGACAAGCAGAGGCAAGAGCGCCTGAAGAAGGAGGCCGAGACCTTCTGACCGGCGCTCCGGCCCGACCTATATCAATCCTGATATAGTTGACGGACGAGGGAAGGCGAGCCGCCTCCTTCCCCCTCCCGTCACATCTTGGGTATCGGGCCGACGTGGACCCACGTCGCCCACCACTTGCCGTCCTTCTCGATCGCCTTGTAGTGGACCGTGGCGCCTTCCTTCAGCTCGCCGCCCTCGACCTTCGTCGCGTCGTTCCAGTAGAGGGTCGATTCCTTGCCAGCGGCATCCTTGACGGTCATCGTCCTCGACGCCTTGTCGGCCTTCGTGACCCTGCCTTCCATGGGCTTGTCGTCCATCTGGTCGCCGACAGCGATCGAGACGGCGGCCATGCAGAGAGCCGCGACCAGTGAAAGAGCCGAGATCTTCCTCATGCGAACCCCTCCCCTGGGCAGACCGCGAGATTGCGGTATGCCGGCACCGGCCGGGCGCGAGCGCCGGGTCGAATGACCTGATCCCTCGTCGGCCGTCCAGGGCCGCGCCGCCGGACCGATCGATTTCCGCCCGACGGCCGCTCGACCGAGAAGGAGACGACCCTATCACCGCGGCGGCCGTTTGACAGTGCCGGAACGCGTCTCGGATAATCGCGGGACGGCCCCTCGCGGGGCCGAAGCTTTGCCCAGTACTCTCAAGAACGTTCTGGTGGGAAGGCCGCGGGACCCGATGGACCCGAGGGTCTTCCACCACGTGACTCTGGTCGCCTTCCTGGCCTGGGTCGGTCTCGGGGCCGACGGGCTCTCCTCTTCGGCCTACGGTCCGGAGGAAGCGTTCCGCGCCTTGGGCTCGCATGCCTACCTCGCCGTGATCCTGGCGCTGATGATCGCGAGCACGGTCCTGATCATCTCGGCCTGCTACAGCAAGGTCATCGAGCTCTTCCCGGGGGGAGGCGGCGGCTATCTCGTCGCCACGAAGCTCCTGGGACCCCGTTTCGGAGTCGTCTCCGGCTGTGCCCTGATCGTGGACTACGTCCTGACGATCTCGACCTCGGCCGCCTCGGGCGTCGATCAGATCTTCAGCTTCCTGCCCCCCTCCTGGCACGTCTACCGTTTCGGCTCGAAGCTGGCGATCCTCGGGGTGCTCGTGCTCCTCAATCTGCGCGGCATCAAGGAAAGCGTCCAGATCCTCGTTCCGATCTTTCTGATCTTCGTCGCGACGCACACGACCATGATTCTCGCCGCGATCGCCCAGCGCTTCTTCGCGCTGCCCGAGGTCTTTTCCGGAGCCATCCACGAGGCGAGCGACACCGTGACGACGCTTGGCCTGGTACCGACCCTCCTGATCATCCTGCGCGCCTACTCCCTGGGTGGCGGCGCCTACACCGGCATCGAGGCCGTCTCCAACGGAATTCCGATCATCCGCGAACCGCGCGTGCCCAACGCCAAGAAGACGATGCTCTACATGGCGCTGTCGCTCGCGTTCACGGCCGGCGGCATCATGTTCGGCTACCTCCTGACCGGCGCGCGTCCGGTACCCAACAAGGTCATGAACGCCGTGCTGGCCGAGAGGGTTTTCGGCGCCTGGAGCGTCGGGGGCTTCCGACTGGGAAGCCTCCTCGTCGTCTTGACACTCGTGGCCGCGGGGTGTCTGCTCTTCGTCGCCGCGCAGACGGGCTTCCTCGACGGCCCGCGGATCCTCGCCAACATGGCGACGGACTCCTGGGCGCCCCACCGCTTCGCGCAGCTCTCCGACCGGCTCGTGACCAACAACGGGATCTGGCTCATGGGCCTGGCCGCCTTCGCGACCCTCCTCTACACGCACGGCTCGGTCTCGCGGCTTCTCGTCATGTACGCCATCAACGTCTTCGTCACCTTCTCCCTGACGCTGCTCGGAATGGTTCGCCATGAGATCGGCGCCCGCGGCACGCCGCGATGGAAGCGGAACCTCGCCCTCATGCTGACGGGCTTTTCGCTCTGCATCTCGATCCTCGTCGTCACGGTGTACGAGAAATTCCAGGAGGGCGGCTGGCTGACGGTCGTCGTGACCACGTCTCTCGTCACGGTCGCCTTCCTCGTCAAGCGCCACTACCTGCGCGTGCGGGAGCAGCTCCGGCGGCTCGACGACACTCTGCTCAACATTCCCCTCCGCCAGCACCCGGAGCCTCAGACGCCGATTCCGCGCGAGGAGGCGGTCGCCGTCATGCTCGTGTCCGGCTTCTCGGGACTCGGAGTCCATACGGTCCTCTCGGTGCAGAACCTCTTCCCCCGGCAGTACAAGAACTATCTCTTCGTCTCGGTCGGGGTCATCGATTCCTCCCACTTCAAGGGCGTGGCCGAGATCGAGGCCTTGAAGAAGCAGACCATCGACGACCTGCAGAAATACGTGGACTTCGCCCACCGTCTCGGGTTCCGCGCGGAAATGCGCTATGCCATCGGACGGGAGGCCGTGGAGCAGGTCGTCGAGCTCTGCGAGAAGATCCGGAGCGAGTTCCCGCGCGCGATCTTTTACCTGGGACAGCTGGTCTTCGAGAACGACAAGTTCTACTACCGCCTCCTCCACAACGAGACCGCCTTCGCGATTCAGCGGCGCCTTCAGTTCGCCGGACTACAGGCCATCGTGCTGCCGATCCGTGTCCTGGAGGCCGACCGGAAACGGGCCCTGCGCAAGGCCTCCTAGGCGTGCCGGGCCGTGGGCCCTACTCCGCGCGCAGCGCGCGAGTCATCAGCCGATCGATCGCTTCCCTCGGGGGCACATCCTCGTACAGAACCTTCACGACCGCGTCCGCGATGGGCGTCTGCACGCCGGATCGGGCGGCCAGGGTCGGCACCGCAATGCAGGTCCGTGCCCCCTCCGCCACCTCGGGCATCTCGACGAGGACGTCGGCGAGCTTGCGGCCGCGGCCGATCTCCTCCCCCACGCGGCGATTTCGAGACTGTTGCCCGGTGCAGGTGAGCATCAGATCGCCGATCCCCGCCAGTCCGTGCACCGTCTGGGCCTGCCCGCCCTGCGCGCGAACGAGCCGGTCCATTTCCGCCAGGCCGCGTGTGACGAGCGCGGCCAACGTGTTGTGGCCGAACCCGAGCCCGGAAACGATTCCGGCGGCGATGGCCACCACGTTCTTGAGCGCCCCGCACAGTTCGACGCCCACCAGGTCCGCGGACGTGTAGAAGCGGAACTGCGGGGTCGAGAAGCGATACTGAAGCTCGAGCGCGAACGTCTCGTTCTCGGCCGCGATGACCGCCGCGGTCGGGTCTCCCTTCGCGACACCGTCGGCGAACGTCGGGCCCGAGAGCGCGGCCACCTGGGCGCCGGGATGTGCTTCTCGAATCAGCTCCGACATGCGCTTTCCCGTCTCCGCCTCGATTCCCTTGCCCGTCGAGACGAAGCGATGGCGGACGGCGGAGGGCGGGGTCGCCTGAAGCAGAGCCCGCATCGAGGCGCAGGGCACGGAAAGAACGAGCGTCTCGGAGAACGCGAGCGCTTCGGACAAGTCCGAAACGATCCGTACCTCGCCGGGCACCTCGAGTCCGAGCAGCCTTCGCGGGTGGCGCCGGTCCCGCCCGAGGATGGCCATGGTCTCGGCGTCGCGACCCCAGAGGAGCGGCTCGAGACCCGCCCGCGCGAAATGCACCGCCAGCGCCGTGCCCCAGGACCCGGCGCCCAACACCGAGAGCCTCACTTGCCTCCCAGCCGCCGCTCCTCGCCGCGCGCCAGACGCTTCAGGTTCTCCAGGTGCTTGAAGACGATCAGAACGGAGGCCCCCGCGGCGGCGACGACGACCGCTCGCGGGGCGTGGAACAGCAGACCCGCCACCGGCGGCAAGAGACACATCGAAACGACCGAGCCGAGCGAAACGTAGCGCGTTCCGGCGACGATCAAGGCGAAGACCGCCAAACAGACGAGCGTCGACAGGGGCGCCAGAGCCAGGAAGGCGCCGACGGCGGTCGCGACACCCTTGCCCCCGCGAAACCCGTAGAAGAGCGGGAAGACGTGCCCCACGATCGCCGCGAGGCCGGCCGCCGCCGCGACGCGAGGATCCGCGGTGAACAGGCGAGTCAAGGCAACGGCGGCGGCTCCCTTGCCGGCGTCGGCGAGCGCCACCGCCAGCGCGAGACCCTTTCCATGAGCGCGCAGGACGTTGGTCGCGCCGGCGTTTCCCGAGCCCTCCTCGCGGATGTCGCGTCCCGTGCGCCGGCGCACCAGGAGCACCGCGAAGGACACGGAGCCGAGCAGGTAGCCCGCGAGCACGAGAAGGAGAGTGCGGGCGTTCATGCCGAGATGCCTGCCGGCGCGGCGAGATCCCAGCGGGAGACCGGCGTGTGAACCGCTCCCTGCGGGGTCAGACGGCTCTCGTAGACCGCGCAGGACCGCACCGGCCAGACCGGGAAGG